>SDBT01000468.1_pt1 | contig 63881 bp, 67 predicted proteins | sample 2277101 | NCBI WGS metagenome assembly SDBT01 (sample SAMN10404973, study PRJNA504765) | marine sediment metagenome | isolation source: marine sediment core GS10_PC15, 103 cmbsf | place: Arctic Ocean: Southern Knipovich Ridge | collected 2010 | reverse complement strand
AAAAAGAGTTCTAAAGCGAAAGATTAAAGAATTTGCTAAGGAACATCTAATCCAAGCAATATCAATTAATAATGAAGAGGAGTTATTTTTCCTCATAAAAAATATTTTACAAGGGATAAAATAACATGAGCAATGATATAGATATGGAAGAATTGGCTTGGAAAAGAGATGAGACTCCTTACATTATATTTCCGTGTAAAAAGTGTAGACAGTATATGTATGCAAAAATAACTCAGAAGTCGAAAAAGTGCCTTCGCTGTGGTCGGTCTCATATTATTTCTCGGATCAGAAGTATTGGTGAGATGGTAAAAGGAATGACAAATGCAGTAGAATCGGTTAAACAAAACCAAAATAAATTATCTATAAAAGAATTAGGAAATGAACCTGAATTTAGAACTTCAAGCGATTTTAAAATCACTAATAAAATTTCACCTAAAAAATCTGTAATACATGAATTTCAAGTGAAAGATTATGAAAGAAATGAGGATGATTATTTAGATAGTTTTAAAAAAATGCTTTTAGAATTATCTCAATCGTATAAGGAATTTCCTCTCTATATAGTAGAGTTAATCGCCGAGAATTACAACATTCCTGATAAAGAATTAAAAATATTAATACGGAATTTCCACAAAAACAAGATGTTGATACTGAAAGATAGTTTATTTCATATTAATTTTTAACTTATGTAGATTTTAAGTAAGCAAATTTATATAAACTAAGAGTCTAAAGAAAGAATTTTGAATGAATAGAGTAATTAAGAATAAAAAGGCACTTCAAACGGGCTAATGAAGGAATTTAACGTAAACAAGAATAATAAGCTCAAATTGGAGGGAAATAAGACCAACATCTACGTAAAAGGAAAGCTATTCCAACAGTGCAAGTTTTTACTTATAGAAATTCCAATTGTTGAAACTGAAAAATAATTTATTTCTTCAAATTCTTCTACAATGAAAACAAATCTTTCTTCTCATTAAATATTAAAGCAAATGTTTTCCATAACTTTAAAAATATAAAACCTTCTTAATAATACGTAAACTTATGGTTAAATTAATACAAGACCTTTGGATTTTATCTCAAGCGGGAAAAGTTTTATACCAGCGAGTTTTTAATGTAAAAATGCATGCTCAACTTTTTGGAGCACTTTTAAGCGCTTTAACCTCATTTTCAAAAGAATTTTCTAACATTGGTCTAACAAATTTTCAATCAAGTTCATACAAGTTTACCATTTTTAAAAAAAAACCGTTAGATTTCGTTGCAACTTCTAATGTTCAAGATAATGCAAAAAAAGTTAAAGCAGGATTAAATAAGATTTCTAAAATATTCTTTACAAAATATAAAGATATCTTAGCTAACTGGGATAATTGGGATCGAAATACAAATTATTTTTCTGATGTTGAAGAGGATATTAAAGCCTATTTAAAAGTCCGATAAACACTAGTTTTTAATGTTTATATATATTTGTTGGTAAAAATAAATATAAAAATAATCGCACGTTAACTTAATCAGAAAGGAAATTTATCATATTTCATATTTTCTTAAAATTTAATAATATTAACAACAGAAGCGGATAATAAATTTGGGCTCATTTGTCTTCAAAATAATCTTAGTGGGGGATTACGGAGTTGGAAAATCGACTTCAATTCACAGGTTTGTAGAAAATAAATTTAAAGCGAACTATATTCCCACATTGGGGGTTCAAATTACAAAGAAATCAATTATGTTAGAAGAAAATAATATAGATTTGCTGATATGGGACCTTGCTGGACAAGATAGATATGCTATGGTTCGACAGAGATTTTATACTGATACCGAAGGCATTCTTATGTTATATGACATTACCAGAATGTCTTCACTCGAACACATTAAAAAGTGGCACATTGAGGTTTCTAAATTTTCAAAACCCGTTCCTATCATATTGATTGGAAATAAAATTGATTTAGTAGATAAAAGAGAAGTAACTGACGAAAATGTAACTAGATTTTTGGAAGAAAATAATATAAATGTTAGCTTAAAACTCGAAACTTCAGCAAAAGAAGGTGTGAAAACAGAAGAAGCTTTTCACTTTCTTGTAAAAACACTAATGCGAAAATATAGTCAGTTAAATGCTTTTTAACACAATTTTGAATGAATTAAAATTATCTTTAGAAAATTATAACATAATAGAATATAATTATGGGCCAAATATGAAGAAACCTTATTTTTTCTATGTCATAGATTCTTCAGGAGTATGCTTATTTTCATACAATTTTAAAAAGGATATTGAAATGTTTCAAAGCCAACTTTTTAGTGGTTTTATAACTGCAATTTCTTTATTTTCTTCGGAATTAAATGAAAAACTTGGCTATGATAAAAGTTTTGGACGATTACCGGCAATTCCTCTAAATATTTTCTTTGAAATTATGATTACATATATGAATCCTTTAGTTGGAGTCCTTGTTGTAGAAAAAAAAGATATTGATAGAGACATGAAGGATTTTCTAAATGAATCCTTAGGGGAATTTTTGTTAAAATTTAGCCATAATTTAGAAAAATGGGATGGCGAACTTACCATATTTGGAACGTTTAAAGATGAAATCGAGAAAATTTTTAAAAAGATGGAATTATTTTCTTTCCAAATTCCAAAACTTAAAGAGATTTCTGTAAGTAAAAACGTTTTAAATACTACTTATTTAATGCTTATCAAAGAGATTGATGGGAAAGGGAGCATTAAAGAAATTGCACAAAAAATGAGCAGAACTGTGGATGAAATAAAAACTATGATTTCAAACTTATTATGGAGTGAATTAATTACACTAACTGAAAAAGTTTATGAAGATGATGTTTTTGAACCAAGAAAAGATTTGTTCTATTTAATACGAACCAAAGATTTAGTTACTGAATTAAAATTTCTAGAATCTTCGCAAGAAGAAAGAAAAGTGCATGACGTTTTAGCAGCTGTAGATGGATTAAAAACAGTCTATAACATATCACAAGAATTTAAAGAATTCTCAATGTATGCCATTAGCAATATCCTTTCATTATATCTCTCAAAAGGGTCATATCTTGAAAAAATAGATTTGTATCCTCAAATTATAAAGATTAGCGAAGATTTTTTAGAAAAGTTTTCAACAGAAGATCTTGTTTTAGCTTATTCGTTGGAAAATATGTGTGATGGAGAATTATCACTGGAGGAATTATCAATAAAAACAGGATTCCCTGTAAGGGATATAAAAAAAATACTTGATCTCCTTGGAAAATTTGTTTTTTACAAGAAGAAATATGTAAAATAATAATCAAAATATAAAATAAATAGACAAAAAATATTTAATAGTCTTTCCTAACTTGATTCTCCAATACAAATACTTAACCCAAACTTAATAAGAAGACTAATTTTTTTAAATTTATGAAGTTTGGTTATTATATCAGAAGGCCGTTGAATTATCCCGAAATTAGAGATTTAACATTACGAGTAGAAAAATTAGGATTCGATTCTGTTCATGTAAATGATCATTTAATCGGTTTTGATGCGAAAAGAGATAAAAAAGAACCTTATCTGGAATCTGCTATGCTCTTAGCTGCATTAGCGACAGAAACACAAAAAGTAAAATTAGGTCATATTGTTCTCTGTAACTCTTTCCGTAATCCTACTTACTTAGCAAAAATGATATCAACATTAGACAATATCTCTAATGGCAGAGCTCTATTGTGGTTAGGTGCTGGGTGGTATGAGGAAGAATATAAAGCGTATGGGTATCATTTTCCCACACCAGAAAGAAGAGTTGACGAACTTGAAGAATCTCTAACTATATACAAGAAAATGTTTACCGATGATGTAACTGACTTCGAAGGAAAATTTTGGAAATTAGAAAGAAATAGAAATTATCCTAAGCCTATTCAAAAACCTTATCCACAGATTGTGTTAGGAACAAACAGAAAAAGAATGATAGATATTGCATGTAGAGAAGCAGATGGAATAAATCTGCCATATTTATTACCTCATCATCAAAAGTTAGATTTAGTTAGCAATAATATATCTATTATTAAGGAAAATCTAAAGAAGTATAACAGAGACCCTAAAAAGTTCGAGATTTCAATGTTTAGTGGTATCACAATAGTAAACAGTGAAGAGGGGCTTGAAAATATAAGAAAAAAAAGACGAATCTTAAAAAGTAAAGTAAAAAATCTATTCATCGGTGTTCCTAAAGATATAAAAGAGAAAATTTCAGAGGTTGAAAAACTCGGTGTCAAAAAGATGGTTATATGGGTTGAAAATCCTGAGCTTGAAGATCCTCTAGAGATCTTTTGCAATGAAGTAATATGAAATTAAAGAAACAGCTTATCCGATATCCCATTTTTGAATCCACACGTACACTGAACTCCTAACTCAATATCGAATCGACAGACATATACACCAAACGCAGACTTGACATATCCAGTAATATAATCTTCATTAAACGTAGATAGTTTGATTTGATAATTATGATGTTCCTTTAATTCCTTGACCTTTTTTTTATTACGTAAAATTTTTTAATTTAACTTTGATATAAAGACAATATGTCTGAATTATTTCCAAAAATTTCGGTAATTGGGTGTGGAAACGTTGGAATGCGTTATACTTACGCATTAATGATTAATGGAAGTGCTAGAAAAATTGTTTTAGTTGATCCTGACAAACATAGACTTGAGGGAGAAGTAATTGATTTATCTCATAGTACCCCCTTTATATCTCCAGTAGAAGTTATGGCAGGAGATTATTCTGATATTAAAGATTCTAATTTAATTGTAATAACGGCTGGAAAAAAGCAAAAAGCAGGTCAAACCCGGTTAGATGTAGCAAAAGATAATGTGGATTTGTTTAAAGCTATTATTCCTGAGATATTTAAGTACGCTCCTTCAGCAGTATATCTAATTGTTTCGAATCCTGTAGATATTTTGTCTTATGCTACTTATAAATATTCTAATAAGAGAGCTACAGAAGTTATTGGTTCTGGAACTGTCTTAGATTCAGCAAGATTTAAGTATCTACTAGGAAAGCATTGTAAAGTTGATCCAAGGAATGTACACGCATATATTCTAGGGGAGCATGGCGATACTGAGGTTCCTATTTGGAGTAAAGCAATGCTAGGTGGTGGATCGCTAAAAGATTACTGCCCTGTTTGTATGAACCATAGGAATTGTGATCGTGATGCAGAACTAAATAAAATTTTTGAAGAAGTAAGAGATTCTGCCTACAAAATAATAGAAAGAAAAGGAGAAACTTCATATGGAATTGGGCTTTCTCTTGTTAGAATAACTCAAGCGATATTGAATGATGAGAATTCGATTTTACCTGTTTCTTGCTATATCGATGATTATATAGGTATTCGAGATGTATATTTGAGTTTACCGGCGGTTATAAATAGGGAGGGAATTCGCGATGTTTTAAAACTTGAACTTGATAAGGAAGAACAAGAAAAGCTTAGATATTCTGCTAAAACTTTAAAGAACGTTCTAAAAGAAGTGGGATTAAACTAAGAGAATAAACGTGCTTATGATTAGATTTCATAACGAGCAATAATGATTTATTGTCCAACTATTTGATCTTAACCGAAATCCACGATATTGCAAAAAACCTTACATATAAACTAATCTGTATTCTCTCTCAAGTTAAAACAACTAGAGAAGAAACTGTACTATTAATTCTCATGAATTGAAAGTATTTCTCTTCTTTGTTTTTTATTTTTTCGGCAAAATTGTAAGCCTTAGAACATATGAAAAGTGCATCCTTTAATTGAATGGTTATTATTGATTTCAATTTTAACTTTTATTGTGCCACTTATTTTTTGGATTTTTCTTAAGTAATTTTTTTCCTATTTCTTTTCTTTAATCCTTCATCATACTAGAATTGTATTTACTTTTTTTTTCATTTTTCATTCTTCTACTATTTCTGGATTTTATTATTTTTTTCAATAGCATTCAGTAAATTTTTTGCCTTTCTTTTATTTTTTACAATGTTAATGAGTGAAAAAGTCGAAGATCGAATAAAAGAATTAGAAGAACGATTGGCAAGCACGAAAGTCAATAAAGCTACTCAAAAAAGTATAAATTTTATTAAAGCTCAACTAGCCAAACTCCGTGAAGATTTGATTCGTATTGCGAGTTCTAAAAAAGGAGGTGGTAGTGGTTTTGGGATAAAAAAATCTGGAGATGCTCAGGTTGCTTTTATTGGATTTCCTTCTGTAGGAAAGTCTTCCTTACTTAATTTACTTACCGAAGGTAATACTCATTCTAAAGTAGCCGCATATGAGTTTACTACAATTAATGCTGTACCCGGTATGATGAAAATCGAGGAAGCCAACATACAGCTAATAGATTTGCCAGGGATAATTTTAGGAGCGGCTGCAGGAAAAGGGCGTGGGAAAGAAGTGTTAGGAACGGTGAGAACTGCTGAGTTAATTTTAATTATAATCAATTTTCAACAAGATGGAAATATAAACTTTTCAGACTTAGATTTAATTAGAATTGAATTAAATAACGCGGGAATTCGATTAAATAAGCGACCTCCGCGAATCATCATTAAAAATAGAAATCGAGGGGGGATTCACTTTACATATAAAGGAGATCAAATAATGAATAAGGACGAAGTTCGAGCATTAATGAACGAATTAGGTATTCGTAATGCTGGAGTTTATTTCGCTGAACCATTAATATCACCTGACCAGTTAATAGATTTCGTTTTTGGGAATCGTGTATATAGAAATGAATTCGTTGTTATTAATAAATCTGATTTAATGAAAAATCCGATTCCTAGTGAAAAGATTAGTGAAATTATTGGCCATGATCATTGGGTTATGATTTCAGCGAAGAATCAAGAAAAAATTAATTCTCTTCGTCATAAAATTTTTAAGAATTTAAATCTAATTCGAATTTATTTGAAACCACCAAGACAAGAAGCGGATATGAACGAACCTATAATTCTCCATCATGGCGATACTATTGAGACTCTTTGTAGTAAAATACATAGACGATTTATTAATAATTTTCGCTATTCGTTAATCTGGGGTAAATCTGCCAAGCACCCTGGTCAAAAAATCGCTAATTTAAATCATATAGTTGAAGATGGTGATATTGTGTCAATTTATTTGAAGAGATAATATAAAGAAAAACATCTAAATGTAAGGCTTTAACTAATGAATGTTAAATATCCAAACAATTTTTTCTCAAGTAATTTATTTTACTTTTTTCTTTAAATAGAAGAACCATAAATTTAACTTCAAAACATTAAAGTGAAGTTAAATTATGGAACAACTTATTCAAAAAGTTGAAAGTCAATTAGACATATATCCTATAAGCGTTAGAGAAACAATCAATTTAAAAGAAATTGAACAAATCCTTCATACTGTCTTATATGTACCTGAGATTCGGATTAAATCAAAAATAATTAATGAATTAACAGCATATCTGAAATCTAAATTTACAGATACAGAATATAAAGTAAAAGTATTTATAGTATATAAAAACTCAGAGCCAAGCGGGTTTGTAATTAGTCAGATAGATCCTTATTATACAAGTTATAGTCGAAAATGTGGAACATTTGGATGGCTCCACGCAGATGATTTCCAGACATGCAAAAGGCTCATAAAGAAATGTGAACAGTTCACAAAAAAAAATGGAGTAAGGAAAATACGTGGAAATATTAATTTTCCTAAAAATCTTGGTGGGATAGGAATTCAGTTTATGGGATTTGACCAAGAGATGTTATATGGAGTTGCTTACAATAACCCAGATTCAAAAATCTTAGAATATCTGGATTTATTGGGATATAAAAGAGACTCAGAATATTCTTGTGTAAGTGTTGAGCAAAAAACATGGGATAAAGGAAAAAAAATTGATGAAAGTATTGAATTTAGGTATTTTACGTTAAGAAAATTGAAAGAAATGCTTCCTGAAATAAGAGATCTTGCCAAAAATTCTTTTTATGAAATTTTACCCGATGCTTCAGGAAAAAATCGAATTTTCGAATTTTTTGATGCGTTTTCGCAAGTACCTAATTCTTTTAAGAAATTACCTGGTGATTTTGATCCCAAATCGTATTCAGATATCCCTCAATTTATAGAGGCATGGGAAGCATGTGACCTTGAAAAAATAGAGTTTTGTGCCCCAATAGCTTTTGACAAAAAATCCAATGAATTAGTAGGAGCATTATTAGGTTTACCGGATATATTCCAAACATGGAAAGGTGAACCTATAACAAGGGTAAATGTGGATACAGCGATGGTAAAGAAAGGATATTATGGAAAAGGGATATTTTCTGCTCTAAATAATTTAGGTCAACTGACTTGTAGAATATTCGGTATAGACTATTTTGAAGGAACAGCGATATGGTCAAATAATTCTAGAGCAATTGATACTATATTTCCGCATTGTAATACTATTAGAAAACATAATGTAGTTCAAAAACGAGTGTAATTATTTTTCTTTTTCTTTTTTTTAAAAAGAATTGGAGTGCATTTTCTTAACATAATGAAAAATGGAAAATAACTTAATTCTAAGTCTAGAATTGTATTACATTTGTTTATAGAAACCATCAAATTACCTAAGAGTAATAGAAGATAAAATACTTTCTGTTTAAATAGTTTGTTTAAAACATATTATAAAATACACATTTCGAATGTGATATATATGAGATCCCGTCAAATCTTCTATCTCTTAATGGTTATTTTCGTTTTCGGGCTTTTATTAGTATTTTATATATATTACTGTAATTGGGACTATTTTCTAGACACAATCGCTAACGAAGAAGGAAGTTTGATTGTTATCACAATTATTGCCATCCGAATTTTAGTATTAACGGGTATGATGGCAATATTATTTAAAAAATGGTTTGAACAAGAAGTACAATACCTTTCAGATATCCCCTTTTTATTCGGTCTATTTTTTTTAATTCTTGTTTTCGGTAAGTTAATTGACTTATTTTATAATGTCATGTATTTCCATCTTACAGATATGTTATTTTTGATTATATTGAAATTTAGATTTATATTAATGTGGTTAAACATGATTCCATTATTCCTGATGACTTTTGAGATATGGTTATTCTCTCTCTCTTTAAAAGATAGAAAGCTATTTAAAATTGTGGTAATTAAAACAATGAAACTTCAAGATAATACGTATTTAACATCAGTTAAATATAAATTAATTGAATTCATCGCCATAAGTGAAATAATCATTACATTAATGATGCCAAATATTGAAACAGTTTCGAGTATTATCATTTTAGCGATTCCAAGTTTTTTACTTGTCTCTTGGCTGTTTTACAAAGCGTTTAAACTTCAAAGGCTCAAAAAAATCAATACTCGAATAATTGCAACAGGTTTTTTATTATATTCAATATCAACGATTACACGTGTTATTTGGCAAATGTTCTTCGGAAAAACCGTGTTATATATTTTCATTAGTGAAATAGTTGATGTAGGGATATTTCTAGTCATATTTTATGCTTTATTGAAGAAAGTAAAAGAAGTTGTAATAATAAATCAATTAGAACCTTATAATAAGAACTTTTAAATATTCCTTATGAGTTTGAACGGTCCATTCCAGATGAAAAAGTTTTTTTAAACAATTTTCAAAAGCTTCCTTTTTTTGAAGAAAATTGATTCCTATTTTAATGGAATTTGGTATTCAGTTGATTAAAATCGAATAATAAAACTTAAGAATTATTGGTTTTTACTAAAATTACTATAATTTTTACTGATTTAAACATATAAAATTAATAAATAATTAGGAAATGAAGAAATATGAGTATTAAATTTACTGAAGAACAAGAAATGATTCGAGAATCTGTTCGTGAGTTTGCTCAAAGTAAAATCGCGCCAATTGCTCTTCAAATGGAAGAAACTAAGGAAATTCCAAGAGATGTTATTAAGGGAATGGCAGAGTTAGGACTTATGACATGTACAGCAGATGAAAAGTATGGCGGTCCTGGATTAGATGCTGTGAGTGCCGGTGTTATCGCAGAAGAATTAGCAAAAGCAGATTGTACTGGATCTACCTGTGTGTATTACTTGGTTCCAGCATCTTGGGGGTTTCTTTTAAACAAATACGGAACTGAGGAAGCAAAACAAGAGATATTTCCAAAAACACTATCAGGCGAGTGGTTTCTTGGAATTGCTACGACTGAAAGTGATGCTGGTTCTGATGTAGGTGGCACGAAGACAACAATAAAGTCAGATGGAGATGGATTTGTTGTGAACGGTGAAAAAATGTATATTAGTGGAGTAAGGGAGGCAGTAACCTATGGTGGAGGGCACATCACAATTGCTCATCAAACTCCTGAACGTGGGACGAGAGGTATGACTACCTTTTATTTACCATTAACAGCTGATGGAATTACTCCTACATATATAAACGATCTAGGTAGAGAGGGGATTTCGTGTGGTGGTTTCTCTATAGATAATGTAAAAATTCCTAAACATTATATCTTAGGAGAAGAAAATAAAGGATTTTATATACTTCACGAAGGGTACGAATATGCAAGGGCGTTAATTTCTGTTATTTGCGCATCTGCTGGCTTAAAATCACTAGAAAATGGAAAGAACTATATTAAGGAAAGAAAAACATTTGGAAAACCTTTGGCACAATATCAAGAGATATATTTTAGACTTGCAGAGCACTATACAAGATTAAATATGTTAAGAGATTTGGGGTATAAAGCACTAAGGACTATTGATTTAGAACAAGAAGGTAAAGTAGGCAGATTCGAAACAAGTAATATAGTAGCTCAAGCGAAGATGTTCTGCTCAGATTGGGCTTGCAATGCTATAGACGACGTGTGTCAATGGCAAGGAGCTTTTGGATATTCACGAGAATGCCCTGATCAGGCTGCCTGGAGAGCTGTAAGATCATTTTCTCTCGCAGAAGGAACTAAAGAAGTAATGAAAATGATAGTCTCAAGAGAATTACTCGGTAAGAAACAATATTAAATATATATGTTTTCTATTTTTTATTTTATATTCTATATATGCAGAATATAAGATCTAAGCTGTATTCATTCCTCTTAATTTTGAACTTCTAGTGAAGTCCAACACTTTAGATAATAAATTCCAGAATTTAAATATTATAAATGAAAAGTCAAATTATTAGATTAACTGAAAGACCAGACCAAATTACTGAAGAAGAAGTTATGTTCCATATAGAAAAGAAAATGTGTTTGGTGTGTAAGGGAAAAACATTGAATTCTATTTATGTATTTTCAGAATGCTAAGCTCTATATTGTGAAAATTGTGCTCGTCCTTTAGAAAGTTTAGAAAACGCGTGTTGGGTATGCAATAAACCATTTAATGAGTCGAAACCTTCTAAACCTTATAAAATGGGAGAAAAAGATATAGATCCTAAAATATTAAACGCTACGAACAAACGACCTAACACTGAAAACAATCAATTTCAATACGAAAAGTCATAAAAGCTAGTTTTCCAATTTTATTATCAAATACTTTCAAAGTATTTTTTAATTTATAGCTTTTCTTTATAAAGATAACAATAAAAAAAATAGAAAATGAAAGATTTTTAAATTTAGAAGATACTACTAAACATTAATTAATATAATTACAAAAGTAGAATGTGAAGATGTTGAAAGCTAGTTTCTACGATAAAAATAGTCGTAATAAACATTGTTCTCGCTTTTTGAAGCTTATATTTTGATTAAAAATTGCATTTATGGATTAAACAAGTTGATGATGGAATAAGAAAAAGTTATAAGTAATTATATTACAATTACAATTATTATAAAGAAACACTACTAATTAGTGATAAAATTGGAATCTCCAAAAGCAAAAGAACCAAAAAAAAAAGAACCAAAAACATTAAAAACAAAAACATTAAAAACAAAAACATTAACAGTCGGTATTATTGCTATAATAGTTATAGGTATTGGAGTTGGAATAACTATACCTCAATTTCTTCTACAAACTTCTCCAAAATACTGGAGTATAACAAACTGTCCTGGTGCTCCATCTACTATAACAGAATCTCAAATGATTAAATTCGGAGTTATTGGCGATATAGGGGAATTAACAGGTGATGCAGCATGGGAGGGAGCATGGTTGGCTGCTTATGAGATAAATCAAGCTGGTGGTATTGTAGTTAACGGTACGACATATTATATTGCCATTACTTATGAAGATACAAATGAGGCGGATATTAACTTTATCCCAACTACCGGAGTTGAAGCTGTAGAGAGGTTAGTAAACGATAAAGGTATTCAATTCGCTCTTGGTGGATTCAAATCCGAGGCAGTACTGGCATATCAAGAAGTTTTAATGGATAATGAAATGGTTTTTCTTGGTTGTGGTTTTACAACAGATATATTCTGCCAAAATGTTCTCGATTGGTATGATAGATATAAATACTTTTTCAGAGTTCAGCCTTTGAACGCAACTTCAATAGCACTCGAAACATTTGCTTTTCTAGCGTATATTGGAGGATATTTGAATGTAAATAGAATTGGTATTCTCTATGAGGATTTAACTTGGACGCAAGGTTTGGTATCTGCTCTAAAATGGATTTTACCAGATTCTGGTTTTGACTCGATTACGGGGAATCTAGATGTTGCTTTTGATCTTGATGTATCGGCAGCAGAAATGGGCAACCACTTGAATACATTGGAAGGAGCAGGGGCCCAATTAGTAATCCCCTTAATCTCCCAGCAAGCTGGAATTCTCATGACGACTCAATATGCCTCGCTTCAGCCAAACTTTGCGTTAGTTGGCGTAGATGTTATGGCACAGCTTCCAAGTTACTGGAATGAAACTGGTGGAGCTTGTGAATATCTGACAATTATGAAGGCAACAACCCGAACTAACAAAACTGAATTAACAATCCCATTTTGGGATAATTTTGTCTCCAGGTGGGGTCATGATCCAATTTACATATCTATAGGTACTTATGATGCCATGTACTTATATAAAGATGTAATTACCAGTTCTCAATCTTTTGATTCTGATGTATTAGTAACAGAGCTGGAGAAATTTAATTTAGCCAACCCAAGAATGGGAGTGTCTGGATACACGGCTTTCACAAAAGGTCATGATGTAAGAGAAGGCTGGCCATATGGTGTTGGTTTATGGGCTCAGTGGCGCAAGGATCCTTTAAATCCAGGTCAAGGGATAACTTTTTGCGTTGAATCAGGGGGTTTTATTTACCCAGATGACATCGCAAATGGTGGACCTGTTCAGTTACCACCGTGGGTGGGGCCATTTTAAAACGGTATTAATTAAGGATTACTCTATGAATACAAATAATAATAAATTTGAAAAAAATGAATCTTAAACTGATTCTGGGAATTATTTTAATTATTCCTGTTTTTGATTTTGTGTACATGGCACAAAACGATTTGATAGTCCTAACTGTACCACCCTCTACAACTAATGACCATTTATACTTAGCTTCATCAGGAGCGTTCACCTGGAAGCCACAAAATACAATTTCTGTTGGCGCTATTCCTCGAAGTGTTTTTGTAGGAGATGTAAACAACGATGGGCTAAACGATATTGTAACTGCGGATTTCGATGAGAAAGTCTCAATACTGCGTTGGAACAATAATTCAGGCAACTGGGATGTGGACGAAAGAGATGTTGGAGCCAATCCTCACAGTGTTTTTGTAGATGATGCCAATAATGATGGAGAGAATGATATTGTTACTGTAAATTATAACACTGGTACCGTCTCTATAATAACCTGGAACAGATATACTAACGATTGGGATGTATTAACTAATAGAGCTGTTGGAAATTCACCTTCAAGTCTTTTTATTGGAGATGCGAACAATGATGGAGAAAATGATATTGTTGTTGCAAATTCTGAAGATAATACCGTCTCAATTCTGTGTTGGAGCAGAACTCTTAATGATTGGGACACTCAAATTACTAAATCTGTTGGACGACGTCCTTACAGTGTTTTTTTAGGAGATGCAAACAATGATGGATATATAGATATAATAACTGCGAATTTATGGGATCATAATATCTCTATCCTCTTCTGGAATGCTACTCTTGATAATTGGGACCCACAAATTACTAGATCTGTTGGAAATTCTCCCTACAGTGTTTTTTTGGACGACGCAAACAATAATGGTTTTAATGATATTGTGACTGCAAATCGAGCTGATAATAATGTCTCAATATTATGTTGGAATGAAACAATTAGCAATTGGAACTCGCAAATTACTAAATCTGTTGGGAATTCTCCTAACAGTGTTTTCTTAGGGGATGCAAACAACGATGGTTTTAATGATATTGTAACAGCTAACATAGATGATGATGATGTCTCAATACTATGCTGGAACAATAATTCTGGTGATTGGGACTCTCAAATTACTAAATCTGTTGGACGACGTCCTTACAGTGTTTTTTTAGGCGATGCAAACAATGATGGGTATGATGATATCGTAACTGCAAATAGTTTAAGTAATGATGTATCGATTCTTTTATTCGATACATCCGAAGATACAGATAATTTGTTAACATTTTCAATTATAGTATCTATACTTATAATAATAGCGATCTCAGGAATTGTAGCAACAAGATTGATAATTAAAAGAAGGAAATTAATCAGAGTAGAACGTTTTGCTACTGGAAGAAACCTTGAAGAATCTGAAAGTGAGGAACAAATTCTAAGTTCTGAAGAATTGGAAGAATTACGAAAAACTGAAGCTGAAGTTGGCGTAGAAAAAGAAAAACATATATGTGTCGTACACAGAGGAAGTATTGTTGGTGCTGTATATATATGCCCCAAATGTGAGACCTTTTATTGCATAAAATGTGCTACAACCTTGCAAGTGAGACATGAAAAATGTTGGGCATGCAATAATGAGATTGAGCTTTAAAATTTATAAGTTTTTTTGAATTCACTACCACATAATTTAGTGATTTCACTAATCTAATATATTTACTATATAAATAGGTTTTCTTAGCATATTTTGAAAATTATGCTATTCACTCATTCGAAGAACTTTCTTATCCACTTTACCTACTTGAGTTAGTGGAAGTTCATCTGTAAATTCAATGATTTTCGGGACTGAATAGGGAGAAAATTGAGGAAGAAATAAAATAAAGAATTTATGCAAAGTTTTTACTTTTTATTTTTCACTAGATTTACTAGTTTTTTCTAAACTCTTTTTAAGAAATTCAATATTTTCTTTAAGAGTTTCAGTTATTGGTTCGTCAGTCATATCAAGTTTACCTAATACATCTATTGCATCCTCAAACAGTTTCAACGCTTCTGGATATTGTGTTCGTCTATAGTACATTCCGGGGATATTAAAGAATTTATATGAAACCAGTTGAAGTGCTGTTAAAAGGATCCAAGAAAAAATACAAATTATTAACATCCACTCAATTAAGGGCATAAATGGAACACCAAACATATTTGTAATTAAAAGGAGTATCAATAAAACTCCAACAACAAATCCAAAATAAGCTAGATACTTTTTAAATACTGGGCCCTTATACATTTTGGCTTTGGGAACATAGAGCATTAATATACTATAAAGTACAATATAAATAGTAGAGCCTATGAAGCCTACGTTTGCAACAAAACCATGAAATCCATCAAAAAATGCCTTATAAGATCCAAATGATTCAGGGATAATTCCAACTAAAGCAATGCAGACACTTGTAAAAATTGATGCTCCCGTCGCCATTCTTCTAATGGATTCCTTTATATTTATTAATTCTCTCTCGAGATATATATAAAACGGAATACATAATGAACCACCTATGGTAAGACTAATGCTGAATAAAGCTTTCATTTCTCCCTTCGCCAATGAACTTATAGTATCTATTAATGGATTAAAGTTTGGAGTGAGAAAGGCTGCTATAATTAACATTATACCTGAAGCTAATACACCAAAAAATCCAAATAACACTTCCATCTTATTTTCAGATTGAGTAACCATAAAGATTTCACTATATTCTATTAAATTGTTACAAGGTATTTTGAATTAAAACAGTTTTATAATATCTAAAGTTGACAACTTAATTTATTTTGTAAGATTTTTAAATACTCCCCCTATTTTTTTCTTCAATGTCTTTAAATTCATTAATATCGTTAGTTACATTAAGAAAATTTTTTTTCGATCCTTAACTTGTAAACTTAAGATTTTAGTTACCATCTCAATTTTCCTATAATAGAATTTCTTGATTTTCTTAATTTTTTGAATCTTATATTCATTCATATAAATGGTTCCATATTTAAACGGATTATTTTTCTAATGTGGAATTCGTTACGCAAAATTTATATTTTAATACATTTGATATTTAATATAATTAGCATAAAAGGAAATGAGTTTATTCAGCATAAACAGATGACCGATAATAGTCAAATATTTAAATTTAAAATTACGGTTATTGGGGATGGGGGCGTAGGTAAAACAAGTCTAATAAGAAAATTTACCAAAGGCAGTTTTAAAGAAGATTACATCAAAACAATAGGCGCACAGTTTTCAAAATATGAACAAAAAATCAATGGTGATCAATGTGAGTTGGTTTTCTGGGATATTGCCGGTCAAGACGATTTTCATTTTTTACGTCCATCTTTTTATAAAGATAGTACCGCAGCAATTATTGTCTATTCTCTTGAGGAAAATAGTCATGGTAAGGAGAGTTTTAAGAATATTTCAAATTGGTATGATGATTTAACACAATTTTGTGGAATTATCCCAGTTGTAGTGTTTGCAAATAAAGTTGATTTGGTTGATAAAACGACTTTAGATAGTAAGAAAGCTATAAAATTTTTGAAGAAAAGAAATCTTCTCGGATATTATTTAACTTCAGCAAAGACAGGAGAAAGAGTAGATAAAGCTTTCCAAGCAATAATTAAAGAATTATACTATAAATATAAAGCAAAATTTGCTGAGCTGGGTAGCTCTGATTAGATTATTTAACTCTTATTGGTTTACATCATGCTTTTTTCATTGGATTTATTATCTATTTACTTAGTATAGATAAAATCGCAGTAAAACATTCTTAAAATAGATAAATAAAGTTTTACAGAATTGATATTTACAATTTTATAATTACTCTATCTTTCATTAGTGATTGGGAAAATAATGGCATAAAAATAAAAGTTAAAAAATAACTAAAATAATATTTAAAATATAAGATTTAAATTGCAAAGTGCGAAAAAAAATGAGAATTTCAGTTGAGGATTCACGAACGGGAAAAATTATAAAGTTGGATGTTAAAAACCATCATCAAGTTGAAAGGATAGTAGATATAATCATCAAACATATGGGTATAATCAGTGCTGAACAACGCTCTTATTCCTTAGTTCTTCAAGATCAGGAGTTACCCGGTTCTATAACTATTGAGGATGTAATTCACAAATTTGGATTAAAAGAAAACGATAAATTAGTTTTATGGGCAAAAGTAATCGGTGGCTATTAAACTATACGAGAAGGGTTAGGATTGTTTAATCTTCAATGATTAAAATTTCATCATCTTCTTCCTCTTCTTCAGCTTCCTCTTCAACAATGTCCTCATACTTACCAGTGAGTTCATTTTCAAGTTCTTTCATAGTTTTATTTTTGAAAAACGTTGCTGCTTCTGCACACATTGGATAATTGAGTGGGTCTTCAGGATTGGGCTTTTCTATTAAGATCTTGAGAGCCTTAATTGTTGTTTCTAAATCAGATAATCTGGACCACTTTTTCAAAACGTTAAGACAAATATATCCTGTACCCGGTTTCTCTGAAGAATTTTCAACAGGATGTATATTTGGATGGAAGATATTTGAAAACCATGAAAAATCTATTCCCCCCGGATATGGAAAGGATCTATTAATTTTCAAAAAGATTTTGTGAGTTCTTTGCGGAATCATTTTCCAGTTTACTTGAATATATCCTAGTGTTTTTATATTTATTATGAATTCAACACTTTTATTACCTCTAATTATTGAATTTTCTTCCAATACCTTCATTCTATTTATATTTTTAAGTTCATTCTCAACTCTATCTTTCCAAATTTCAAAGGGAAGCTCGGGCAATTCTTATACTCCTCAATTTTATTTCTTCAAATATTAGATTAATATAATTATGAAGAATTTTTTATTTATTTCCTATTGTGTTTTTTTATTTGTGTCGATCAAATTTATCCGAGTCTATGGATTCAATACCACAGACCTTATAATCTTCACTCAATTTATCTTTACTTGTCATGTACGTGTTTAACTTAAGACTCATTTCCAGTTTGAGTTAATATTGCATAATTTAGGGATTTATACCCCTTTTCACATCCTCCATCCGTAGTGAAAAATTGGAAATCATCATTAATTGGGTCAACAACTAATGCTACTTGATATGATTCAGGAAAAAAATACTTTTGTGACTCCATATCTGTTTTTGACAAGAAACATCCGAAACCAGGATGGGAATGAAACCACCCTAATATTTTTAGCGAAGGATCTTCTCTCTTTTTCTTTATTCTCTGAAATTTATGTTCATACATACCAGCAGCACCTTCTATTTGAGCAGTAGAATATGAATCACTATGAATTGCACCCAGAATAAAAAGGGGTTCCTCAATCTCTATATATAATTCCTCATTCAATTTTAATATATTACCAATTAAGTATCCAAAAATTTCCGTTTTTGAGTTTTTACATAATTCTATTATTTTTTTTAAAACCTCTTCATATATGTATACAGGAAACACAAAATCTTCTTCAATTTTCATGATATCTAATAAGTTTTAAGTTTCTTTAAAGTATATTAATATCATTTTTATCGTTTTTCGCACTTATATCTAGATTGTAAGAAATTTCTAACATTCTTTTGATTATTGCATAAATATTTTCTCTTGCATCTTCTTGAACAGCAGAAAATCCAAAAGTTTTTACTCCAAATGCTTCTTTTATTTTTGCCGGTTCAAAAGCGGAATTTATTGAATCTTGAAAATTAGCAATAATATAAAATTCTGCTTTCTTTACTCTCGGTTTCAACCTAGTGTATAAGTTATTTGTTCTACTTAAGTTTACTGCTCCTGAATTAGTAATAATACAAATTATATCTGCTGAATCTAAAATTGGTTTATATATTTGGGGGTTGTTAACTGAATCTTGTAATCTAATTTCACGGATGATGACCTCATTTATAGGCTCAAAATTAGAAAGCCTAACCGTTTTTTGAACAATTTCATTCAAGTCATTATCCAATTCCAATATAGTTTCTCCAGGAAATAAATCCATTATCGTGGACTTTCCAACACCATCCTCTCCCAGTAATAATATCTTTGGTGGAAGTAGAATAAATTTTTCAATAAATTCATCAAAGGGTTTAAATTGTTTTGTCTTAGTGCTCCACTTTTCTTTCACTTCTGGATATTTTTCGCAAAATTCTTTTTTTAGTAAATCTAATCTAGCTCTCGATTCCTCTTCAATGTCATTGCTATCAGTTATGATTATATACATGTAATCTCGGTTATCATAGGAATAGACAAAATTAAAATTTGTGAAATTTAATGATCTTACATTTCCTCCTCCCATTTTTTTACTGGTATTATGAATAGAAGTGAGAAAATTTATAGCATCATTATCCTTAAGTTTTTCTTTAAAAAATGATTTAGAATAGCACAAATCGCCGTTTTTTGTAATAATGTATATTTTCGATATCATTTCTGATTTTTTTTGTTCTCCTACTAGAATTGTGTTTATATACTATATTTTAATTTTTTCTATTTTATTTTTAAAAGGGTGTATTATGATTACAAAACATTCATTCATTTTTATGTGTAATCTTTTATATCTTGTTGTTAATTCATTTATTAGTTAAATTAATAATAGATTGACAGATTTTTTAAAATAACTGTACTGAAATATCTTCATTAAATAAATCCTTTCTAAAATACAAATAGAATTGTGGAATAATTTGAACGATAAAGAAGAAGAATCACAATCTAATGATCATGATCCAACAATAATAAGTACTGAAGATCAAGAAATAGAGGAACGAAAACCCCAGAATGATAAAATTGTTTATTTTAAAATCGCAAATGATAACAATAATTCTTCTTCAAAAGAAAACTAATGCGTAGATTAAAATAATATCATATAACTTTATTATAAATATATTAGAGAAGAAAATTTTTTAAAAAATACATATCTAATAAACTCAAGAATTTTATTATTTAGTTTTAAATTAATTACAAATAAGAAAGTTTGGAAATCACAATTGATACTAAAAATATTGATTATTGGTCCAGGTGGAATTCCCTGTTATTCCAAGAATTTTTTTGAGGTAATTAATATTGATGAAGTAGTGATTAGCGGGTTCCTAACAGCCATTAGTGACTTTGCCAAGGAAATTAAGGGGGGTGAGATTAAAGCTCTCATTTTTAGAAATTTTAATTTCATTTATTCATATTCCATTGAGTATAATTGTATTTTTGTAATTATTATAGACAAAGATGATTTGGAGGAGGATGCAAGATTAAAAGTTGAGTTGATGAAAGAGGGATTTATCAAAAAATATAAACCATATCTTGAAAATTGGACAGGCAATGTAAGTGTATTTGATGATTTTGAAGAATTTATAGAAAAGAACATATTTATCCCCCCTAAAATTTTATTAACTGGAGAAAAAGGTGTTGGAAAAACTACAATTATGGATTTATTTCCTGGAGAGACCGTAATTGTTTTAGATGACGATTTAAATGAAATTGTCCAAAAACCAATTGATTTTCTCGATTTAAAAGATATTAAACAATGTGTTATAAGAGAAATTGACCTTGAGGATATAACACATAATCCTTATCTTTATAAGGATTTATTAAGATCGGTCGATATTATATTGATTGTAACAAATTCAGGAGCAAGTAATTTGGGCAGAACAGAAAGATTATTATCACAGCTGAAACCTTTGGTTAATAAGGCAGATTTTTATGTAATTGCAAACTTTCAAGATTTAAAAGACACAGCTTTTAGTCCGGAAAAAATAGAAGAGACATTCGGGATAAGGACTTTTAGCTTCTCAGCAATTCGAAAAGAATCAAAAGATGAAATAATATTTACTTTAAAAGAAATTTTAAAGTCATCTCTCTTAGTAAAACAAGAACAAAAATATCAAGTTGCCTCAGAAGAAGAGATCAGCATAAATTTAGATGAGCAAAAGAAAATTGAACAAAAAGAAGGAGAAATTGAAGAAGAAATCGAAAAAGTAGATATATGGGAGCAAATAGAAGAAGCAAGAAATTTTGAAAAGCAAGGCGACCACATCGCAGCAGCAGAAAAATTCTCATGTGCAGCTTCACAATTTAAAGAGCTTTGTTCTCTTGCAAAATCCAACCAAATCAAGAAAGAATTAAATGCAATATACTATCTTTGTAAAGCATGGGAATGTATGGAATTTGCAGAAGAATACGAAAGTCCTGAAAAGTTTACTGAAGCTGTTGAATTATTTAATACTGCAAGTGAACACTTCACTGATACCAAATTAAAATCGTTAGCTCGAGGAAATGCTGCTTTTTGCAAGGCTTTGGAGTTAGGGTCAAAATTCGATAAATCAAATGAACCAGCAACTAAAGCAGAATACTATCCTAAGATTAAAATGATGCTAAGAAATGCTACAAATTCATATCGTAAAGGAGGGTTCGAAGGCGAAGCAGATTGGGCTCTTGCTACATCGACATATTTTGATGCTACATGGTATGTTATCAGAGCAGATGGCGAATTGAATCTTGATGAAAGGAAAAAGCTCTTGGATGTTAGTTCTGGTATGTTTAAATCAGCCGCACAACTCTTTAAAAAAGCTGGATATAAAGAGAAAGAAAAAGAAGTTATGGATCGCTTAGATTTGTTAGATAAAGAAGAAAAAATAATAATGTCCGCATTGAACACTATAAAAGAACCGTCTATTTCCAAAGACACTATCAATATTTTAGCACCATCAGTTCCTCAAAGAGAAGAATTTAGAAAAAGTAAAGCAAAAAGAAGTCTAAAGAGGAAATACAAACTAGTTTATAAAGATATATTAAAAAAGTACGCTAGAATTCAAAAAAGAGAATGTAGAGTGGGAATTGCGCAAATTGGGGTATCTAGCATAGGAGATCTTATGAAAGAATTTTACGAAGAAAAGGGTTCTGGTTTGTTAGGACTTAGAGAGGAGAAAATTGAGTTTATTTTAGAAAAAGTTAAGAAAATGATTGAAGATGCTCATAATAATAAAGTAAATATTCTAATTTTCCCAGAAATGGTCATAGATCTTAATTATTATCAATTTCTGGAGGATATCTCAAATTTATCAAAAAGTTACGACATGTATATTATTCCTGGCTCTTTCCATAATCTAGAAACAAGACAAAATGTCAGTATGGTGATAGGACCTGAAGGTATTGTTTGGGAACAAGAGAAGCATATACCCGCGGTTATCCATTTTCCTAATAAAAAGTTTGAGGAAGGAATAAAGGTTAGTGAGTTCCCAAGGCGCACTATTATTTGTAATACAGAATATGGGAGAATTTCGATAATAATATGTAGGGATTTCCTTGATATGGATTTAAGAGTTGAATTAAAAAACTTTGAACCTCCGATAGACATAATCATTAATCCCGCGTACACTCCAGTTACCGCCGATTTTAAAGCAGCCCACTTTGATGCGCGCAGATCTATTTATGCATATTGTTTCTTTGCTAATGTCGCAGAATACGGTGAATCGCTCATCTATACACCTGAAAAGGAGAGAATTGAAAGAATAATACCAAAGAAAGAGGAAGGTTTGATTTATAAGGATGTAAATTTATTTAAACTTCGGTCAGAACGTAAAAAATGGGAGAGAGAACAGAAAGGTAGACGTCAATTTATCCAAAGTACAAGATAATTTATCAATTAATAAAAGAATTAAAAATCCAAGATTCAATATTATGTCAATCAACAAAGATTTCATATTTCCAGTATATATTTATGAAAGCATATTGGCACAAATCAAAGAATTTAGCAAAAATTCTGAAAAAGAGATTTTTGGGTATTTAATTGGAAATATTTTAAAATGGAAAGAAACAATTTATATTATAATTAAAGATCAAATATTTATTAAGGGTGCTGTTCATAGCCATCAATTTTCAACCTCTCAAATTGAGGGAACAGCAGGAGAATACGAGAAGCAATTTCAGAATTCAAAAATTAACGAGAAAGATGATAATTTAAGAATCGTTGGATGGTGGCATTCTCATCCAGGTATTGGGTGTTTCTTATCAATGACAGACCTCGATACACAAGAATTTTTTTTTCCTGAAACGTATCAAGTCGCATTAGTCGTAGATCCTATAAGAGACGAATTCAAATTTTTTACGTTAGATAAGGTTTCAGTAAAAAAGTATAAATCAATAAGTAACGCAACTATATCGTAAAAGTAGGATTCAAAATCTCTAAATTATTAACCAATCTTTTAAAACTAATTATTAAGCACAAATCTTGAATGATAAATGACAGATGAACAAAAAAATATAGGTATAAAAGTAAGAGGTACTGATTCTATAAATTCAGATAAATACGATCGTCAAAAACGTATTGCAGGATGGGATCAAACTAAAGTATCAAATGCTACTGTAATAGTGATCGGTGTTGGGGCTACTGGAAATGAATTAGTGAAGGATCTAGCATTAATAGGAATAGGTAAAATTATAATTATTGATTATGACATTATTGAAAAATCGAATCTAAATCGCTGTGTTTTATTTAACATGAAACGTGATATAGAAGGTAAATATAAAGTTGATATCGTTCGAGATGCGATTAAAATTTTAAATCCTGAAGTCAGAATCGTAGCTTATAAAAAAAAATTGAATGAAATTGATAAAGATCTATATAAACAGTCAGATGTTATCTGTTCCTGTTTAGATAATATCGAAGCTCGAATAGAAGCTAATAATTACTCTTATTATCATGGTATCCCGTTTATTGACTCTGGAATTGATGAATATTTTGGATCACTTCAAACTGTATATTCAGAAGTTAAAGACGCTCCGTGTTTGCAATGTGGAATCTCTGATAAGGATCTTGATTTAATGTGGAAGAAATTTTCATGTACCGGGCAAGAAATTCAATCTGAAAATGGTGAAACTACTAGAAAAATAGCTACTATTATAACCACAACTTCGATTATAGCGGGGCTGCAATCTCAAGAAGTTCTAAAATTTATATTAGGTATAGATTATTTCAGAGATAAAAATAAGTGGGACTTGCAGATAGGAGAACCACTTATTGGAAAGCAATTAAACTATAATGGTCTCACCAATAAATTAAAAACAATAAAAAAATTAAAAGATCCTCAATGTTGGACATGTTCCTATAAAAAATCCACTGCTTAAAGCCTTCAAATTACAAGTTTAAATTATAACAAATTTGAATTAAGATCAACTAAAATCACAATATTTTAATTTAACCAAATTAAAATTACTTTGTATAAAATCCTCCAATAACTCTAGCCCACAATGCTAATTTATCATTTTCTTGTAAACCAAATTTTTGGACAGCATCATTAATTGTTATTGAATTTGGTAGTTCTTGTTCATGAAGAACTAATGTATATGAGCGTTGTTCGGCGCTTATCTTTCCCATATGTTTAATAACAATATCTACAATACGTTCAATAAGATGATGGTCTTTAACATCTATTTTTATTAACTTACCTGTTCTTGTATCTTCAACCGATATTCGCATTAAACCTCACCTTCTAAGTAATTAAAATTGTTTTGTCTAATTTTAAATAACTTCTATTAATATGCTTAATAAAAAAGAGAAAAAATAAGAAAATTTATTATTTAAGATCTTTTAATCCAAATTTAACCTTTTCTGGATGCCAAAGATAATATCCTATTGTTTGCTTCCATTTGTTTTCATTCCTTTGCATTTGAACAGGATCTGAGTCAGTCTCTAAGGTTGTAAAGAAATTTGCTTCTTCTTTGACTTCTTCTTTGACTTTTTCTTTTATTTCATCTAAGATTTTATATTTGGGAAATTCTTTCAACACATAAATTATTTTTTGTTTAACTACAGCCATTTTTTATCTACCTCTATATAGTATTATTTAGTTTTGTTTTGTTAATTTATAGATTGTTTAAAGAATATATTAATGTTGTGTATAATGTATTAAAGGTAACAAAAAAAGTTTAAACAAATTAAACAATTTTAAATAGATCCTAGTTTCATATATAAATATGGAAAGCGTTTTTCGAAAACTGCAAAAAATCAGTGGTTCATTTTTTATAAGTTTACCAAAAAAATGGGTTGAAAATTTTAATTTAAAGAGTAAATCACCGCTTAGGATTGACATTAGGAGTGATGGATCTTTATTAATCTCGCCTAAAATAATACAAGATGATATACCTCTTAAAGATGAACTAGTCCTCCACTCTAGTCCATATATTGGTAGGGAAATTGTAAAGAATTGTTTGTCGGGCCAAACAAACCTAGTAGTAATCTCAGATAAAGAGATTGATAGGAATTTAAAAAGTGAGATAAAATGGTTAGTTAGGGGATTACCTAATACTGAAATAATTGAGGATCAAAGACAAAGAATCGTAATTCAAAATTTTGGATATAGGGAAATTCCTACAAAAAAATTAATACAGCGTCAATTATATTTAATAGCTGATATGTTTGACAATTTAATAGACAACCTGGCTGACGAACTGAAGGATAATTTTGAACAACTGCGGAGATTTTATTTCATATTGGTTACTCATATTAGAACTTATCTTAGAACAGGAATTTTCGTATCGGAGGATACAGAGTTTACACCATTAGAAGCCATGGATTATCGAATGTTTTGCGAAAAAATTGAGGAGATCGGCAAAATATTAAGAGATATGCGTTTGAGTGAAAATCTTAAAGAATATTTTTTAGAAATCAAACAATACTTCGTTGACGTAATGAATGCCTACTTAAAAAAAGATTTAATGAACGCACATAAAGCTTGGTTAGGAAAAGAAGAAATTTTAAAAAGAGCAAATTCAACAATCAAAACGTTAGGTAATGAAGATAAAGATAAAATTAAAGATATGATAAGAATCGCGGAAAATTGTAAGGGTATGGCTGCTTTTATCTAATTACCTTTTTTAACTAATAATTAAAAATGAAATTAAGAAAAAATGGAGGATTTTTATATAATTAATTTGGAAAATATGAACAGAATATAATTCAAATTTATATAAATATATGTGAAAAGTAAAACCTACACTTTTCCTCTTTTTAAACAGAAATAAAATACTAATAATTAACTTCTTTTTATATTTTTAATATCTAAACTTATATTATCGAGATTATGTTTTATATCTTAATTTTGGTTTGATGAAATTATGAGATTTATTGTATGTGTAAAGCAGGTCCCCGACACAACGGAAGTTAAGATTGATCCTGAAACTAACACGCTGATACGGGAAGGTGTAGTTTCTATTCTAAACCCATTCGACCAATTTGTGCTAGAAGAAGCAATTAGGTTAAAAGGAGAAGATGATGAGATAATTGTAGTTTCTATGGGTCCACCTCAAGCTAAAAAAGCGTTATTAAAGTGCCTTGCTTTGGGAGCAGATAAAGCAATCTTACTAACTGATAGAGCATTTGCTGGTGCTGATACTTGGGCCACATCTTATACTTTAACTCAGTGTATAAAAAAGATTGGTGATTTTAATATTATTTTTTGTGGATTACAAGCTATTGATGGAGATACTGCCCAAGTAGGACCTGAAATTGCTGCTCAATTATGCATTCCACAAATAACATATGTAGAAAGTGTTGAAAAATTAGAGGGCAAAAAATTAACTACAAAAGTCCAAACAGATGATGGGTATAAAATTGTAGAAGCAAGGCTCCCAGTGCTTATAACTGGAATAACACCATCTTCATTTGAACCAACAAATCCTCCCATGATGAGTATAATGAAAGCAAATAAAAAATCTTTTTCTACATGGGACGCCGACGAACTTGGGGGTAATAAAGATAATTATGGATTGAATGGCTCCTTAACCCAAGTTATTAAGGTTTACTCTCCACCGCCAAGGCAACAAGGTGTTATTATTGATGAAGAAACAGCTGAAGTTGCTGTTCAAAAATTAATTGATTTATTATCTAAAGATAAGGTGTTTTAATCTGATAAATGTAGATAAGGAGAAATGTACTGGTTGTGGATTATGTGAAAAAGCATGCCCATTTGGAGCAATAACAATTGTAGATAAAATTGCAGTAATAGGTGATGAATGTACTCTTTGTGGTGCTTGCGTCGATCAGTGTAATGTTGGAGCAATAACAATTCAACGGAGAAAAGTTGAAGATGTTGACTTATCACAATATCAAGATGTGTGGATAGTTGCTGAAATAAAAGATGATAAGGTTAGAAATGTATCTTTTGAATTGTTAGGGAAAGCTAAAGAACTTGCAAATGAGTTAAAACAAAAAACTTGTGTCTTACTTATCGGAGAAAATGTAAAAAAATTCGCTCAAGATTTTTCAAACCGTGGTGCCAGCAAAATATATATTGCTGAACATGAAGCTCTTAAAGAATATTATACTGAAACTCATTCTTCTGTAATCACCGGTATAATTTCAAAATACAAACCAAATATTGTATTATATCCTGCTACTATAAATGGAAGAGATCTAGCACCAAGAGTAGCTGCGACTCTTAAATTAGGTCTCACTGCTGATTGTACTGATTTATCCATAAAGGATGAGTTGTTGCTACAAACACGACCTGCTTTTGGAGGAAACATAATTGCAGATATTATTTGTCCTACTACACGACCACAAATGGCAACTGTTAGGCCTAATGTTATGGAAATGGCTTCTATTGAAGAAAACGGTAGCGCAGAAATCATAGAAGTTCCTGTAAAAATAGATCTTCAAAATCTTAAAATAAAAACTAAAGAAATTATCAGTGCATCAACAGAAGAAACTGGAATACCCGTGTGTGAAGCAGATATAATCGTTTCTGGGGGAAGAGGAGTCGGTTGCAAGGAAAATTTTGAATGTATAACAGCTTTAGCTAAAGTCTTAAAAGGTGCTGTAGGAGCAAGTAGAGCTGCTGTTGATTTAGGATGGATTCCGAAATCACAACAAGTAGGACAAAGTGGAAATACAGTATCTCCAAAGATTTATATTGCATGTGGAATATCAGGAACAATACAGCATTTAGTTGGAATGAAGAGTAGCGATATAATTATTGCGATAAATAAAGATCCTGAAGCTTCGATATTTAATGTAGCAAATTATGGTATTGTGGGCGATTTGACCGAAGTTATACCATTACTAACAAAAGCTTTAGAGAAAAAATTAAACGAAGATTAATAGAAATAAAATTTCTTAAAGGCAAAATGATTAGAATTCTCGATTTTTTAAATTATTCAAAATACCTATATCTCTTGCATCCAGACTCTAAAGTTTGAAAACTTAATATCAAATTCTTTTAACTTATTTTCAACCACTATTAAGACTTTTTCAGGTATAATGAATGATCCCCGTCCTATTTTCATTCCTTCCAATTTTTTTACTATTCCATCTTTTTTATATTTGTATAATTTCTCTGAATATTTCTTAGTAGTTTTGTATCCATATAGTATTCTTTTTAGTTTCATTTTAGCAGAATTGTTTATTGCTCTTAGATTTAAAGTTATGATTTGATATGGTTTAAATTCAAGAGTTTTTCTTAAAATTTCATAATAATTAGAATTACCATAAAGTAATTGTCCTTCTGCCAAGATATTTTCAATAAAAATAGTATCCCAGTTATTAATATCCTCCTGAAAAAAGAACACACATTGGATGGAGCGGTTTAAATCTTTTCCTAGGCTTAAAAAATAATTAAAAATAGTATTTTCCAACATCTTCGGAGTATTTCGCTTAAATAATACACAGATGTCAATATCACTCTCCTCATTAAATTTTCCAGAAGCTAAAGAGCCAAATAATACAATGCTTTCAATCTCTTCATATTTGGAGAATTTGCTGTCTATAAAATTCTTGATTTTATTAATAATCTTCTCCAATTTTGGATTTTTTCCATAGTTTTCCATTTGGTTTTTTTCAAATTTAATATTAAGATTCAACTAATAACACCTGATTACATATCTCTTCTAACTTATAATATTTCTCCTTTAATGCATTAAAGTCATCTTCCGTCCCACTAAATCCATAAGTAAATTTTGGACGAATTTTATTTTCAATATCTTGAAATAATCGCCATACATTTTCTGTTTCCTTTTCAAAGATATTAGGATTATTTTCCAAAACAATCCTTACTTTTTGATGTTTGTTAACATGTACTCGATATTTCGCAGCACAGCATTCAATTAAATGATATATCGAAAGAAAATATAATTCTGCTCTAGAAGGTTTTGAATTAACCTCATTTTCAGCATCTTTTTTAAAATTCAAATATGCTTTTTTATGATTTTCAAATTTGCTCATGTTTAATAAAAAAACCTTTTTCGTAATATAATAATGCGAAAGAATTTATAAATTTTTACCTTATTTTTATACAGTTTAAACCCAATATGGAGCAAATAGCATATTTACAATATTATAAACTACATTAGAAATACAATCGAAAAAAGATTATCATCAAGATCTTCATTTCCAAAGGTAAAAAATAATTATTGTTAAAAATATACGGTAAGGTTAATGCGTTGGTTTCGCGGTTAAGATTTTTTTATATACAAAATATAAATATATATATAAATATTTATATATCAAATGAGGTAAAAAATATGACATCTAAAATGATCTCGATAAGAGAAGATATTTATGAAGATCTCAAAAGGTTAAAAGATCCAGATGAAAGTTTTTCAGAAGTTATCGAACGCTTAATTGCTAGAAGCAAAAAGGATCCACTAAACAACTATGGGATTTTCAATGATGTAGCTAAAAAAGTAATGGATGATTTTGAAAAATCTATTATAGACACTAAAAACGAAGATGCAAAAATATCTAAAAAAATGATAACTGGAATCTATGGAGACATAAAATGATTCTTTTAGACACCAATGTTATTATTGACATCGGTCGAGGTCGAACTGAAGCAAAAAAGCACATACAAAAATACGGTGCTGAAACTTTTGCATTATCGGCAGTTACGATCGAAGAGATGTATGTGGGACTCGGATATATTCTACAAAAATATGGAAAAAAATTATTTGAAGCTAATAAAGAAAAAACTCTTAAGTTATTAAATGATTATGAAATTCTAAATATCACACAACCTATATTAGAACGATCTGGTATGATGAGAGGAGAATTAAGAGCAAAAGGTATCACAATTGGTATCCAAGATTTAATAATTGGTGCTACAGCCGAAATATCTTCTGCTGAAAAACTTATAACCAGAAATCCTGATCATTTCAAAATGTTTAAAATTTCTATTGAATCTTACAAAATTAAAACATCTTATTCTAAAAATTAAGAACTAGGTAAGATTGTTGGTTTGGACATAACTACACCAGACTTTTAGAACCTTGGTATGAAACAATATGGGGTATATGTAGATGAGTTAGAAAAACTCACAAAATAAATGTTATTTTCAGAAGTTAAAAAAGATCATCATCAAGATCTTCATTTCATTCGGGAAACCTTCCGAATGATTTATCTATATTTACGCCTATTTTTTTATAATTTAAAACCATTGGGATGAAGAGTAGCTATTCCCCACCAAGTTTACAAGGAGCACATGAGTATTTAATTTTCTTACGATGTTCTTCTGAAACAATCTATATTTTATTTATTATCGAGATGTATACAGCCTGTTGGGCATACACTCATGCACGATGGTTGTTTTTTATTCTCTAACCTCTTAATACAGAGATCATACTTCACAGCAATCTCTCGATCATCGTCAAATTGCATAGCTTCAAAATTACATGCTTGAATGCATTCTTTACATCCAGTACACATTTTACTATCGATTAAAACAATGCCCTGTTCATTTCTCGAAATCGCATTCACTGGGCAAACTTCTTTACAGGGTGGATTTTCACAATGGTGGCAGTATATAGGAATGAAATCAGGGGATTGTTCAATCACTCGCACCAATCTCGGGCCCACACCAAGTTTGTGTTCTTGTTTACATGCGATCTCACAGGTATGACAACCCATGCAGTTATTTTTATTAAATATTAACGAGATCTTTTCCATCTTGTTCCTCCTATTCATCTTCGCAACGTATTATATTACACAGCAGAACTCTTAAATTTGTTGCCCCCATTACTGGATCCATTGACTTATGGGAGTTATCTGTCAGCAAATTAATGTTGGAAGTTTCCCATCCGTGATCAGAGCTCTTGATCTCTGGATACCACCAGCCATGTTCTGTCACGATCACTCTGGGATCTATCCCGGTGTTTAATTTTGCCCGTTGCTTAGCACGTCCCCGCTGTGATTCAATCCAAACCCAATCTCCTTCCTGTATGTCGTGTTTTTTTGCTGTTTCGGGATAAATCTCAACAATGGGATCGGGTCTGATCTCTCTGAGCCATGGAATCATTTATTGATCATGGATTTATACCAGAACCATTCTTTGAAGGAAGATACACAGAACGATTAGAATGCCTAACTGACTTTGCCAAGCAACATAAGGGTAAATTGATTTATTGGTTTGATAAAACTGATATTATTAAAGCAAAGGAAATACTTGGAGATTATGTATGTATTCGGGGAAATGTGCCTGGATCTCTATTAGTAGCTGGAACTCCCCAACAAGTAGAAGATTATGTTAAAACTCATATTGAAGGTTGCATGGAAGGAGGGGGCTATATAGTAGATGGAGCTGTATCTGGAATCCCTGACGAGGCGAGACATGAGAATGTGAAGGCTATGACTGATGCTGTTTTTAAGTATGGGGTATATCGTAAATAAGATTTTTATTGTTTTTTTAGAAATTTTTTTTACGTATTCCATCTAAAGGATAAATTAATTTCATGAAATCTCTAAGATTTATTATCCTCTTTTTAGGTGTATTATTAAAAATATTTATATAAAAGAAAGTGTTAATAGATTTCATGACAATTCTTAGCCGTATATTTGGCAAGATAATGAAACTTCCACCAGCTGAAACTCGTAAAATCGTTGTTAAGCGCGATCTCAAGGTACCAATGCCCGATGGAGTTGAGTTGTTGGCAGATCATTACTATCCTTGCGGGGACAATATACCTCCAACTGTACTTGTCCGTTCACCCTACGGTAGACGTATCTTTTTTGGCCTTCTATACGGGCGACTCTTTGCAGAGCGCGGATTTCAGGTACTGATCCAGAGTTGTCGGGGTACTTTCGGTTCGGGTGGTCAATTTATTCCCTTCTTTAATGAGCATGACGATGGTATCGCAACCATTGAATGGATCAAAAAAAAGGATTGGTTCTCCGGCGAACTTGTCACTATTGGCCCTAGTTATCTTGGTTATGTCCAGTGGGCAGTAGCGCGCGATGCTGGATCTATACTAAAAGCGATGGCTACTCAAGTATGCGACTCTGATTTTGCTTACATGCATTATCCTGGGGGATCCTTCTCACTCCATGGTTGCCTGTCTTGGACTACGATGGTTGCCACTCAGGAGAGTTCCAGCCTCCTCAGTACTTTTTTATTTAATTCAGACAAAAAACTCATTCCTGCTTTAAATCATCTACCCTTACAGGGCGCCGTTGAGCTGGCAATTGGGAAATCAGTACCCCACTGGCAGAATTGGCTCGAACACAACAATCCTGAAAATGAATACTGGAAGCAAACGACCTTTAGAAAAACATTAGCTGAGGTGTCCGTACCAGTTAATATGGTTGGTGGCTGGTACGACATCTTCCTTCCATGGCAACTCAGGGACTACGCAGTTCTCCGTGGAGCAGGTCGTCAACCATTCCTTACGATCGGCCCTTGGGTGCATAGGGATATGAGTGTTATGAGAACAGGCATACGCGAAGCGATCGTATGGTTCAATTCTCACCTCACTGGTGATCAGAGCGAACTCCGGGAGGAACCTGTTAGACTCTTTATAATGGGTGCTAATAAATGGCGAAATTTCGCGAATTGGCCACCATCAGGCACTCTACTACAACGTTGGCACCTCCAACCAAATATGAGTTTAAGCCCTGAGACTTCTACAGAATCTGAGCCTGATCATTATCGCTACGATCCTAGAGACCCCACACCAGCAGTGGGTGGCACATTGCTTAGCCCAAATTCAGGTCCCAAAAAGAATAATGATCTAGAATCTAGATCAGATGTACTTGTTTATACAAGTGCTAAGCTTGAACAAGATCTAGAGGTAATCGGACCTGTACAAGCTGAGCTCTATATCCGCTCCAGCCTCGAATATACAGATTTCTTTGCCCGCCTTTGTGACGTTAATTCCTCTGGTAAGTCTATTAACATTTGTGATGGAATACTCCGTTTAGTGCCAGGTAGGCCTAAACTGGATTCTAACCAGTATATCAAGATCATTATTAACCTCTGGCCAACAGCATATTGTTTCCTTCATAAGCATCGTATACGACTTCAAGTATCGAGTGGCGCTCACCCACGTTTTGTACGTAATTTTGGTACTGGGGAACCGTTAGCAACCGCAACAAAGCTCATTATTGCCGAACAGACTATATATCATGACCCTACTCATCCATCCGCGATTATCCTCCCGGTTATGAACTGATGGTCGTTTAATAAACCGAAAAAATCAGAAATTAAGGAACTTAGATTTTAAAAAAAAGATCTAAATTTTTCATTCATATTATTTCTTCTTTTTTCCTTCATTTTCTCTGAGTTTTCTTCTTAAAACCTTTCCAGCAGGACTTTTGGGCAAGTTAATTACGAATTCCACAATCCTTGGATACATATAAGCAGCTATATTTTCTTTAGCCCAATTGATAATTTCCTGCTCGCTAACCTTATCTTTAAATTTACCTCGAAGAACAATACAAGCTTTTATATCTTCACCTTTGATTGGATCTTCTACACCAATAACACAGCATTCTAAAACTGCGGGATGCTCATATAAAACCTCTTCAACCTCTCTAGGATAAACACTGTGTCCTTTATATTTTATCATGTCCTTGATTCGGTCTAAAATATAAATATATCCCTCTTCATCAACTTTAGCAAGATCCCCAGTTCTTAACCATCTATAACCACCTGCCTCAAAAAATACATTTTTATTTTCTTCAGGTCTATTATGATAACCTACCATTATTTGAGGTCCCGAAACAACCAATTCACCAGCGTCCCCAATAGGTAAAAACTCCAATCCTTCATTAATTATTCCTACCAAAGTGTTGGTTAATGGATGACCACAGCTTCCAGGTTTCTTCTTTGACCAAGGCGGAGAATTAGCCACAGCTGGGCTAGCTTCGCTGAGCCCATATCCTTCTCCCAAAACAAACCCTGTTCTTTTCTCCCATTCTTTTGCTGCTTCAATTGGCATCGGAGTTGCTCCCACATGAGTAGATTTCAAGCATGAGATGTCAACATCTTTATCTAAAGATGAATTTAAGAGATTGATATACATAGTAGCTACACCGAACAATGAATTTGGTTTATATTTCTTCATTATTTCAAAGATTTTTTCTATATCAAAACCTGGTAAGACGAATGCTTTCGAGCCAAGAAAAAGAGCGGATACTAACTCCACTATTTGACCGAAAATATGATACCATGGAAGTACAAAAATAGAAACTACGTCTTCCTTGAGAAATTTATCTTGAAGATAATCAGAAACTTGCTTGAGTTGTAAACTATTAGCAACTACATTATAATGTGATAAAGAAGCACCCTTTGGGAGACCAGTAGTCCCACCGGTATATTGAATAACGGCAATATCTTTCTTTGAATTAAATTTAACTTCTGGAGTGGGAATCGGTTCAGGATTTTGATCCATTAAAGTGTTAAAATAAATAATTTTATCAGTTTCGGATTTTATTGGAGTTCCACTCTCAAGGTTAACAAGAATAACTTTTTCCAATGAGAAGTCGTTTTCATAGCTCTTATAATAAGGTAAATTTCTGTCAATCATTATTAAAAATTTGGCTCCCGAATCTTTAATTTGATAAGCTCCTTGTCTCGCGACATATAATGGGCTAATAGCGGTCACAGAACCTCCAATAATCAATGTTGCAAAATAGCTTATGATGAATTGTGGACAATTTGGTAACCATAAAGCCACTACTTCTCCTTTCTTTACACCTAAATTTAACAGAGCATTTGCAAATCTTATCGTTAGTTCTTGTATATGCTTGAATGTGTATTCTTTATTATCATACACTATGAAAGTTTTATCATTATACTCTTCAGTATACTTTTTGAATAAATCACCTAAAGAAGTATCCTCAGGAAGTTCTATTTCTATTGAGACTCCTGCTGGTAAATAATCTTTCCAATATCTGTTTTTTATATAATCTGGCAATTCCATACTTTTTCACATTTTTTTTATTCAAAATTTAAAATAAATCATCCAAATCTTCATTACCTTCTGGAAACCTTCCGAATTCTTGCATGAATTGTTGAAGTAGTTCACTTTCTCTCTTTGTATACATTGGATCTTCTTTATAATTAAAATAACAAGCTTTATTATTCGTTTTCAATTGTTCATCTAATGCCAAACGTAGATTAGAGCTTCCTTGTATTAAGATTATCTCTTGCTTCTCATTAAATACTTGAATAGCACCCTCAGTCTCAGGTACTATTAGTATATTCTCTTTTGTAAATTCTAACAATTTTTGAGGAGGAAGCACTACAGGTAAGATTTCAAATCGTAAATCACATCTTAAGCATCGATTTGCCTCTTCTAAAGCTAAAGCTTCATTAAAACCCAATTCAATTTCATTGAAAGTACTTTGACGTTCTTTTAGTGATAAAAGTGGCATTCGAACACGTACTTTATCAAAAAAACTTTCAACACGTCCTAAGTTGGAATTAGGAGTATCTGGTTCCACAAATGAATCTTTAATCTCACCAGTGCCTCCCAAATATCTGTCAATTGAAGAAGCCACTTTTCGCCCCATATCAATTGCATCAATTACTGAGCTGGGACTATTTATAATTTCACCACCTACAAAAATACCATGGATATTTGTCTCAAAAGTTTCTTTATTTGCTTCAATTAAACCTGATGCGGAGATATTAATTTTACTTTCACTCCCTAATAATGATAAATCGGGAATTTGTCCGATAGCTAATATTAACATTTCGATTTTAATAGATTTTATATTCATTTCGTCAAAGATGGGGTTAAATAATTTGTTATCATCGAATACTGAATCACAATGAACAAGTTCAATCTCAGATAGTTTACCATTTGTATCAGTAAATTTTTTTGGTCCCCATGAGCAGTTGAGAGTTATCCCTTCATCTATCGCTTTTTGAATTTCCCATTCATGAGCTGGCATCTCTTCTCTACATTCTAAACAGATTAGTTGAACATCTTTAGCACCTAATCGTTGAGCTGTTAAGGCTACGTCTAAAGCTACATTACCTCCTCCTATAACAACTACATTGTCAGGCATCTCAAAATCTTCACAAAAATTAACTTTTTTAAGAAAATCAAGACCCCACAAAATAGATGGGAGATTTGAACCCTCTATATCAAGCTTTTTAGATTTTTGAGCACCAATGGCTAATAATGTTGCATTAAATCCTTGAGCTTTTAAATCATCTAGTGATAAGTGCTCGCCTACAACCTTATCTGTTTGAATTTCGATTCCAATACTTAAGATATGGTCTAGATCTTTTTCAAGAACCGATCGAGGTAATCGATATTCAGGAATTCCAACTCTCAGCATTCCTCCTACATAGGAATTAGCTTCAAAAACTGTAACTGAATGTCCGAGTCTTCTCAAATAGTATGCGGCCGTGAGTCCTGATGGGCCAGAGCCTACTACTGCTACTTTTTTCCCTGTTGGAGGATTAATTGTTGCTTTAGATTCCCAAATTTCATTATCCTGTTCCATAGCAAAACGTTTTAGAGCGCAAATAGCTATAGGGTTATTAATTAGGTTTCGACGACATGCAACTTCACAATCATGAAAACAAACTCTTCCAAGAACCGAGGGAAACGGTGTTTTTTCCCTGATAACTGCTGCTGCGTCGCTGTAATTGTTCTCTGCTATCAATCGGATGTATCGTGGTACATCAATGCCTATTGGGCAAGAATCTTTACAAGGAACTAGTAATTTTTCTCTTTCAGCCCAAAGAATATCTTTATCTGTAAGTGCTCCTGTAGGACAAACCTCCACACATGCCCCGCAGAATTTGCACCCAGATTCTTTAAGCGTAGGGGCAATACTTCCAACTACAGTGTCTCCATTAGAATAAACAAATCCTAGCGCTTTCACACCTCGAAGGTCTCCACAAGCCCTCACACATCGGCTGCAACCTATACATAGCTCATAATTGCGAATAAATAGAGGCTCATCTTCAATAATGATACGTCCTCGTGTTTTATAACGTGGAGTGTCTTCGCGAATTCCAATGTATTCAGCAACCTTTTGTAGTTCGCATCGTCCTAATTGTGCACAACATCGTTCTTTAACAGCAACATTTGTTGAACAAGGTTCTCGGCTGCATCCCTCTTTTTGGGCACAAATCAAACAGGCATGTGGATGAGTTGAGAGAATTGTCATAAATTTTTCACGACGGAAGGTTTGAATCTTAGGTAAATCTGTTGAGATGATCATATCTTTTTCTATAATAGTACTACAAGCTGGTTGTAATCTTTCCATCTTTTCTATTTTTACTACACAGAGTTGACATCCGTGATGTTCTTGAGAATCAATGCTTTTAAATATAGAATTTCCTTGGAAAATTTCCTCAGCTGGCTTTAAACCTACTAAGGGTGGTAGATCTGGATGTGCACAAAGGCTGGGAATATAAATTCCTGCCTTTAATGATGCTTCTAAGATAGTACTCAATCTTTGGGCATCAATCTTTGCCCCGTTAATTGTAATTGATATCATTTCCATGTTAAACACTCACTAATTAAAATTAAACATAAATTTAATTACTTTTTAATTAAGATGCAGAATTTAATAGTATTTGTTAACTAAAAAATAATTACTGAAAAGATTAGATGTCCACAATGTCTGAAAAATTAACCAGAAAAATCTGGGAAGAAAATACTTGGACGAACCAAGCAAGTAATATTATTGAAGGACTTGGTAAATTTCCCGCCCATTCAAAGATTATTATTATACTGAGACATTCGCAAAGAAATGAGCCAAAATTGGTTAACGAGAATGATCTTAAAGAAGCAAATATGGAGTTAACACCGTTAGGACAAGAAATTGCTAAAAAATTTGGCGAAAAGTTACCAATAGATAAACCAGTTCGATTATTTCATAGCCAACGCAACCGATGTAAGGAGACTGCTAAAAAAATCTACCAAGGGCTCACTAAAGTAAACGGAAAGGGAATTTTTATGGGAGAGTGTAAATCTTTGCATGGTATTGGAATAAACGCTCAATCATATTTAGATGAATTTAATAAATATAAAAATTATCAAGTAATCCTTCGTTATTTAGCGGGTGTTTATTCACCAGATCTATGGCCTCCATCGCTACCATTCTATCAAAGAAGTGGTCAACAAATTTGGAGCCAAATTGAGAGTATTTCTGTAGGTGGTATCGATATCTTTATTTCTCATGATTTTCACATAATGATTTTTAGATTTGGATGGTTTGGTCTTCCTCCTGATGAGCGTTGGATAAATTATCTAGGAGGTTTTGCGTTTGCGATAATGGAGGATCACATCTTACTGTTAGATTACGGTAAATTAATCAAACTAGGAATCCCATATTGGTGGAAGAATAAATAAGTTTACTTTCAAATTATGAAATTTAAGATATTGTAATTTTACAGAAATTTTATGACTTAGAATAAAAAATAAGATTTTATTCTACCAAGAGTGAGATATTGCTCCAGGTTTACAAGCTTCCACACAAGGCAATTTTATTAGCTCTCCACCTGGCTTACAAGGAGCACATGAGTATTTAATCCTTTTACGATGCTCTTCAGAAACAATTGCGATAATTTTATCACCTAAAGGATCTAACTCATCTTCAGCCATTTCCAGAACACCTTCTGGACAAGCTCCAACACATTTTCCACATGAATTACATAAATCAGTATCTATAGTAATATAATACTCTCCAGACCCATCTTTATACCCATAATTAGCTTTCGTCATTTTGATCTTCCTATTTTTAGTTCTAACTACCACTCTCAGGATTTTTTACGTTGCTTTTCAATGAGAGCTTTACCAAATAATGCAGCTCCAATCGCTCCTGCAAGTTGTGGATCAATATTTGGTTTAGGGGCTTTAATTTTCAGTTCATCTTCAATTCTTTTTACTACTCCTATATTTTTAGCAATTCCACCTGTTATAGCAAATTTCTCTTCTATTCCAAGTCGCATTAATAGGGTTACTACACGATGAGCCATAGCTGAGCAGTAGGCTGCAAGGACCTTTTCTTTACCCCATCCTTTTCTAAGAAGTCCAACAGCTTCTGATTTAGCGAATACTACACATGTGCTACTAACTGGTTCTGGTTCTTCTTCTACTTTTAATGACATTTTCCCAACATCATTTATATGAACTTGAAGCAAATCAGCAAATACTTCCATCCCTCTTCCAGTACCCGCAGCACATTTATCATTCATGAGAAATGCAGTAACTTTTCCGCGATTATCAACACGAATTACTTTACAATCCTGGCCGCCCATATCCAATACTGTTCGTATCTCGGGCCCATAGATAAAGTTAGCTCCTCGCCCATGGCATGCAATTTCTGTAATGGCTCGATCTGCAAATGAAACATTAACTCTTCCATATCCTGTTCCTACAACAAATTGGAGTTTATCTATTGTAAGACTTGTTCCTTCTAATGCCCAATCCATTGCGTTATTAGCGCTATCTGGGCTACTGCTTCCAGTTCGCATGCTTGAATAGCAGTAGATTTTACCATCTACCATAACTACAGCTTGAGTACTAACTGATCCTACATCTACTCCCGCGGAAATGATGTCTCCATCTTTCCACTTTATATCAGGACTTGTATAACGTGATTCTGTCCATCTCCAATATTCCTTATCTGATTCTGTATTTGACATTATTTTAACCTCCTATTTTATCACGAGCTTTAAGCGCAGCCCCTAAGGCAGTAACATATTCTGGTGAAATAGGTTCCTTTGGTATTAAGAGATCAAATCCTAAATTTTTATTCATTGAATCTACAAATCCTATATTTTTTGCTACACCTCCTATCAATGCGACATCTTTTTCAATTCCTATTTGGCGAACCATACTTGTGTTCCTATCTGCAATTGCATCATGCACAGCATGAATTATATCTTCTTTTGCTGTTTTTTGGTGGATTAATGATACAACCTCGGACTCGGCAAATATCGTGCATTGTGCATTCATCGGTATTTGTTTAGTTGACTTTAAAGAAAGTTCTCCCATAGCATTGATATCTACTTCTAAAGCTCTTGACATGGCTTCGATGAACGCACCCGCTCCCGCAGCACATTTTTCATTAATACCAAAATCTTTTACCCTTCCATTTTCGTCAATCCGTAAAACTCGCCCTTCTTCTGCTCCAATATCAATCACAGTTCGTGCAGAAGGAAATAAAAAGTTCGCTCCACGACCATTAGCTGTGATTGTTGTAACCTTGTCATCAGTAAAAAAAATTGCTTCCATTCCAGCCCCAGTGGCTGTCATGTGTTTAATTTCTTCCCGAGTAACTTTAGCTTTTTCAAGAGCGTTATCTAAAGCTTCCTCAGCTGATTTTTCCTGATCAAACCCACTTAAAACAGAAGCCCAAGACAAAATAGAATTATCATTCAAAATGATTACTTTAGTAAATTTACTTCCGGCATCAATTCCTACAGTTATCACAGTAAACCACTTTTCATTTTTTGTTTTAATTCATTATTCCTATTGTAAATTCTATTATTAACATTTTTAAAATTTAACCGATTTGCTATGAGGATTAAAATTATAGCGAAAATCATCAAAAATGGAATAGGGAAGATGATTGGATTTAAATTTTCCCCGTGTGAATTAAGTATGAGCATGGCAGGTATGGATAGTATTAAAAGTATTATTTCACTAATAAAACCAATCAAAAACATGCGTATTTTATTGAATTTTCCAATAAACAACAGAAAAATATCTAGGAGAAAGAAAAGCCTAAAAAAACAGTAAACAAAAAAATACTGAAATGCGCTGAAATATCTTATTGAATACCAAGCGGGCTCAAAAGGTATTTCCCATACCATCGAAATAAGACTATTTGGTCCAGGACCTAAATCTATTCCGATACCAAATGGAAGTAAAAAAACTATTAGAATTGTTAAAATTCCAATTATAATTGATAAATATCGTTTCATAAATATTTTCTCCTTTAAATTTCGTTTAATTTATTATAAAACATCCTTCTCCATTCCTATAGATTCCATAAAAGTATCTACCCGTTGCATAGTTCTAGCAAGATCGAATTCTCTCTCATCGCCCATGTTTCCTTCAAAAGGCATTGTTGGTATACCTGCTTTTTGAATCGCTAATCGATTTTCGGCAATTCCAAGACTTAAGCCTTCGCACCCTCTATTATAATGCAGAAACACGCCGTCTACCTTCCATTCATGTGCAATTCGAATCATCATCTCAGATTTGAGTTTAGGATGATAAAAATGTTGCCATTCTGGTTTACTTAAATTCCAATCGGTGAGGGCACGCAATGCTTCATCCCGATTAGTGATCTCAATATCCGGAATAGGTTTAGGTCCCCATGTTCCGTCTTCTTTTACTTCCCATAATCCAATAAGGCCGAATGAGTAAAGACTACCTATTGATACACACCCATATTGTTCTAAATAGCGGAAAATTCGCAAAAATGCCCATGGCGGTTGAGTATCTGTCATGATACGACATCGTTCATTTGGAACTGCTGCTATTCCACGAGCTACTCTATCTTTTACTTCAGGATATAACTCCTTTTCGTAAAAATCTGCTGTCCATTGTGCCGACTTTCTTAATGTACCGAGAACATATAGAGAGTACATTGATTTTTCATCTAATGGTGCTGGGATTGCTTTATTGAGTTCACATATTGCCGACCAATAATGACAGGAACGAAACTCATTATGTACTGCTTTTATCAAAAGCTCATCATCATAATCTCGTCCAGTTAACTTTTCGAGCCATTTGATTCCGTCGTGCATTTGGTTTACAATATAGTTGATCTTATGCTCAGTACGTTCTTCATAAGGGCCGACTGAAACGTCGATACTAAAGAGTGGAATTCCTCCTCCTTCAAGATCGCTTGCTACCTGATACCATTTAGAATGGGAGCAACAAATATGATCTTGCCACATGAAATCTGGTTTTGGGAATTCCTCTGAATACTGCGGCCATGCATATTTGTTAATAAGGATAGAACCCCAATAATTTCGCATGTAGGAACAGAGATCCCGTGCAAATCCTCTTGCTTCGGTTGCTTCTTGGCATTCTAAAGCAAATTTATTATTAAAAGCGATAGTGGCTCCATAAGGTTCTCCGGTCAGGGAATATACATCATCTCCCAAACCCGCGGGGATTGCATCAAAAGCCCAAGCACCACCTGCCCAGCGTAATCCGCCTTTGTCATGAGCTTTAGCAAAATCTTCATAATATTTCTCTCGAAGGGCTTTAGCATTACCCCAACATTTCAAATTTTCAGTTGGATATTTGGTTTCTACCATTTTACCACCTCTAAAAAAGATCCTCCTCTCTAAGTATTTCAAGAAACGCTTCAACTCGTGTTTTAAACTGTCCTATAGGAACTGTTACATCAAATTCAAGGAATATAGTTGGAATACCGATACCTTTTTCTAAAGCCTCCTTGATTGCGGGAGTGTCCAACTCATGTGGATCACAAAATTTGGTGATCATTATGATCGCCCCTTGAACATTATAATCCTTTGCTAATTGTACAATATGATCAAGTCTTGTTCTTTGAGGCCAATCCTTACTTGGACATGGTACGCGGTTTACATAGCGTTCTGATATTGAGTTTAGCAAATCTCCATTTGTTTTTATTAATTTATCAAAATATCTGGTGCCTGTACAATGTTCATCAATAACAATCCTTGCACCCAAATTTTCAACCATTTCTATAAACTTCGTATCATCATCTTCAGAACCTATAATTATAAGTCGTTCACCTGAATTATCAACGCTTCTTGATGGGAGTTTCTGTAAAAGCGATTCTAGCTCTCTGTTATGTTCCTCTTTATCTGTCATCTGTGCAGAGACTACCATAGTCATCGCTTCAAGACCAGTTAGAGGTGGATTAGGATTTTTTCTTAATTCATATACTTGCTGTAAAAGTTGTCTATTTTTATTCATTATCTCAACTCCTCGCTTAAGATCATCATCGGTAATTTGTTTTCCAATCCATTCTTCAACTTTTTTCTTGAATATTTTTAATTCTTCTGTTAAATAAGGAATAGCATGAGGGCTCTGAACGTTCATTGGATGGGGCAAATAATACTTAAAATCTACAGGAATATGAAGATCCCAACTTGTATAGGCTTGTCTAATGTGTAAGCAACTCTGAGCAATCATTATTCCATCAAGATAGTCAAATCTACCTTTCAAACCTTGTGCTAGGCAATCTCGGCAAAAAGGGCAAAACATCGCGAAAATATGTGGTTCTGCGACATCTTGCGGTTCATGACTGCCTAGTATTCTTACGGGGAGAATATTAGCGGCATATAAAATCTCTTCAGGTACATAGGTACAAAAATACCCTATTACTTTACCACCAGCACGTTTTTTCCACTTTTTAGCATACTCATGGCGATTTTCGTACCAATCTTTAAATTGATCAAACATTTTTAAAATTGAAAAATTAATAGTAATTTTTATTTAAATATCCACATGAGGAAGTCAAATAATTATAATTATAAATCAATATTAAATTATTATTATTAAGTTTCTAAAAGGGAAATCTGTGGGTAAATTTCGGTTCCGCATGAGCTCTCTGCTATTGTATATACTTCAGCAATAATAAAGAGAATCTATTTTAGCATTTGTACCTAAAAAACAAACTCCTCCTTGATTTTTATTTTTGGCATAAAATTACAATTCGAATCCCTTCCCCTCTTCTCATCAAATCAAAAGCTTCATTAATTTCTGATAGGGGAAATTTGTGTGTAACTAAAGGTTTCAATAAAAGTGAGCCATTTTTAACTAAATTTATAATTCTTGGGTAATCAACTGGACGACAACCAAGACTACCCATTATTTCCATTTCTCTAAACATGACACGTCCAATGTCAAATCCATCCCAACGTTTAGGGGAATATCCTACTGCGACTAATCTCCCACCAGTTCGTAAGCTGTTAAATGCCTGTTTCATTGTGATCGGACTTCCGATTGCTTCAATAGCAATGTCTGCCCCTCCCCCAGTTGCTTTCCGAATGGCTCCTACAACCTCTCGTTCATCTAGATCTTTTGCCAATATCGTCTCTACAGCTCCAAGTTGTTTTGCAACTTCGAGTTTTCTTGGAACTAAATCAACTGCAATAGGTAATCCTCCAGCTACCTTTACATTTTGAACCACATTTAAACCAATTCCGCCACATCCAAAAACAACAACCCAATCTCCGGGTCTTACTTTTGCACGATTTTTAACAGCATGATATGGAGTTGATACCGCATCAGCTATAATACAACTCTCTTCTAATGATAACTCCATCGGGAGATGAACAATATCTTTTGCAGGGACTTTTATTTGTTCTGCAAATCCACCATTAATATGATTACCGACCATTTGTTGATTACTGCAAATGTTTTCTCGCCCAGTTCGACAATTAAAACAATAACCGCATGTAAGAACTGCTGGAACGATGACATGATCTCCTGGTTTGAATGTTGTAACATCCTCACTAACTTCTTTAACAATTCCAGAAATTTCATGACCTAAAATAAATGGGGGGGGAGTAACAGTTGGAACTCCATGATCGATATATCCTATATCAGTATGGCACACACCACACGCCACAACGTCAATTATAACTTTTCCTAATTCACCAGAAATACTTGGCGAAGGATAGTCTTCTGTTAACGTAAATGGCTCTTTAACCTTTTCAAAAATTGCTGCTCTCATTTTAAACTCCTACACTTTATTTAATTTTTTTTATTATCATAGACTTAATTATTACTAATTTATGATTAATGATATATTTTTAACGATTTTGCCAATTAGGAGGTCTTTTTTCCATAAATGCCTTTAATCCTTCATTTGCATCATGTGTTGTCATCAGCTCTTTAAGATAGAATTCTTCAATTTGGTTTAGTTGAGTTTCAAAATCTATTCCTAATCCGTCATAGAAGGCTTTTTTTGAGTACTGCATTACGATTGTACTTAGACCATTTAAGGAGTCAATGAATTTTGTGAATTCTTGTTCATAGGATTCATGAGGAAATATATGATTAGTTAATCCAAGCTTTAGAGCTTCATCAGCGTTAATTACCTCACCTAATAAAAGTAATTCAAAAGCCTTTTTATTGCCAATAAGCTGAGGAAGTACAAGCATTGCAATTGGTGGAAATACCCCCACTTTTATCTCAGGTTGACCAAATTTAGCTTTATCAGATGTAAGAACAATATCACAAAACATGGCAATTTCACAACCACCTCCAAGAGCAGCCCCTTTAACACTAGCTATTGTCAAGCATTTCAATTTGTGGAGATTTCTAAAAATGTCATGAAAAATCTTAAGCATTTTTGGAGCCTTATCTCCTATATGATCACCAACATCTACTCCTACCGAAAATGATTTCCCATTGTGGTCAATAACAAGCGCTTTTATTGAATTATCCTCTGCTACTTTTTCGATTACCTCATTGATTTGTTCCATCATATGAATATTTAAAATGTTATAGTCTCCATTGTTAAATATTATTTTAGCTATATTATCAGTCTGGTTAAAAATTATTAAATCATCATTCAATCTTTATTCACCCAATCCTTCATAATTTTCTAGAAATTACTTTATTGAATTAAAAAAAGGAAAATTAATGTTTTAAAGTTTTATTTTAATTTAGTACCACATTTACCACAAAATTCGAATTCAGATGGTAAACTTTTAGTTTGACAAGAAGGACATGTTACTGATGGTGGACCCCATAAAAATTCAGGGTGGGGGCTCTCTCGCACGCCTCTATAGTTTGGAGGGCGTTTCTCTATAAAAGCAGACATTCCTTCGAGTGGTTCCCATGAAGCATAATGAATTGATAACCAATCTTTTGCATGTCCAATGGTCTGATGCCACGCAAAATCTTTCCAGAAATTAACTTGCTGTTTAGTATATCTCATGCATTCTGGAAATTTGTCAATCAGCTTCTGGCACATTTTATCAACTGCATCATCTAATTCTGCATAGGGTACTACTTCATTCACTAAACCCCAATCTAATGCTTTTTTAGCGGAAATTTTTTCACATAAATATAAAATTTCCCTTGCGCGTCGATCACCAACCATAATAGGTAACCACTGGGTTGCTCCTCCACAAGCCACTGAGCCTACTCGAGTCCCTACTTGTTGGATTGTTGCGTGTTCTGCTGCTATCGCTAAATCACATGCCATCTGCCATTCATTACCTCCACCTGCGACGATTCCATTGATCCTTGCTATAGTGGGTTTACCTATATTTCGAAAAACATCATGAGCTTCTTGAAAAATACTCATCCATTTCCAATATTCAGCCGGTCGGACAGTAAAGCGTTCTTTATATTCTTTAACATCTCCCCCTGTACAAAATGCCTTATCACCTGCTCCTGTTAAAATAATAACAGCAACCTTATTATCCCAAGCGGCATCATGAAACGCTTCAATCATTTCCATTAATGTGAGAGTTGAATAAGCATTATAAACTTCAGGCCTGTTTATTGTCACTTTTGCCTTCCAATCTTTCTTTTCATAAATTATTTCTTTAAAATTGAATTCTTCTGGAGCTTTTGGAGTAAAATTTGGTTCTTTTGTATAAGTCATTATAAATCACATCAATACATACTTTTTTTGATTTCTTTTATTTTTATTATTATTCTTAGATAATTTTACAAATTAATATAAAATTTTTTAAAAAAAAACGATTAGTGGGAATAAAATACCACTACAATCATAAATACGAAGGTAAGTTAAAAAGAGTAATGTTTAAACAGAAAATTATAATAATACATATTGTATATTCAAAAAAATTTGAAAATACCGCAGAATCATTATGGTTTCGGATAAAGAAAATAGCATTGAAAAAAAAGATCTTGATCTACCAACGAGAGGGAAAGACTGGGAAAGGGGATTCACAATTGAAGAAAATAGAGTAAGCGAATTTGTGGAACTGTATGGATCAATTGGCTACGAAGTACGTGTCGAACCTGCAACTCCTAATGAGGGGGAAGATTGTCAAGTATGCTATAAAGCTGATTTTGATAATTTACGAACAATTTACATCAAGCGAAAAAAAAATAAAAATAATGATATGGATTTAGAGAATTAATGTAATTTAACTCAATTTAAACCTCAAAAGCCCATTCTCCATTTCGCATAATTGGTTCAGCTGTTCCATCTTCGTTAATTCCATCAATATCCATTTCTCCCGAACCAATCATAAAGTCGATATGGTTAAGACTAATATTTCCCACAGCAGCTATAAATTCTTCATCAGACATTTTCTCACCATTTTTCATCCCCTACCAAGAGCAATATGACAAGAAGCATTCTCATCAATTAATCTATTGTAAAAATGTATTCCTGACTGTGAGATGGGAGAACTATGTGGAACAAGGGCAATTTCCCCTAAACGGCTCATATCTTCGTCAATTTCAAGTTTTTTATTTAACATCTTTTCACCTTTTTTAGCAGTTGCCTTTGCTACTCGCCCTTTAGAGAAAGTTAAACTAAAATCCTCAATTACGACCTCAACAGGCAGGGGGTTATCGGGGAGGAGATGAGGGAAGATTTTATCTGTCCAACCATCAACTGGGGCAGTAACTATAGTCAAATTCATCGCATTTTTACTCCGTAAATCATTAAAGGGTTTAAAATGTTTTGCTTCAGTTTTTCTTCTAATTGCTATAAGTTCAAGATCTTGGTCAATGAATAAATCGGGGATATCAGCATAAAGTAAAAGTATAGCATCACCTTTTTCTGCAAACTCAAGATATGCATCACTTATCCATGTTGGGAATTCCTCAAAAGAACCTCGGGGAGCATACTGGAATCTAATCAAATATAATTGTGGATCATCCCATATTACTTCAACAAATTTAGCACCCATTTGATACGCCCTCTTAGTAATTAATCCGACCAATGGAGCTAATTCAAGAAGAGGTGTACCAATATCAGCTATTCCAACCAACAAACGTTGTCCTTTTTGTAGATTTAAGCCCACTTTTAATATTACTTCTACATACTTTTCTAAATTTTGCTCAAATTCTGAAGACATTGGATTCTCCTTTAAATTTTTGAATTCAATTAATATGATAAGATTATACTTTTAATATTAAAGCTTTACATTTTTTTAATAGGAATAACATAAACTAATAGGAATAACATAAACTAATTTTAAACTTTAAAAACTAAATAATTTAAAGCTAAATAATTGAAAATATTGTTAAGAAATCTGAGTTAATTTTATTAGAAAGTTTTGTAGTTTAGATATGTTTAAAAATATGAATATTCATCAATATAATAGAACGAGAGGATTTTTTACATAAATGGAAAAAGAAGAATTTTTGAAACTTTTACCGAAATTAATACGGGAAGACGACGAGGTCAAAGGTGCTATTATTACTGCACTTTCTGGAGTTGTTGCAACTAAAGACGATATAGCGAAAATAATAGAGCATTCTGATAGGCGTTTTGAAGAGGCAACAAATGAGAGAAAAGATTTAAGATTAAAAATAAGTGAAGTAAGTGTAGCTATCGGCTCTTTAGGTGATAGAAGCGGGAAAGTCTTGGAAGCCACAATTATTGAGATTTTAAACGACGAGTTAATAAGAGAGAATATCCCAGCAAGTAGAATACATAAAGAGTTAATGGTTGATGAGGAAGGAATTGTTTTCCCTAAAGATTTTTCAACTGACATCGATGTTTTAATTGAAAATGACAAAACAATTTTAATTGAAGTGAAATATAGTATTGATAATTATGACATATTTACCTTTCTAAAACTGGCAGAATTGTACGAGCGTACGAGAAAAGCTTTCGATCAATTATTAATTATAACGCTAGAGATTAAAAGATTACATTTGAATTATGCTAACAAGCAGGGCATAAAAGTTATTGCTGGAAAGGTTATTGAATAAGCTCACGAATAAGCTTTTTTAGACGAATAATTTAACATGATAGGATTATTTACCCTTTTTCTCAATTGAGTTTATAAATTTTCTATTCTTAAAAATGTTTATACTTTAAAAGGTTCCACTCATGATAACGAAAAATTATTTAATTTATTCAATTTAATTTAATAGTAAAAGAATCAAAACAAAATTGTAAGTTTAATAAATTTTTATTACTCTATTATTACGTAGCATCATATAAAAGGCGATAAAATAAATGTCTGATGAAGCATACTTAAATTTGAGAAAATTTTTAGATCAATTTCCATTAGGCTTTCCAGAAACACCTTCTAAAGTTGAAATTAAAATTTTAAAACGACTTTTTACTGAGGAAGAAGCGAGAACCGCGATATTTTTGACACCAACGCCTGAAACGATTATTCAAATTGCCAGAAGAAATAAACTAAACGAAAAAGAATTAGAAAAAAAGCTGGAACCTATGTCAAAAAAGGGACTGATTTTTAGAATTCGTCGAGAAGGAAAAACTCTATACAATTCAGCACCTTTTATGATTGGTATATATGAATATTCCGTAAAAAAAATAGATAAAGATCTCGCAAAACTCTTTAAGGAATATTATGACACAGCATATCTTGATGAAATGGGATCGAGTAATGTTCCTGGATTTAAAATTATTCCGATAGAAGAAACAATAGAAACTGATACGACATTATACCCGTATCATATGCTTAAAGAGAGCATTAGGAATTCGAGAGTGATTTCTGTTACAGAATGCATATGTAGGAAAGAAATGAGATTAAACGATGAGGGCTGTAATCATCCTATTGAAAATTGCCTTAGCTTTGGAATTGCCGCAGAATATTACATTGAAAATGAAATGGGAAGAGAGATTACAGCCGAAGAAGCCATTAAGATTGTTGAAGAAGCTGATCAGTCGGGTTTAGTCCATGCAAGCGCTAACGCAAAACATTTATCTAACATCTGCAACTGTTGTCCGTGTTGTTGTGCTTCTATGAAGGGTATGACTAAATTTGGTCATGATAAACAAAAATACATGAATGCAATATTTGAATCTATTATAGATATTGAAGCTTGTATTGGTTGTGGTTTATGTGTTGACCGATGTCCTGTTAAGGCGATCATATTGGACGATTATGCAGAAGTTAATAGAGATTTATGTCTCGGATGTGGGTTATGCGCTAGTGTATGTTCAGAAGAAGCAATTACTTTGAAACCAAGAACTGATAGGGTCGAACCTTTTAATAAAATACTTGAAATGGGTATGGCAATGATAAAAGGGAAAAGAAATAATTCCGAATAGATTATTAAATAAAATATCTCTTATTAAAATCTACTTTTAAATATTTAAATAGTAGAATTGTTAATTCTCTGATCTTATGAAGTTTTTTCTTGTTAATGCTCTTATACTCAATTTTTAAGTGAATCCAGTTATTATTATCAAAAAAGTGCGAAATCTACTCAAGAGCAAGTAAAATCCCATACTACTGAAGATTCCTAAGCGACTTGTCATAATATAATATTTTAGTTAATGTTTTTATCTACTTTTTCATTATTAGACTTATGTCGAAATTAGAACCTGTTAAGTTTGAAGATTTTAAAGAAGGAGATTCTGCGTCATTTGCAAAAACCGTCACCGAAGCAGATGTAACATTATTTGCAGGAATATCCGGAGATTTTAATCCACTGCATATTAATGAGCAATTTGCGAAAACTCAAATGTTTGGTAAACGGGTGGTTCATGGAGCTTTTAGTTCTGCGTTAATTTCAGCAGTACTTGGAACGCATTTATTTGGTCCAGGAGCGCTGTATGCCTCCCAAAAAGTAATATTCAAAAAGCCTGTCTTTATAGGAGATACACTAACAGCTGTGGGTACAATTACAAAAAAATATACTAAAGAAGGTAAAAGTGGAGTTTTACAATTTATTGATGTGGAGACCAAGGTTTACAATCAAAAGGATGAAATTGTTACTGATGGTGAAGCGCAAGTTATCGTCATGTAATCTTTCATTTTTAAATTCTAAATTTTTTTCCTAAATTCTAAAGTCGTAAGTCTACTATCTACCGCAACTTCATTGTTAACATTTCGGTTGAAATAGTTCTATGTCCAGTATCCTACTAGTTTGATAAAATTATTTATAATTTTTTCTTTTCATGTAATAATCAATTGTCAAAATATTAAAAGATGGAGTAAGTCACAAATTTATGCGTAAAAAAAAATTTCTAACAAAAAATTAATTATCAGTTTAATCTCAATACTTATCCTTGGTTTTATCTCTAATGTTAATACTGAACAATCCCTTTGTCAAAGATTATCGCTATTCATTTATTAAGGGTAAAAATTTATTACAAGAATTTTATAAGTATAGTATAAATCATATTTTTTGAAGAGATGTCTTTATATGAGAGAGAAAAAGCCTCAAATTCCAAATGAAGAAGAGTTGGTTCAAAAATGCATTGATCCTATTACTGGAAGGGATATTACTGCTGAACATATAAATCAAAGATTAAAAGAACTTGAGAAACTAGCAAATTTTATTATTGAGAATGCGATTGAGGAATTTAAAAAAAATCCAGATAAAAATAAAATCGTTTACGACAAATATTACTGGGAACTTCATCAAAATTTAGGAGTTGGATCTATTGGACCTGCAACGGCCGCAGCTGGACCATTGATGTATTCTAAAATGGATGAACTAGCAGATGAATTAGGTATTTCAAAAGAAGAGCGAATTTCTTAGTTAAAAATTATGAATTCAATGTAATTTTTTTCTGTTTCTTAAAATTAACACTACTATCGCAATGGCAAATACACTTAAGAAAAAGGGAAGTTCAAAAGCAATTGTTCCCTCAGTTTCAAGTTCTAAAGAAAAGAGTGTTGCTCCTCCATATTTTCCAGATGCGGTTTCGAGAACTCCTTTTGTGTTATAGTTTAAATTAAGTTCAGTAGCAAGTAGAGTTGTATCTGCGGGTGAAGTTACCCTTAATCCATTACTTTGTGGTAATACACTCATGTCCGTAATTCCATAATTCCTCCTAAAAGGTGATAGTATTTCTGTTTTTAATTGTGCTGCTGCCACAGTCCAATCTAAATCAGTTGGAACGATCAGGAAGAACCCAATAGGAGCAGTGAAGTAATTAGGTGTATCCCCTTTTAAAATTGAAAAATTTAGAGAAGGTTTTATTGAAAAATTCAAAGGGAAAAAAATAGGGATCTGGGAGATATTGTAATCTGGAACTAGAGCAAACTCTGCTTCAACAATCGTGAAGGTTATATCAAAAAATGAATCAACAAAAAATTCATCTGGAATATCTAATATTTCGAAATTTACTATTAACTGGATAAGCCCATCACTGTTTCCTTGTAAATTCAGTGTCATTAATTCAGTTGATACAGTGCCCCCTGTATTCCTCAAAAGCTCAATATAATTACTAATATTTAATTTCAAAGTCCATTCATATTTTTCTCCTTCTTTTACACCAATCCCCACAGACCGTTGAGCTAAAGAGGAGTGAATCAGTGGGGAGAAAAGGATTATATTGAGAATAAGAATATATATTAACTTTTTTTTTTTCAAGTTATTTTTTTGATGGATGTGTTTTTTAATCATACTAGTAATTATGAATATCATGTTATTAAAAAATGTTATTATGATTGCTCAAGAAAATCCCCTCCTCTATTAATTAAGGGAGAAAATGATTTAGGCTTTTTTTTGGAAAAAAATCACTAAACTGTAAGACTATCTTCAAGGTTAAACGATATCTTTTTCATTTTATGTATGTAAATAATTAAAGCCATCAAAATTAGAGTATATCCTAATAAAAAAACAGTTTGTTTAAGAATCCACATGTATCGCTGATAAATTTAGAGCAATGGTAACTTCGAAGGATATATTCATAAAACAAAAGTAAAAAAAATGGTGGATAAATTGTTAATAAATTATTATAACTTATATCCAATACTTCAAGGAAAAAAAGATCACTCTTATTGCATTCCCACAGATATGGGAAAAGGAAAAATTTTTTATTTAACTTGTATGTTTAAAACAAGATTAAAATATTTTTAGAAATCGTTCAGAGTCATTATAACAGTGAAATTTTTTATTTAATTTACTAATAGTATGAAATGAGGATAATTTTATGACTTGGCTTAATATTGGAGAAATTATTAATGTTAATGCCGCGAAATATCCAAATAAACTTGCGTTAAAAGATGCGAGACGACAACTAACATTTAAAGAATTAAATCAAAGAGCTAATAAACTCGCTAATGGTTTTCTTAAAAGTGGTTTAAAAAAAGGGGATAAAGTAGCAGTTTTATCAAATAATTCACTTGAATTCATGGAAATCTATGTTGCAGCAGCTAAAGGAGGATTTATTATTGTTCCATTGAATTTTCGTTTACATCAAGATGATATTTCATTTATTATCAGGAACTCCGAATCCAAGGTTTTACTCGTTGAATCCCGATTTCGTGAAGCTACTGAAGAAATTTGGGAAAATGCTGAAGAATTAGGATTTGAAAATATTGATCGTGTATTAATTGCTGATGAACCGGTTGAGGATTGGAATTTTTTTGAAAACATTGTAGAAATGGGTGAAAATATTTATCCTTCTATTAAAACTAAACCAGAAGATACATGGGTCATTCTTTATACATCAGGTACTACTGGGAGACCAAAAGGCGTTATACGCTCTCATCGATCTTATACTGCATTTTTTCTAGTTAATGAAGCAGAATTCTCCTATAATCCTCAAGATTATGGAATGATCTTGATGCCATTATCTCACGTAAATTCCACATTTTATTCATTTGTCTTTACATATATAGGAGCACCAGTATACATCCATATTGAGTATAAATTTGACCCAGAGGAAGTTTTAAGGATAATCCATCGAGAGAAAATAACTTTTACTTCAATGATACCAACTCATTATAATCTAATCTTAAGCCTCCCTGAAGAAATAAAAGAAAATTACGATTTAAGTTCTGTACGAGCCCTTTTAACCTCTTCAGCTCCTGCTACTAAACAAATGAAATTGGATGTAATGAATCTTTTTAATCAGGCTCAATTATTTGAAGCCTACGGTTCGACGGAAGCAGGACTTGTTACTCTCCTCAGACCTGAGGATCAAATGAATAAATTGGGATCTATCGGAAAAGAATGTATTGGATCTGATATTATTAAACTATTAGATGAAGATGGAAATCCTGTTCCTGTAGGGGAAATAGGTGAATTATATTCCCGCAGTCCACAACTGTTTGATGAATATTATAAATTGCCAGAAAAAACAAAACAATCTTTCAAAGGTGAATTCTTTAGTGCCGGTGATATGGGAAAAAAAGATGAGGATGGTTTTTACTATCTCGTGGATAGAAAAGCAAATATGATAATTACAGGTGGGGAACATGTTTATCCATCAACAGTTGAAAAAATTATTGTATCACATCCAGCAGTTATTGAATGTGCCGTAATTGGTTTACAAGATTATAAATGGGGGGAAAGCGTGACAGCTATTTGTGTTTTACATAAAGGAGCGACATCTTCAGATGGACTGACAAAAGAAATCCGCCAGTTTTGCGAAGATAAGTTAGCAAGATTTAAGATCCCCAAACAGATTTTCTATATTAGTCCAAAAGAAATGCCTAGGACAGGTTCAGGAAAAGTTATTCACCGAATATTACGTGAGCGATTTAATAAACAAAATAACAACAAATAAAAGAAATATTAGTGAATAAGATTATAATTATAAAAATTAAAGAATAACCTAAATCAAATAAAGAGGAAAAATAAATGTCTTTTAAAAATGCTTATATACCTTATGGTCAATATTGGAGTACACCTTTTAGTGGATGGCAAAGAAGTTTTCAAAACCTCCATGCTATTAAATTTGCGGCTGAAATAACAACTAGGTTTTTAAATCATAGCAAAATTTCTTCTAAAGAATTTGATGAACTTATATTAGGTGCTACAATTCCTCAACTCAATATTTTTTATGGAGCACCCTGGCTAGCAAGCATGATTGGAGCTGAAGATATTACAGGCCCTCTTATCAGCCAGGCATGTGCTACTGGAACGAACACTGTTTCTATTGCTGCTCAAAATATCGAAACAGGATTATACAAGAACATCCTCGTTGTGTGTGCTGATCGATGTTCTAATGGACCTCATCTTGCATATCCTAATCCTCAAGCACCTGGTAGCACGTTGGATTCAGAAAATTGGGTATGGGATAATTTTGGGTATGATCCTTATGCTAAGAACTCTATGTTAGAAACTGCTGAGAATGTAGCTAAAGAGGCTGGAATTACAAGAAAGGAACAGGACGATCTCACCTTATTACGTTATAATCAGTATGAAGATTCTTTAAAGGATGGTAGAGCATTCCAAAAAAAATATATGATAGAACCGATCGAGCTTAAAGATCGTTCAGGCCGAAAAATAATAGCTACAATCGAAGGAGATGAGGGCATATTTCCTACTACATTAGAAGGTCTTTCGAAGCTTAAGCCTGTGCTTTCAGAAGGTACAGTTACTTATGGAACACAAACACATCCTGCGGATGGTAATTGTGGCATTATTGTAACTACACAAGAAAAATCAGAAAAATTTAGGAAACGGGAAGACGTTGAGGTTAAAATTATATCTTATGGTGATTATAAAACAAAAAAGGGATTTATGGCTATGGCAATTGTTCCTGCAGCAAAGAAAGCCTTGGAAAATGCTAAAATTTCTATTACAGACGTATCCGTAATTAAAACACATAACCCCTTTGCCGTAAATGATATATATTTTTGTAAGGAGATGGATTGCGATTGGAAAGCTATGAACAATTACGGGAGCTCACTTATATTTGGTCATCCCCAAGCACCTACAATGTTGAGGATAATAATAGAATTAATTGAAGAATTGGTATTGAAAGGAGGAGGTTACGGGCTAGCTGATGGTTGTGCTGCTGGAGATACCGCTGCAGCTATGGTTTTAGATGTAAAAGTTGGTTGATTCAAAAACCAGAAAAAGGTTTAGAAAAAAAGAATTATTATTTATCATCACTGAATTTTATATTCACCCCTTATTTTTTCTTTTTAATATAGATATAATTCTTGAATAAACTTTAAACTCAAGGTAAATAAATTGTATAGAAAGGGAATAAAGGCAACAAAAGAATTAAAAAAAGTAATGGCTGATTATTATTATGAGTTAGATAACGCTTCTAAATATAATAATAAGAAAATTGCTTGGTGTTCCAGCGTTGGTCCAGCTGAAATTCTAAGAAGTTTAGGATTTCAAGTCTATTTCCCAGAAAATCATAGTGCCATGTTGGGTTCCTATAGAATGGCTACAGATCTAATTCCATACACTAATGCAATAGGATATTCACCAGAAATTTGTTCTTATCTTACTGCAGATATTGGCGCATATATAAAAGGAATTACAGCGTTATCCCGAATTTATCCTGAAATTAAAAGAATACCAAAACCCGATGTACTAGTATTTAATACAAACCAATGTAGAGAAGTTCAAGATTGGTTTAAATGGTTTGCTGAAGAGTTTAAAGTTCCATTAGTTGGTATCTATACACCTCAAAATCTTGACGAAATCAATAACACGTATATTACATTTATAGCACAACAGATGGAGGAGATTATCAAATCATTAGAGAAGATCGCTGGCATCAAATTTGATATAAATAAACTTGAAAGGATCATATCACTCTCACATGAATGCTCTGACCTTTGGAAAAGCATTTTAGATACAGCAGCAATCTTACCTTCACCAATCACCTTCTTTGATGGAACCATTCATATGGGACCTGCTGTGGTGTTGAGAGGAACACAACAAGCTGTAGATTACTATAAACTTTTATTAGCAGAGCTACAAGAGAGAGTAAAAAACCACGAAGGAGCTATAGATGGTGAGCGTTTTAGACTCTATTGGGAAGGAATGCCTATTTGGGGGAGACTTAGGCACTACTCTGATTTATTTACTAGTCTTAAAGTATGTGTTGTTGCATCAACTTATTGTAATAGTTGGGTTTTTACAGCTTTTAATGAAAAAGATCCTTTTAGAAGCATGGCAAAAGCATATACTGAACTGTTTATCGTACGCTCTGATGAATATAAAGAAAAAAATTTAAAGAAAATGGTAGAGTTCTTCAAAATTGATGGTATTATCTATCATGATGCAAGAACATGCCCACATAATACTAACAGCCGTTATGGAATGCCTCAAAGGCTCGAAAAAGAAACTAGAATTCCGGCTTTGATCTTAAACGGAGATTTAAACGATTTAAGATGTCTTTCTGATGATCAATCAAGAACGAGTATTGAAGCTTTTATAGAACAACTTGAGGAGGATTAAATACTGTTAAGCAATGCAAATTTGGGAAAAATTAATAAACAATTATTAATAAAAAGTTTTGAACATAAAGATTAGAATAATGAGTGAAAATGTCTAAAATAACATCATTGATAAGAAGGAAATAAAAAATGGTCAATAAGATAAAAGCTATTGAAATAAAAAACTTTATTGGAAAAAAATTTTACACAAGATGGTCTAAAGTAACTCAAGAAGAAATAAATAAATTTGCTGATATTACAAAAGACCACCAATTTATTCACGTAAACCCTGAGAAAGCAAAATTATCAATTTATGGAAAAACTGTTGCTCATGGATTCTATGTTTTATCTATGCTCGGTTTTTTTACTTTACAAAATGGTGACACAGATTCAATGCAATTTTATATAACAGATGCAAAAACAATAATTAATTATGGTTTTGATAAAATTAGGTTTATATCACCTGTTCCAGTAGGCTCATTTATTCGTGATGTTTCATACATATCAAGAGTCGAATTGGTTAAAAGAGGCATGAAGTTTACATCCAATCACACTATTGAAATTAAAGGACAGGAAAGACCTGCAGTTGTAGCAGATTGGATAAATTTACTTATTTTATAAAATTAATGATATTAATGTAGAGTATATGAGAAATTTCAACTTTTATGAACCAACCCGAATTAGGTTTGGATGGGAGCGTGTGAATGAAATAGGAAAAACTATTTCTAGAATTGGTAAAAAATGTTTATTAGTTACTGTTAAACCTTTTCCTGCTATGGCACCAATATTTGAAAAAGTGAAAAATTTATGTAGCGGGGCTGGAGTTGAGGTAGTTCATTTTGATGGAGTTATTCCAAATCCTACAGCTAAAAGTATAAATCTTGGTTCTGAAATAGCTTCTATTAATAAAGTTGATGTTGTTTTAGGAATCGGTGGCGGATCTAGTATTGATACGGCAAAAGCTATTGCAGTTGGCGCAACGCATGAGGGGGATGTATGGGATTATCGTCTTGGGCAAAAACGAATTGAAAGTAAAAGAGTGCTTCCAATTGTAGTAGTTCCTACTACAGCAGGCACAGGAGCAGAAGTCACGAATATGGCAGTAATAAAAAATTCTGATGAAAAATTTAAGTCGGCACTTGCAGATTGGGCTATTGTTCCGAGGGTTAGCATTGTTGATCCCGAACTCACACTTACCGTTCCGCCCCATATTACAGCCTCAACTGGTTTTGACACTTTTTGCCATTCATTTGAAAGTTTTTTAAACATAAATGCCTCAGATTTTATCGATCTTTATAATTTGGATTCGTTAAGAAAGGTTATTAAGTATCTTCCGATTGCTATTAAAGATGGGTTAAATAGGGAAGCAAGAGAAGCACTTTCATATGCTGCAACACTAGGGGGAATTTCAATTTCAAATGTAGGTACGACTCTTCCTCATGGAATTGGCATGGCTATTGGAGGACAAATATCTAATATAATGCATGGTGAGAGTCTTGCAATCATGTACCCGGAGATAAACAATTGGACGTGGAAAAAAGCCATCTCAAAATATGCAATGATAGCTCGCCTTTTTAATCTTGATTTAGTAAATCAGTCTGATAAAGTTGCCGCGGAAAAAGCTTGTGATGAAATAGACTCATTTCTGAAAAAAATTGGTATGTGGATGAGTTTAGAGGATAAAAATGTGTTTGAAAACGAAATCGAAACTATAGCTAATGATGCACTAAAATTGCGGAATTATAAACTCCACCCAAAAGTCGCAAATTTAGAAGATATAATCCTATTACTTAAACGAAGTTATAGGAGAAAAGATTAGTTAGATTTGATTTATATCGATATTACAGATATGAATTTGTAATAGAAACTTGGATATTTTCAACAAAAGAAACAAACTAACAAAATAAATTTAATAAAAAGATCTTCTTTTTTATGTTATCCACCAACAAGTGGAGGAGAAAGCACTATTTCATCTCCATCATATAATTTTGTGTTCAATCCATCTAAAAAAAGATGATTTCGTCCGTTTACCAAGATGATTGCATGACTCTCTAAATTTCCTTGATTATCGACAAAACTTTTCCGTATTTTTTTTCCATGTTTATCCATAAATTGATCAATTATTTCTTTTAAAGTAAATACATTTAGATAATCGATTTGTGTTAATCCCACATCATCAGAAAAGATTGCTACTAATTTTAGTCTAACATTTGCCATTCTAATATTTTATTCTGCTAAACCTCGAATTTTTGGTTGTCCTGGCCATGGCCACGAAATTCTGTATTCAATTTTACAGTGAGGACATGTAGCTTTTTTTACATTTGGTTTGATTGGAAAGCGTTCTAAACAATTTAAACATCTACACTTAGAAGATTCACTCATAGATGTATCGCAACTTTATTTATAATGTTCATATTGATTCTTATTATTTATAGATTTTCTAATAAGTTTGAGATTGTGGTCATAAATTCCCACTTAACGAATTCCATTACAAAATTTTAAATAAATTTCTTAATATTAATTTTTCGTTGATAACAATTAAATCTAATGCATGTTTTAAGTTAAAAATTAGAGATTTTAAGTGTTTGTACAATTAATACAAAAAATTACTTTTGGAATTCAAATCTATAGTTATCACGGAGAAGAAATAACTATTATAGTAAATAAATGAGAGAAATATCGTTTAGAGAAATAAAGAAGTAGAGGTGGAAAATTATCGTCTGGGAAAAAAAAATAGCTTATATTGATTTATCTACTGGAAAAATAACCGCAAAAATGATTCCAAAATCAATTCGGACGAAATTTTTAGGTGGTAGAGGTATAAACATGTATCTTCTATATAATTATTTATCAGCCGGAATTGATCCTTTAAGCTCAGAAAATATTTTACTTGTGGGTGCTGGATTGCTTACTGGAATACCAGCGCTTGGGAGTGGCAGATGCGATATTGCTTCCAAATCACCAGTAACAGGAGCAATTGGAGATTCTAATGTTGGAGGGTTCTTTGCACCGGAAATGAGAATGGCTGGGTTTGACCACCTTGTAATAACTGGAAAGGCTGAGAAGCCTGTCTATTTATGGATTCAGGAAGGGGAAATCGAAATTTTAGATGCAAGCCATCTTTGGGGGAAAGATACATTTAAAACACAATCCCAAATACGAGAGGATCATGGAGATAATGAAATCCAATCTTTAGTTATTGGTATTGCTGGTGAAAATCTTGTAAAGTTTGCTAATGTAAGAACAGGAATGAAAAATTCTGCTGGACGAACTGGTATGGGATGTGTTATGGGATCAAAGAATTTAAAAGCTATTTCTGCTCGAGGAACTATGGATATAAAATTTACACATCCAGAACGCTTATTGGATTACTGTAAAGAAATGATCGATATGGTTATGAAAAATCGTTATTCAAGGGCAGCTCAAAAATGGGGTACACTTGTTATCTATAGCTCATCAAATACTACAGGATTGATTCGAACAAGGAACTTTCAATTAAACCGATTAAATAAAGGCGAAGGAATTGAACCCGAAGAGATGGACAAGTATACAATTGGAATGTCTGGCTGTTTTGGATGTCCCGTTAGCTGTCGTCACCGCTATGTACTAAAAGAAGGATCGTTCTCGCCTATTTTTGGAGAAGGTCCAGAATACACGTCACTAGGATCCTTTGGAACAATGGTAGATTGTAAAAAAATGGAAACTGTATTAGTAGCAAACCATCTTGTAAACAAATATGGTATAGACACAGTAGAAACTGGCGGACTTATCGCTTGGGCAATGGAACTCTACGAAAAGGGGATTCTGACTGAAAAAATGACAGATGGACTAAAACTTGAATGGGGTAATGAAGAAGTTCTATTTGAGCTTATAAGAAAAATAAGTTATAGAGAAGGCTTTGGTAATATACTTGCTGATGGATTTAAGAGCGCTATAACTGCCATAGGAGAAGAGTCTAATTATTATGCAATCCAAGTAAAATTTCTGAGTAACTTGCATTCAGATGAGCGTCCTACTCCTAGTTTAGCTTTAGGTATAGCTACCTCGACTAGAGGAGCTGACCATTTGAGAAGTCGTCCAGCTATAGATCTTTATGGATTACCAGAAGATTTTTTGGAGGAGTTATATGGCGGTCCTATGTCATCGGATTATCGCTCTTATGATGGAAAGAGTCGTATGGTCTGGTGGCAAGAACTTTTGTATGCAGTAACAGATTCACTTGGCACCTGCAAGTTTCAGACAGTTTTTTTAGCGGTACATGCGCCAAAATGGGAGGAATTTTCAAAACTTATCTACTTAACTTCTGGAATGCGGATTTCAAGCTCTCAACTAATGGAAATAGGTGAACGAATTTACACCATTGAAAGATTGTTTAATAATAGAGAAGGTTTTTCAAGAAAAGATGATACTCTTCCCGAACGCTACTTCAAGGAACCAACACCTATTGGTCTTCCAAGAGTGAAGAATAGAAAAATAGATAAAGGAAAATTTGAAAAGATGTTAGATGAGTATTATACACTACACGGATGGGATATTAATGGTGTGCCCACCAAGGAAAGCATTCAAAAACTTGGAATTGAAAAAGAACAATCTTATATTTTTTAAAATCGAGGCACAAAAAATGCAAAAAATTTTGTTTGTTGATCACGAAAAATGTACAGGATGCAGACTCTGCGAGATTGCATGCTCTATCCATCATGAAAAGGTTAGTAATCCCGCTCGGGCAAGAATTCATATTGCAAAATGGGAAAACTCTGGCCTTTATGTGCCTATGATTTGTCAGCAATGCGATACACCCATTTGTGAGACAGCTTGTCCTACTCATGCAATGAAGAGAGATAACAATACAGGAGCTCTGATTATCGACAATGATTTATGTGTAGAATGCAACATATGCTTTACATGTTGTCCACTAGGGGGTGTTAGGATAAGGAACAATAGAAAAATATTAAAATGTGAGCTCTGTAATGGTGATCCCATATGCGTGAAGTATTGTGTACCTGATGCCCTCCAATATATAGATGCTAATGCTATTAATCTAAGGAAAAGAAGGGTAGCAGCTGAAAAAATCTCAGATTTGATAACGGAATTGTTAGATTTAACGAAGTAAATAATAATTATAGAAAATTAAAGAGAGTTAAATATGGTTAATGATTATAGATTTGGAATTGTTGGTGTAGGACCAACCGGAGGGATCATGGCAGCACACCTTGCCAAAGCGGGACATAATGTGGTTCTCGTTGATATATTTAAAGGGCACATGGATGAAATAAAAAAGAATGGGCTCATAATAACTAATTTTCGAGATTTTAGAGTAAAATTCCCTCTAGAAAATATATGTTATTCTATTGATGAACTTAAAAATAAAGAAGTAGATATTATATTTATTGCGGTTAAAGCGCAATTTCTTAAGAAAATTTTACCGCAAATTAAAAAAGTAGTGAAAACAGATGTCACTTTAATTAGTTTACAGAACGGTTTAGATACAGAAGAAATAATTGCTGAGTTTTTTGGGAAAGAGAATTCTATGCGAATTGTAGTCAACTATGCAGGAACTTTAGATTTTCCAGGAATTATAAGAATGTCATTCTTCAACTCTCCTAATTATCTAGGCATATTAACACACTCAGTCGAAGAAAAAGCTAAAAAATTAGCAGAAATCATAACCTTAGCAGGATTGAAAACTGATTTTACTCGTGAAATTAAAAAATATGAATGGGAGAAATGTATACTCAATACAATGAGTCCTATTTGTGTAACAACCAGAAAAACAATGAAACAGATGATGGAGTTCAAGGAATTAAGGAATCTTATAAGGGAAATATTGATTGAGGGAATTGAAGTTGCGAGAGCTAATGCTATTGATTTGAAGCCAGGATTTTTAGAATATTGCATGGATTATCTAGATAGAGCAGGCCACCATAAGGTTTCAATGCAAACAGATATTGAAAAAGGAAATCCATCTGAGATTGAATTTCTCAATGGAAAAATAGTAGAATATGGAAAAATTACAGGAATACCAACGCCAATTAACAATATATTTGTTTCTCTAATTAGAGGATGCGAACTTCCCACAGTTCATCGTTGATTAGTAAGCTACGATTTAATGATAACTTTTTAATGAGATTATGTCAGATAATAAATATGTTGTAGGTATCGATGTTGGGACATCATATATAAAATCAGTAATTATAAATAATAGTACAGAGATCGT
>SDBT01000467.1_pt1 | contig 63944 bp, 61 predicted proteins | sample 2277101 | NCBI WGS metagenome assembly SDBT01 (sample SAMN10404973, study PRJNA504765) | marine sediment metagenome | isolation source: marine sediment core GS10_PC15, 103 cmbsf | place: Arctic Ocean: Southern Knipovich Ridge | collected 2010 | reverse complement strand
CTACGCTTTATCCCGGCCTTTGAGCCAGTTCGCCTTGACGTCGCTGCTACGCTTTATCCCGGCCTTTGAGCCAGTTCGCCTTGACGTCGCTGCTACGCTTTATCCCGGCCTTTGAGCCAGTTCACGTGGTCTTTTTGCATTTGGCGAATCTCTTCAGGCGATGCACTGTAAGGCACAAACGGCTCTTCTTCTGCCTTTTCCTTTTCCCTATAGGAGGCACGTGGAGACCATGAGGAAATAACATCAACAAAATGGACACAGAACTGCATTCTACGCACGGGTCCGACTCGTGAGGATCAAAGTGGAACTGAACTAGGTTGTCGCCAAAGTAACGGGGTTTCTCACCGCCGACCTGTTCTCGCCTGACTCTGCGTTTGCCGGGTGGGTCGGGGGCGACAGTGCCTTTGGTACGGCAGAAGCGCAACACACGAGGAGGATTGCGAACGGCCGAGCGAGCACGTCGAAGGCCCCGAGGCGCTAAGGATAGAAGCAAGTTCATTACGACCGTACGCACCCTACTGTCTCGGAGAGGTGTAGGAGATTACAACATGATTTCAATTTCATCATTTTCGGGACTCGCGTACGTGCAAAAATAAGGCTTTACGTGTCCCGAAATTGGCTTCGGCGAAACCAGAACAAAAATGCGGTGCCCGCACCCAATCCACCAATCAGAATGCGTGTACACCTATATGTGTCTACAGACATTCTCATTTTCCGTTCACGCTAAAACAAGGCTAGTTTTTCTCGTGTAGGCGTTTAGATGCTTGTAGACACATCATACAGTTTCGGGACACGCGTGCCTTCAAAAAGTAGGCCTTTACGTGTCCCGAAATCTCGTTCGCCGAATAGTTCGTTCACTAAATATTCCGGCCCTTTTCCACTATGTTTTTTCTTTCACTACATTTTCATTCTCGTTCTCTTTCGCTGTGGAGCAGGTTCACACCGTTTCACACTCAGTTTCACTTTGCAGGTACGGGTCTGCTGTGTAGTATGACAGAGGCTGCGTATCAGCGTAACCTGCTTACTTGGTTGCCTCACACCACGTCTGGCTTGCATCTTGGAACAATACCAGAGCAGACGAACCCCAGCGCGGTCAACGGCCGTAAAGTCCTCGTTCATACGCCGCAACATCGCCATCCGCACCCTCTGCCCCGCGGCTTCACGTGTGCAACATGCATTGAAAGCCTCAAGATCGCGACAGAGGTACGTGCCGCACGCTTGATCGCTGTTTGCACACGTTTAGCTCGCTCACATTTCCTCCTGTCTTGGGCTACACAGACTAACAACAACAAACCGGTCCGCACGGTGGCGATGGAGGCTCGTCAGTCTATGGATAGTCCCCTTCTTCATGATATTTCCCTTACTCTAGGGAAACCGATGCAGGCGAATCTGGCCAAGACCGGCACGTCGAGCGTTGACCAAGAGAAGAAGCCGAAAACGACTTTGGCCAATCCAAGTGTGACGGTGGCGAAACCGAGCGAGCCCACAGCCAAGGTGCGTTTTTATCTTCTGCTCTTTGTTTCTTTTGCCCGGCTTCGTGTTCACATTACTTTCCAACACCATAGCGCGAGAGCGGCAACGCTGAGGACGCCAAGCCGAGCACGACGGAAGAGAAACCTGTCGAGAGCGGCAACACTGAAGACGCCAAGCCGAGCGAGCCCACAGTCGAGGTAGGTCTTGTGTTTTTGCCTTTGTTTCTCTTTCTTCTATACTACATGTTAACATGTTTCGTCTTGTTTGTAGGAGAACGACAGTGGTTATAAAACGCCACCACACAAGACATACGTACCCCACCAGGCATCGCCACCACCAAAAGCGCCGCTCTCGCAGTTACAGAGCGAAGTGTTGCGTCACTCACACGACCGGTTTGGCGACGACGCGGTCGTCGTGGAATCTGTGTCGTCAGAGCCCCCGCCTATGGACCTCGGTTACAACATCAGTCAGTCTTCACCGCTCGATTCAACCGATAATACGCATGACGACGACACTAACAACAACAACGACAAAGACGTGGACATCGCATCGCAACAGGACAACGACAGTGGTGAGGACGAGAGCGCCTCTGAAGAAGAAGAAGACGAGTCGGAGAAAGACGACACCAACAACAACGACGAAGACGTGGACAGCGCATCGCAACAGGACAGCGACAGTGAGGACGATGAGAGCGCCTCTGAAGAAGACGAAGACGAGTCGGAGAAAGACGAACGCGTGCCAGTCCGCATCGAATGTTCAGGGTACGTCGTGGCGTTGCTGTGCATTGTATTCTCTGTAACACGCGTCTAACTCAACTTTGTAGGTGTAGCGTTCTCTTCGGCAACAAGGAGAAACTCACGGAAAGCCAAGCTGAAGGGTGGATCTGCAGGTTTTGCGGCGGAGCACCGTACGTATTGGCTTTTTGGTTATGTCGTTGTTGTCTTCGTACTCATGTTGTTCTTGTTTTTTTTGTGTAGTGTGCCCAACAGACGCCGCATGCAAACGCAACGCACACAAACGCATCACAAACGCCGGCAAGCACGGAAAATCATTGGCATCACCATCCATCAGCACGCTGCGCTCAAGTCACCCCGCTCGCGTCCTCCAAAAAAGCGCTCACGGTCTCAGTACGTTGTTTGGTTGCTATTTTCCTTAATGAAGAAACGTGTGTGCGACTAACATGTGCGTTTGTCTTGTAGGCGCGGTGACGACGATGAGCAGACTGAATCGCCAGCGAAACGCGTCAAAGTCACGACAACGACAACCACCACCAAGCGCCGTGGCGGACCGACCGGGTACGGGCTTTTTTGCGCAATCCTGTTGCGATTGCACGTATTTACGAGTATTCTCTTTGTGTGTGTGTGTGTGTAGGCCACGTGGTCATAACGTTGAGGCATTTGTGTTGACGGAGGTACTGCAAACCCGCATGCACGCCGCGCACGAGGCTCACCGCGAGAGCTGGACAGGCGGCAACAAACGGGTCAAGATCCAAGATGCGTTTTGGTTTCATGCCTGCGCGTCAGCTGGTGGCTACACGCTCAAGCAAGCACGCACGTTTTTCCGCAAGTGCGTGCACGAGCAGCAGTTCGTGGATGGCAAGGGCAATGTGAAAATGCGACCGACGTATTACGCCGAAGACCGCAAAGTGAAATACATCTACGACCGCACCGCACTGCCTAAACGCGCCATCGCGGGTACGTCCAAGAAGCTATCGGCGTTTTTGAACGACGCTTGGGCGATCGCGATGGCGCAGGTCGTCAGCAAGACGACGCAGGATGTGTTTGATGCTGTAAAGACCATGCTGAAGTAATCACGTTTGTACTATAATATATTTCAATGTGTTGCCTTTCGCACTACAGTTGGATCACTACTACTACGTTAATGAAATTACATTCTCGTTTCTCTTTCGTTGCGGTGCATGTTCACATAGCTATGTCAGTTTGCAGCTGCGGATCTGCTGTGTAGTATGACAGAGGCGGCCTATCAGCAGCACGTGCTTACTCAAACACGTCTCATTATGTCTCTCTCCGCTCAGCACGCTGCGCTCAGGTCGCCCGTCTCACATCCCCCAAAAAAGCGCCCACGCCTCCAGTACGTAGTTGTTTCGTTGTTTCTTTAGTGAAGAGACGTGCATCCTGTTGACATGGGCATTGTTTTGTAGACGCGGTGACGACAATGAGCCGACCGAATCGCCAGCGAAACGCGTCAAAGTTACGACAACGACGTCAACAACAACAACCACCAAACGCCGCGGCGTGTACGTTAGAGTGGCGTAATCATGTTGCGATTTGCATCACGTATTTACGGTTATTCTCTTTGTGTGTGTGTGTGTGTGTAGGCCGCGTGGTCATTATGTGGAGGACGTTGCCTTGACGGAGGCGCTGCAAAACCGCATGCGTACGGCGCAACAGGTTCACCGCGAGAGCTGGGCAGGCGGCGACAAACGGGTCAAGATCCAAGATGCGTTTTGGTTTCATGCCTGCGCGTCAGCTGGTGGCTACACGCTCAAGCAAGCACGCACGTTTTTCCGCAAATGTGTCGGCGAGGAGCAGTTCAAAGACAACAGTGGCAAAGTGAACATGCGACCGACGTATTACGCCGAAGACCGCAAAGTGAAATACATCTACGACCGCACCGCACTGCCTAAACGCGCCATCATGAGTACGACCAAGCGCATGGTTGCGATGTTGAACGATTCGTGGGCGATCGCGATGGCGCAGGTCGTCAGCAAGACGAGGCAGGATGTGTTCAATACTGTAAAAACCGTACTGAAGTAATTGACCTGTTTGTATTCTATCGTTCAATCTGTTGCGTTGTCCATCGTTGCCCGTTCGAGCCAATCCAAACGTTCATCAGTGTAAGCGCGTACCGAGAAATACGTGAGCAACTTTTGGGACATAGCGAGGCGTTGCTTTGGTGTGGCGGACAGCGACTGGTCGATCGTGTCAAAGATGGCTTTGTTGTTTCTGTAGTCGACGGCGTAATGCTTGACACCGGCTCGGGTGAGGTATTCACTGGTCGCATGCAAGTGTTTTCCGCCCTTGACGACTTCCTTTGTCAGCACAATGGGCACCACGCCAAATATGCCCGCCTCGAACGCCGTGAAGCCAAAGCCCTCGTGGAAACATGGTAAAATGATGCTTTGGCTACTCTTCACAGCCTGCCACAAGGCCTCGTCAGAGAGGTTCTCCTTGTAAGCGTTCGCCTTCTGCACGAGACGCTTGTAATACTTGAGCCCAGGGTCACGTCGTTCGTCACGTACGCCATAGTGCACAATGGTATTGTTTGGGTTGACATTGGCGTACAGTTTGTGATGATATTTGTGTGTTTCATACCTGCCAATAACAGCAGAGCACTTGGTAGTGTGCGTAATATCGCGTTCGCTCGGCACAACATTGCTCCAGACGAAATGGTCAATGTACCCATCAAAAGCGTCATCACCACGCATCAGTCGGGGACGATATTTATCATTTGCTCGCGCGTAGATGGCGTTCAGGCGCTCAATCGAATAACGTGAGTTGGTGAGCACTTGTGTGTAATTGCCGCCCACACGCCGCAGACGCGCCACAGCGCCGCAAAAACTCGTGGCCCACATGAGATCAATCACGTCATGAATGATGAAGAGGATGCGTTTGCCTTTCACCAGGTTGTTCACGCAGCGAATCATACCCACGCTGTGACAATGCGCCACGATATAGTCAGCCGCGTCGGCAACCTTCTTTAACCGCGCCACGTAGGCGGGCAAATAAAATCGAGAAAGCTTTGCGTTTCCTCTCTCCTGTTGAGCGCGGTCTTTTGTGCCCAGTTTATCAACCAGAAATTTGGTGTAATGGTAATCAGGGTCAACCAGCACACCACAGTAGGCATAGGTAATCACTAGCCTCTTGTCCAAGGAGAAGGCTCTGGCATCGAGTTTGGAACTCTTCTGGAGTCCGCTACGCACGCGATCACCATGAAACGACTCTGTCAAGTTGTCAATCACGAGAATATGCTTTGTCATGGACGAGGCGCGTTGTCATGTTACCTGTTATAAAATACGTGTTTACAAACGCGCCGCCCTTCGTTCGTGTACGTGTTATTTTTCTATGTAAAAAGTACACACGTGGCGTGCGTTTCTAGATGCGCTATCTGTCGCTTTTTGCAGGCATTGGTGGTTTTGAATTGGCCGTGCAGCGGGTGTTCGGTCAAGCAGCCCATTGCGTAGGCTACTCGGAAATTGATCCGCTGGCATTGCGCGTATACCGCCGCCACTTCCCGACGCACACGGCGCTTGGTGACGTGCGTGCGCTCGACGAGCCGATCGTCACGAAACTTTACCACGCTGTGGGCGGTATTGATTTGGTAGTCGGTGGCTTTCCCTGTCAAAATCTGAGCACGTGGACCGCGAGCGGTAAGACCAACTACACGGGACTGAAAGGCAAAAAAAGCGGCCTCCTGATGGATATGATCCGTATCATGAAGGTGATTCAGACGCTGAACCGTGCGAAAAACAAACCCACCTATTTCATTATCGAGAATGTGCGAGGCAGTAAGAAGAATCGTATGGAAATCCAGCGGCGACTTGCCGAGGATTTTGACAACGTCCTCGAAGTCGAGGTGAACTCGGAACACTTTTCCGCGCAACGCCGCCTGCGTTATCTGTGGGTGAACTTTCCCGTCACGCCGATCCCAAAAACGCTACGCGGGACGACGATCGAGAGCATCTTGGAACCGGTGAGCGAGGTGCGCAACATCATGCATGAAGTACAACATAGTGCGCGGATGGTCGGTTACATGAACGGCTGGTTGCGCGACAAAAACGCAGCGGCGAGTAGCCACTTCCAGGCCAAAGTGCAGCGTGAAACGGACGGCGTACGGTATTACACGTTTGAACGCGACACGCCACCCGAGGCCGGTATGTGTGTGCGGTGGATGCGGTACGCCGCGTCGGACAGTGCCAAGGCGAAAAGTCGTACGATTGCGAGTCACTTTCCGAACGTGTTCATTGAGCGCCGTTTGTGTCCGGACGACGCCTTTGTCATTCGCTGTTTCTTCCCGCAAGAATTGGAGCGTCTCTTTACCTTTCCAGTCGGTTGGACCGCCAAGGACGACAAAGGCAAACCGATCGGCAAAAAAGCAAGCACGCGCTTGCGTGTCCAGCTGCTAGGCAACTCCGTCGTCGTGGACGCCATCGCCTACGTGGTGAAGCATTTAAAGCAGCACGTGAGTGAGGGTGATAAGTGAAACAATACTTATTTGTTTCTGGCGCGCGCCAACAGCTTTTTCAAATAGGTCACAAACGAGATGCGTTTTGCGCCTGGTGTCTTGCAATGTATCGGACTGTTCCCGTGGTAGATTTTGTGACTCTGGTTCAAAATGACGTCGCCTTCGCGTACATTCACCGCAATGCGATAGCGCGGAAAGACCAAGTTGCCACCGTCGTATTGGCCCACTTCGAGCACGGTGAGCGTCGAGAACCCGTTGTCTAAATCGCCGACATCCAAATGATAGCTGGATTCGTAATTGACGTTGATGGCGACCGTCGTGAGATTCGTGTTTGCAATGGTGAACTTGCGGTGCTGATTGCAGCGTTGCTCGTGTATTTTGTGCACCTCGGGCATTTCGCGCTTCAAACACTTGTACACGTCGGCAAAGAACGGCACGCTGCGTTGCCATTCGTTCGGGTATTTTTTACTGAAACCGGTGAGCAGGCCGGTCCCTTTCCAGCGCCAGTAGTTATAGCCCGCGATGTAACTACGTACCGGATTGGAGAAGATTCGGGCCAAAATATGTCCGTTTTTCAGTTTGATCTTGGCCGTGGTTGCGGTGACAGGAATTAAACAGTCAATGTCATCGCGATAGGCTTGCCACCGCTCCAAAGACACGGGACCTGCCGCTTTGTTGCGCGACATGGACGGTGGCATTTTGGTATCAATCGTGTCATAGACAGAGTGCGCGAGTTTACGACTGGCTTCTGGTATGACGCGCTTTCGAAATTTGAACAGTAACTGGCCATTGTCCGCGTCGTAGACATCCGTGTCGCCATTGACAACACTATCGTAATCCTCATCACTGACTAACTTGCCTTCGTACGTCGCTTTGACTTTTGCCTTGCTCATGTGGGCTTTAACACGAATGACCTTTGGTTGTGCCATGACGAACACTTGGGTGACTACCGTTTACAAAATTTATTGCATACCCCCAAGCCAAAGTTGACCTTTCTTTCCTTGTCGGAATTCGTCGAAATTGCTATAATAATTTGTGGCTATAGGTTTAGTCTGGTCAATCATGAGTGACGCTGCGATTAGCACTGCCGTCTCGAATTTGGATGTGTTGGATCGCTTGCAGCCACACCAACGCACCTGTGTGACGCTCGATACAACACAGGAGACGCAAAGCATTGCCATTGACTCGCGCTGGTTGCAGGGTATGCGACGCTCGTGGAGTGCGGGCTGCTCACGTGAAGATTTGCGCAAAGGCATTTATTGGACGGTCGGTGTGTTCCTCGCCGAAGAGGATGTGGACTTGGCTGCCGTGAACCGCGTCCTTACCCATCTCAAAACGGTGCTCTCGGTTACCTATGCCGATTTTACACCCATCCATAACACGCTCGACGAACTGACGCGACGCGTCGACAAGAAAGAAACACAAAATCGTGCACTGATCGCGCGCCTGCGTCACTCGACACCACCTGTCCTGGACGTGTCTGACGAGAAGCCGGTCAGCGGTCGCGAAGCAACCTGGCCCAAAAGGCTGGGAGCCAACCCTGGCGCTGGGATCGATACGACCGTGTCGCTCGACGACGCCATGCTGAGTGATCGTGTGCCGCTCGAACAAAGTGCCACTTTGGAACAAAGTGTGACCGTCTCTTTGGAGGATAGCACCACCACCACGACTACAGCCGCCGAGGCTCCTGAGCCTGAGCTTCAGACAAAGAGCCCTCGTAAGCGTCGCCGTCGCAAGAAGACAAAGAAGAAAAAGAAGAGGAAGACAAAAAAGAAACGCAATGCCGCGGTGGCGCTTGCTGAAGATGGCGTGTATGCGGCGACGACGCTGTGTTGCACGAGCAAATGTTGCATCTTGTAAATATCTATGTTACAATACCGTGTTGAACATGGCCTTTATTTTCTCGTTGCGCGGATTGTGAGTCACGTAGCGATAGGCAATCGCAGTGCCGCCGGTTTGGCTCTTGCGCTCAATGCGGAGGACGTCGTGCGGCAGCGCCCCACAGTAGCGCACGATTGGATCGCGCAGGAGGATGCATTGCAAGTGGATTGTTTTTTTGGACGTATTCCCGTAGCGGTCGAGCACGGCGTTGCGCTCTGCCAACGTGAGCAGTTTGATGGATTTCGGTTGGAGGCTGTGTTGCACTTTGGGAAAGGCGAGCTCGCGCAAGCGAAAAACTTCAATCCACTGTCGGTGCGGCATGCGCTTTTGTCGACACGCCAGAATATCACTACGCACCTCCGGGGTGACATCGTTGTCGACGAGAATGAGCGCACGAATGAGGTGCTGGGTGTGCATATAGGCGAGCATGGGCCGTAGTGTCTTGACGCCCAATTTGGCCGCACTGATTGCAAAGAACACGACCAGCTCTTCGTCGTTGAGCGTCTCACTGGCCACGCCAACGACCGACTGAACGCGCGGTATGTGTACAAGGCGTTCCGTCGTGGCGTAATGCTCAAAATTTTGCAGGTAGGTGTCCAGTGTACAGGGCGGCAACACCGTGTCTGTGCCATAGCCCCGCGCCGTTAGCATTACCTTAAGCGTTTGGCGTGCCGTATACAGACGGCGAATACGCGCGTGGTCACTGGGCGGCACGAGCGGCAAGTCACTTAACGGTGTCTCGGGTTCCTTGTCCTTCTTCTTCTTTGTAGTGGACTGGCGTTTTTGCTTCTGTCGCGTGCGCGGTGGCATGTTTTGTTGAACGATACGCTAACACACACATAGCGAAACGTTGTATGAGATTTTCGTCGAAAAGTTCAGTGTACACATACGTTGCACACGTTAACCATGGCAAGACGTACCATCTACGTGAACAGTCGTGAGAGTTTTGACGCGCATTTTCCCCTCTTGCGTGAAAGTGCACGCTTCGAGTCGACACCCAACTGTTTTCTCGTCGGCTTTGACACGGAATATGTCGAACTACAGACCTTGGTTGCCAAAGGATTTAAAGGTCGCGTCCATACGGTCAACCCGAGGGTGCCAAAAGTAGTCTGTGTCATCCAACTCGCAACCGCCGACATTGCACTTGTGATTCACCTGACGCATTTTCCAGTCAACGAGCTACCACCGAAACTTGCCGACGTCATCACCAGTCCAGCCTGGATCAAAGTGGGCGTCGGTATTGGTCTGGATCTTTCATATCTCTCGACCAATTACACTCTAGGACATTGTAGTGGCGGGATCGATGTCAACAGTCTCGCCTTGCTCGCCAACATGAAGAACGCAAGTCTCACGTCGCTGTACAATCGCCTCGTCGCGCCCGACAACCCGACAGCGGAGAAGAAACAGAAGAGTGTTTATGATTGGTCACAATTGGCATTGCCCCCGGCCAAGATTGAGTACGCCGCATTCGACGCGTACATGGGCTTTGCGATCTTTCAGGTGTTGGTGAAGCCCATGTTGGCGGTCATCATGCAACGACAACAACAGACGTCGTCATCGTTGAAGAGAGCACATTCTATCGATTTGCTCCAGGATGTGGTGGAGGATGAGGTGAAGAACGACTCGCCACCCTTGATTGATTTGCCACCTCCCCAATCGACAACGACAACGCCGTCAACGACGTTGCACATGCCAGCGCCTCGCCCCGCGAATTATGTGGGTCGGCTCAACGAGTACACGCAACGGCACCGTTTGGCACCACCTACCTATCGCTTTGCGACGCATTTCACCGGGGAGCACGCCTGCCAATGCATGCTCAACGCACGCGTTACGAACGGCGTTGGCCAGACGAAGAAGCAAGCCAAACAACAGGCGAGTGAGGCCATGTTACATCTCTTTGGATCGACGTCGTCGCCGTCGTCTGGTGGCCCACCTCCCGGCGTCGTTGTGGATTATGTGCAGCGCCTTGCACAACATGCCACGGTGCAACGCCAAGGTACGCCCATGTACGCGCAGTCGACGCTCTCGAATGGTGTCATGACGGAAGTGGTGTGTGGGTATTTCGGTCGACACTGCTTTGGCACCGGCAAGACCGCCGCGTTGGCCAAACAAGATGCCGCACGCAACATGTTGACAACACTGGGGGACCTGGTAAAATAAAAAAATTCTGTACTAAGCGTTAACCCTAGTGCATGATGCAATACGCTTACGACTATCCGAGTTATGCTGGACTTGGCGGTTACGCCGGCTATGGTGCCGGGCCCAAATATGTGACGGGCACAACGCTCTCTGAACCTCATTACCATGCGAAACGCGCGGTGCAGGCGGCCGTCAAGGCGACCGCGGCCGTGGCCGACGCACAGAAGAAGGCTGCTGAAGGGAAAAAGACAGGCGCGCATGTGCAACAGGCCGTGCAGGCCGCACAATCGACCAAAGCACTCGCCACCCAAGCCACCGCCGCCGCGCAGAAAGGTGACGCTGTGACGGCCAAGAAGGCTGCCGATGCTGCCGAGAGGGTCAGCGCCGTGGCAACCGACGCCGGGACGACGCAGGCCGACAAGCACGCACACGACGCCGACAAGCACGCTAGCAAGGCGCATGAACATGCGCTTGAGGCGCGCAAGAACGCCATGAAAGGCAAGATTGCCCCCGCCAAGGCTGCCGCCTCGCAACAGGCTGCCACCGCCGCGCGTGCCAAGGCGACCCAAGCCAAAGTGGCCGCGGAACGTGGCAATACGGAGGGTGCCAAACAAGCCAACGACGATGCCAAACAGGCCAAAGATGTCGCTAAGAAGCTGAGCACGTCCAAGGCGGACGAAGCGGCAAAGTCTGCGAACAAAGCGGCGGCAAAGTCGCGCCAGAAGGCCAAAGCGATTGTGAAGAAGGCGCAAGAGGGCAAAACCTCGGCAGGCGTCGCCAGGAAGGCGGTTGCCATCGCAGCGAAGGCGACGGCCGCAGCCATGAGAGCGACAGAGGCTGCCGAGGCCGGCCTGTTCGCCGTGGCCAACCGCCTGGCGAACACGGTGGACTCGCTCCACATGGAGGTACACCACGAGCTCTTGCGTATTGAGGGGTATTTTATGTCGTGGTTTGCGCAGAATCCGGGGTTGACCGTAATCGGCTCGCTCGCCCTGCTCGGTGGCGTGCTCTACGTGGCCAACACGTATGGCAAGCAAAAGTAAGACGTATATCCATCCTGTTTTTTTTTTGCTTATATGTGCAGACAAAGGGTCAGCGTTCAACAGCAACACGACGCTAGGAATCTCTACCAGCAATGCCCAACCACGTGTTCAGCGTTGTTGGCACACAGAAGAGCCAATGGGCTAGCGCACCTGCTGCAAACCATACCAACACATGCGTACCGTAAGAACCGCGCATGGTACTTGCGGTCCATCGCGCTGCCAGAAGTGTCGCAATCACATCGACGGCGGCGAGATCAATCAGGGGGATGCGCCACCGATGTATGCCTTCGCGTGGTTTTCCTAGCGCGTGTTGGTATTGGCACAAACGTGACATCCTACCTATATCCCAATGCGATAAAAAACTACAAAGCCATGCTCCATCTAGTCGTGTAGCACTTCAATCTTTTCGGGCATCTCGATCGTTTTGGGCAAGACGGCACGAAACGGCGTAAAACAGTAGCGGTTGGGCGAGTGCGATTCGTCGACGGCGAGCAGGAGAATTTGCGAACTGGGGTCGTACGAGACCAACACGCGCACAATTTCGCGACACGCCGACGTATCGCCGAGTTCCTTGACCAGTTCGACGGCGCGCAAGCGTTCGTAGCGAAACTGTGCCTGTTCAAACATTTTCAGATGCCAGCGTCGGCTGCGAATGACAGTGACAAAGCGCGGCGGATCGCTCAATGCGGCTGCATCGCGTGACAAATCGTGATGTATTTTGCTCGCAATTACCATACCGGCACCGCGTTCACTGACGAGTGTCTTGACCAATTTGCCAAAGTCCATGTTTAGCTAGCGCTATACGCACAAAGAAAAGGGTGGCTTTTGAACGCTTTCGGCGAAAAGCTCACATTGACGTGTGCTGCGCAGAGCAGTACAGTCGAAGGATGAAAATTGCTGTCTTGGGTAGTACACGTGGCACCGATTTGCAAGGCATCTTGGATGCCATCGCCAACAATACGCTCTGGGATGTCGATATTGAGTTTGTGTTGAGCAACAAAAAAGACGCGACCATTTTGGAGCGTGCCCGTCAGCACGGCCTCAAGGCCATCTTTTTAGATCCGAAAGGCAAGCGCCGAGTGGACTACGATGCTGAAATTACGCAACTACTCGAAGCCCATCACGTCGAGTTGGTGGTGCTCATTGGCTACATGAAGCTGATGAGCGCCGACTTTGTGCAGCGTTGGTTGAATAAAGTGATGAACATTCACCCCAGTCTGTTGCCGGCGTTCGCGGGCGGCATGGATCGCAACGTGCACAAGGAGGTGCTTGCGCGCGGCTGTAAGGTGACGGGTGCGTCGCTCATTTTTATTGACGAAGGTGCGGACACGGGACCGATTATTTCGCAGGGTGTTGTGCCCGTACTACAAAACGACACGATTGATACGCTCAAGGTCAAAGTGCAGGCACTCGAGCAACGCTTGCTTGTGGAGGCGCTTGGACAGTACCGTGACGGCCACATTTCAGTAGTGGGCCATAAAGTCCTTGTACGTTCATAAGCAAACGCTACGCTTTGCAATGTAGTCACAAACGTAGTGTAAATCACTGATTCTCGATACCACATTTGCGTGCTCGCCTTCTGTGCGACACCACCCTGTCGAAAGCCATGACACACAAGCGCAAACGTGTCGACCAAAGTGACAGTGCAACGCCTTCCAAACGCACGAAAGTGACAAAGGTACGACGTTGAACGTTGCGATTATGATTTCACAGACTCTTCGTCTCACCTGTCCTCGTCCCTTCCTTAGGCGAGTAGTATCACACCATACGATTCGGACGTGCGGGGACGAGTGTGCTGCTTTGTGCCTGAGTCCGCCTTTGCCAAGGTCGCCACGTCACACTGTGCCTTGCCGGCTTTCCTGCTCAAGCACAGTGCCAACTGGCCAACACCACATCTCGTCTTTGGCGCTTTGACCGATACGATCTTCAATAATCCGAATGCGCTCGTGTCTGACGCGGCGCTGGGCCAGCTCGTCCAAAATGTGCACCTCGACAAAACGACGTTGTTGCTGTTGGCCGTATGCAATGGCAACGTGACGATCGTACAGCAACTCGTGCGCCAAAATGTCAGCGTCGTGTACCATTACAAGGACAAGATGAATGAACAAATCGCGATCGAAATTGCGGCCAAACGCGGTGACGCGGCCATGGTGCGCGCGTTACTGGCGCATCCAGCGACCAACCCGGACAAGGCCTTGCGCGTACGTACACCCAATACTGTTCTATTCTTTTTACGTTGCTGTTTCTTACTGGTCCTCTCTCCTTGCTTGTAGTATGCGCTTGCGCGCAACCACGTTGCGATCGCCAAGGTCTTGCTCGCCGATCCACGCATCAAAGGCGATTTGACGTCGTATCTTTGGGAAGCGGCGCGTCACGTGAGCACAATCGACCTCATGCTTGGCGACTTGCGCGTCCATCCAGCAACATATCAAAAGAGCGAGGAATTGTGGTTGTACCTCTTGGGGCGCATTGGCACACTGCCTGTCATCCAACGCATTGTTAAGGACGGGCGGATGCCGCACACGTTTGATATCGTTGATGTCGTCGAAGTCGGACCGACCTTTGAGTTTCTCTACTCACTGCCTGCTGGTCGACGCGGTATTGCAGAATGCGACAAGGCCTACATGATCGAGCACGCGGCTGCCTTCGGTGCGAAAGAAACATGGCGCATTATCGCACAGCGTGACCTTCGTCGCCATGTCTGCATGTTTGGCGCACCCGTTTACACGTGCGAACACGGTTTCAGTCAACCATACAGTAGCGTCCGGCATTCCGGTATGGCTGCATGTGCATATTGTTTTGTGTTTGGCCACACCTATTGAGCTAACATAATTAATGCATTACGTTAGCGGATATGCCCCTGCGTGTTGCCGTGCACTGCCAGAACGAACACGCGGTTCGTGCGTTGCTTGCGCTGCCCAGTGTCTCGCCTACGTCCGACGCATGTTATGCGTATCGTGAAGCCGCACGGCATGGGTATGTGACCATTCTCAAGCTACTTTTAGCACATCGAAAAACGAAGCGCGACGAAACGGACATTGACTCCAGTTTTACCGTTGGGCACCACCTTACCGTGGCGCTGCGCAAAGCTGCAAAACACAATCATGTCGCTGCTGTCAAGCTTTTATTGCAAAGTGATCATCTTGCCGACGACCGAAAATTGCTTGTGCAAGCATTGCGAGCTGCCATGCGACGCGGTCACACGCAAGTTGTTAAGGCGTTTTTGCAAGACAAACACACGCGCGTCAGCCTGCAAGATGTTCAGGCCGTGCACCAAGCATTGCAAGCACAGCAACAGCAACTCGCCGCCCACTTTTCTTTTTAATGTAGCGAACCAACGCTTATTGTACATTTACAGTAAAAAAGAAGTCACGCATTGGGTTTTAGTTGTAGATACGGTCTGGTGCTACTCCTTCATACGACTACGGTTTAGCGTCGCAAGACGGTCGCAGCGAACACGGCAGCAGCACCGCCCACCACAAGCCACCACCATAGATTGGCTGCCGGACACGCTTTCGCCCCAGCATCAAAGATGCCCCAGCCCCTGCTTCGCGGAGGGCCAGGGTTGCTTTGCCGACCAGGGTTGGCTTCGCTGACCGCTTTCTGATGCATTGGGTAATAGTAGCGCGTCGGTCGCGTCACATCACGATCGTCGACGAGCAGGACGTCTTGTGGCAAGAGCGAACGTTTGCGATGTGCTTGCGGTACCGCGTACGCCGGATAGGCGAGCGAGTGCGACGGATCGGCCAGCATCAACTGGCTGTATTGGTAGCGCGGAAAGAGGCGCTGCACTTCGGGCCTTTGAAACGTGGTCTGCAAGCCTTTGGTTTGCATGAGACACGTATCCAAAATGTCGTGATTAAAGTGATACGCGTAGTTGGTATAACAGGCGTCCTTATCCGATTGCACCATGGTGCCTCACTGACTCTAGTTGTAAAGGAGGAAATTTTAGCGCGCAGCCTTCGTTCGTTGTTGGCAAGAAATGTTGTGTGGTGAATACATTGCATGGAGCGTCTTCGTCGACTATGGATCTACATACTAAGCTGTTTTCTTTCACCCTTACGCACACTCTATCGACAAGGACCCGCTTTTGGCCAATACGGCTTTTGGTCTGGTAACGCCGACGCGGATATTTGTGCCACCATGACGCATGTGCCCGCGACGCACTGGCACCATCATCCCGACGAATGTCATGCGTTGATTGAACGCAAGTTCCGTGCCTTTGTGCTCGGCTTCGTCTTTGTCACGCTGGTGGGCATGGGTATCTACGCCTTTTTCTGTCTCATGTGCCGCACCTGTTGGCTTCGCCCCATTCTAAAGGCCGTGCAACGTCGTCCTAAAGCAGATTGACACAGGTGGGTGGCGTCGACGCGCGGGTTTGTTTTTTATTTTCTCTCTCGTAACATACACAACTGAGAGCAGTATGTCTTCCACCACCGCCACAACACCACCCCTCTCAAACGAAGCGCAAGCGTTCCGCAAGGCGCTCTTTACAGAGGATACTGCCAACTACACGCCCATACCGCCGCGTTATCCAGACATTAAAGCCAAATACGACGAGCATTTGGGTGGATTCTGGGTAGCCGAGGAGGTCGATCTGGAGCAAGACATTCTGGATTGGACAGAAAAGCTGAACGACGGTGAGCGCTACTTTATTGAGCGCGTGCTCGCGTTCTTTGCGGCCAGCGATGGCATTGTGGGTGAGAATCTCGTGACACGCTTTGCGACCGAAGTACAGGAACCCTGGACGCGCAACTTTTACATTATTCAGGCGTTCTTTGAGACCATCCACGCCACCATGTACGGTATGCTCATTGATCGCTATGTGCAAAATGCAGAGAAGCGCCGCAAGCTGCTCAGCGCCATTGAACATGAACCCTGTGTGAAGAGCAAAGCACAGTGGGCGCTCAATTGGATCAACAGTACAGAGAGTTTTGAGGAGCGCCTACTGGCGTTCGCCTGTGTCGAGGGCATCTTTTTCAGTGCCTCGTTCTGTGCCATCTTTTGGCTCAAGAAACGCAAGCTCATGCCCGGTCTCACATTCTCCAACGAGCTCATCGCACGTGACGAAGGTCTCCACACAAACTTTGCCCTGTTCCTCTACAAAAAACTAGGCTCTCCGCTGAGCGTAGAACGCGTGCACGCCATCTTTCAGGACGCTGTCGCCTGCGAGGAGCAGTTCGTGAAGGAAGCGTTGCCGGTGGATTTGATTGGCATGAACAGCACCCTGATGATACAGTATGTCAAGTTTATCGCCGATCGCCTCCTGACTCAGGTCGGCTATCCCAAGCTTTACAACGTGAAGAATCCGTTCGATTGGATGGAGTTGATCAGCTTGCGCGGAAAGACCAACTTCTTTGAGCGCCGACCTTCTGAGTATTCCAAAGCCAACCCGCGCAACTTTCACCAAGGTGAACTCTTTGACATGTCGCGTCAGTTTTGATGCCAAAGCGAAGTAAAATGGCGCTCGTTTATGTTAAACGTGCCTCGTCATTTTCGGCTCGGCGCCATGTTTGATATGACGCGAAAATTGTAACAACAAGCGTTGTAAGATGGACGCACTCACAGACGATACGTGGCGTCGTGTATTGACCTTACACGTGAATGTCGTGGCATCGTATTTTTTCGTGCCCTGGGACCTACAAAAGGTCAGTGCGCGTTGGAAGCGCCTCCTGCGAGAGCTGATGTTGCAAGCGTCGTGGTTTCACCATCTCATTGAACGGTGTAAAGTGTCACACGCTCAGCTTGAAGCCGTGTCTCTAGTGACGCCGCCGCGACCACCACCCCGGCCCGTCCCATATCGCACGCCGTGGTGGTATTGATAACTTTGTCGAAATGTATTATGAAAGGTACGATGCGATACCAGTAATCAGCTCACGATGTCATTCACGTCGAAACTGTGGAAACTCCTCACTCGTATATTTTCACGTTCAAAAACAACATCGTCTGAAGAAGCGCGCTTGCAAACGCAACGGCAACAAATTGCACACAACTTGCGCTATTGTAATGCCACTGATTTGGACGCCATTCGCAACGTGTTGGCCAATGTGTTGCGGCGTGAAGGCTACATTGTATTTCGTCAACAGATCACCACTATCAACAAGGAACTCTTCCCGCCACCACTAGAAGGGAACATTTCGTGGGGCATGATACAACGTCGGAGCACATTGCCCTACAATGTCATCATGTGGCGTGTCTCCCATAATCCGTTGTATAAACCTGTCGTTATATCACCTGTAACATGGCAAATCGAACCGAACTGAACGTGTAATGTAAGCTTCACTTTACTTTGCGTTGGTTCGCATCATGGTGGCGAGACGTTGTTGATTGCGTTGAAACAACCCCGTATCGTTCACTTTGCGTTTGCGAATTTCACTGTAGCCATCCGAGGTGTAACTGAGAAACGGTGTAGTGACGAGAATGTGTCGAATGTGCTTGCCGAGGTAGCGGTCAATATGACGGTGGCTATCGTGCCACGCGAGCACAACATCGTAACAGGTGTGGCGATAAAGGACAAAGTGCGTCGCGGAAAAATCGCTAATCGTCACGAGTGCCGGCGGATACACCGCACGTTTGCCCGCAAAGTAGTGCACACCACCCAGTACAATATCCCACTTGATGTTTTGCTTGGGATCGGATAGCGTCTGTCTCACCTTTTCGTACGTTTGTTTGGCGTTCTTGTAAAAGAGGGCGTCGTCTTCCACCACCAGCACGTAGGGCCACTTTTCCGCTTTGGCTTGGCGGATCACTTTTTGATGCGACAGCGCACAGCCCCGTAGACTGTGCGTATCGACGGCCGACACGCGATGCAAGTGTTCCGGTTTGCCCATGTGTTGCTTCCACGAGGCTTGAATGGCCGTCCAACGGTCTGCTCGGCGATCGAGATTGATACAACGGACGTGAAGTTCGTCAAGGGGTGGCAACACGGTGGGTTTATCGGGCTGCGGTAAATGACGTTTCGAAATGAGTTGCCGTTGTGCTTGCCGCTGTACGGCGCGTGGCGTCGGTTGCGCACGTACGGCACGGCGGCGTGGTGCGTTGCGTTTCGCCCGCTGTTGTTTGAGCACAGACGCGTTTGGTTTTGGCATAACGCGTCGACGAGGCGGCGCTTTGACTACAACACGTGTTCGCGCCGGTTTCGCTACGGTTTTGACAACCGGTTTTGGTGTAGGTTGTTTGCGTACGACTACAGGTGCTACTCGTTTGACAACAGGTACGGGTTTTGGTGTAGGTTGTTTGCGTACGACTACAGGTGCTACTCGTTTGACAACAGGTACGGGTTTTGGTGTAGGTTGTTTGCGTACGACGACAGGTCTTTTGACGACAGGCGTTACAGCTGGTTTTGGTGTAGGTTTGACAGGTACCGATTTTACAACAGGTGTTACATGCCGTTTTACGACCGGCGGTTGTTTGCGTACAACGACAGGTGGTGTTCCATGCGGTTTTGACACGCGTCTTACAATCACGGGTCTTGCGACAGGCGGTTGTTTGCGTACCACTGCCGCTGGTTTCGGAACGCTCGGTTGGTCAGCCCTGACGGTGCGCTTGCGAAATTGAAACACGGCGGCACGGCGGCGCGGTTGTTTGCGTAACAACACCGCAGCAGCAGCAGGCTCAACGCGCCGAGGTGTCGTCGTCATCTGGCGCGCACGCTTTTGCCGCGACCGCACAAATCCGAGTTGTAATCGACGTCTTCGCATGATCATCACAATACAGACGCTCCACTTATGTGCACTGTACAAAAAATCCTAGCTCCAATATGCTGGCCCGTAGTCAATTTTTATTTCCTCACCCACCGCAATGTCAGCCATGGCAATCAGGCCCATGTACAAGCCTTTCATCCAGCGGAATGACACGAACGCGGCGTTTTCACCCTCCTTGTCGTGGCGTTTCTGTAGATTCGGATGGAACGGGTTCATGCGCGCGTCGTTCACCATGTGCAGCAGATCTGTACCGCCGAGCGGATAAATACACAATTCATTGTCGTCGTCGTCGGCGCCCGGCACCAGTTCGCCGCTGTCGGCGAGGAGCGCATAGATCGCGTGCATTTGTTCACCGACGCTGCTGTGTGGAAACCAACGGTTGTATTCGCCGGTTGTGGTGAGCGCGCCACTGTACGTGCCGAGGTAGGTACCCCGGGGAAGCGTCGCGTTCGTGTAGACAGCGCGTTGGCCGCGCAGGGCTTTGCGCGGATCGTCTTCCGGTACACGCGCCATGTGGAGTGCCGGGTGTGTGTGGCGCGGCGATGACGCTTTCAAACAGTACATGAGTTCGCGTTGCACGTCGTCAGCGTTCAGCGCTTGACTGTTGAGACAGTCGCGCATCGCGTCACCAAATTCAAAGGCGGGGCTGAGCGGCAGGTTGTTGAGGAGTTTGGCCGCCATCGGGCTCACGACATACGGATACGTGGTGGGTTGCGTGTTGACGAGCGCGGTCGCCTCCAACGCGCACGCTGGAATTGCTTTGAGCAAGCGTAGTGCGCGACGCTTGTTGCCCAGTCTCGAGTGCCAGTCAAAGAGATTCTCAATACGTTGCTGCATGCCTGTTGTCCACTGCGTGTGCTCGTTGAGCAGCAAACGTTTCAGCGCCTTCATCATGAAGGCTTTGGCATGTGAGCCTTGGCGCGTGCGATGTTTTTGCACACCGTGTGCGCGAGCACTACGACGAACAGGACGAGGTAAGACAATCTGGTGGGTGCGATGCATAGGGAACGGTAGCAAAAACAAAAAAGAAAGACGGTACGTTCTTGCATGTTTCGCCAAAATGGTACGCTCTCTATTTTTTGATAATCTGCCGATGATTGCGCAAGAATGCACGTAAAAGCGCATCGGCGCTAGGTTTGGTATTGGTATCACCTGGATGTGGAAGGACGCGATGGCGGCACATGTCACACGTTTTGCACGCTTTGCCATTGATTGGATACCAACAACTCCATGTGAGACGCAAGATGTTGTCATAGCCTTTTTGCGTTGCACCGGCGAGCGCGCGACGTTTGCTGGAGAAGGCTGTGGGAAAGATGAGATTGCTCATGGGGTGCTTTTGATCTGCAATCGTCACGTACGATGTGTGCAGCACGTTTTGCGGCCGTTGCAGTGCGCTGCGTAGATGTGTACCCCATGCGTCTGTTGGAAGTGGTGCACCCTTTTCACCTTCGATACCAATCACGCCAACATGCACTTGGATGCGATAGAATTTGGCGAAGCGTGCCATGGCTTCATACTGGTTAAAACGCGCCGGAAAGAGTTTGAGATGCTGAACGGCATTCACAATAGCCTTATCTTTCGGCATGTAATCAAATTCTTGGACAGGCAGTAAATCTGACGCACGAGCCGAATACTGTTGTTTAATTTGAGCCTCGATTTGGTCTCGCGCCTTCTTTTCGTAGGTGCGATTCGCACGGTGCAGCCCTTGAAAAATACCCGAGTCGACGGCGCCTTTCAAATAGAGAGGTTGGACGATGCGCTTCTCGTCGAGTAGTAAACGCAGCACCCCATAGGACGAATCAAACCCGCCTGTCCAAAACACGTACGCAATGTTTTTGTCACGTTGTTGGGCTATTAAAGCATCGAAGGCCTTTATTTCACGATTGTCTTTGCGCGACGGGCCAAAAAAGCCTCGACCTTGTTGCTTACGTTCGTAGGCTAGCATGTTGAAAAGGGATTATAAAAAAAACAAGAATAGGTGAACACGAGGAGAAACCGCTGTCGTTAAGCGTTGCATTGGCTGATCACGACTTGCATCGCACATGGGAATACGAGCGCGAAGAGACCTGACGCCGAACCCGCGCCTTCATCTGCTATACCCAATTCTGTACCCAAGAGCCATCGTGCTACTTGGTCTTTGTCGACATGGGGCGAGACGTTGAACGACATGTTATTATTAACCGAATCGTTGTCGAGAATTGGGTGTGTCGGAATGACCACAGTGTTGTAATACTCGGTAAATTGTGCCAGCAAAGACGGTGAGAAGTCTAAATCGGTTGGCGGTGAATTGGCGGCCGCCTCAGCCATACTTTTGCTGACCAAACCGTCTGCGTTGTAGCGTATGACACCTGGTATGAGTTGGATGCAGTGATCCGTCGAGTTAATGTTGATCGACGTTTGCACGGTGGCCACGTTACCAATCAACGTAGGCGGATAGAGGGCGTTGAGGAGACCGCGTTCTGTCAAAAGGTTTTGCACAAGGTCTGTTGTTTCTTTCGTTTGCGCGGTGAGTTGAGTAATGAAGGTGATGAAGAGTGTGTTGGGCAAGACTACATCCGTAATCACACCACACGTGGATACCGTTGTCTCAATACCAAATTGGTCGTCTGTGGGCAACGACGTTTCGGTATAGACGAGCGGATCAACGCCAATAGTCGGGAACGCGGGACTGTCGCTTACGTCCCATGCCGTGCTCGCCTGGGTGAGACCGCCCTGGATAATGACAATGGGGAAGCATTCGGGTGAATTGGACGGGAGGTTACGGCGTATGAGCATGAGACCATTAGGCGAGGCATCCGTTATGTCGTAGACGCCATTTTGCGTAGGATCAGTCTGGTCTTTGACAAGGATACTCTCATTTGCATCATCAGGATCCAAAGCTTCTAAGACACAACCGTCAATAACGTTGTCTGCCCCTTGTTGCGTCGTGGCAAATTCGAATTCTGGTGGCGACAATGTGGTATTGACTGTGCCATCGGCCGTGTCTGGTACTTGTTGCGGTGTGCCGTTGGTGAGCGTAATCACAGTGGTCGCTGCGCTCGCCGACGCATCCGCACCAGAGCTGTTAATGTCGTCTGCTGTCAATGTGGCAAGTTGGCTGGTCGTCGTCAAACCAAACGTGTAGTTAACCTCAATGCCGGTAAAGGTGACACCTGCGGGCGGCGTAGGGTTCGGGTCGACATCAGTCTCTGCAAATTCGTTATACCACACATAAAAAGCTTGTGTGGGTGAAGTGTAGAAAATCCAGTACACGCTAGGGTTGCCGGCACCCACTTGTGGTGGTACGACGTTCACTGTGATGGTCGACGTTTCCGGTACATACAACAGTGGAAACGACTCGATATTTTCGGTAGTGGCCACCGTCACTAAGTCAAATTCTGGACAGTCAGCACTGAGGAGTTCACTGATGAACAGGTCAAATGCACAGGGATCCACACGACCTTCCACAGTCGCACAACCCAAGATGCCGTTCGGTTGCACGGGCGGCGACCCGCTCGCATCCATCGGCGCCGTGCGCCACTTGATCTTGTTGTTGTCGCTCGGGTCGCGCACGAGGAACTGCGTCAGCGACTCGTCGTTGTCGACATTTGGCAACGCCAAGCCGGAAGCGGGCGAGGCGTCTTCGCCAATCGTCACACAGGCACCGTCCTTTGGCAAGATGGTGTTCACCTTGAGCACAGCGCCAATGCACACGGGACCACTGGGCGTCTTGGCCTCAATCACATCGGTCTGGAGCGTGTTGCCCACGCAGACATTGTCGGTTGCCGTAATGTCGCCGTTCACGAGCAACATGCTGTTGATCTGCACGTCGCCGTTGATGTTGATCACGCCCGGCGAGGCATCCTTGACGGTGATGCTGTTGAGCTGCACGTCGTCGGTAAAGCACACTGGGCCGTCGAGCGTCAGCGGCGTGGCGGGACTCGTCTCCGTCTTGCTCTTGATCACGTCGACACGGAGTATATCGTTCACGCACACCTCGTCCGTCGACTTGGATGCAATGCTGTCAACCTGTAGCTCGCCTGTCACACACACGGCACCGTCCATCGTAATCGCAGCATCCTTGGGCTTGATCACGTCCACGATCAAGTCGTTGTTCACACACAGGTCGTCATCCACCACGACAGGCACGTTCGGCGACGCCGCCTTGGATGTGATGGTATTCACCTGAAGCGTCTCCTCGATACACACTGTGCCATCCATCGTAATGGCAGAGGGTGGCGAACCCGGCTTCGGTTCAATGAGATTGGTCTGGAGCGTGTCGCCCACGCATACATTGTCCGTCGCTGTAATATCGCCGTTCACGAGCAACATGTCGTTGATCTGCACTTCGCCTTTAAGGGACTTTGATGCAATGCTGTTAACCTGTAGCTCGCCTGTCACACACAGGTCGTCATCCACCACGACAGGCACGTTCGGCGACGCTGCCTTGGATGTGATGGTATTCACCTGAAGCGTCTCCTCGATACACACTGCGCCGTCCATCGTAATGGCAGAGGGTGGCGAACCCGGCTTCGGTTCAATGAGATTGGTCTGCAGCTTGCCGGTGAGACACAAATCCTCCAACATACCGGCGTCCATGGTTGTCGTCTTCACTTTACCGTCCGCATCGTCACGCACGAGAAACTTGAACGTCGGTACCTCAATGTCAACTGTACCAGGCAGCGCAATCGTCGAACCGGGCGATCCGAACTCACCCAATGTCAGGCATTCCTCCTTCGGTATGATGGTATCGACTTGGAGACCGCTCTCTCCACCTTCGTCGTCGGACAGGCTAATACACACAAAGCCCGTGTTGGCGGTGATCGTATTGGTAAAGAGTGTAGTGCTCACTTCCAGACTCGAGTCAACCAAGAGACGGTCGCCCGACTTTGGTTTGATCACGTTCACGTTGAGCTCCGAGTTGGCAGGGCTGCCTGTCTCCGGAATGCACACGGCTCCACCGTCCGTCTTGGGACGGAGAATGTCGGTTTGTACCTCACCGGTCAAGGCAGGCACACACACGTTACCATCCTTCACAACCACCGTTTCGATCGTCACACCCGTGTCCGTAGTCTTCTCGTTCACGACGTCCACGTTGAGCTCCGATTTTGCGGGGCTGCCTGTCGCACCAATGCAAACCGCACCACCCGTCTTGGCTTCGATCGTGTCGACTTGCACCTTGCCGCTGGCAGGTACGCAGACGACACCGTTGTGCACGACAACCTCCTCAAGCGTCACACCGTTGCCACTCTTGTCATTGATCACATCGACATTGAGCTCCGAGTTGGCCGGACTGCCTGTTGCAACAATACACACGGCTTGCCCGGGCTCTTTGGCTTCGATTGTGTTCACCTGAATCTTATCGGGTACACACACCGCACCGTCTTTCACCAGCACCGTCTCGATTGTGACACCTTCGTTATCTGTTTTCTCGTTAATCACGTTCACGCTGAGCGCTGAGGTGGGCGGACTACCGTCATTCACGGCAATGCAAATCGCACCGCCGCTCTTGGCACGGAGAATGTCCGTTTGCACCTCACCGGTAACAGCCGGTACGCATACGTTGCCGTCATTGACAATCACGGTCTCGATGGTGACGCCAACATTGTCCGTTTTCTCATTGATGACGTTCACGTTGAGTTCCGAGGTGGGCGGACTACCGTCATTCACGGCAATGCAAATCGCACCACCGTCTGTCTTGGCGCGAAGAATGTCCGTTTGCACTTCACCGGTGACCGCCGGCACACAGACAATGCCGTCCTTCACGAACACAGTCTCAATCGTGACGCCCGCGTCCGGATTCTTCTCCACAATCGTATCCACTTGCACAGTGTCGGGTACACATACGATACCGTCCTTCAGCTCAACCGTCTCAATCGTGACACCCGCGTCCGTAGTCTTCTCGTTCACGACGTCCACGTTGAGCTCCGAGTTGGCCGGACTGCCTGTCACACCAATGCACACCGCTTGACCGGGTGTTTTGGCTTCGATCGTGTTCACCTGTACGGTGTCAGGTACACACACGGAACCGTCCTTCAGTTCAACCGTCTCAATCGTCACACCCGCATCCGTAGTCTTCTCGTTAATCACGTTCACGTTGAGCTCCGAGGTGGGCGGACTGCCATCATTCACGGCAATGCAAATCGCACCGCCACTCTTGGCTTCGAGCGTGTCGACTTGGAGTATACCGGTAACACACACCACACCACCCTCCTTCGGCTCAATCACGTTCGTAAGCAGTTTGCCTGCTTTTGCTGGAATACAGACGACACCATTCTTAATATTCACACCCTCGACGGTGACACCGTTGGCACCCGTCTTGTCGTTAATGTGCTCCACGAGGAGTTCGGAACCAAAGTTGCCTTGCACCTCGGTCACAAAGACGAAACCAGTATCCAGCGGGTCAATACCATCTGCCGTATCTGGCACGGAACCGACTTGTGTATTGGTGATCCAGAACATGTTGCTGTTGGGTGAATCACATTCCACACTCACCTCGATCGCCGGACTGAACGCGTCGATGGCTGCCTTCGTTTTGAACACAATGGTCTCTACACTTGTGGGTGTAGTAATATCGACTTGAATGCCGGTAAAGCACACACCTGTAGGTGGTGCGGGCGCGGGGTCCGTACCCTCACCGTCCACCGTGTACCATACGTAATACGCTTGTGACGCAGTCGCGTAGAAGACCCAGTATTTGGCCAATGGTGGCGAGCCGGGCACAAGCTGCGTTGCGTTGGGTTCGTAACTGTTCGGCACGGTGATTTTGGTGCGCTCCGCACGATCCTCACCTGTAATACACACGGCATCGTTGTTCTTTGGTCGAATCACATCCACCAGCAAATCCTTGTTCACACACAGATCGTCGTCAATCGTGAGCGGTACATCTGGTGAATTTTTGGACGAGATGGTGTTGATCTGCAAGTCGCCCGTGACGCATACATTGCCGTCGAGCGTAATGGGCGTCTCAGGTGATGCCGTCTTGGGTTGGATCGTATCGGTTTGCACGACACTACCCGCATCCACGCACACATTGCCGCCCACGTTCACGTCGTTCGTCACCGTCAGCATATCGTCTACTTGCAGACTGTCCGCAATCGTGACCGGTACGTCAGGCGACGCCTTGGACATGATCGTGTTGACTAGCAAATCCTGTGTGATGCAGATCTCACCATCGAGCGTAATCAAGGCCGGTGAGCTCTTTGCGCGAATCGTATCGGTCAAGATGTCCTGCTCAACACACACGTTGCCATCGACATTGACGTCATTGTTGACTTGCACATTTTGCTTCACGGTCAAATCTTGGTTCACACACAGATCGTCGTCAATCGTGAGTGGCACATCAGGTGACGCCTTCGACGAGATGGTGTTGATCTGCAGGTCGCCTGTGACGCACACGTCACCCATCATGGTGATCGGGGTGGCCGGCGACAGCGTTTTGGCTTTGATCGTGTCGGTCTGCACGGCGTTTGCCGCATTGACACACACATCGCCATTCACGTTGATCGTGCTGTTCACTTCAATCTCGGTATCCTTGGCCACGAGCGTGTTGGTTTGCACCTCGCCTGTGACGCACAAGTCATCGTCGATCGTCAGCGGCACGTTTGGCGAATCCTTGGACGAGATGGTGTTGATCTGCAAATCGCCCGTCACACACACATCAGCGTCCATGGTGATGCGCGTCGCCGGCGAGGTAGTCTTGGCACGGATTGTATCCGTCAACACGGCGCTCTCGACACACACGTCACCCGCAACGTTCACGTTCTGATCGACTTGGACGTCTTGTGTGACGTGCAAATCGTCGTCAATCGTAAGTGGCACATCGGGTGACGCCTTGGACGAGATGGTGTTCACCTGCAAGTCTTGCGTAATGCACACGTCGCCGTCCAGGGTGATTGGCGTCGCGGGCGAGGTCGTCTTGGCACGAATCGTGTCGGTTTGCACCTCACCGGTACCAGCCGGCACACACACAATACCGTCCCTGATGATCACGTCTTCGATGGTGACGCCTTCGTCCGTCGTTTTCTCGTTGATCACATCGACGTTGAGCTCCGAGTTGGCCGGGCTGCCCGTTGCGCCAATGCACACCGCCTGACCTGCCGTTTTGGATTCAATTGTGTTCACTTGCACCTTACCGTCCGCAGGCACACAGACGACACCGTCGTGCACAAGTACATCCTCAAGCGTCACGCCCTCACCACTCTTGTCGTTAATGACGTCGACGTTGAGCTCCGAGTTGGCCGGGCTGCCTGTGGCGCCAATGCACACCGGGAAACCAGGCGTCTTGGCCTCAATAAAATCCGTTTGCACAATACCGGGCACGCACAGATCGTCGCCGTTGATGGCGATGGCCGAATCGAGAATGCGATCACCACAGTCCTCCTTCCAGATGGCGATGTGGTTCGGTGTCGAAATGTCTGGGCCCGTGACCATATCCTCATACAGGAATTGAGTTGGGGAATCCTGTGCATTGTCGCCACAGCTGATACTCCAAATGCAGCGGTTCTTGGTTTCGTCAAGCATGTTCTTTAATACACCAACTTTTACTTTCGCGACATGCGTTGGGGGAACCGTTTCAACTGTGTCTTGCGTAGTAAGCGAGGTCTGAACAAACGGAACGACATCTTGATCAGGCATCATGTTAATAGAAATCCAGTTCTGGAAAGATGTGTTTGTGTTTTCTACTTCGTAAAGTCCATCGTTGGTGGAGTTTGTAGACGCTGTCACAATGATAAGATCGCCCTTTGCGAACTGCGTAGCGTCGCCCACGAAGATCTTTCCAGCGCCGGATTCAAAACTGTCGCCGACGCCGCCGTCCTGCATAACGTTCGTATTGGAACCACCGCCAACAGGTTTGCAATTTGTCACAATACCGCTGGGTATGGGGTTATTCGGGTCGGTACTATCAACGTGATCCTTGTTAAGCAGAATAAAAGTGTCTTTGATGTTCAAATTAACCGTATTGATACTCGTCGTAGTACCGAACACATGAAAATTGCCATCGACGCGCATGTCGCCCTTCACTGTCGTGAGGATCTCTTCTCGTGCAATGCACACGGCGCTTGTCGTGGGGCCGTTACCCAGAAGCAAGGGACTGTTCGCGTTGATCGTATTGTCTTTGATGACAATGTTCTCAATGCACACACCGCCGTCGGTCTTTTCCACAATCTTGTCAATTTGCAGAATCGCGTCAATGCATACGGCGTCGCCGGCGGGACTCTGATTCTGAATACCACCTTTCGGCTTCCAAATGTCGAACAAGAGGAGACTCTCACAGCCGGTAATGCACACGCCAACGCCACATTCGGCTTCTTTGATCTCGCCGACTTTCAGTGCCGGTTCAATGATGACACAGGCCGGGCTTTCGCTCTTTGCCGTAATCTTGTCCACCAACAAGCCGCCCTCAATGCAGACGCCGTCCTCGTTGTCTTTGGGCATGATCGTATCCACTTTAAGCGGCGCGGCAATGCACACTTCGGCGCAGTCCTTGTTGATGATCGTGTTGAGACTGAGCTGGCCGTTCAGGCAGATGGTGTCGTCGGGACTACCCTCCTTTGGCGAGAGCACACTCACTGCCAACTCCTCAATGCAGACGGCGTCTTGCGTTTTGCCCTTGATCACGTCGACGGCCAACACCGCGTCGAAGCAAATCTCGGTTTCGGAGGGCGATTTGGGTTTGATGCGATTGACACAGAGTTCGTTTGCGGCGAGACCGCCCGGGAAACACGTCGGGTTCTCTGGATCGGCACACACGAACGGACAGCCGTTGCAATCAAACACTTCACCCTTGAAAATAACGTTATCTTTGAATGTAGTGACGGGACCGGTAATACAGTTGCCGTCAGTCTTGGCGCCGATGCAATCGACAAAGAGTGTGCCGCAGACACAGAGGTCACGACCGACACACAAATCACACTGCACGCGCAGGTTCTTCACGCATGTGGTGCACTTCTCTTTGCAGCCTTTGCACTTGCCATTACACGGGCATGGGGAACCGCAGCTTGTTTTGCACGCCAACCATCGATGACTCATAGTGACTGGCTTATACAATGCGTGTATTACCTAGAGTGCACAAAAAAAAAGATGGGCTTCTTTTTGTTGCCTTTCAGATTGAAGCGTTTATCATTTTTGTCGTTGGTCATCGGCGACGTTAAACACGTCTGGTTTTTATTCATTAATCCAGGCAACATACGGACGCAAAGGTACCGACAACGCCGAGTTCCGCTTCGCTCAATACCTTGGTCGTACCAAACGATAAAAGTGGCACCACGGGTGACGCGTCGAGATCGAGACCTACCGCGAACAGAAAGACGTGAATGGTGACCACATCGCCAACTTGCAACGTGAGCTTACGCGAGATGGCAATACTTTCGAATTGAATGAACGGCATGTTGGACGGAGTGGGTATCTGCACGACGCGATTGTGTTTGCTTTCGAATTGACCATTCAGCGCAATCACCACACCGTAATTCAGCGCATCAAAGCGCAGAGGTGGTGACTCGAGCGGGGAGGTGGTAGGCAATTCCTCAAAATCCCTGCTACACAACGTGGCGTTGATTTCGTAACACCCATTGCGCGAAATCGTAAATTCACCCGTATCCGTATTGTACATGCCAGTTGTATCGCTTTCAATCGTATCGAACACCACACTATCTTCATGCCTGTGTCGCTCTGGTGACGCGAACGGGTTGGCCAATTTGACCGTCGCTTTGAGAGGCACTTTCGCCTCTTTTCCACCAGGGTAACACGTTTTTACCGTTCGAAAATAACCACGAGGCGGATTGTTCACAAATCCCAAGCTACGACATTGTGTATCCTGGCTCACTCTGACGCCGCTCATGATCGTTGGTTGTATTGTTATACTACTAATTTTTACTCGGGCTTGGGTACAAGTAAGGTCGTGTCAGATTTGGTCGGAAAAAACTTTAAACGAAGAGACGCTCACGCAGACTGTGAAACACGCTACTACTGACAAGACAAACAGCCTGGGTCGTCGAGACTGCACAATTTCGGCAAATTCTCCAGTGTAGGCTCCGAGTCGGCAGTAGTCTCTTGTTTCGAAGCGTTCGGGCTGTCGGCGAGGAGCGGCACGTAGTCGCCATCCGGTGTGCGTGTGAATTGCACCGCATTGTATTTGGGCTGGCCGCGCAAGTAATACATGCCCGTTTTCAAGCCCTTCTGCCACGCGTACATGTGATACGTGGCCATGCGCAGCTCGATCGGATCGCGGCTCGTGTCGTTGCGGTCCATGTGCACGTTGAACGATTGCGACTGGCAAATGTAGGCGCCGCGGTCCGCCGCCATATCGACCAAATCACGCTGGTCAATCTCCCACACGGTCTTGTAGAGCGCTTTAATGTCGTCAGGTATGCCCTCAATGCGTTGGATCGAGCCTCGGTCGCGAATGAGCGCGTCGCGCACCCGGTTGTTCCACAGCTCGAGTCGCACCAGATCGTCGACCATATCGCGGTTGTACACCACAAAGTCACCGGCGACGACGCGTCGCACATAGAGATTATCGGTGTACGGCTCAAAACTCTCCATGTTGCCGAGGATCTGTGCGGTCGACGCTGTCGGCATCGGTGCGATCAGGAGACTGTTGCGCAAGCCCTGCGTTTTGATCGTTTCTTTGAGTGCTTGCCAATCCCATCGGCCCGACGACGGCGTGACGCCCCACATGTCAAATTGCAGAATGCCTTTCGACGCCGGCGAGCCCTCGAACGAACTGTAACTGCCCTTTTCACGCGCCAACGCCGTACTCTCGCTCAGTGCCGCGTAGTACATGGTTTCAAAAATAGCCGTGTTCAGTTCTTTGGCTTCCGGGCTCGTGAAGGGCAGGCGCAGGCGACTGAACACATTGGCCAAGCCCTGCACGCCAATGCCCATCGGACGGTGCCGCATATTGGAGTTGCGTGCTTCGGGCAGCGGATAGTAATTGCCGTCGATCACGCGATCCAAATTGCGTACTACCCAACGCACCATCTTGTAGAGTTTCTGGTGATTGAAGAAGGGCTTACCATCGGCCGGGTACTTGATGAACCGCGGCAACGCAATGGAGGCGAGGTTGCACACGGCAATTTCATCTTTGGAGCAGTACTCGACAATCTCACAGCACAGGTTGCTGTTGCGGATGGTGCCCAAATTCTTCTGATTGCTCTTGGCGTTGCACGCGTCCTTGTACAACATATACGGCAAGCCGGTTTCCACTTGCGAAACGATGATACGTTCCATGAGCTCACGCGCGCGCACTTTGCGCATGCCCATACCAATGCTCTCGTAGTAGGTGTAGCGTTGTTCAAAGGATTTGCCCCACAGATCGTAGAGGTCCTGCACGTCGTTCGGATTGAAGAGGGTCCACATCTTGTCGTCACGACAGCGCTTCATAAACAAGTCGTTCACCCAGAGCGCGTAGAACAGGTCGAGCGCGCGTTGCTGTTCCTTTTTGCCCGGATCGCGCAGCTCGAGAAACTCGAAAATGTCGTCGTGCCACGGCTCCATGTAGATGGCAAAGGCGCCCGGTCGGCGGCCACCCTGATTCACCGCACGCGCGGTCCAATTGTAAATTTGCAAGAAGGGCACCGTACCGCTACTACGCCCGTTGGTAGAGAGCACCCGTGAGCCGCGCGAGCGCACATTGTGCCAGCTGATGCCGATGCCACCGGCACTCTTCGAGATGACCGCGCACTTTTTCAGCGAGTCAAAGATGCCGTCAATCGAATCCGAGTCCACGGTGAGCAGGAAACAGGAAGAGAGTTGCGGACGCGGCGTCCCGCTATTGTAGAGTGTGGGACTGGCGTGAATGAACAAGTGCTCCGACATGTGCTGGTAATTCTCGAGCACATCGTTCAGTGTGCCATGCTGCCCGTGAATCTGAATCGAGACACGCATGAGCATTTCCTGCGGTGTTTCGATCGGCTTCAAATCCATATCGCGCATCAAATACGTGCGCTTCAGCGTCGCAAAGCCAAAGTACGTGTAGAGGTAATCGTGGCGGTAATCGATGGCCTGTTGCAACCGCGTGTAGTGCTTCTCTACGTACTCCAGGTACCACGCGGCGAGTTGCGGTTGGCGACGTTTCGTTTTTGCGTCCACAAAATTGTAGAGGCGACGGGCCACTTGCAAAATATCACGCGGCACATTCTTGTGGTAATTCGAGATGGAGACACGCGCAGCCAGCGCGTCATAGTGTGGGTGGGTGCGAGGCGCACGCGCGGCACACGTCTCGGCGAGCAACGTATCCAATTCGGTCGTCGTCATGCGGTTCGCAATCGACACTTGAATGGCGTCAATCAAATACTCGGGATCGACGCGTGTGAGTTTTTCAGTGGCGTACGGCGGTCGTGGCTTGCACAGATTCAAGATACGTGCGTAAATCTTCTTCAAATCGAACGCTTGCGTCTCGCCGTTGCGTTTAATCACCACATTATCAGACGACGTCATGCTTGCGGTGGGCTGTATCGCTAGACCGACAAAATAAAATCGACGCACCGAACCAAAAAAATTCTCGCCAATGCAGTAGAGTCATGTCACGCACTACCATACCCGGCTTTGTATCGTTCCGGGGCAAACGCAAAGGCGCCACGTTCCAGCAAAAACTCCTCGCCACGTTCAAAAAAAACTACAAGAGTCGCGCCGGTCAGGCCATACACAATCCGCTCACGCTGCACGTACCGGACACGGTCGACGACGAAAGCAATTGCATGAAATACGACGTGCCGTCGGGTATCCTACGCGTGCTCACCTCGGACATTAGTGGTTTGCAAGCCGTACTGCACGCACCTGCACTCATCTATCAAACCTTTGACGGTGGCCAAAACAACTTGCTTATGCCCACGTGGGGCCAAGCCAACCTCGCCCTTCTGCGCAAAGCCGCCAGCGACTACAAGGATGGGTCGTCGACGTTGGCGGAACGCGGTGCGAGCAATCCGAATCCGCGTTTCGTCAGTAACGCCGTGTGCGCCACGAACAGCGTGGAACCCAGCACGCTCAACTTCTCCAACATGGTGTGGGTGTGGGGCCAGTTTGTCGATCACGCTGTCGATTTGACCGGCGGCGGTGGCAGCATGGCCAATGTGTTAACGGGCACCAGTTCGCCGCAAACCGATCCGAACGAGGCGTACCCCGATCACACGATCCTCTTTGAGCGCTCCAAAGTCGTGAGTGGCTCCGATCCGCGCGAACAACCCAACGAGATTTCCTCCTTCCTCGACGGCACCCATGTGTACGGCTCGAATACGGCGCGTGCCACCGCACTACGTCGCCTGGATGGGAGTGGCAAACTGAAGACCAGCACGGGCGACTTGTTGCCGTACAATGTGGACGCTCTTCCCAATGCGATGCCGCCGGGCGCCACGGCGAGCGACTTTTTCCTCGCCGGCGATGTGCGTGCCAACGAGAATGCGTGTCTCACCGCCATGCACACGCTCTTTGTGCGCGAGCACAATCGCCAGTGTGATGCGCTCCTCACCAAGTACCCAAGCTGGGCGGGTGACGACGAAAAACTCTATCAGCAGGCACGTCACCGTGTCAATGCGCTGATTCAGCACATTACGTACGATTATTTCTTGCCCGCGCTGCTTGGCACAAACGCGCTCCCGGCCTACTCGGGCTACAAACCCTATGTGAATCCGACGGTCGCGACCGAATTCTCCACGGTGGGCTACCGTCTCGGCCATGCGATGATTCCGTCGCTCCTTCAGGTGGGACCCAACGGCGGCGACACCGCACTGCTGCGCACACTCTTCTTCAATCCAGCCTACGTGGCTGCGAACGGTATCGAGGGTCTGTTGCAGGGCGCGTCGCGTCTCGTGATGAAGGAGATTAACACGCGCATTGTGGACGATTTGCGCAACTTTCTCTTCGGTCCGCCGGCTGCCAACATGCTTCTCGATTTGGTCACACTTAACCTTCAACGTGCCCGCGATCATGGCATCCCCGACTACAATGCGGTTCGCAGCGCCTACGGTCTCAGCACCGTTTCGACGTACGCCGAGGTGACGAGCGACACGGCGCTGCAGACGGCCTTGAGTGGGCTCTACGATGCGCCAGGCAACCTCGATCCGTGGGTGGGCTGTCTCGCCGAGGATCACGTCAGTGGCGCCGGTGTCGGGGCACTCGTCAAGGCCATACTTGTCGATCAATTTACGCGCCTTCGTGATGGCGACCGTTTCTGGTACGAAGCGAATGTCGTGCTCAGTGAAGAGGAACGCGACACGATTCGCAACACCACGCTCGCCGACATTATCCGTCGCAATACAGGGTTGGGTACTACCGACATTGCGGTCGATGTCTTTCACGTCGCTTGAGGTGCGCGTGCGTCTGTCCGCGGGTGTCCACAAATAAAATGTCTCTTAAGAGTACCCCTGATCTTGACGAAATGACCACTGCACTTGGCGCTCCCAACAATTCTGGTGTGGCACTCGGTTTTGTGAACCAGACCCCAAACCTATACGACAATGCGCGCATCGGCCAATCCGAACCGAAAGGCCTCGGCTTTGCCAATGAAGTCACCAACTACCGCCGCACCAAAGTGCGTTCCGGTTTTGCGTCGCGCAACTTGACGCGCATCCACGGCTTTGTGAAGAAACGCAATGCGTTCATTCGCCACCAGCGCTTCCAGAAACGCTAAGCGAAACACGTCCATATCATCCAGTGTATTTTTTTTGAGCGCACGATGTATTACAAAAAGGAATCGTCGTGTAGGCGAGTGTGTTTGTCTGGTGTTAATCCTGATGCTCGTTGTAGTATTATTGTGGTTTGCAAACGTTTATTTGAGTCAGCTGGTACCACCTTATACGCGAACCCTATTGTCGTTCCCATGAGTTTTTTCTCGCCTAAGAGTACCTCTTGGTTTTGACTCATGAGTGGTACCGCCTTGAACAAAGATACACAGTGTCGCTCGCTGGGGTTTGTAAATAATCCTGCGCGCGGTTATTTTCGTACCGTGAAAACGTGCCACGATGGACCCAAACGCGCAAAACCAACGGCGTTCGGACTCATCATTGCCCCCGACGTGCACACGCCATCGGACGTGTCCCCTGCGTTACCAGAGTCGTCGCCACCGGGTGAAGTGCACGTGGATCGAACCACGGCGCATTGTAACCTCAAAAGTGTCGAACAACTCGATGTTGGCAAGTTTAAGATTACGTGGAAAGCGGGCACGTTTGCCAAACCGCCCGTCATTCAGATGACACCCTGTGAGAGTTTTATTCTGGAAAATTTGGAAGAGGATCCGCCAAGCTCAGCCGAATTTCCCTCTGAACAAGCCGTAGTGTTGTGTCAAAAGAACACAAAAGATAGCACGATTGTGATGGTGGGTCGCAACACGACAGCCCAAGAAGACTTTGGTGCATTTATTGGCCCGCCTGTTGTGCGTGACGATGTGAGTTTTTACATTTTCGCAATCGCTCGCCAGTAAGCAGTTCTCGTGAGTGTGCATTTTTTTTTCAGGGCCTTCATCAATCGTCAAGCATGGTGGGTCGTATTGTGCTCACCAAGCGGGACCTCGCAAATCTAGAATGCATTCTCTCTGGCGCGTTTGCGCCGCTACAGGGCTTTATGACCAAAACCGATTGGCAACGCTGCTGTACGGACATGCGTTTGGCGAACGGCGCGTTCTTCCCGCTGCCCATCGTCCTCCCTGTTGATCGGCCTGGCTTTAACGAAGGCGACACGGTCACGCTCGTGACAGACACCAATTTACCGGTGGCGACGCTCTCGGTGGAGAGTGTGTGGAAACCCGACGTGCTCTTCGAATGTGAGCATAGTTTGGGCACGACAGATGTGGCTCATCCGTACGTGAAGCATCTTACCCACATGGTGGCGCAGGCTCCCGAGACGCATTATGTCGGTGGCCCTGTGCACGTGTTGCAGCCGATACCGCATTACGACTTTGCGGCGTTGCGAAAGGACTGTGCCGAAACCAAGGCGCTCTTTCAGGCGCGCGGCGCCAAGACGGTCGTCGGGTTCCAGACGCGCAACCCGATGCACCGCTGTCACTTTGCACTGACACGCTACGCGCTGAAGGCGAGCGGCGACCCGAACGCACTACTTTTTCTCAATCCGGCGGTCGGTCCGACGCAGCCTGGTGACGTACCGTACCCGACGCGCGTGCGTTGTTACAAGCACGTGTTAAAGCGCTATCCTCAAGACGAACGGCACCGTGTCATCCTCAACCTGTTGCCGCTCGCGATGCGTATGGCCGGTCCACGCGAGGCGTGTCTCCACGCACTGATGCGCAAGAATCACGGTTGTACGCACTTTGTAGTGGGACGCGACCATGCCGGACCTTCCACCAAGCGCGCGGACGGAACACCGTTCTACGGACCCTACGACGCACAGCAATTGCTCACACAACATGCGGCCACCATCGGGATCACGCCAATCTACTCCAAAATGTTGGTGTACGACCCGCGCGACGACGTGTACAAGACACTCGAAAACATGGACGAGCCTTCGCGAGGCTTGCGTCTCTCTGGCACTGAGTTGCGGCGGCGCCTCAAAACAGGTGAGAACATACCCGAGTGGTTCAGTTACCCGGAAGTGGTGCGTGAACTCCGTCTAGCGCAACAGCAACGTGGCTGTTGTGTCTACCTCATCGGGCTGAGCGGCGCGGGCAAAACGACACTCTGCCAACAGGTGGCTACGTTGTTGCGGGATCGCCTGCCAAGTCACGATCTCACGCTGTTGGACGGCGATCAAGTGCGTCATCACTTGAGTAAAGGGTTAGGCTTTTCCAAAGCGGATCGCAGCATCAATGTGCGGCGTGTCGGGTATGTGGCGTCGGAGGTGGTGCGACACGGGGGCATTGTGTTGTGCGCCAATATTGCCCCCTATGCGCGGGATCGTGCGTGGAATCGTCATAGTATGACTGCGTTGGGCGGGACGTATCTGGAAGTCTACGTGGATACACCGCTCGAGGTGTGTGAGGAGCGCGATGTTAAAGGTCTCTATGCAAAGGCGCGCGCCGGCGAGATTAAGCAGTTTACCGGCATTTCAGACCCTTTCGAAGCGCCCTGTCGGCCCGAGTTTTGCACGTGGCAACAAAAGAACGTTGCAGAGCGCATTGTGACGGCCGTGATTGAGACGTTCGCAACATGAACACCGTTGCGCCTGTTTTGTTTTTTGTGTGTGTGTACGTAACAACACCATTATGTCGTCACAACCGATTGCCGTCTGTGCGTTAAAGTACAAGTTTAGTCATTAATCGTCGTCCGCAAACAACAGAAGTGGGACGAGCATAAAATTGGGCCGTTTGAACAACTCCACACCGTTGCGCGTGAGTGTAGGGTGAAGCGACTTGAACGAGCTCGGAAACACATGCCGGTGACGACGGAGCAAACGCATGATGCGGGTGTTTTCATTGTGATAGGCCCATGCAAACGCCTCGCTCATGTTCCACCCCGGGTTGACGCGTCTTTTTTTCATGAGGTAACGCACCATCGCCTCGTTGCTGTGAAAAGCGGCGCAGCGAATGGCATAGTTGTTGTAGCCAAACGCAGTGTCCTTGTAGTCGATCAGCAGCATAGCCACGTAGTCGGAGTTGCGGCCGAGCGCGTGGTTGAGCAGGTTCATCCGCAATTTGCGCGTCAACGCCGCCCGAAACGCGCCGTGCTTGAGCAGCATGTCGAGCACTGTAGATTGATGGGCATGCACGGTGACGTTGAAGAGCTTGGCGGTCGACATGTTGTGCGGGACAGACGTGCGCGCACCGTAAAGTGGGTACCTGCACCATCCCATACGTTAGCAGAGTGATGCAAAGCATGCAAACGGGCAAAGAGTAAGAGGCGCACCATTTGAACGTCGCCAAGCCAAGCAAAAAAGCGACGACCTGTTGGTGACCTTTCTCGCACGCGTCCATGAACGCCTGGGAGGAAGCTGCCGAGCAGAGGAGGACAAGTTGCTTTGTGGCGAAGCGTTTCAGCAGCGCTTTCAGGACGTCGAGGAGACCGAGTCTGATGGCGGTGCACACAGCTTGCTCAGGATCCTTGTCGACGACGTTGGACGTGAGCAGCGACGTGGCGAACGCCGGAAAATGGCGCTTCCCTACAAACTGGAGCATACTACAAAGAAAGAAAGGTGAGACAAAGAAGTAGGCAGAAAGGAGATACAAACGCATGGACGTACGTCGTCGTTTGCGAGCGGTTGGCCATCGCGTTCGGATTGGTCAGCACCTGCTCCATGTGCGCGCGCCGACCCACAAAGGTGGTGAATGGGTAGTGCGCGAGGGCGAGGTGCGGCAAGAAGCGTTGCGACGTGAGCACGGCGCGTAGTGGTTCGATGCGCTTGAGCAAAAAGTGCGTGGGGATGCAATCTTCATTGTCGGGCACCGCCGCCGGCTCGATCGGTATGTAAAAACATTTGTTTTGCGGTACGAATTGCAGGATAGAGCCCAACACGTCAAGCGGAAAGCGAGACGCTGGCATGGGAAGGCGGCGCACACATCGCCGTTTTGTGCGGGTGCGCGCCGGTTTGGTGGTGCGCTTGCGCTTCCGAGGCATGGTGTTCGAGAGTGAAAACGTGTGGGTTCCCAAAAAAAAACGTAGTCTATTGGGTTTCGTTTGTTCAAGTCCTGAAAAAGTGTAGTAAAAGATTACTATGTCTGCCTCTATCACTTCGGGACCGGTCATGTCGACAACTACAACTACAATAAACCCGCCGTTCGTCTTGCGCTGCAAAAAACTCAGCGCCAATGCCACGTTGCCGACGCGTGTGCATCCGAGTGACGCCGGCTACGATCTGTATGCCGCGCACGATGCTGAAGTACCGTCGTTCAAGACCGTCATGGTCAAGACCGACATTGCGGTGGCGATTCCCGAGGGCTATTACGGGCGTATTGCGCCGCGTTCGTCGCTCGCCTACAAGTACGGCATTCGCGTGGAGGCGGGTGTGATTGACGCCGGGTATCGCAACAATGTGGGCGTGTTGCTGAGTAAGAGTCGGTGGGGTGGCAAATCCGTGACTTTTGCTGACTTGCCACACACGTACGACATTCAAAAAGGCGATCGCATTGCGCAGTTGATCATCACCCAGATTGCGACGCCCGACGTGGTGGAGGTGGAGTCATTGGACGACACGCCTCGAGGTCAGGGTGGGTTCGGGTCGACGGGGCGTTAACACCTGTAGTATTTTTTGGATAGATTTTTGTTCGCGAATAGTATCTATTGGGGAAGACGATGAACATTCTCATTCCGTTAGGTGGTTATGGGTTGCGCTTTAAAAATGCAGGGTATCACATACCCAAACCGCTTATCCCTGCGCTGGGGAAGCCGATACTGTATTGGCTATTAGATTCGCTTGTTGTGTCATCTCAAGACGTGGTGTATATTTGCTATAGGCAAGAGCTGGACGCGTTCGCGTTTCAATCTACATTACAACGCCGCTATCCCACAATGAACCTTGTCATGCGTGCTTTGGAGACGCAAACGCACGGCGCAGCTGAAACGTTATATTACATGCTCCATTGCATGGTCACAACAGAGCGTTTGGACAAACCGTGCATGTCGCTCGATGGCGATACATTTTACCATTGTAATGTAATACAGCACGGTCGCCGTATGCTGACGGGCAACGTTTCGGCTGCCGTGCTGTCGTTTCACACCGACGAACTCGAACCGCTCTATTCGTATGTGCAACCGATACATGACGACGGCGCTCAAAACGGACGCATTAAAGCCATTGCTGAAAAGGTCAAAATATCGTCTCTCGCGAATACCGGCTGTTATATGTTTCGACGTAGTGGTGAGGTGTTGAGCATGTGCCGCCACCTCCTTGCCCATTTCAAACCTTCAGAACGTTGCAAAGAACCCTACGTATCGCTGCTTATTCAGCTTTACCTTGAGCGCCAATTACCTGTGCATTATCAACTCATTCACGATACGGAGTTTTGTGTCATCGGCACGCCACTGCAATTGCAAGTGTTTTGTGAGAAAAGTCGAGGCGGAATAAAGCAGGGTGACAAAAAACGCTTTTGTTTCGATATTGACAATACACTGTTGATACGTGCGGCTGACGACACGGACTATACGAACGTCTCGCCAGTGCATCACGTTATACGGTACTTGCAAAATCTGCACGAACAAGGTCACACGATTATTTTGTATACGGCACGGCGAATGCGCACGCATCGTGGCAATATTGGCGCGGTGATTCAGGATATTGCACAGACCACAATCGAGAGCTTATCGAGACACAAGATCCCCTACGACGAGTTGGTATTTGGCAAGCCGTACGCGCACGTTTACATTGATGATCTCGCTGTGAACCCGTGCACCCAGGATTTGGAAAAACACACTGGCTTCTACTTTGCCAAGGCCAAAGAGAGACATTTTAATCATGTCTCCACTGAAACCGTATCAGCGGTCGTGAAAACCTCAGAGGACTCCATTACACTGTCGGGTGAAATATATTGGTATCAGCACATGCCACCGGGCATTCAACATCTTTTTCCACAATTTTTGGGCACCATACCACATGGATACCGTATGGTAGCTATCGAGGGCATTCCGTTATCCTATTTACTCTTAAAGAACGCTTTCCAGTCTCACCACTTGCAACTCCTCTTGCGTGCACTTGATACGATTCACGCTTGTCCTGTCGAAGACGACGAGTCGCAAGAGATCAATATCTATGCCAATTACGCTACCAAAGTGAGAACGCGTATGCAAACACACAGTGATGTATACCGTGCGCTCGGTGACGATGTTCTCGAAGAAGGGGCTTCACTGGTACGTGAGCTCGAAGTGTACGAGGGTCAAGGGCAGGGCAAGCGTTGTGTGGTACACGGTGATCCAGTATTGAGTAATGTGCTCTTGCTGAAAGAAGAAACGCGCGTCCAATTGATCGACATGCGTGGTCGGCAACATACTACATTAACATTGTTGGGTGATATGCATTACGATTGGGCCAAAGTGTATCAATGTTTACTGGGTTACGATCAGGTTTTGCACGGCCAAACACCAGTGAAAGCGGCACCACCGTCGTTAATCCGCGCCTTTTGCAATCATATTGGAGAAGCGGCAGCCAAATATATACCCTTGTTGACGCGCAGTTTAATTTACTCACTCATACCGTTGCACGTATCGCGTTTGCATCGAGACCTGTATGGCTTCTATAAAAAATGTATAACAGATATACATTAGGGCCAGTGTGGTATTATGCGTATCGCCCTCCTGTTTTCGGGCCATTTACGGACGTTTGAGGCTTGTTATCCCAACATCAAAACGAATTTATTGGGCCCGTTACGCGCACACACGGTTGATATTTATGCCCACGTGTGGCCTACAGAACGGAAAGAGGATATTGTGCGATTTAATGCGCTTTACCATCCTGTGGCGAATCAACAACAATACGAAGCCTACTTGTACAAAAATGGCGCGTGCCACATCGTGGGCAGGTTTGATACCGTTATACAAGCTGCCAAAGCGTATGATGCTGCAGCACGCGCCTATCACAATTATACGGCAGTGTGTAATTTTACCGTAGCAGGTAAACGCAATACATTGCCGTTGATCGAGCCACGACAACAAGGGCTATTCCAAATTCGCGATGGCGTACATCGTTTGTCACTTGCGCAATTCCGCGGGTATAGCAGCGGCGTGCCTTGTCAAATAGTATTGAATGGCAGAGGCGCACATTGTATCCCGAATGCCCCTTCACGTTCATCCTCTTTTTACTGTTGCGCTATTTTTTTGTACGCTCGTTGTACAAAGCAGCAGCAAGAATGAAGATTGTAGTGTTGTTCACCGGCCTGTTGCGAAAGAAAAATATGTTCTTGCGTTCGCTGAGTGCCTTTCGTCAGCACGCCGATAGCTTTGTCAAGATTCTCTTTTCCACTTGGGAGTCAGAACGGCCGAAACTTAAAGACTTGGAGAGCTTGATCGACGAGGTGGTGTATTCGCCCGTGCCGCCTAAAAATAAGTATGGCAAATACGGTCATTACGAGAGTGGCGCACCATGCGAAACGTACATATGGAACCAAATGTACAATTATGAAGTCGGTGTGAAACGTATTCGAGAAATGTGCGGCGAGGCGAAGGACATTTTTGTGCTCAAAACCCGCACCGATGTGTATGTTGATCCCCAGTTTATCCTTGACCATGTGACGAGCGATACCTTAACACCTGTACAGGAGACGGTGCTTAGTCACAAAATTTGGGTGCCTTGGGTGGACATTGCCAAACCGTTCTACATGGCGGACGAATGCTTTTTGGTCCATGCTAACGACATGGACCGGTTCTACAATTATAAGCATTACGGTCGTCAGCTGATTGGCCAAGGTATCGATCACATGAGACGTTTTGTTGACCCGTTTATTTCGACAGAGCCCGTTTTCAGACAATACATGACGACGCATAGTACGTACGTCAAAAAAATATTGACAACACCGCTGCCTGTTCTGGAAAGCAACGCGCATTACCTTACAGTGTTGAAACGCTACTATGAAGTGCTTGAGGCCAATGTCGTCGTGTTGTCCACACCGGGCAAAGTACAGTTCCGTCGTTGGAACTGCTGCGAGAGCATTAACATCGACACGTTTGGGTCCGACACATTTGCGGATGCGTTCAATCTACTTGCGCAACACGGCGTTGGCAATTTGAAACTGTGTTACAAGAACAGCTTGATATCCGAATTATTGCAGAAACTAGTTCAAAAAATAAAAAATCACACATGAACAACTCATCATGTGTGACGGTGTGGATAAGTAAGACGTTAGACAAACAATACACAGTTATTATGAAGCTTGTCGCATTTTCAAAAAAAACAAACCGACGCAATTTCGACGATACACTTTTGTCTACGCTTTGCGCTGATACCAGTCATCCCATTTGACCCGTTTCACACGTGTATAGCCTTTTGATACGAGCCGTGGTCAGGGTGGGTTCGGGTCGGCGGGGCGTTGAACCTCGTCACTTTTTACCACGATTCCGATGGCTTCCGTGTATGCCGTAAAAGCGATCCCAATAACTAAAAGGTTTGTCTTTGATGCGTTCGCACAACGCATTCATGGCTTTGATGCGTTTGACTGCGTTTTGAATATGCAATTTGGCATTGCCTTCGGGAAAAACGTGATTCGGTATGCACATTTTGAGTTTGGCATAAACGTCCGTCACAATCTGTTCCACTGAACGTTGTGGTGTTTCTAAGAGTGTACGGTATGGAATGGTGCAAATGTTCTTGTAATGGCAATAACGTGACGGGTAGGGTTTGTCACGTTCCGACACGACAAAATACAATTGGTACATGGGGTAACGACGCATCAACGTGTCAAAATCAACATTGTGTGTTTTGGTGATGAAATGTTTCTGTATGTGCTTTTTTGTTGGATAATAAATCGGTTCGTTAGGCTGTAGTAACCCATGCACGATATTAAGCAACAGTGTACTACCAGTACGCGGGTAGGCGCTTTGTATGATTTTGACGTTCATGTCAGCCTCCTTGTAGACGACAAAAAAAAACATAAAACACGTGTTACGCCATTCGTGCACTTTTACGATTGCGACGATTTCAATTGATACCAGTCATCCCATTTGACTTTTTTGACACGCCTGTATCCTTTCGTTTGTAACAGTTTTTGTATCTGTGTACGTTTAGGCTCTTCAAAATTATGTTCAACGGAAATGAGGTGCACCTGGTAACGCTCGAAGGGGAACGATGTTAGAACACGCAGTTCTGCACCTTCAATGTCCAAATTCATGTAGTCAATCACCATGGGCGCCTGGTATTTGTCGAGCACATTAGCCAATAACTCGGTACGGAAGGTATGTACTGTGCCGCCGTTTTCAACGCGTCGTTTGTGCTTGCCTAGCGCTTCGCGTACACCACTTAGACTAGGGTATTTGCTATGGTGTATAAATTGAACCTTAACGTTGGCCGTATCCCACATTACGCCTTTGTGGACGATGCTATGTTTACGCTTCTCAAAATGGAGTGGAAATGGGTCAATACACAATCCATGCCAACCGTGCTTTTCTAACGCGACTGTGTTACTTAATTTTTCACCATCATGGGCGCCAACGTCCAGAAAATAACCCGGTGTTTTAACGTGACTCAAGACCCACTGATCGGCACCGAGTTGACTCATGTGCGGACCTCCGATACTATCCCTGGGCATAAAAAAAAATGACACTCGGTTGGCTACAGTGTTCAACGGGTAATTTATTCATTGGTTTCAAGCTGTTTTTCTCTTTCCAAGTCGCGCCATGTAACATGGACGAGACGTTTTGGTTTGTCTTGCCCTTCAAACATGAGGTTACCGTAGATTTGTGTACGCTGAAAATTGGTATGAGGATAATCAAGTTTCACTGCGTGTAGTGTATTAAAATTCGGCGGAAAGATCACAATTGTATTATTCGTAGATATTGTTTTGACCACGTCACACCATGACCAGGGTATCCAACAACGCTGTTCCTGTGTTTTTGTTTTCCAGCGCGTATAACACGCCGTGTGTTCTTCTTTAAGTTTTAGCAGATACGTATGGATGGGTAGTTTATGTGCCTCGTTGTGATTAATGTTCAACAAATACGTCATGCATTTTTGGCGAAAGTCGCAGTGTGGTGAAATTTCGTACTGTGTGAGGTATTTTTGCAGGGCAGTGTTAATGCTTGTGTGTCTGTGTTCCAAACCAAATTTTTTCAAAAGACACTGTTGAAAAGCTTCGCTGTTCATAAACGCAACGAGCTGTTGTATGCGTTCGTTTTGGTACCGTTTCAAACGAAACGCCATGCCGTAACCCTCAACAGGTTGATGTTTTTTCACATGGACACGCCTGTGTTCACGAAGGGCAATTAAATACTCTTCGAGATGTGTCGTACAACCCGGAAATCCAATGACCTCATATCCCCGTGTTTTTAAAGCATTAACCAATGCCCTATCGTTGTTGCATGGTGGGAAATGGATTTGGTCATCTTTGATCAGCATCGCTAAATGTTCTGGTCGCAAGAAATTCTTGATTTCGACATGTTTGAATGGCTCATGTAGAATGGGCGCATTTGTAATGCGGTCAAGTAAATACGCAAATTCCGACATGGACACAGTGCGCTATCGGAAGAACATAAAATTCAAAATTCCATACTGTAAGTGCGGCACTAAAAGGGACGTTCTATACGTTTGTGGTGTTGCCAAACGAGACATTGGGCAACGACGCCAACGCGTAATCGTAAATGGCTTTACATTTGAAATAGCCATTCGCATAAACGTACGTGCGTTTGCCCATTAGCGCCGCAGCAATCGAGACGTGCGCACGGTCCGTGTGAATTTCATCGTATTCTGCGAGGAGCGTCGGAATAGCGCGCCACTCATTATAGCCGAAACGCCCACGGCCATTGTGCCATTCTTTGTAATTCTCAATTGAAATATCAATGTCATTCTGCGCTTTATGTTTGCCCGTGCTTTCGCGATCTTGCCGAAAAACACGCAAGACGCGCGAACGCGGCGCTGTCGTTTTGTTCGTAGTTTTGTCATAGGCCGACCAATCTATATGAAAGGCTGTGTCACGATCTAACTGAATACGATCGGGGAATGGGGCATGTTGCTTCACCTGCTCCAAACTAACGCGTTCTCGACAAAAGAGTGTCACATGTGCCGGTAATGTTTGTATAAAGCGGCGCACGACTGGAACCTTACAGTCGAACGAGGAGGGCAAGATGAAAACGTGTTTGAAACGGTTGAAGAGTGGCGTGACGCGTTGCACAGAACGATTGAAAAACGCACAGAATCCACCGCCGCCGTGCACAAATAGCACGGTGCCTGGTTTAACGCGATGCAATAATGTATTCGGACCTAATTCTTGAAATGTGATGTCGTATTGTCTCATAAGCCTATGCATACCGGCGTAAATCAGACCGTCACCGCGATTGCCACCAATGGCAATGAACGTTGTCACTGTTTGACCATGGTAATGTTCACAGAGTTGTTTGACAGTGGTTATCGTCTGATTGAGGGTTACCGGTGTGCTGGGGGCAGGAGCAGGGTTGCCAACGTTCTTGTCTGCGGGAGCGCGCTGTGTGATGGGTGTACTGGGCGCGGCAACCGGGGCGTCGTCGGTGTAGTTGCCAAGTTTAAAGTCTGCGGCGTAGCGTCGTTGAACGAGGGCAAGGTGCATGGAAGACCAGTGAATGGGTTGCTTGACATGTGTTGTGGTGTTGGCCTGTGTATTCACGTACGTGTGTTCAGGCATGTTGAGCGCCGTAGCCAACTTGCTCAATTCTTTAGCGGATTCCAAATGCACAATCTCAACGTGTTGGCGTGGCCGCACCGTACGAAACGTTTTGTACATATCCGCCTGTGCTGTGATGTGGCCGTCAGTGTACCCACGTTCGAGACAGGTGAGAAAATTGGTAAATGTAAAACGCCCGGCTAGCAAATCTGCTTTCGGCCAATAACGTTCCATGTGTTTTTGACAGGCTTGCCTCCACACGGCACGATTGTGCACAAATTTGTCCTTGTAGAACGATTCTAGCCGTTTGCGTGGATGACGTACCAGCATAAAGACGCGTGCGGTTGGCGGTATGCGTCGCACAACGTCTGTCGTGAGCCAACTCGCTACAGTATGCAATTTGCCTTGCTTAGCCAAGTTAAAATGCGTACTGAAGCCAACTTTCAGATTCAGTAACAAGAATGCCGTGCGCTTGAGATTGCTGAATACTCGCGTAATGACGACCATAACGCGCGAACTCTGGATAGAAGCTACTCGTGGGCGACAAAAAAAATACATACATACGAGGAGGCTTGACTAATTTTCTCTTGAGACTAGCAGCAACTGCATCACATGACGGAGGCCTCGCTTCACATTGGCTTAGCGGGTTGGTGGAAAACAAACGGGCGGCCCATCAAGGTTGTTGACCTGTTTGTGCACCACTTGAAACGCGCAAATCCTGAGTTGCATGTTACCGTTAGCCACATGGCACGGGCTGATGTACTGTACGATATATTGCTATGTAGTGTATTTGATAATGGCGTTCAAGTCTTGCGCAAATACAAGGCACACGTGAAAATTATGTTCAATGGTGAGAACGCTCATCGTCGGTACAATTTGAAACAGGTTGCCGCGCACGCCGATATTGTATTTGGTTATATTGATGGCATACAACCCAACCCCCGTTGCACATTGGTGCGTTTCCCGATTTGGATGTATCATTGGGATTTCACAAAGACACCGTCAGCGGATTTGAACAAACTTGACGCGTCATGGGACATGGGCGCACGCAAGCGCTCTGCCTGTTTTATTGCGTACAATGCGAATCATGGTCGTCGCTCGCACATGGTAAAAGAATTACGGCAGATTGGATTGGCGGTTGATTGTCCAGGACGCGTGTGCAACAATATGGCGAACGTTGAAAAATTAACGGGTATATCGGATAAAAATCAATCAAAACAAGCGTTTCTGCAACGGTACGTGTTTAACCTCTGTCCCGAGAATAGTATTACTCGAGGCTACGTGACGGAGAAAGTGATGCAGGCGGCCATGAACGGATGTATTCCGATTTATGCGGGCGACGCCAAACTCGAACCACGCGTGCTCAATCCGCAACGCATATTGCAGTGCTCTTCTATACAGAGCATTGGAACTACGGTTATACAACTGAAAGCGCTGCTGCAGGATGACGCCAAATTGCGAGCTTATTTTGCACAACCCATCTTCTTGCCGAGCATCGCTGCCACTATTAAACGCTTCCGCGAATCGTTCGTCACGATGGTACATGACGTTTTGAATACCGTTACGCCCACCACGTTGGCGCCGCTGCGCTCCTTGACACATTATTGGATTAATGTAGATGCGTGTAAGAAGCGGGCAGCTGCACTACGGACGCAATTTCAATCTTTGCACCTCCCGCATCGCCGCGTCTCTGCCGTGACACCGTTAACCTTGCCGGCACTGCTCAAGCCCAACGCTGCCACGGCGCTCAAGCGCATGACACCTTTGCGTTGGGCTTGCCTTTGTTCACATTTGAAAGCCATTGCCTTAGCGCTCAACGAAACGCACGACCCTTGGCTGTTAATTGTTGAGGATGATATGCGATTTGTGCATCGCGTCGATTGGGATGCACTCATCACGTCGGCCCCACCCGATAGTAATGTGTTACAATTGTTTTCGGTGCAGCCAAAATTTTACAACCACCTCGAAAAGATCAGACAGGCCGAATGGCTACCTTGGAAAGAAACCCATTGGAGCACGGGTGTGTACCTGATGAAACGGACGTTTGCCGAACAACTCTTACGACAATACGTGCGACAGGATGGTACGCACGATTTTCGTAGCCTCACACGGCCTGCCGTTGCGGATATAGTCATTTACCTCAATAAAACTTACACCTACACGTATCCGGTTTATGTGGCGGACAGTGCGTGGAAAAGTACGATTACGCAGGATATCAACCCGCTACACGTACGTGCCGATCGTTTTTGTATGCGCGTGTTAGCCAATGAGACGCGCTATCCACGTCCAGCGTGTTTGACACGAACGTCATTTGAAACAATACCTACAACCATCATCAAAAAAGGAAAAGAGGCCCATGAGAATGCGTTTTGCTTTTACTGGATCAATATGAAACGGGGTACAGCGCGCCGCAAACGCATGGAACAGCTCTTTACAGAACGTAGTTTAATGCACTGTCGTGTAGAAGCGCTGGATGGTAAAGATGCCGACTTTATGCAACATGTGAAAACGTCACCGCGGCCGTGGTCTCCACAGCACATTCGGTTACGCCGGTTTGAGATTGCAACCACGCTATCACACTTGAAAGCCGTATATACGTTTCTCAAAACCAACACCACGTCGCCGTACGCGATTATTTGTGAAGACGACCTGAGTTTCGAGTATGAAAAGCAGTGGCCGAAAACCTTGCAACAAACACTTACCCATGCGCCGGCCCTTTGGAACGTATTGCAATTAGGCCTCACCGTGAACGCCAGTGAAAAATGGCAAGCTATTGTACGTGCGGGCAAACCGTATCAACCACGGAAGCGCTTTTGGTGGAGTGCCATTGCCTATGCCATATCGCGTCCGTACGCTTTAAGATTGCTCGCGAAACATAATATCGACGTCAGTAAACCACATTTTCACTGCACGCTGTACGGTAATGTGCACAGCAACGAGTCGGAAAAGGTTGTGATTGGCTTGGGTCCCGCTCATTATCTAGTTTATCCACCACGCTTCACGTACCCAAAAAACAACACGTCGTTCATTCACCCGCAACACGCCGGTCTTCATACGCGGAGTAAAGGCTTTATTGACGCCTACTATCGACACAGCAAGCCTCCGTCATCATCTTAGTGGAGTTTGACCTAATCCACTTTCGTTTTCAACATATCAGCAACAAGCTCTTCAAAAGACCACGTCGGCGTCCACTTTAGCAACGTCTGTGCTTTTTTGGCGTCACCTTTCAATTGTGACACTTCACTGGGCCTAAAATACCGTGCATCTACGCGCACACGCAGCGCGCCCGTCGCCTTGTCTCGACCAATTTCATGTACGCCTTCGCCTTCCCACACGATGCTAATATCGTAATGCGCAAAAGCGCGTTCCACAAACTCACGTACGCTGTGCATCTCACCTGTCGCCAACACAAAATCGTCTGGCTTGTCGTGCTGCAGTATTAACCACATGCCATGCACGTAGTCTTTGGCATGACCCCAATCGCGCTTTGCATTTAGATTGCCTAACGTCACTACGTCTTGTTTACCTTTGACAATGTTGCGCACGGCTTGCGCAATTTTTTGCGTCACAAAATTGTGACCGCGACGCGGACTCTCGTGATTGAAGAGAATACCGTTACTACAGAACATGCCGTACGCTTCACGGTAGTTTTTGACGATCCAATACCCGTAGAGTTTGGCCACACCGTACGGTGAGCGTGGATAAAATGGCGTCGTTTCGTTTTGTGGCACAGCTTGAACGTTGCCGTAAAGCTCCGACGTGGACGCCTGATAGAAACGCGTACGCGAACAGAGTCGACTTTGTCGAAGGATTTCCAACACGCGCAGAACACCAAGCGCATCCACCTCAGCCGTATACAATGGCATCTCAAACGAAATCTTCACGTGGCTCATCGCTGCCAAGTGATACACTTCTAGCCTTTCAAACTGCTCGCCAAGCGCATCTGCGGCCTTTTCAATCGTGTTCAGGATACCAATCAGATTGGCCATATCCGTCACATCACAGTATTTCAGATGGAGCTGCTTATGGTTGAAAATAGACTCTATGCGCTCTGTCGTGATGACGGACGTCCGTCGGATCGTGCCCCACACGACGTAGTTTTTGGCGAGGAGGTATTCGGCGAGATACGAACCGTCTTGCCCTGTAATGCCAAGGATCCACGCAATTTTCATGCTTCACTACACGCGCTTGTTTTTGCGTGAGAAAAAAATATCTCTAATGCATAATCAAAACACTCTTGGTTTGTCATGCATGTTCTGGTGACAGGCGGTAGCGGTATGGTAGGCCAGTGTTTAAGCGATGCGATACAGACAGAAACAACACACACCTATGTTTTTCTCTCGAGTAAGGACTGTGATTTGCGTGATTGGGCTGCCGTGCGTGCGCTCTTTGAGAAAGAACGGCCGGACGCCGTGATTCACTTGGCGGCCAACGTCGGTGGTCTCTACAAGAATATGCGCCAAAAGCCGCGCATGTTTGAGGATAACGTTCGCCTCAATATGAACGTAGTACAGGCGTGTGTCCAATATGGTGCAAAGAAGGCGTTGTTTGTGCTCTCGTCGTGTGTCTTTCCCGCACAGGTAGCGTTGCCCATGACCGAGCGAGATTTGCACCGCGGACCACCCCACGCGTCCAACGAAGGCTACGCCTACGCGAAACGCATGCTCGAAGTGCACGTGCGTCTCTGTCGCGAGGCGTACGGCTTAGCGTATACCTGTTTGTCGCCGGTGAATCTGTATGGACCGTACGATAATTTTGCAACACTGGATTCGCATGTTATTCCTGGCATGATGCGGCGCTTTCACGAGAGTGTGCAACGCGGCGATGAGCATGTGGTAGTGTACGGCTCAGGCAAACCCATGCGCCAATTTCTCTACGCACCCGACTTTGCCGATATTCTCCTGTTTTACCTCCACAACATGAATAAGAACACACCACCACACGTTATCTGTTGCAACGACGAAGAAATAAGTATTACAACACTGGCTGAATGTCTTGCACGTGTCGTAGGAATCGAACCGTCTGCCATCGTGTACGACACGCAAAAAAGTGACGGATGCATGCGTAAGACAGTGTCGAATCATATGCTCCAACAAACCTACGGAAAGGACACTGTAAACGCGTTAACACCATTTTGTGTGGGCATCGCGCACACCTACGCATGGTTTAAGGCACATCAACAGACATTGCGCCAGTAAGTTTCCACCCTTTTTTTGCCCCCTGATTGAAAACGGTCCTTTGCCAAGTGGGATGCAAAATTGGGTTGAGCCAATTGATCATGCCCGAAAAACTGCTCCATCCCGAACCATGAAAATACGCTGCCGATGCGCAGACAAACAGATCAATCGCAGCGGTGTCAAGATTGGTATGGCGACCTTGTTTATACGTTTTTCCAGGCGTAAATACGGCGTTATTTAGGATACGTGTGCCGTAACGTTGTTTCATCGTGGCAAGCGATTGGGGGTTGTCGCTTGCCACGAAGATTTTTAATGTTTTCGGTAAGCGATCAACAAAGTCGTAAAACATGGCGTTCGTTGTGAAACACTGTTGTTTTTTGGCAAGATGAACGTGATCTGTGCGGCGCATGTGGATCGCAATGTAACATGAACCCAAACATTCTTTCAACGTGTTGATTGTGCATTGTAATTTTGGTTTTGGCACCAACTCGCGGAGCAAGTGTTGCCAAGGATATTGGTTAAGGGTTGAATTGGTGCTTATTATAGTATGCCGAGTGCACGGGTTTTCGAACGTAATGCGCGATATCGGTTCAAATACATCTAAAAAGTGATCAAAATTCTCTGGCCATTGTATAATATACGGATTCCTATTTTCACGCAATGCAAGCGCATAATAGGAAAAAATGACACGTAGGCGATTGCAAAGACCACCGCGTACTCTCACGAATAACGCGGAAGACGCTTTATCAACCATGATTACTCTTTGTTTCGAAAAAAAATACACAAGAGTAAGTGAACGATGACGAAGGTTGCAGCGTTTATAAGCATTCCAAAGTGCGCTACCAAAATATGCATATGAGTTTGTACGTTACGAATGAACTGCCGGAGCGTTTTGTAATGATTCGAAGCATCGTGTCTCAAGAGTATTTTTTTCACGGCACATACCAGGAAAACCGCTCAAAATCACGTGCGTACACTTTATTCAACAACGCCAATGTTTGACTGTCAAAATCAGACACGGTGTATTGTTTAGGTTTGCTGCGATTGGCGTGACTACGAATGCGTACGCGCAATTTGTAACGCTGCATGAGCGCGTCAAACTCGGCTTTCAAGTGCTCAAATCGCACAATGTGTGTGATACGTTGTTTACCGTCCGCATCAAAGATGTATTCATGTTGCGGCCGCCAATGCCGCATGTTGGGATTGCGCTGTTTGGCTTGGAGCACCTGACGAAATGCAACGTTGAACGTTTTAGCGTTCGGATAGCGTTTCTTAAACCCTTCGGCATGTCCCCAACGACAGTAAAACTCACTGAGTGCGCGTGCGTAAGGATGCCGCACAACGGCAAAGGTGTCGAAACACTCAAAGAAGCGCGGTTCGTAGTGAGAGAGCGGTGCGTGATGACGCTCAAAGTGGCGGCGACAATGCGGTTTGAACCATGGCATCTGATTAAAGTGGGCACCCCACGACACGTGGTGTTTGCGCGCCTCGTTTTCAATCGTCGTACCGGCGTTCTTTGTAATGTGAATAAATTGCAGCGGTTTTTGTTTTTGCACGCTTGCCGTCGTCATTTCTATATTTTTCTTTACATTATTATTCATAGGCAGTATGTCAAAAACAACACATCGTCCTCGCGCAAGACTTGCAAATGATCGACATAAGCGTGGTTTAATCGACAAAGCGTACCGTGACGCATGTCAACACTACCCTTATCAGAAAGTATAACCAAACAACGCAATGTCTTTGGCATAGAGACGCGCCACAATCGCCCGCGTCTGTGGCGTGTAGTATTGGCGATAAGCGTGATGCGTCGATTGCATGCGTTGCGGTAGCGCTTTTTGAATGTTCAATCTGGCACACACTTGAGCCCAGTCCTCGTCAAGTTTCTCATAGTGACCCACAAAATCCACAATGGACTTCCCGTCGCGATCGCAAACATAGCGATACTGCGGACGCGTATGCGAGCGTTGGTTAATATTCATGCGCTGAAGGCGCTGCACGTAGTGTTCGAAATTTGCTTGCGTGAGCGGCTCTTTTTTTTTAAGACTGGCGCCATTGGCCCACGCAGCGTCCGATACGACACGCGCCCACGGATTGCGCACAAAAGCGAACACAAAATACTGCTCAAACAGCGTCTTACCCAATTTCTGGCGCAACTGCAACGCCGTGTAATGTTGACGATCACTTCCAAAAAGGTTGTGCTCACTACGGACGCTTCGCCCGGCCCCTTGGCGCATCCCGACGTCGTGCACTGGGCCGTGCATGCCCAGGACGTACTCCATGGACGTGCCCGCTGTTTTGGGAACGTGCACCAGAATGGTTTTGTGTTTGTGTGACAGTGGCATCGTTAATCTGGGGTGTAGAATTTTTTTGAGGGTCGTCAAGTGTGCTGTAGAGGAGAGCCAACGCGCAGCCTTGTCGCGCACGTCCAGAACGCTTCCATGTAAGTTTGTAGACGGGCACTTTCTTTTCACGAATGTGCTTTTCGACGGCAGGTTCGATCGGCACGCAATACATGCGGTTGGCTCGGCATAGGAGGTGATGAGGACCGACTGCTGGGATCGTTTTGATACGTTGCCACAGCGCTTTCATGTCCGCGTCGCGGGCGACGAGTTGGGCAAAGCGTAGATGGAACCAAAAGTAAGGCACCGTGCGTGGTTTGCCTCCCCAAAATGCACGCGTCGCATCGTACCACTTGTTTGCAACGGTGCCACCTTTTGCGGAGGCCAGAAACCAACTCGACACGACACGTGGCTTGCCTACAAGCGCGAACGCAAAGAAACCCGTGTCGTTCATGGCGTCTGTCAGCCATGTGTCGAGCGGGGTGTTGCAAAACACGGTGGCGTCGACCCACACACCACCGTGCAACTTCAACAAGTGAATACGAAGGTAATCGCTGAACGCTTGAATGCGCATTCGCGAACGCATCGCGATAACCTCCTTCGGAACAAACGTATGCAAATTGGCATTCGTGAGCGATTTGACCGTCCAAGACGGGTTCTTTTGGATCCAAGATTGGCGACAGCGTTTGCACATGGTGGGTGCGCGCTCCCATCCATTGTCCCAATAGATAAATACAGTTTTGGGAAGCGTCATCGCTTTAACAGAGAGCTTATAAAAAACATTTGTTTCTTACCGTTTCAGAATCCGTCCAAAAGAACGTATAGGCCATTTTTGCTTAAAGCCGCGTTGTTTGGCCATCTGTGTCCACTTGGCGCGTTCTGCTGGCCTATTCACCACGAGTGTGTTAATTTCGCGACGTTGTTGCGGTTTGTGGCCGTTGTACGGATTTACACAGGTCACGGCGTCCATGATCGCAACGTTGGTATTCGGCTGATGAACAGGTACTTTGAGGAGTTGCGGTATGAGCCAATCGAGTTTAAGCTGAAGTTTGCCTGGCAACCCAGTGTCCATCACGGTGCGCAGACTGTCACGTGAGAAGACCATCGCATTGTACTCTACAAAATTCACATAGCGCAACAGACATTTCGGCTGCACACGTGTAATAGGCCACGATATTTTACTACCACGCGCAGCAAAAGCGGGCTGTGCGAGTTTGAGTTTGTATTGGGCACAGAGCCCAAAGAGCCGATTCAAGGCTGGTGGACGGATAAGCAAATCGTCGTCAAACACCGCGACGTACTCGTATGCGCCGAGCAACGCTTTGTGCTGGTCGTAAATCTGTTGGAATATCTCAAACTTGCCACCTTTACAGTTGTCAAAGACGCGCTCCGCGACCGCCTTGTACGCCTTGACACGAGCGGGGGTATTACCGTAGTACGCTACCCATACATCATAGTCCCGCTGTGTAGTTTTATCAAACCACTGCGATTCTAAACGCGTATTGTCTCCGGCCGCCGTGAATAGGAGATACTTGCGCACCATGCTCTGTCGCTTGTTTTTACCAAGTATTTTTTGTGCTGTGGCATCAGTAACGATGGCCACAAAAATACCAACCCTCCTCCTCTTGACGACGACGCTGACGCCATGGGTTGTGCAACAGAGTGAGCGTTACACGCGTGTGGCCGACAAGGTCGTGGTGATTGTGGATCGCCTTGAAAAGGAAGCGAAGCTAGCCAGTAACGTAACGCTCTTTACGGAAGGCGACGCCTGGTGCAAAACGAACGGCTACTGCCACATGCACCCGAAAGTGGCAGTCACTGCCTGGGACAAAGCATTCCTCTATTTGGAACGGCACCCCGCTGACAAGGCCGTGTGGCTGGTGGAATACGATGTCTACGTGCACCACGTCGACGCCCTACCCCAATTGGATCGCCAGCACAGCAAAGCCGATCTCATCTTGCCCATGTTGCCCAAAATACCACATGGTCAGCGCGCCGTCGTGCAAAAGGCACTCTGGTCAAAGAAAGAAGACCCACACTGGCCCTGGTGGCGTGAAGGCAACGGTATGGGAGCACAAAACAACCTGGTCCACAACATTACACAGCTTTGTCGCCTCTCGCCCAAGCTCATACAACACTGCTTGCGCTGGCGACGTCAACACAAACGCTTTCACTTTCACGAGATTTTGTTGCCGACACTCGTCAAACGCCATCAACTCTCGCACGCACTCATTCGTAGTCCTCATATTCGTTGGGGGCCCCGCTACACAATACACCATATGAAACGCCTCTGTGCCAAAAACAAAAACAAGATCGCAACGATCCTCCACCCGATCAAAACCACGGAACGGGTGGCCTGGCTGCCTTAACTACATTCATTACAACACGTTTTAGTCATCGTCCTCAACACGAATACACAAATGCACGAGCGGGCCCATCGCCCGCTCAAAGGTATCGTATTTGAGTTTGATGGGCGGTTCGACTGGTATGTAGATAGGCCCGATATCTTTTAACGCCACGTCGATGGCGTACGGCTTTGAACGCGTGGGATGGTGGGTGAAGGTGACGCGCCGAATGGCCACGGGCATCTCGAGTTTCGGCTTTGCGCTGTCCTGCAAATACCAACCGCCTTGCTTGTACCAAAATTTCGTGGCAAAGCGCCGTCGTCGTACCTGACGGAAGCAGGTTAGGCCGCGCTTGATCATCCGTCTCCCGACACGTCGTGTTGCCATGGCGATGCGCAATGTGCGAATGAAAACAACGTCTTTCGCAAAAAATGTTCGATTACACTCTATTCGTAGTGTAATGTCGAATGGTGTTGCTACAAAAATTCGCTTCTGTATTTTCGCCGATTGACAATTATTCTTTTCAGATTGACAAATAGTTTTCAGCTCGCCCTCTCTAAAGCACACCCCTATCCGCGATTCACCCACCAATACCACCACCATGCTCAGCACATTGAAAAAAGACTTTCGTTGTGGTCAGAACGAGATCACGTTTGAGCAGAGCGCGCGTATTAACAACGTGGTTCATAAACGCGCGGAGTGGTTCGTGCAGGGCAAGAACGGAAAGTGCAGAACTACGTTCGACACATGTCAATATTACGCGAACCCCGCCATTTCGACGGGGTGCATCGGGCGGAACCGCCACGTGTTCAAGCACGGCAACACCAAATCGAAAGTCTGGAGTGGCGTGTGTGCCACGAACTCGATCGAGCTGGACCGTTGCATTGTCGATGAGATGGGCGAAGGTTGGGTTGGGTTGGTGCCCAGCCCCACGGCAGTCACCAAGCCTGTGAACGAGCGGTGCGTTTGTCTTTTTTTGTGTCTCTTGCTGACCAACCCTACCTAATCACGCACGCTATGCAGCCCGCTGCGTTGGCTTCACATTGAGTGGCAGAAAGACGGTATCCGTGTGTGGATCAACGACGACGATTTTCTCGTGACCGACAACAATGCACACAAGTGTCACTGGGCGTCAAATCGCGCCTACCTGTACGTGCGCATGGCCGGCTGGGCAGAGCCTCTTTACATCGTTCCGCACACGGCCACCCCGCGAAGCGCCTACCTCGTCATTGTCAAGGGCGCGTCGACGTACACGCGTATTTGAATTTCTTGCTCCCCAAGGGTGAGTGGTCTGTACCTTTCTTGAAGAAGACACGCTTGTAATTGTTCAATCCAATTCGGTGGTGCACGCGACGTTCGAGTTTGCGTCTGTCTCGGCTTGCTTTCTTTTGTTCACCATACATAGCTAACTCTGCTGCAGAGATGCAAAATTTCGAGATACTCCAACCCGCTTTGGACAATACGCGGAAATTGATAGTGCCCCCACCTACAACGGTGTCCGCACCTACGACAGTGTCCGCACCTATGACAGTGTCCGCACCTATGACAGTGTCCGCACCTATGACGATGACGCGCACCTTTCTCGACAGCAAACCGTCTTTGCGCACGCTCGCCGCCTTCCTCACCAAAACCAACGACACGCGCAATCTCCGTAGTGTTCATTTGCAAACACAACGTATATCTCCGCTGTGGTGGTTAGAATATGGCATTGATGGATTGTATCGACGCAAGGCGCGCGACACGCGATTCACGCGCTATGGTGACGCCTACGTCGAGCAGGATGGCCAGCGTGTAGGTGAGCTTGGTCGCGACACGTGGCTCGAGCACGAAGTCTTGAGACGCTTGATCGCGGCGGCCGATACCTTACCACACACGACGCGCGTCGCCATCTTGGAAATACCGTTCGTCACTCATGTAGAAGGCTCGACGTACAGTGTGTCGTTGGGTGCGCTCGTGCAAGCCACACGCGAAGAACAATCGAAGGCCCGTTTCGAGCAGCTCAACGCAACCTACGCCATGGACGATTTGGAGAAATTGCTCGATGCAAACGCGGGAGAAACGAAAGCTGTTATCCCAGCAGCCGCCCCACTACCCGAGATTGCCGAAACGCAGCGTCGCAGCGAGCGCATCATTACAATGTTGGGCTCACCCTCGCGTCTCTACTATCTCACGCTCTTTGCGCTTGGACTGTGGTTGTGTTTTCTCTATGTGCTCTTTGTCAGGTACGTGCTTGGCGCGTAAAAAAAATATGACCTGTAAGTAGCAAGCGTCATGAACGACAGTAGCAACATTGTAGAGTCGCAGCGCTACGAATTGAGTGGTGTGCACAATCTTCAACCATGGTATCCACCCCTGTACGGTATGCGCGGTCCGCGTAATGTCGACGTGGTCCAGTCACCTGCGTTTGGCGGATTTGGCGCGCGACGCAGTGAGCTGCCCGCACCGCTGACCGTGCCCTATTACCGCTACCACCTTTCACCGCTGTTTCCTGCGTGTGCGTTCGGCGGCTCGGCGCAAGCCTGCCACGCCATCTACGGTGATTTTATCGCCACGTACGAGAATGACGATTTGCACGGGGCGACGCGGTAAAAAACAACTACAACAGTCGCACCTGAACAGCAGCTGCATGATTCTCCTGGTCCTCCTTGAGCTTGATGCGAATGGCGATCATGCCTTGAAGCGCGTCGCAATCACCTTTTTTGAGTCGGCCGAAGTTACGCAGCGTGAACCACTTCAACGGATGCGAGAGCATCGGACAGTTGTCCTCCTTTCGAGTGACGAGCTTGTTGAGTCGCACCGACCACTCGTAGTCTTTCTTTGTCGGGAATTTGTCGCCGAACTTCTTCGTGTCCCACGTGCCGCCGGTGAGACGCAGTTCAAACTCCTTCTTGCGCAGGTAGTGCACATCCTTGATATACAAGGCCTCCTCGTAGTCGCCGTCTGTGGACGCCATGTCAGCAAGAACTTTTCCGCCGAGCAGAATCCAGCCGCGTTGTTTCATGACGCCTGCCTTCATTGTGGCGTCGTGATAGTAGCCCACGACCGCCTCGACACCGGTCGGACGCGTTGTGCCCGTCGCAGCACGCATTGCAGACATGGTCTCTGGATGCAACGAGTTTGCTGCCTGCAACAACAAAACAACTTTGAATTCCAACGCGCCCGCACTCTGAACAGCCACTCCGCTGAAGAACGGAATCATAAACGCTTACATACATACCTCGCTTGACAACCCATTCTTCAACAGGTAGGCAACTTCGCTGTCGAGACGCTTTACGAACGCACGCTTGCCTTCTTTCGCTGGCACGCTGTTGAGGAGGTTCTTCAGATCCACATTTGACTTCGTTCGGAGGTCATCTGTGACACTGTCTGAGTCGGGCGTCGTCGTGATCGTTGTTGTCGTCGTCTTGCCACCGTTTGTGCGAGTACGCTTCGCTGAGGACGTCGAGTGCGTGCCACCCGTGGTTTGCTTGCGCTTCTTGCCCTTCTTGCGTGTGGCGCGCGGCGTTGGCTTTGGCATGTCGTACACGTCCACCACCGTGAACGGCAAGCTGTTGTCGTGGGTGGCCGTATGGAAGAACCGCACCTCTTCCACGTCGCCGGGATAACGAACCTGCAAGAGCGTGCACGATTGGTAATAACTTCGAAGGACATGGGAGACGACCAAACATACACACACCTTTGCGTAGTAGCCTTTCGACAAGTCGGTGTTGGGTTTAAAGTAGGGCACTGCGAGAGCGGGGCGCTCCAAATCGAAAAACGCTGTGCTAAGCTTCGAGGTTACGACGCAGCTGCTGGACTGCAACTTGGTTGGGTTCTTCTCTGACCGGCCGTGCCTCTCGCAATAGAACTTGACTGAAGCCGGAAGCGGAAGCTCTGCTCTGCAGCCCGGGTGTAGGCACCTGGCCTGGCGAGACATTGTACCTGCTCGACTGGTCAGGAGAGAGCGAATGACGTCGACTCGCGATTCATTCCAAAACCCTCAAGTAGAACACACTACATATATAGTAATAATACTACCTTTTTTTGGCTACAAGAGTCTTAGTCACAACAATACACATCCCTTCCTAGGGGACCGCGCCCTCGCCAACAATAATAACAGAATGGAGTGTTACAGTCCTCGCATTCTGTAAAGAGGTTGCGTAGGCGACCACGTTCACTTGTTTCTTGAAATCCGCACGCCGTGCAAATTCGCGCGCGATGTAACCGACAGGGCTTCCAGCTGGTTCGTACCCATGGGGCAGTGGATTGTTGTTGTCTTGTTTCTCTTGTCGTTGCCTTTGTTGTTGTTGTCATCATGATGGATGATTTGGGCGGGGGGCATGAAGGTTACAACAACAAAAAGTGTTGCTGCTCTTCCGTTATTCTTTGATAAACATGCGTAGTAAGAAATGTCGTCCATACAGCGAAAGATGGCATCTTCCTTCGTTGGTTCGTTTTTAGTTTCTTCGATGCACACCAGCACGTACACAGAAATATGAAGCTCACGTCAATTTTACTTGTTGCTGCGCTGTGCGTGGCGACGACGTTCGCCTGCACGGCTTGCACGTATCCGTTTCCCATTGTGCAGCGCAACATCTCCAGCACGATCATCGCCGATGCTAAGCGTTGTTTTGACAATGGCGGCTACAAGGACTACATTAGCGCCATTCCCACGTTCCATCTGACGCAGACCAGTAGTGTCGAGGTGACGTTCATCATGGAAACGGCTACCTGGACGAATCAGCTCGGTTATTTTTTGACCGATGCCTCGAACACAGCGGTGAACAGCCCGACGCTCTTTTGGCGCAACATCAAGCCGGATTGTCTCAAGGCGCGCGACACGGTTGTGTTGGGTCCGTTTCCAGCGGGCACGTATTTGGGCTTTTACCTCATCGCGAACGGCGATTGTGGCGGTACAAAAAAACTGTACAGCGCGCCCTCGCTCAACGCCAACGGCCACGTTGCAACGGTGGCCTTCTACGACGGCACGCGTGAAGAAGTGACGTTCGGCTACGAGGACGGTGGCGGGGACGATTACTCCGACGTGCTCTTCAACGTGGCGACGCCCAACGGTGTCTTTTTCGAGACGACCAACTTTAACACGCTCTGCACCTCTGGCACAACGTCGTCGGCCTCGCGCTTCCAACCCATACTCTGGGTGAGCCTTCTTGTCCTCACCTTTATGTTGCTCCTCAAGTAGTAATATTAAAGCTAGTGGTTGTCATGCCACGCTATGTACTGATTCAAACTACGCATCGCCGCTTGCCGCACGTGTGTGTCCTTGGCATACAACGCAACATAGGCGATACTACCGAGCGAGGCACTGTTCCACAAGTTAAATTGGGCCGGATCGGCCGTGACTTGCGCCAAGAGGTCGGGCGCTTGCGCTCTGACCATCATCACGACGGGCCCATCTACGTATTTGGCCGCCTCGACGAGTTTGCCGGCGCGAACCAGGCTGACAATATCATCCTTATTGCCAAACATGGCATCGAGCACACTGTCAAATTGACTCATCACACTTGGCGTCCGTACAAGATTGTGCTTATTAATCGTTCATGCGCACGAACGCAGTTGTTCAATCTGTTATTTTTTTACTAAATACTAGAATAAGATGGCGCTTGTGTGACATGGCAGCATGTGTCGTTGTTGTTCGCGTGCGTGTAAAGCCACGGTAGGCGTGGTAATGTTCATGCTTTGCCTCTATGCGTTTGGTGCTGTCGTCTATAATTGGCCATTCGATAAGTCTACGCTTTGGACCGCCATAGGCGTGAGTCTCATAGTGCTCAGTTGTGTCGGTTTGTGTGGCGGCTGTGTCGTGATTTCCATGTACACCAGGAGGAAGCGTGAAGACGCCGCAGCGGCACCACTCTTATCGGCATAAAGTGCAAATTATGTTGTAGCTGCTGTCGTCATGTTTTCGGGCACAAACTCGTCAAAGACCTCGATTTTTTGGCCTTTGCACTTGCAGCTTTTACCATTCTGGTAATAGTGTTTCCACAAATCGCCTTCCTCCTCACCGTCGACACGCATGATAAACAGAACCTCGGGCATTCGGGTAGACAGCTCGCGCATATCGGTGTCAAAGTCATACCATTTCTCATAATCACCATCCGTGTGGCCGTAAAACACCCACGTGTCGCTGCCATCGACATGGGCCAACGGCCATAGAAATGCGTCACTGTCCGACGACGCGTGCATCATTGCCAAAATGGCGTCTTTCTGTTTTGCTGTCAGCACGTTAATGAGATCAAATCGACGCGTGTAACCCATTGCGTTGTGTCATACAACAAAGTGAATATGCGTTCGGGCGCATGGACGCGGTCAAGAGCGCTCAAAAAAGAAACACACTGAACATAAAAGCAAAGCATGTGGTTTGGCGTAGCCTTGTATCTCTATTTGGGCTTTGCACTCGGTTCGTTTGCTGTACTTTGGTCGGAACTCTTGGATGACGCCCCGCATACCTTCAAAAACATGATGCGTTTTCTCTTCACTTGGCTACTCTGGTGGCCTTGGTTCTTTGTGCAAGCGTATCAAAATTGCCAACAAAAACGTTACATGATGTATTAAGCTCTCGCCACCTTCATCTCACGTCCGCGGCCATGCGCAGCATCGTCACGACGGCGAATACGGCGATTCTCAAGATGACGTGCGAGATAGACGAAGCCGATGACGGCGGCCGTGAGTACCACCAACGCTGCAATCACAATACCGGCGACCGCACCGGCTGACACGCAGCCCACACAGATGGCGTTGGGCTCGTACTTGCGGTTGGCGACCACGTCGCGCCAGTCGGGATAGCCGGCGAGCGGGAAGGTGTCCGGTTGCGGCGTCGAACAGTTGAGCGTCGTGCCGCAGAGGCGATTCGTTTCGGATGAGGTGCCGGACGCCGCGTTAAAGTCGACGAGACGCACGTACTCGAGGTCGCACTCGTCGACGCTGATGAGCGGACAGCGGTTGGAGCGGAAGACGAGCGCCTTGAGCAGGTTGTTGTAGTCGGCTTCGAGCTTGCGCAGATCGCTCGCCAACACGTCGAGGCCAAGCACACCGATGAGACGATGCGGCCACACGGTTGTGTCGTAGACCGCCTTCGAGACGGTGGTCATCTCGCCGGCGCCCGTCGCATCCATGTAGAGCTCCACCCACACCGAGGCCGTCGTCTTCTCGGAACGCAGCAGCGCAAAGTACTCGTAGTATGCACTCATCGAGCCGCGCAAGTCGCCGCCGTCGGGCACCGAGGCCCACACGCCGTTGTTCTGACACGCGATCGCATGTGGCACCGTCTGGCTGGCGCCGCTGCCGAGCGAATACGCGAACACGGTGGCATTGTGCTGCGCGTTGAGCGAGGTGATCGTCGTGTAGAGCGCTGGCACATCCTCGCCAGCCGTGCGCTGACCGTCGGTGAGGAAGAGGATCGCCTTGTGGCAGTTGGACGTGTGCTCAATGCTGCCGAACAGTTGGAACGCCTTGCGAAATCCCGCCTCAAAGTTGGTGTAGCCGCCTAGCGCGAGGTTGTCGATCGCG
>SDBT01000466.1_pt1 | contig 64058 bp, 58 predicted proteins | sample 2277101 | NCBI WGS metagenome assembly SDBT01 (sample SAMN10404973, study PRJNA504765) | marine sediment metagenome | isolation source: marine sediment core GS10_PC15, 103 cmbsf | place: Arctic Ocean: Southern Knipovich Ridge | collected 2010 | reverse complement strand
CGGGAGAGCCAAAGTGGAACCGACAGCGGAGGAGGTGGAGGGAAGGGAGCTGGCCAAGGGGAACTCGGTCGAGCAAAGCAGGACCCGGGCACAGTACCGGATCGTCCTGAAAAAGGCGCTGGATCCGGGCACCGGGCTGTTCGACGACGAGGCGTTGCAGGGGTGGCGCTCTCGCTGCACGAGAGGGAGGCATTGAGCAACTAACGATCTCCCGTCTCCCGGGTCTCCCGGGGACGGTTATGAGAGGCTTTCAGAGTGGGCCACCCGCGAGAACATGCCTGTGTTCTTGATGCCCGGCAGTAGAGTGGTATAATCCGCCCTTATGGTCGGCGAATCGCTGCAAAAGACGCGCTTCGGCCTGGGTCTGAAGCTGTCGCTGTTTGTGACCGTCCTGGTCTTGTTGGTCTCGGGATCCATGGCGTTCTTCATGATCAGCCGGTCAGCCCGGGCCCGGCGTTTGGCCATGGAGCAGCAGGTGGCCACCCTGAGCCGGATGATCGGCAGCATCCGCGGAAGGAGCCTCGAGCACAAGGTGGATCCGGGACTGCTCAAGTTCTACGTGGAGCAGTCCCACAACATGCGCAGCGACCTGTGCTTCACCATCTTCCTCGACTCCACAGGAGAGCTGGACGGCGGCTACCTGAACACCGTCCTGCTGACGCAGGCGGCCCCGGACCTGGCAGCTTCGTTCCGCGGGCTCGATCACCAGGCGAGGCTGAAGGAGTTGGCCAAGAAGAAGTGGAGCGACGAGAACCTGCGGGACTTCCGGATCGGGCTGGTGAACGCGGGCGGCCGGCCCCTGGGGTACGCCCTGCTGGGTTTCTCCACCGTCCAGATGAAATCCGAGATCCGCAAGGCCGTCGTGATCAACGCAACCGTCACGTCGGCCGCGTTCCTGCTGGCCCTGGTGGGCGTCCTGGTGTTCTCGAGGCAGTTCGTGCGGCCCATCAAGATGGTCGCCGCGGCCATGCAGGGGGTCTCCGAGGGGAACCTGGAACAGGAGCTGGCGGTGACCAGCCGGGACGAGGTGGGCGTGCTGGCCGACTCCTTCAACTACATGGCCAGGGGGCTGCGCGAGCGGGAACGGATCCGCAGCACATTCGCTCGCTACGTCTCCGACCAGGTGGCCGATCGGATCCTCGAGGAGGATGACGAGCTGAACCTGGCGGGCGAATTGCGGCAGGTGACGGTGCTGTTCCTCGATATCCGCGGATTCACCTCGTTGTCTGAGTACATGCATCCCAGGGAACTGGTGGCTCTGCTAAACGACTACTTCGAAATCGTGATCGAGATCGTCTTCCGGCTCGAGGGGACCATCAACAAGTTCATCGGCGATTCCATCATGGCCATCTACGGGGCACCCACCTCCATCGAGCTGCCCGAGCTGAGGGCCGTCCTGACAGCTGTCGAGATTCAGAAATCGGTGGGCGAGTTCAACTGGCGCCGCATGCAGGATGGCAAGGCGGTGGTGAATTTCGGGATCGGGATCCACAGCGGGGAGGCGATCGCCGGAAACATCGGTTCGGCGCTGCGCATGGAGTACACCGTCATCGGACGGGACGTGAACCTGGCCCAGCGGATCGAGTCCGCCACCCGGGAGGGGCAGGTGCTCATCAGCGAGCACACCGTCAGGCACCTCCACGGACTGGTCAAGCTGCAGAAGAAGGAGGCGGTGTTCATGAAGGGAATCGTGGAACCGATACAACTGTATGAGGTCATCGGGGCCAGGGTCGCCACCATCGAGGAGGCCCATGCCTGGCTGGCCGCGGCACGGGAGAAGTCGTCATGAAACGGCGTGCAATACTGGGGCTCGGACTGGTCGCCTTCCTGGCGCCGGTCGCTTGCGACAAGGATGAGGATCACGGCAAGGGCGAGGATCTCACCATCGTCGTCGAGGCGGATCGCAGCAAGCTGAGCGAAGAGGAGGAGAAGCTCCGGACCCGCCAGGCGGCTTTCGAAGAGGAGCGCAAACGCCTGCGCGAGGAGAAGGCCAAACTCATGTCCGAAAAGGGGCAGCTCCAGGACAAGGACAAGACCGCGGCCAGGCGGCTTGCGGAAATGGAAAAGCGCCTGTGGGAGAAGGAGCGCTCCATGTGGAGCAAGGAGGCGTCCATTGAGAAGGGGCGCCAACACCTGGCGAAGAGCAAGAGCGATCTGCTGTTGAGGGCCGCCTCGGGTGGGCTCAAGGGAACCGCGGCCGGATCCACCATCGCTTCCAGGGAAGGAGCGATCGTAAAACGCGAGCGGACCTTCGCGAAGCGCGAATCCGACCTGGCCGGGCGGGAGAAGGATCTGGCCGAGCGCGAGGCCGCGCTGGCCAGGCGTGAAGCGGAGTTCCTGAAGCTGCAGGCAAAGTTGTCCACCGTCCGGATGCCGGCCGTCGCCAGGGTGGCGCCGTCGGAGGGCCGGGTCAACCGCAAGGAAGCCGAGAAGGCGTTCAAGGCGGTCAGCCGGAAGATGCGGAGTCGGGGCATCCTCTGGGCCGACCTGCCTCCAGAGATGGCCGGGCTGGAGAAGGAGTTCTACGCGGCCAAGAAGGCCGGGGATTTCGGCCGTGCCAAGGACCAGGTGACCCAGCTGGAAGCGGTCCTGTCGGCCATGGTCATCGATGCGGGCTTCATAGACCGCAAGTTCGCGCGGCTCAATGCCTTGATCAAGAAGAAACCGCCGAAGGACAAGCAGGCGATCAGCACTTCTTTGCGCAAGGCCACCCGGCTATACGGCGACGGTAGTTTCAAGGCCGCAAACCGTGAGCTCAACCGGATTTTCGCCCTGTTGACGAGATAGACATGTCCAGGACTGCTATCGTATTGATGTTGTTGTGCGCCCTGGGGGCTGTGAGCCTGGGGACCTACTTCCTCGTCTTTCCACGAATCGCCGAGATCCAGTTGACGGAAGTCACCAAGAGCCTCGAGACGGCCGGCCGGTTGCTGCAGGAAATGGACCTGGTCGACGAGGGTGTTCTGACCAGGAAGGCCCTCGAGCTGGCGGCTCGCCCGGGATTGCGCCGGCTGCTCGAGGAGAGGCCGGCCGGACAGGCCGCTCACGAGGCCTGGCTGGTCAAGTTGTGGTCGATGGCTGCCGGTCTGACCGCCGTGGCTCGCAATGTGGCGACGGTCAAGGACTTCTTCATTCTCGACGCGGCGGGTGTCGGCCTGGTGTACCACATCGACCCGCACTGGACCGGCAAGGCCCCTTCGACCCACGAAGCGGTTGAGGAGGCCGTTGAGCGAGCGACCGAAGGTGAGGAGCAGACGTTCATCTTCGAAGATGATGGCCAGCTGGCACGGGCAGTGGTGGTGCCGGTGTCGCACAGGGGCAAGCAGCTCGGGATGCTGTTGATCGTGTTTCTGATCGACGATACGCTGGCCAAGGCCCGCAGCAGCGAGCTGGGACTCGACGTGGATTTCGCCTACCTGACCAGGAAGGGAATTCCGTCGAAGAACCTCTCGGAGGGTGAGCAGACGGCGCTGAAGCGGCACCTCGAGGCCAACCCCGATGTCCTCGAACGCCTGCTGGCCGGCAAGAAGCTTCAAGGCCGGACGATCGAGGCGGCCGGTCAGCGGTATCTGATGGTCGGGGTTCCGGTGAAAGCCAGAGGAGGCAAGGATGTCTGCGGCCTGGTTCTGCTGCGTTCCGTCGAGGACATGGACCGGCCGCTGCACGAGCTGGGCTTGTACCTGTTCGGGGGAACGGGACTGTTGTTCCTGTTCCTGATGGTGCTTACCGTACTGTTCGGGGGTCCCATGGGCAAAACGTCCGACGATAACTCTACCTCAGCGAGGAAGAAATCATGACCAAGCGGTTCAAATTCATTTTGTCGGCTGGCTCCCTGACACTGTGTTGCCTGGTGGTCGCCTGCCCGCCCCCGGGCCAGCAACGCAGGACCGTAAAGACCGTCAAGAGCGGTTCCAGGGCGCCCAGGCCGAGCCTGTTCTCCGTGCCCGGCATGACCGCGGCCATCTACGAGATCGACGCGGTCCGGGGCAGCGATGCCATCAAGGCGCTGCAGGCGAAGTATGAGAAGATGTTCAAGGCCGATCCGAAGAATCCGTTCAAGCGGTTCCTCTGGGCCTACACCCTGAACGATCGCAACCAGGCGTGGCAGGAGCTGGCCAAGGTCACCAAGCTCAACGCCAAGTTCTACTGGGCCTACGTGGGCATGGGCGCCATCGGAGACCGCTGGAAGGTGTACGACCAGTCCGAGAAGAACTTCGCAAGGGCGCTCGATCTGGGCCCGAAGATAGCCATCGGATACGGTCTCTTCGGTCGGATGCAACTGCACAAGGGCGACCACGCCAGGGCCGTCGAACTGTTGAAGACGGCCGTGGAAAAGGACGCCAAGAGGATCAGCTACCGGCTCGACCTGGCCCGGGCCCAGGCGGCGGCAGGCCAGAAGGCGGAGGCAAAGGCCTCCTACCTGCAGGTCATCAAAATGAAATCGGATTCGTTCGCGGCCCACGCTGAGCTGGCCCGGGAGCAAAAGGCCACCGGCGAGAAGGCCGCCGCGGTGGATTCCTTTGCCAGGGCCGCCGAGCTCGACCCCAAGTCGTACCCGGTGCGGTTCGATCGAGCCGGGCTGCTCGCTGCGCTGGACCGCGGAGACGAGGCGGTCGCGGCTTACCAGGACGCCTGCCGGCTCAAGCCCCGCAAACTGGCCTGCTGGCAAGCCCTGGCGGCCCTGGCGGGCAAGCTTACGCGACAGGACCTCCGGGTGGCGGCCTTCGAGAGAGTGATCGAGATCGAGTTCGAGAACCTCGAGGCCCACGCCTACCTGGCGCCGGTCTACCTGGAGCAAGGCGCCATCGAGAAGGCCCTGCCTTCCTACCAGCTCGTGCTGGCCAAGGAAAAGGACAACATCCAGGCCCTGGCCGGTCTGGCCCAGATCTACGAGAAGGGCGAGGATTTTTCCAAGGCCATCGAGTTCACCCAGCGCGTGCTGGAAAAGCAGGCCGACCATCCAGGAGCCAAGGCCTCGATGGAGCGCCTGTTCGCCATGTTCCACATCCTGCCCAAACCCATCAGCGGCAAGACCCCCAACAAGGTCTTCTCGGCCAACCAAAGACACATCGCATCCGTGTACAAGCTGCGACTGAAGGACGAGCCGGGATTGCGCGGAGACCTGAAGATCAAGGTGACCGTGGACAACGCAGGCAAGGTGCGGGACGTGACCGTGGACAAGGACGCGGTCGGAGATCTGGTGCTTCGGCTCTGCGCCATCTGGAACATGAAGCGCTCCCGCTTCCCGGACGGATACGGCGCCACCTACGACTTCGAGCTGACCCTCAAGCCTGGCGCTAGATGAAACCCCCGGTCCTGACCGGCCTGGACGTCCTGCTCTGTTCATGAGAAAAAAGAGGCCCCCGGGAGAATCCCGGGGGCCTCCGGTAGGTCGGCGTCGTGGGTGCTGGCCTCAGGGGGCCGGTGTCACGGTGACGTCGAAGGTGAACTCACCATAGTTGTCTGACCACCAGCCGGTGGTCACGATGATGTAGGTGCCGCCGGCGCCCGCGGGCACCACGTAGGTGAACTCTTCGGGATTGCCCGAGTCGTCACCGGCCACGCAGGAACCGTCCAGATCGGCGCAGTCAGTAGCCATGTAGATCGACGCGTCGAAGTACCCGGTCGGGTCCATGGAGGCGAATATGGTGTCGCCCTCGATCAGATCGATGGACCAGTAGATGTCTGGGCCCGCCGTGGAATAGCCGGTGCAGGTGCCGTCGTGGGCGTGGGCGGCCGAGTATCCGGTGCTGTCCGCGATGGTGCTGAATGCGTTGCCGACCAGCGCGATGGGTCTTGGATCGTCGCACGTGTCGCCGAGCATGTAGCAGTGGGCGCCGCCGACATCGAGGCAGCCGAACTCGCATTCGGTGATCTCCCAGTAGCTGTCGATGCAGGTCTCGAGGTCGCTGTCTGCATTGCAGACCTGGACGTCGGTGGCCGGATCGCATTCCGGGGTGCACATGGCGTTGCCATCGGCGTCCACCTCGCAGCCGACCCGGCAATCCCGCACCTCCCAGAACCCTTCGGCGTTGCAGAACTCGAAATCGTCGCCCGCGTTGCAGAACGGGTCGTCCACGCCGGGGTTGCATTCAAGCGTACAGAACGCGACGCCGTCCTCGTCCACCTCGCAGCCGATCGGGCATACCATCACGTCGACCCAGGTGATGTAGTCTTCGCAGTCCTGCAGTATGTCGCCGTTGCACTGGTTGCTGCCCGACACGCACAGGGCCGTTTCGATGTGGACGTCGAAGGTAGTGTCGGCGGCGGCGGCGTTGAGGTTGCGCAGCATCAAGGTGTAGTCACCATCGTAGAACGATAGGTAGACGAACGAGATTGGGTCACCGGCGCCGGCGGCTTCCTCCGGATCCTCCTCCCAGCGGATGAAATGATCGCCGCCGGGGTCCGACACCAGGTAACCGTCTGCATCAAAGCTAAAGTACTCGAACACCTGGCCTTCGAGCAGGATCTCGCTGTTTGCAGTCGGGGTGACGTCGATGAAGTAGGCCTTGTCCTCCTCGGTGGTGAACTGGACGAACGCCACGCCGGCATCGGTATGCAGGTCCAGGTTCGCCCTGTCGACCGGGGTGCCGTACACCGGGGCGCCCACGTTCGTGGCGTCAAGCATGAAGGCCGTGGTGGTGTAGTCCAAGCCGGTGACCGGGCCGCCGCCGGTATCCAACACCACGTACTCGTACAGCCCACCCACTTGGACCGGGAAGACCGGGTTGTTGGCCCAATACAGACTACCACCCGACATCTCCACATAATTGAAGCGCAAGCCTGCCCTGCGAGCGAAGGCATAGCTCTCGTTCGGCCAGGTGTCACATACCGGCGGAGCGATGTAGGCGATCATGGTCTCCTGGGCGTTGAAGTAGTTGGCGCCGATCGCATCGCCCATACTGAAGGCGTTCGGCATGTCCAGGGTGGTGCCGGTGTATTCGGTGCCCACGACGAGCTCATCCATTGGCGGTTGGACCTGCTCGAAGGTCACCGGAGCCTCCCTGCCATAGTAGTCGAGGATGACAAGGTAGAAATGGGTGTCTCCCGTCAGGGCGCCGGCGGAGACGCTTTCGTCCTCGTCCCCCCAGGGGCCGTCCGAGAAATCGACCGTGACCAGGTTTGAGTCGAGCAGGTAGACGACCGGGTCGAGATCGGCGCTGGCGTAGACGGTCGCGGCAAAGAACTCGAACTGCAACACGTCGAAGCCTATCATGAGCATGTCTTCTTCTGGAAGGACCAGGTCGGTACAGTCGTCCACATCGCAGTCGATCAAGGGCATGAAATCCAGGTCGACCCGGTATTCGCGGGCGGGACCTAGCAGCACCCAATAGTCCACCACCAGCTGGTAGTCGCCGTCTGTCTGGGCGGCGAACCAGGCGAACAGGTCCGCGGTGTCGTCACCTGCCCTGTAGCTGCCAATGTACGTGCCGGCTACGTCGAACAACATCACGGCGCCGTACACGTTGTTGGGGGTGTCCGGCAGCGGCTGACCGAGGGAGTAGATGTTGACGATGTCGCTGGCTGTCAGGCCGAGCAGGTTGTAACCGTCCACATCGTAGTCGTCGAAGTCGCCCTCCAGGACGTCAGGAATGGTGTCCACGTCGGTGAATACCGGGGCGGGCAGGGTCGTGACCTTGATGAAATAGGTGAACTCTTCGCCGCCGACCGGGATGGTGTTGAGGCCGAAGGCGAACGGGTGACCCAGAGCATTGGTGAAATCGGACACCTGGATGACATAGACGCCGTCGATCGGCAGGTAGGCCCGGCGCATGGATTCGATGCCGTTGGGGTTCAGTGCCCAGCGATCGTAGACGATGTAGTTATCGTCGTCGATGCCCCAGATCGCAAAGGCCGGCATGGTGGCGCCTTCGGAGATCGCGCGGATCTCCAGGTAGGTGCCCGCATCGGCGAGAAACACGAAGCTGTCCCAGTCGGCGTCGATAAGGCCGTCGTCGTCCAGATCCGATGGTACACCGATCACACCGCCCAGGGTGACGGTCTCATTCACGGCGCCAATATCGAACTGTGCCGGAGTGCCATCGAACATCACGTCGTTGTTCTCGGCTGCCTCGGGAACGTTCGGCTCGGGCAGCACGTTGGGCACGCACTCGCCGTTCTCGGGGTGGGTGTCCGCGCCGCAGACCACCTCGGGTATGCAGGTGCCCGTGGCCTCATCGAAGACCGTCCCGGGGGCGCACTCGGTGATCAACGGGTCGCACTCGCCGGTGGCCTCGTTGAGCACGGTGCCCACCCCGCACTCCGGATACTCGACGCATTCTTCCAAGGTGTCGTCCCAGTACTCGATGTCCGAGCACGCGGGCAAGCACTCGCCGTTGACCAACTCCGTGCCGGGGGCGCACTCGGTGATCTCCTCGCACTCGCCGGTGTCCGGGTTGAAGTACATTCCGTTGTCGCACTGCACCGACACGCACTCGGCGCCGTCCGGGTCCCAGTACTCGTCGTCACCACACATGGGAACGCAGGTGCCATCTTCTTCGACGGTACCGGCGCCGCACGTGGTCGTGGTGCCGCCATCGCAGGCACCCATCACGAGGGCCAGCATGGCCACCAGTGAAATAGACAACAACTTCTTCATCTTCTCCTCCTTGGGGTTGATGGAAACGAACTCGGGAAAATGTCCTACCTTGGTATACATTGTATGTGAACGCGGTACTTTCGCATGTCAAGCCGCGTCTGTCAACTACTTTTCGCCGCCTCGCAGGGCAACCGAACTGGCCGAAACTAAAGGAAAAAACTCTCTTCTAGGAGATGCTAGGCCACCGACAGCACGTTGGTCAGCAGGGTCAGGGTGATCGGGTGGAACGGCAATCCGTGGATCTTTAGCTCGCCCGACACGAGCTTTTTGATCAGCGTCTGGCCGGCCGGGTCGAGCAGGTCGGGCAGGCCGAAGCGGACCGGCACGCTGGACAGGTTCAGGATGGTCTCCGATTCGGCTTCGACGTGCAGGTCCGGCCTGCCCACCACGCCGTCGAAGATCACGCAGCTTCCGCGGTTGAAGAACATGGTCAGGCTGACCTCGACGTCCGGGGCGGTGATCGCCACCGAGCCCTTGATCCACCCGAAGGCGCGGGCCTTTTCCGGGTTCTGCTCCATGTTCTGCGTCATCAGGTCGGCCAGCATGTTGGCCAGGCCGTTCTCCTGGGCTCCCTCGTCCACGATTATCGATGGCTGGCTCACGACGTTCCTCTCCTTGTTGATTGCCTTACCAGGCCTTGCGTATAATTCTCTCGATCTCCTCGATCTCGAACACCGGCTTGGGGCTGTATATGATGCAGCCGTCCGACAAAGACATTTCGGCGGCCTTGGACGGACCGTCCTCGGGAACCCCGTATTCCTTCAGCGTCTTGGTCAGTCCGACCTCGGCCAGGAAGGCCTGCATCCGGTCCGCCGCGGCCAGGCCGGCCTGTTCCTCGCTCATCCCTGCCGTGTCCACGCCCATGGTGCGCGCGACCAGGGCCAGACGGTTGGCGGCCACGTCGTTGAAGTAGCGCATGGTGTGCGGCAGCAGCAGGGCGTTGAGCGTGCCGTGGTGGACGTGGTACAGGGCTCCCAGGCTGTGGGCCATGGCGTGGTTCAGGCTGCACATGGCGTTGGAGAAGGCGGAGCCGGCCATGTTTGCCGCCAGCAGCATCTGGCCGCGGGCGATCAGGTCGCCGGGCTCCTGGAGCGAGCGGGGGAGCCAGGCGGCGATCAGCCTGACGGCCTCGGTGGCATAGGCGTCGGACAGGGGCTGGCGCAGGCTGGAGAACAGCGACTCGACCGCGTGGCTCATGGCGTCCATGCCGGTGGCCGCGGTCAGGTCGGCCGGCAGCCCGGTTACCAGGGTCGGATCGAGCACCGCCACGTCCGGGTGCAGGAAGTGGCTGCCGACGAACGTCTTCTGGCCGCGCTCGGGAGCGGTGATGACGGTCACCAGGGTCATCTCCGAGCCCGTCCCGGCCGTGGTGGGGATGGCGATGTGCGGCATCAGACGCCGGGTCAGGATGTGGTAGCCCTCGTGGTCGAGCAGCTTGCCGCCTTCCGTGAGCACCACGGCCATGGCCTTGCCCGTGTCGATGGCGCTGCCGCCGCCCAGCGAGATCAGAAGGTCGGCACCCATCTCGCGAGCCCGGTCGGCGCCTTCGTCCACCGCCGGCGCGGTCGGATCGAGAACCACGCCGGCGAACACCCCGGCCAGGCGCGGGCCGAGCGATTTCGTAAGCCGTTCGACCATGTCGGTCTTCTCGGCCAGGAACGAATCGGTGACGATCACCGCCCGTTCGCAGCCCAGCTCGGCCACCAGGTCGCCGACGTCGTCGGCGGCGCCGGCGCCGAAGACGACCTTGTGGGTATGGGCGTATGAGAAGTTCAGGTCGGCGTCGTATTCCATCTGGTCTCTCCGCTGGCTCACTCGTCCAGGAAGTTGGTGTCGATGTTGGATGCGTTCTCCACCAGCACCTGGGCGGCCTTGATGTGCCGGACTATCATCGGCAGGTTGCCCTTTAGCCTCAGCTTGCCCTGCATCATCCCCTTGATCGGGTCGAGCTGCTTGCGGATGACCGCCTTCCACTGGGTGTAGGAGCCGGTGATGACGAACGGCTGCTTCTGGGCCTCGTCCATGTCCGCGATGTACGCCTTGCGGCACTCTCCCTGGTGAACGTCGAGGATGAAGGCGGTGTCTTCCTCCAGGCCGGCGGCCGGCTCGGCCTTGACCACGAACGCCAGAGCACCGGCCGTCCACGCGGCGCCGGCCGTCTTGTACTCCGGATCGGCGTTGATGGCATCCTTGTATGCCGCGACCCATTCTTCGCTCGGAAAATCGATTGCCATGGGTTCCTCCCTTTTTCGTGGGCTGATGGGTGCACATTGTTCTCACCGCACAGCGAAGATGTCAAGCGCGGCGACCGGTTGACTTGGCCCGAAGATGCTGTCAAGAATGGGCCGCCTGCCGGAACCTCGACCCGGATGAGGAGGGCGTCTTGATACCGAGATACACACGGCCCGAGATGCGCGCGATCTGGACCGACGAGAACCGTCTCCGGATCTGGATGGAGATCGAGCTGTGCGCCTGCGAGGCCATGGCCGAGCACGATCTGGTGCCGCAGGAGGCGGCCGCGAAGCTGCGGGCCGCCCAATGGACCATCGGAGCCGATGACGTCGAAGCCATCGCCGCCATCGAGGAGCAGACCCGCCACGACGTGATCGCGTTCCTGACCCACCTGGAGCGCAAGATGGGGCCGGACGCCCGCTACCTGCACCTGGGCATGACCAGCTCCGACGTGCTGGACACCGCCTTCGCCGTCCAGCTCACGCGCGCCTGCGACCTGCTGGTCGACGGCCTTCAATCCCTGCGGGCCGTGGTGCGAGAGCAGGCCCTGGCCCACCGCCACACGCTCATGGTCGGCCGCACTCATGGCATTCACGCCGAGCCGATCACCTTCGGGCTGACCCTGGCCATCTGGCACCATGAGCTGGGCCGGCAGCGCCGGCGCCTGGAGGCAGCCCGGCGATCGGTGTCCGTCGGCAAGCTGTCCGGCGCGGTCGGCACCTTTGCCCACCTGCCGCCCGAGGTCGAGCACCGCGTCTGTGTGAAGCTGGGGCTCGACCCCGCGCCGATCTCCAACCAGGTGGTCCAGCGAGACCGCCACGCCGAGCTGTTCTGCGCCCTGGCCAACCTGGGGGCGACCATCGAGAAGATCTCGGTCAACATCCGCCACCTGCAGCGCACCGAGGTAGGGGAGGTCGGCGAGCCGTTCGGCTCGGGGCAGCGCGGCTCCTCGGCCATGCCCCATAAGAGAAATCCCATCGGAACCGAGAACCTGACCGGGTTGGCGCGGCTTCTGCGCTCTTACGCCATGGCGTCACTGGAGAACGTGGCCCTGTGGCACGAACGCGACATCTCCCACTCGTCGGTCGAGCGGGTCATCGGCCCGGACGCCACCATCCTGGCCGACTACGCCATGGCGCGCCTGGCGAGCATCCTGAAAGACCTGGTCGTCCGGCCCGACAGGATGAGGAAGAACCTCCAGCTGACCGGCGGGCAGGTCTTCAGCCAGACCGTGCTGCTGGCCCTGGTAAGGAGCGGGATCGAGCGCGAGAAGGCATACGAGCTGGTTCAGCGCAACGCCCTGGCCTCGGCGGACAGCGGCCGTCCTTTCGAGGATCTGCTGCTCGAAGACGCCGAGGTGGTCGAGCGACTCGGCCGCGAGGGCGTGAAGGCCTGCTTTGATCACGAGCCCCTGCTGGCCAGCGTGGACGCCATATTCGAGCGGGTTTTCGGCGACAACATGTGATAGTTACGATATAATTGGCTGTTAAGCATTAGTTCCAAGTTCCTAGTTCCTAGTTCCTAGTTGGAACTTGGAACTTGGAACTAGGAACTAGGAACTTTTTTTTGAGGTCGCATGGCGGAGCAGGAACAGACCCGTTCCCAGGGCGAGCCCATTTCGGGCAACCTGGCCCTGTGCGCCTTCGCCGCCAAGTCACACCTCTTCAAGAAGGTGGCGCAGGAGGACATCGGCCTGGTTTACAAGGCGGGACGCCTGTACAAGGTGCCGGCCGGCCAGCTCGTGGTGCGCGAGGGCGACCCCGGGAGCCAGCTGTTCCTGATCGTCAAGGGCACCGTCCAACTCGTCGCCCGGGGGCCGAGCGGGACGGTGGAACTGGACCGGCTCTCGCGCGGCGCCATCTTCGGCGAGGTGTGCTTCCTGACCGGCAAGCCGCGCACCGCCAGCGTGATGACGATCGATGCGGTCGAGATCATCGGCTTCACCCGCCGTGATCTGGATCCGATCCTGAAGAAATACCCCAAGGTCCGCAAGCTGATCCAGGTGATGATGTCCGCCCGGGCCGAGAACGCCATCGAGAAGATGACTTCGTAGACTCCTGGAGGCGAGAGATGAAGTCGCGGTTGGATTTTTCCAGTTCTGTCGTGCTGGCCGTCGCGCTCGGCGGGCTTTGGAGCCTGCCGGCCCGGGCCGACGGCATAACGATTACGGGCCGCTGGTGGACGCCGCTGGGCGTGATGAAGATCTCCCAGAAGGGCAAGAAGGTCACCGGCACCGTGTCCTGGAAGTGCAAGGTGTGCCCCTTCAAGCGCGGGGAGAAGGTGTTCCGTGGGGTGCTGCTCGAGGACAGCCTCAGCGGCCGGATGCGCTACTGCCTGAAGGGCAAGCAGTGCAAGGGCGACGGCTGGGCGCCGCTGGTGATGCTGGTGGCCCGCGAGGGCAGGGTGCTCTCGGGCGCGGCGTACTTCAAGCCGACCGAGTGCCGCATCGGCGGCAAGGGCAAGAAGGAAGGCATCGTAATGCGCAAGCTGCGGCGCAGGCCCAAGAAGCCGAAGCCCGAGCCCAAGCCCGAGCCCAAGCCGGAGGACGGCCAGGCCGCCATCGAGGACGAGGACGGGGCCATGGAGGCCGAGGTCAAGGCGCTCGACCCGAAGGACTACGAGAAGAACTCCGGCACCTGGCAGGCCAACATGGAGGCCGGCGCCCAGTTCATGAACAACGGCTTTTTCGAGCGTGCCCGCCGCAAGTTCCGCCAGGCCATCGATCTAGACCCGACCCGGCCCGAGGCATTCAATGGCATCGGGGTGACCTACTACGCCCGCAACGACTACGACGAAGCCCTGAGGTGGTACAAGAAGGGGCTGGAGGTCGACGCCAACTTCGGCGACGCATACTACAACATGGCCTGCATCTACTCGCTGAAGAAGAAGCCCAACCTGGCCTTCCGCTACCTGCACATCGCAGCCCTGAACGGCTTCGTCCAGCCCAAGGTGCTGGCCGAGGACTCCGACCTGGACAACCTGCGCTCCGACCCGCGCTATAAGAAGATCGTGCAGCAGATGCGGAGAGGGGCCAGATAGTATAGTAGTACCGGCTCACTCTCCCGTGACCCTGAACACCTCGTCGCCCGGGCGGGCGCGTTCGGGCACCTTGACGCCGATCTCGTCCCCGGCACCGGCCGTCTCGACCGGGTTGCGGTCGATCTCCATCGAGTCGACGCTGAAGGTTGCATCGGTCGAGCTGCCCTTGATGTGGATCGTCTCGCCCTTCTTCAGGGTTGCGTTCAACTCGATGGCGGCGACCATCGGCTTGGCGAAGAAATGAGTGACCTTTCCGATCGTTTCCTCGGGCATGGCTGTCCTCCCGGGCCGGAACGTTGATGCGACGTCACCGATGCTAGCGGGATGGAGAGAGATCTGTCAAGCCGCCGCGCCCATCACCGGCGGCGCGCCTCTCCCGGGGGGACTCGCCGGGCTCGCCGGGCTCGCCGGGGTTATACTGGCTCTACTTGTGGTCGCGGGTGCCGCAGCTGCTGACGTTGGCGGCCGTGGGGCACGAGGAGGTCCCGCCCCGCTTGCAGCCGAGCTTCTTGCAGTACTTGTCGCCATCCGACTGGCTCATGCCCGACGGGTAGCAGCAGTACTTCCGGTCCTTGCACTTGTCCGTGCTGTCGGACTTGCAGATGATGGCCGGGTCCCCCGCCGAGGCGACAGGCACGAAGGCCAGCAGGAACGCAACCGCGGTTAGTGCGACGATGATGAATTTCATGTTCTTCCTCCCAGTGACTGGTTCACGAAAATGTCTCCTTACGAAGGCCTGGGGATCGAAGGGGCGGAGGTCGGAGGATCCTCTTGACAATTTAGCTAGATTAGCTAACATGGCAAGTACAAGATACATGGACCTCGAATTCACCATGGAGAGGATTCACATGGCAAAGACCGTGAACATGCACGAAGCCAAGAGCACGCTTTCGCGGCTCGTGGAGGAGGCGGAGTCGGGCGAAGAGATCGTGTTGGCCAGAGCCGGCAAGCCGGTGGTACGTCTGGTTCCGGTCCACAGAACCAAGCGGCGCCGACTGGGCCTTTGGAAGGGCAAGGTCTGGATGGCCGACGACTTTGACGCCCCGCTTCCCGAAGAGATGACGGCTGCATGGGAGGGCCGCCGGCCTTGAGGCTCCTTCTCGACACCCACTCCCTGATATGGGCGTTGGAGGGATGTCCGCGGTTGTCCCAGACCGCCCGCCAGGCGATCGAGGACCTCGACAACGAGATTCTGGTCAGCGCCGTGTCAGCCTGGGAGATCGCCATCAAGACGTCCCTGGGACGTCTGAGGACACCTGGGAACCTCATCGAGGCGATAGACCATGCAGGCTTCGTTCGGCGTAACATCGGCTTTGCCGAGGCGAAACAACTGGAGACCCTGCCCTGGCACCACAAGGATCCGTTCGATCGAATGCTCGTTGCGCAGGCACTCGAGGAAGGCATCCCTATTGTCACTTGCGACCGGCAGATCGCCCGGTATCAGGTGCAAATCCTCTGGTAGTGACAACCGTCGTCGATTTTCAATAGGCGCAGGACAATCATCGCGGCCATCGCCACCGTGATCTGTGCGATTTACGCCGCAATTCAGGTCCCCCTTTTCTGTTGAACGCACCCAGCCCCGGTATCTCAGGTGAACAGGGCCTTGACGAAGGCCTGGGGGTCGAAGGGGCGGAGGTCGGAGGCCTGTTCGCCGATGCCGATGTAGCGGATCGGGATGCCGAAGGTGTCGGCGATGCCTATTATGACGCCGCCCTTGGCGGTGCCGTCGAGCTTGGTCAGGATGATGCCGGTGACGCCCAGGGCCTTGTGGAACTGCCTGGCCTGGTTGATGGCGTTCTGGCCGGTGGTGGCGTCCAGGATCAGCCAGACCTCGTGGGGGGCGCCTTGCATGGCCTTGCCGCACACCCGCTGCACCTTGGCGAGCTCCTCGACCAGGTTGACCTTGGTGTGCAGCCGGCCGGCGGTGTCGGCGATGACCACGTCGGCGCCCTGGCTCTTGGCGGCGCTGATGGCGTCGTAGACCACGGCGCCCGGGTCGCCGCCTTCCTGGCCGCGGATCACCTGCGCGTCGGTACGCTGGCCCCAGATCTGCAGCTGCTCGACGGCCGCGGCGCGGAAGGTGTCGGCGGCGGCCAGGATCACCTTGCGGCCCTCGCCGACGTGCATCAGGGCCAGCTTGCCGATGGTGGTGGTCTTGCCGGTGCCGTTGACGCCGATCACCAGGATCACGAAGGGCTTGTGTGCGGTGACGTCCACGGGCGGGGCCTCGACGGCCAGCATGGAGTGGATCTCATCCTTCATGGCGGCGAGGACCTTGGCGGGATCGCCGCGCTCGGCGCGGCCCAGCTCGTTGGTGATCAAGTCGGTCAGCTTCTGGGCCGAGCGGACGCCGATGTCGGCGGTGAAGAGGATCTCCTCGATCTCTTCCAGCTCGTCCTCGTCCAGGGCCTTGCGGCCCAGCATGGATGTGAGCCTGGAGACGAAGCCGGAGCGGGTTTTCTCGAGGCCTTCTTCGAGGGATTTGGGCACGGGCTTGGGCACGGGGGCTTCGCCGCGCAGGGTCTCCTGGCGGGCCATGCGGGCGACCTCGTCGTGGGCCTGGCGTTCCTCGCGGCGTTGGCGGGCCTTATCCAGCAGCTCGGTCTGGAGGTCGACGCCCTCTTGCCCGACCTCCTCCGTTTCCTCTTCCGCTTCCTCCTCTTCTTCCTCGTCGGCCCGGCGCTTGGCCTCGGCCCACAGGCGGGCGGTGCGGGCGGCCTCGGCCTCGTCCTCCTTCAACTCGCCGATGCGGCCCGACGGCTTCAGCAGCTTGCGGATGACGGCAACTACCAGCCAGCCGAAGAACAGCAACACCAGGACCAGCATGACGATGACGAAGGTGTCGCCGCCGGAATCGTCTTCGGTCCTGGCGGCCAGCAGGCCGTCGAGCAGGGGCTGAAAGCGATCGAGCATGGTTGCCTCAGCCGGCTTGACGCATCGTTTCCGGACGCCCGTAGGGCTGGTCGCCGCCCGTGTCGTCCTCCTGGCGCAGCTCGACCGAGACGATGGTGGAGATGCCCGGTTCCTCCATGGTGATGCCGTACAGGCGCTGGAGCAATTCCATGGTGCGCTTGTTGTGCGTGATGATGATGAACTGGCTGCTGTGCGCCATCTCCTTGACCATCTTGTTGAAGCGCACGATGTTGACGTCGTCCAGCGGGGCGTCGACCTCGTCGAGCAGGCAGAACGGGGTGGGCTTGACCAGGAAGATCGAGAAGAGCAGCGCCACCGCGGTCAGGGCCTTCTCGCCGCCCGAGAGCAGCTCGATGTTCTGCAGCTTCTTGCCAGGCGGCTGGGCCACGATGTCCACTCCGGCCTCGAGCAGGTCCTCGGTGGGATCCAGCACCAGGTGCGCCCGGCCGCCGTGGAACAGGCGCGGGAAGACCTCCTGGAACTTCGCGTTTATAGCGCTGAACGCCTCCCGGAAGCGCTTGCGGCTGGTGCGGTTGATCTTCTGGATCACTCTCTGGAGCTTCTCGAGCGATTCCTCCAGGTCCTGGCTCTGGGTGGTCAGGAACTCGAAGCGCTCATTGAGCTCCTCGAACTGCTCCACCGCGTGCGGGTTGACGTCGCCCATGCGCTCCAGGTCGTGGCGCAGCTTCTCCGCCCTGGCCTGCTCCTTTTCGCCCGGCGGCGGGAGCAAGTGGTAGGTGGCCAGGCAGTCCGCCAGATCGACCTTGTGGCCGCGGCGCACGTCCTGGGCCAGGTGGTCCAGGTTCATCTCGATCTCCCGCGTCCGTATGCTGGCGTCCGCGAGCGACCCGCTCACGACGTCCTGCTCGGCGCGGGTCTGCTTGACCCGGGTCTCCTCTTCCTGCACCTCGGCCAACAGGCGCTCGTAGGCCTCCCGGCGCACTCCCAGCTCGGCCTGCTGTCGCTCGCGCCGGGCCAGCAACTGGGAGATCTCCTTCCTGCTGCTCTCGATCTTGTGCTTGCTCTGGACCGAATGCAGGTTGCCGTCCGTGATCTCGGACCGCAGCCTCTCGATGCGGGCCTGAAGGTCCTTGTGGGTATTATGAAGGTGTTCCTTGTTGCGCCGGGCCGACTCCTGCCGCTCCCGCGTGGCGGCGGCCTGGATCTTCAGCTCGGTGACCTCTTGTGACAGGTCGGCCAGGACGCGTCTCTCCTGATCCACCAGGTCGCGGCCCGAACGGATACGGGCCTCGACGCTGGTCCGGTCGTCGCCGCTCCTCTCCAAGGCCTGCTGGGCCTGTTCCCGCTCCCGCTGCGTTTTTTCAATTTCACCCTCGAGCCGCTGGCTCTCCCGGCCCAGGCTCTGAAGCTTTTGGGAGATGCCGGCCAGCTGGTCGTGCAGGTGGCTGAGGTCCTTCTGCTGATCGACGATGCGGATCTCTTCGTCGTGGGAGTTGTCCCGCAGGCTATCGATCGAGGCGGCCAGGCCGGCGTTCTGGGACTTGAGCTTGCTCTGGCGATCCTGGACCATGCGGTAATCGGCCTCGAGACCGGTCAGCTTCTGCGCAAGCTCGCGGATCTCGCGCTTGTTTTTGAGCAGGTGGGTGCCTGGACCTTCCAGCGACCCGCCGGTCAGCACCCCCTGAGGCTCCAGCACCTCGCCGTCAAGGGTCACCAGGGTTGCCATGTGACCGTTGGCCGACCAGAGCGAAAGCGCACACGACAGGTCCTCGACCACCACCACGTCGCCCAGCAGGTAGCGCACCACTGCGGCGTGGTCGGGCTCGAAATCCACCAGGCCGATCATTAGGCCGATCACGCCCAGGCCGGTCACCGAATCGTCCTCGGTGCTGACGGCGGACTCCCGCAGGTCCAGCGGGATAAAGGACGAGCGGCCCTCGGCCTTGCGTTTGAGGTAGTCCAGCGCGACCAGTCCGCTCTCCTGGGACTGGACCACCACACCCTGGAGACGGTCTCCCAGCACCGCCTGGACGGCCGTCTCGAAGCGCGGCGGCGAGCGCAGGATATCCGCCACCAGGCCGACTACCTGGCTGTCCTCGCCTGCCTCGCGGGCGTTCTGCATCACCCGCCGTACGCCGCTCATACAGCCCTCGTAGTCGCGTTCGATCTCCTTCAGCGACTCCAGGCGCGAACGCCGCTTGCCGATCTCATCGCGCAGGGCCATGGCCCTGGCCTCGTTCTCGGCTGCCAGGCTGTGGGTCTCGGCCAGGCTGTTCTCCTCGAACTCCCGCCGTTCGATCAGCTTCAGGTGCAGCTGGCGAAGCTGGTTGAGCCGTTCGGCCTGCTCGCGCTCCTTGGCCGTCAGCTGCTTCTGCTGCCGGGCCAGCGCGTTGTGTTCGGCCCTGGCCTGGCCCAGTAGTCCCTCGTAGTCCAGCAATCGCTGGTCCAGGCTGGCCAGGCGCGAGCGCAGCTCGGCCGTCTGTTCGCGCTGGTGGAGCTGGGTCTGTCGCTCGGCGTCGATGTCCGCTTCGATCTGGCCGACCTTCAGACCATGGGCGCGTTGGACATCTTCCTGTTCGGCCAGCCGGGAGGCGGCGCTGGTCGCCACCTCCACCAGGTCGGCCAGTTCCTGATCGGCCTTTTCTATGTCGATCGCCAGCTGTTGCTGTTGGACCCGCAAGGCCTCGATCTCCATGGCCGACTCCTGTCCGCGTTCGGACAGGGACTCCACCTCGCGTGACAGGAACTCGATGTTCTGCTCGTTCAGCTTGATCTGGTTGTCGGTCGAAAGCAGCCCTTCCTGGATCTGCGCGATCTGCTTGTCGTCGTCGAGGAGCTGTACGCGGTTCTTCTCCACCGCGGCGTCCAGCCCGGAAAGCCGGCTCATGAGAGCGGCCTCCTGCTTTTCGAGGAGCTGGCGCTTGCCGCGCAGGTGCCGGAGCAGGGCCTGCAACTCGAGGTAGCGGTGGGAGGCCACATGCAGCTCGATCTCGCGCAGCATGTCCCTGAGCTTGTGGAAGCGGGCCGCCTTGCGGGCCTGGCGCTGGAGCGAGCCCATGTTGCGCTTGATCTCCTGGACCACGTCGGCCACTCGCAGGAGGTTCTGGCTGGTCTGCTCCATCTTGCGCTCGGCCGTTCGCTTGCGGGCCTTGTACTTGCTGATTCCGGCCGCTTCATCGATAAAGATCCTGCGCTCGGACGGCTTCTGGGACACCAGCAGGCCGATCTGGCCCTGCCCGATGATCGAGTAGGCCCGGGTACCCACCCCGGTGCCCATGAAAAGCTCCTGCACGTCAAGCAGGCGGCAGGGAGTGCGGTTGATCAGGTACTCGCTCTCCCCTGAACGGAACAGCCGCCGTCCGACGCTGATGTCACGCAGGTGGGCATACTCCGGGGGAACGTTCCGCCCGTCGTTTTCGAAGGTGATCTCGACCTCGGCCATGCCCATGGGGGGTTTGGATTCGCTGCCTGCGAAGATCACGTCCTCCATGGTCTTGCCGCGCAGGATCCGGAAGCTCTGCTCGCCCATGGCCCAGCGGACGGCGTCGACCACGTTGGACTTGCCGCAGCCATTGGGCCCCACGATGCCGGTGATGCCGTCGTCGAACCGGAGCCGGGTGCGCTCCATGAACGACTTGAATCCCAAGATGTCGAGCCTGCGAATCTTCAACTGCCAACTCCGTACATGTATGGCAACGTATTATGACGTAATGTCTGTCAGGTTTTCATACATCCTTGATTTAACAAAGGAACGATAAACGCCTCAACTTAGCATAGCCAAATGGGCCTGTAAAGGAAAAAAATACATTCTACAGTAGTGGGTTTGCCGGACTACCCCACCTTCGCGGGCCATAGCCCGCTACGGTGGGCGACGGCCCGTATCTGGTGGTGGCGCATTGATCTCGATCAAGTCCACGAAGCGCTGGTCCTGTCTGAGCTTGTCGAACATGGGGTCGTCGCGCAGCCAGTCGCCGACCCGGATTTCGTGAAGCTCCACGGCGCGGTGAAGCAGTCCGAGGGCTTTGTCTGGCTGATCCGCTTGAGCGTGAATGGCGGCCAGGTTGTACAGGGCGTAGAGGTGGTCGGGGATCAGATCCACCACGGACTGCAGGTGCCGGGCGCCCTGCTCGAAAAAGCCCGCCTGCAGGTAGGCCAGCCCCAGGTCGACCGCGATCTCGGTATCGTGCGGGCTATGCTCATGCGCGGTTCGCAGGTGGCCGATGGCCTCATGGACCTGGCCCTGGTCCATCCGGAGGATGCCCTTTTCGCGGTTGGCCTGGGGGTCGAGAGGATCGAGGTCCAGGACCGCGTTCAGGGCGTCTTCGGCCTCCGTGAACTCGCCGCGATCGGAATGGGCGGCGCCCAGTTGCAGCAGGGCGTCGATGTTGTCGGGATCAAGGTCCAGGGCGGCCTGCAACTCATGCATGCCCAGCTCTGTCCCGGAGCGCGACAAGAACAGGCCCAGGTGGTAGTGGGTGGCCGGATCCCCGGGTGCCAGCCGGACCGCCGCCAGCAGGTCCTCAAGGGCCTCGAGCATGCGGCCCTGTTCCACGTAGACGCTGGCCCGGTTGATGCGCGGGAAGTGCGCGCTCCGGTCGAGGTCGATGGCCCGGCCGAACTCCCGCAGGGCTTCCTCGAGCCAGCCCCGATCGGCCAGTTCGATGCCGCGCTGGTTGATGGCCTCGCTCGAATGGTTGTTGCGTGGACTCAAGCTCATGGGTACGTATGATAGACCCCGTTGCCACCGTCGGTCAACCCGAAATGGAAGTCTCGCCTGTCGGTTGATGACGGCCTTCCCGGATGGTAGATTTGTTTTTCAGAGGCGGACATGCCGGATTTTTCGCGCCTGATATCTCGCAGCGGCGACCTGCCGGCGACGAGCACGTTCAGCCGCTGGGTGCTCGACGTGCTGGTGGTGTTCAACGTGATCACCCAGGCGATCCTGGTGGTGGTCTTGCTGCTCGGCCGGATGGCCGCATCGACCACGCCCATCGCCGGCGGGGCCGCGCTGGCCATGTTCCTGCTGGCCTACTTCTATGTCCGCTGGCTGGTCCCGGTGTTGAATCGCCGCCAGACCCTGGTCGTCCTGATGGTCAAGGAGCTGGCCATGTTGCTGTTGCTGGGGATGGCGGCAGGACTGGTTGCCCTGGTGCGCTGGACCATCTCGATGTTCTGAGCACCCGACCAAAGATAAGGAGCAGCCCATGAGAAAGAAACACATCGCGATTCGAATGCTGTTGGTCACGGCCGCCGCCGCGCTCGTCGTCGGTCCGGCCCTGGCCCAGCCTGCCGAAGAACCTCGTCCCAGGCCGCCCGAGTGGGCCCGGCCGATCGACCTTCCGGGGGCTCCGGACCTGTACAAGGTCTCCGACCATCTCTACCGGGGCGCCCAGCCGACCGCAGAGGGCATGAAGAACCTGGAAAAGCTGGGCGTCAAGACGGTGGTCAACCTGCGCTGGCTCCACTCCGACCGGGACGAGCTGGAAGGCACCGACATGGGCTACGTCCACATCCCCATCCGGACCTGGAAGCTCAAGGATAAGCACGTGCTCGAGTTCCTGCGGGTGGTGATCGACCCCGCCCGCCAGCCCGTGTTCGTCCACTGCCAGCACGGCGCAGACCGGACCGGCGCCATGTCGGCCTTCTACCGCATGGTGATCCAGGGCTGGTCCAAGGAAAAGGCCGTCGAGGAGATGACCATGGGCGGCTACAACTACCACTCCATCTGGAGCAGCCTGCTCGATTTCATCCGCGAGGCCGACATCGAAAGCTACCGCAAGAAGCTCGGCCTGCCTTCGCGGGCCATAGCCCAGCCCGCTACTGCGGGCGACGGCCTGCCAGCCCCGAAAGGCAAGGGCGGGAAGTAGCCAGAACAGGATATCGGAAATAGTCGGAAATGCCATTTATGGCAATGTCGACACTTTGCTCTCCCAGGGCCATGAAATGGATTACATTGCCAGGCATTATAACTTGGATGTCGCCGGTTTCGGACCAGCGGATGGGTTCCAAGAGGATAGAATTTTTACACACGACCTGTCCCCCTAGGGGGACAACTTAAATCCAACAAATACAAGGAAGTATTAAAAAAGTGACCAAAAAAAAACCAGACAGAAAGGTGCTGGGGCCTGCTCGACGAAAGGCCTCATCTCGGGGGAAACTGGGGGACGGTTTCAACTTTTTAGCTTATTCGATGCGAATCCGGACGTCGGCTTCGATCCCGCCCCGGTCCTCCTGGTGGCGGCCGCCTGATGCGATCCCCATGCGGGTCGCCCTTCTAATGGGTGACCTTCGATCTGGCCGACCGGGAGGTGCAAAACAAGTGCGGTGGCGACCCTTATGAGTCGTGCGTCAAGGAATGTGAACAGGACGCTTCTACATACGACGCCTCGACATGTTTTGCGTGCATTGAACGACACCGAAGCTATTTCGGAACCGTTCGGGAGATATTCTTCGCCAGCCAGATCCAGGCTGCCGGCCTGTACATCCGGGCCGCCAGTCAGGGCGACTTTCACGTGGCATGTTCATGCTGACTGGCGTGGGCTGGACCGAGGTCAATCACCGGGCAGATCGATACGCGTCGCGGGAATGATCTCGACGCACTCACGGCGTGCGTCGCCAGGGGGCAGCAGCGACAGCACCCCTTGGTCGAAGGTCGCCAGGCGGCCCTGGTTTCGAATCGCCAGCCCGAGGAGATAGGCATCCGTCACCTGCTTGTGGCCCAGCATCAGCCCGGTGGGCACCGCGTCCTCCTCGGCCAGGCCAAGGCGAGCAGGACGTTGAGGTCGAGTGTACGGGCTCAAGGTTCGTCCTCGAACCTCTTCACCCGCTCTGGGGTGATCGGCGGCGCCCCAGGACTGACCCGGAACACCGGGAAACCGTTATTGGTCCGGGCCGCTACTTCGGCCTCCAGTCCCCTGCGCACCAGTTCCGAAAGCACCGAGCCCAGGCTCGCGTCCCTGGCGGAGGCCAGCGCTTTGGCCGCCTCGATCAGGTCATCGTCTATGTTCAGAGTCGTCCTCATGCTGCCAGTATGATGCCGTGATGCGGCGATGTCAAGATGCAGGCGGCCGTGCAGGGCACTCCGCCCTGTATGGTCATGGGGTCAGACACCGGCACTTGACACTTGGCGCCATGTGTCAAGTGCCGGTGTCCCTCCTTTTTCTTCGGGCGCAGTCAGTCGTCCAGGAAGCCGAGAGCTTTCAGCCTTCCAGCAACGAAGGCCTGGACGGCCTGGGCGTCGCTTCCTGCCTGGATGGCCTGGTCGATGCTCGGGAAGCCGTCGGCGCCGAGCTCGTACTCGACGACCGACCGATAGTCCCTCAGCCGGTTGCATGGCTCGATGAGGATATCGAACGAGGGATCCAGCTCTCTGCACTTGTCGAACGCTTCACGGATGTCATGGCCGTACTTCTTGTACTTCTGTTTGTTCGCCAGGAGAAAGGTCTTGAAGTAGAACTCCACCGCCGTCTGGCAGATGACGCACACCGTGTCTGTCGCTGGATCGTGCTCGGTGAGGTCGGCGTTGAGCGCGACGCGCAGCTTGTGCTCCCCCTTGCGGAAGAAGTTGCCAACGCGCTCCTTGAGATGAGGGCTGGCCTTTGGCCGTTCCGGTGGTGGCTCAGTGGGTTTCTCGGTCATAGAGGACTACACCATCTTCCAAAACTTCCTTGATGAAAGGATTGAACCACGGGTCTTCATGGTTGGCTGCCGTCTCGAACTCCTCCGGCGTGTAAACAGATATATCCATCGAGAAGAAACGGGGGCTGATCAGATTGGAGATAGCGGCGCCGCGTTGGAACTTGGGTTGTTCGGTTTCCATGACTACCAGGATGTCTAGATCGGATTCGTCGGTGGCTTGCCCCCGGGCTCGAGAGCCAAACAGGATGATCTTTTGGGGGTTCAGATGCCCCACAATCCGCTCGACAATCCGACGGATGATCTCCGGGGTGATCTTCTCGGCCTTGAAGATCTCCGTTGCCGGCAACGTCTCGATGTTGTGGGAGAATCTTTCCACGACAACTCCCTTGATCAACTCCCTTGTATTACATTTATCCTACGGCAGCCATGCCGGACCGTCAAGCCGAATTCCGCCAGCCAGGCGGTCACTTCATCACGCGGCATAGAGGACTATTCCCTCTCTCAGCGCCACCGCAATCGTGTGCGATAGCCATGTCCGGAAGCGTTGCACTTCATCCGGGGTGCTGACGAATACGTCGACGGCCACCGGCAGACCCCGAAGCGCCCGTTGGGCGCGAGCCATGCGGATGTGCGCCGGGCCGTCAGCCTCGGCAACCACCAAGAGGTCGATGTCGCTGTCTGGCCCGGCCTCGCCTCGGGCCCAGGAGCCGAACAACAGGATCTCTCGCGGATGGAAGGCTTTCACCAGCCTGCTTACAATCTCTTCCAGGAACGGTACTTGCGAGGAACTGTGCTTGGCGCCCTCCATACTTCCAGACTAAGCTGATGGCCGGAGGTAGTCAAGCATCGAGCATCGGGGTCACCCCTTTTTTTTGACGGTGCCCCTGTTCATGATCCACAAAATTTTTGGTGTCGCGAGGTCGTGGGTTGTCGGCCAAACTGAGAATCTTTGCGTCGACACGATTCAGAATGTCCCGAGGAAGGGAGGTGAAAGCCTTTTTTGCCGATGGTCGAAATTCGATTCGGTAGGTCACTTGAGGCCAAGCTCTTCACGGATCTCTTCGTAGGGGATGTTCTCGCCAGGCTCGGCCAGGGCCTTCTTGGCCAGTTCCACATCCAGGCGGTCCTCCAACTCTTCGAGCAGTTCGAAGTCCTCGACCGGAACCAGGGCCGCCACATTCTCACCCCTGCGATGAAGGAGGATTCTTTCCTTCCTGCGCCTGACCCGGTTGATCGTCTTTGCCAATTTCTCGCGGGCTGCACTGACAGACATGCGTGTCATTGGACTACCTCTCTTGCACAATTATCAGGCAGAGTCCCTCACAAAGCAAGCATGGGTGATGGGGGGTCGGAGGGGCCTCCGGCCACTCCGACCCCACTGACCTCTAGCGCCAGCCGATACCACCGCCGCCTCCGCAATGGCTTGGTTTAAGCTTGCATCGCTTCGGCCAGGGCGCCAATCTGCGGTGCTCAAGCGGAGTCAGGATTCCCAGTTTTCGATCCGGAGGTTGGGAACTCGCGAGAACTCCTTGACGTTTTGAGTGACCAGGGCAAGGTCATTCGCGACGGCGATTGCCGCGATCAAGAGATCATTGGGACCTATGGGGGCTCCCGCTCTTCGAAAGTCCCTTGATCGGGTCGCTCGATCGGATCGTCTTCCAAGGCGCCCGCGAGTTTCTCAATCTCTGAACGTCTGATCGCTTTGCGTTCGATGTCATCTTCGTGTCTCGAGGAATCCGAGCTGACCTCATGCCAAACAACCAGAACCTCTACCCGCCGTTTGCGAAGCTCGGAGGGAACCTCGATCCGCAGTTTACCATCGGCATCGGTCTCGGAAATGATTTTTACTGATTTCATGGTTTCATCTCCGTCATTGCAGTTCATGCAAGACAGCATAACATGGGTATCGGGAGCCTGTCCAACTGCAATGAGCCGCAGCCGTCTGGCTTCTGATCCCACTGAGGACCCCACTGACAGGGAGAGATGGCAAGGCCAGGCTATCGGGAGAAAGTCCGTCCTATTGCCTTGATGGAAAGGAACATGTGCAGGCGTTCGTCCTCGAGGCTCTCGAAGCCGTACTTCAGATAGAACGACCGGGCGTCGTCGTCGATCGCGTCCACGGCAACGGCGTGGACGCCCAGTTCCCTGGCGACCTCGAGGGAGCGATTCAGAGCGTCCAGGAGCAGCAGCTTGCCGAGGCCCCTCCCCTGGACGGACTCGTCGACCGCCAGGCGTGCGAGCAGGACGACGGGAATCGGGTACCGGGGAAGGCGGCTGGCCAGGTGGCCCGGCAGGTCGCCGAATGCCACCGCGCCCGGGGCGATGGTGTAGTAACCCTTGACGACGACCTGTCCTGGCTGGACCGCGACATAGGTTCGGCCCAGCCCCAGTGCGTCGTTCTTCCTGGCATAATGACGAAGGTACTCGTCCAGCTCGTCCTTCCCGCAGGAGAAGGTCTTGCGCTCATGGCGCTTCTGGATGGGCTCGACATGCCAGTCGATCGATGAGATCTTCGGCATGTCGCTACTTCCGGTCTTCCCAGTCCTGATACTCCCGGGCGGCCTCGAGTAGCTCCTGGTTCGGGCCCTTGTCGAGGATCTTCAAGAACGCATCACGGTCGCGATCGGTCAGCAGGATCCGATCAGCGCTGTCGATCACCTGCCTGGCGTCTTCGACGATCGTGGAAACCGCATAGGCGCTCACGGACTGCCCTCTCAGGAATGCGGCCCGCTCGATGAGCTTCTTGTCCCTGCTGGCGATCCTGACCTCGATCCGCGACTCCTTCTTTCTTGGCATGCTGCCCATGGTTCACCTCATCACCTCATGGGACGACGTTGCCATGTTGTACGGCTATTGTCCAGACAAAAGTAAGACAAATATCCGTACGGAAGCGACAGGCATCAATGCCCCAAGGCCCCTGCGACCCATTTCGCATGTTGCGAATCGCAAAATGCGAAATATTTTGTTGCGGCATTGCGAATGTGGGGGGTTTGGGGACGACCCCACTGAATATGGGGGCCCCAATTCGCAAGCCCCAACGAGGCGAGATAAGCAAGCCAGGGGCGAAGCCCCTGGAATCGGTGTAGTGGTGTGTGGAAGCCCTGAAAGGGGCGAAATAACCACAGGCAGCGACAGATTATTTCGCCCCTTTCAGGGCTTCAATCTTTTCTGCACTCCCAGTCCCAGGGCTTCGCCCTGGGCTTTCATATGACGCCCCTGCGGGGCTTGCGGAGGCTAGGACCGTGCGGAGCCCCCATATTCGCTACGCACACGAAGTAGATGAACCCGTTGCCGAAAACCTGAAAATCGCATAGAGTCATTGGTGAGTGGTGGATCGACAAAGGAGGCCCTCGATGATGACGATGAGAGCTTTTTGTCTGGCATGTCTCGCCCTGGCGATGCTCGGCGGCGGGTGCGATACGAACTCGGATGGTACGGGCGACTGCAGTGCGGCCAGCGACTGCACCGGGGACCCGAGTGCGGGCTGTGACTGGGCCTGCATCGACGGGAAGTGCGAGAAGCTGTGCACCGGGGAGTGCGCCACCGCGGCGGACTGCGAGGGCCTCGAATGGCCGATCGACTGCGAGGGCTACTGGGAGTGCCGCAACGAAGAGTGCGAGGCGGTCTGCGACGAGCATGGTTGCGACGTAGCCGGGGACTGCGCCGGCCTGCCCTGGGAGCTGCAGTGCCCCGGCCACTGGGAGTGCGTCGACGGCGAGTGCGAGGCGGTCTGCGACCAGGCCTGCTGGTCGGCGGCGGATTGCGTCGACGAGTTGCCCTGCGAGTACGGCGGCCGGTGGACCTGCCCGGACGGCGAGTGCGTTCCGGAGTGCAGCGGTCAGCCCGAGTGCCAGGTACCCGAGGACTGCATCGAGATGCCGTGGCCGGAGGACTGCTTCGGCCACTGGGAGTGCTTGGACAGGCTGTGCGTCCCGGTCTGCGACGGTAACGACTGCGTGCCCGAGGGCCTGCCGGCCGCGCCGGATATTTTTATATACTGCTGCGAGGGTCTGATTCCCGCAGACGACTGCCTGCCGGACGAGGCCTGCGCAGGGGTTACTTTCTGCGTGGACTGCTTCGACTGGTCCTGCGACCCGCACGAGAACCAGTTCAACTGTCCCCAGGACTGCCCGAACGGCTGCTTCCCCGGCGAGGAGGTCTGGTTCGAGTGCCCGGAAGGCGATCACGTGCCCTGGTGCCGATGCTTCGAAGAACCCTGCCCGCCGGTATGTGTCAGCATGGGCGGGAACTCGGATGCCTGGGTGGATTCCTGCACCGGCAACCTGATCCGGCAAGTCGAATGCCGGAACTGCGAGGTCGTCTGCGACCAGGTAGGTTCCTGGGAGGAAGAAGGCTGGTACGCGTTCTGCGACTCGGGAAGCGTTGTGGATGTCGAGCCGATCGTTCTCGGCGCCTGCGCCCCGCGATGGGACTGTGATATCGATCCTCTGGCCATGTGCCTGGGGAGATGAGAGCCATTCCAGGTGAATACGATCTTTCATTGACGTGCGCGCTGGAAATGGGTATTTGGGGATAGAGAGGTGCCATATGTTGGAAGTCACTGACAGCGCTCGGGACAAGCTGGCCGAGTTCCTCGCCAAGCAGAACGTTTCGGGCTCTTTCCGCGTGTACCAGTCTTATGGGTGAGGGGGGCCTACCCTGGCATTGGCTCTGGACGAGCCAAAAGACTCGGACGAGACGTACACCTTCGAAGAGCTCCAGTTCGTCGTCGACAAGCAGTTGCTAGAGACCGCCGGCGGGATCAAGGTGGACTTCGTAGAGCGAGGACATTTCGGCGGATACAAGATCGAACCGAAGATCCCGCTCGAGAAGGGTCCGGTCGGAGGCGAGTGCGGGCCCGGCTGCTGTTGAGCCCGCCTATGTTCTGCGGCGGGGCTGCTTGAGCTCCACTGCCAGCTTTCCGTCCTTGTAGGCTCGCACCGTTCCGGTGGTCTTGCTGACTACGAAGGAAATGGCGTCGGTGATCTTGGTGACGCCCATGGCCGCGGCGTTGCGCGTGCCCAGGCCCAGGGGCAGGTCCAGTTCCAGGTCCTCGGGCGTGCGCAGGTAGCGGCCGGCGGCCAGCAGGACGCCGTCCTCGCGGATGATGATGGCGCCGTCGAGCAGGCAGAAGTTCTTGACCGCGTTGCGGATCTTGGGATCGATGATGTTGCGCTCTTCCTCCGAGTAGCCCTGGAACGGGTTCAGGGTGAGCTGCTTTGATTTCTCCATGACCGCCGTGGAGTCGCCCACCACGAAGATTGTTCCGACCGGGTCGCCCTCGATGCCCTCGAACCCAACGCTCAGCGCGATGTTGAGCACCGCCTCGAGCACCTGCGCGGACTGTTCGGACCCGGAAAGCAGCGAGCTCAGGGCGGCCTGTTCGTCCGAGTGGTGGCCCACGCGGATGACCATGCAGGTGTCGATAACCGCCGAGGCGTGTTGCCCCACCAGGCACAGCACCAGCATGCCGTCGGTGGTCTTGCCGGACGAGACGCAGGCGGCCATGGCGATCTTGATCTTCTCGAACCGGTCGAAGGCGTAAGCCGGGATGATCTCGTGCATCAGCCCCAGTTCCTCGGCCTGGACCGCCAGCTTGTCCGAGGGACTGGCCACCACGGCCTTCTTCTTCACGCTGCGTCCGGCCAACTCGTCGAGCGGGGCGCCCTCGTCGCAGACGTATATTATCTGGTCGACGCTCAGGTGCCGGGCGATGGTCAGGGCTTCTGTGAGGAAGGTTCTGGCGACCTCGGTCTTGGATGGCGGAGCCTTGTCCTTGCCCTCGGCCGATGCCTGGGCCTGGTCCGACCCGGGCTTGGTTTTGCCCGTCGCGGCATCGGCTTCCCTGGCGGCCTTGCCCTTGACCGCCGACTGCTTCTTCGACTTGCCGGCGTCGTCCTTCTTGGCCGTCTTGGTGTCGTCTTTCTTCGTAGCCATGCGCAGAGCATAAACCGCGCCGGACGGGCGATCAATTTTTCTTGCGCTTGCTTCCACGCACAGACTTTTCCGGCGCCAGAAGCGTTTTCATGTCCGCGCGGCCGCAGAGATCGAGGGCTTCGCGGACCAGCCTTGCATTCTCGGGCAGGTGGGAGAGGAGCAGGGCCTTTTGCATGCGCTTGCGGCGGGGCTTGCGTTCGACAAAGACGGGATCGCCGGTCATGGTCATGGGGTTCAGGCCGGTGGCGTACATGACGGTGGAGGCGGTGCCGGGGGTGGGGGTGAAGATCTGGACCTGTTCGGCGCGGAGTTTTTTATCTCTGAGGAACAGGGCGACCTCGATCATGTCGTCCAGGGTGCAGCCGGGGTGGGCGGCCATGAGGTATGGCAGCAGGTATTGCTCGCGGCCGGCGCGCCTGGAATGGCGGCAAAAGGTCTTGTGGAATTTTTCGAGGTGGGCGGCGGCGGGCTTGCGCATGGTCTCGAGCACGTGGGGGAGCAGGTGCTCGGGGGCTACTTTCAGGTGTCCGCTGGTGTGGTCGCGAGCCAGGGCGCGGATCAGGGGTTCGCACTCCAGGGCCAGGTCCATGCGGACTCCGGTGGTCACGAAGAGGTGGCGCACGCCCGGGACGGAGCTGCAGGCATCGAGGAGATCGAGGAAGGCGGCCTGGTCGCCCTTCAGGTGCTCGCAGCGGTCGGGCCACAGGCACGACGGTCGCCGGCAGGGCTTGCGGCGCGAACACGAAAAGCCCCACATGTTGGCGGTCGGGCCGCCCACGTCGGTCACGGTGCCGCGGAAATCGGGGTGGGCGGCGATGCGTCTCGCCTCGGCCAGGATTGAGCGCTTGCTGCGACTCTGCACGTCGCGGCCCTGGTGGGCGCTGATGGCGCAGAAGGAGCAGCCGCCGAAGCAGCCGCGGTGGGAGGTGATCGAGAAGCGCACCTGCTCGAGGGCGGGCACCGGCGCATTGCCGTGGACCGGGTGCACCTCGCGCCGGAAGGGCAGGCCGTGGATGCGGTCCAGCTCCCGGGTCGACAGGGGAGGGTAAGGCGGGTTTGTGATCACGCGCATGCCGCCGGCGGTCTGCCACAGCAGATCGCGGCGATGGCGCTCCTGCAGGCGGAAGGCGTGGATGTGTGCTTGCGGGTCGGCGGCTATCTGTTCGGCCGAGGGCAGGGCCACGCCGGCGTCCGGTTCGGGCTCGCGGGCGGGCGCTCGGTGTGTAAGCCCGGGGACGTCCCGGACGGCGTCGAGGCGCCGGGCGGGATCTCTCAGCGCCCGGGTGCCCAGGCCGTCGAGGCATCGGGCGATCTCCACCAGCGGGCCTTCGCCCATGCCGTGGACCAGCACGTCCGCTCCGCAGTCCATCAGCACCGGGCGGCGGACCTTGTCGCTGAAGTAGTCGTAGTGGGCGAAGCGCCGCAGGCTGGCCTCCAGGCCGCCGGCCACGATCAGCACGCGCTTGCCGAAGGCACGGCGGATCAGGTGGCAGTAGACCGTCAGGGCCCGATCGGGCCGGCCGCCGGCCGCGCCGCCCGGGGCGTAAGGGTCGTCCGAGCGGCGCCGCTTCGTGGCCGTGTAGTTGGCCACCATGGAGTCCAGGGCGCCGGCTGTCACCCCGAAGAACAGGCGCGGCTCGCCCAGCCGGGCCACGTCGGCCGGTGAACAGGTCCGGGGCCGGGCGATCAGGCCAACCCGCAAACCTTCGGATTCCAGCACCCGGCCCAGCAGCGAGGCCGGGAAGGAAGGGTGATCCACGTGGGCGTCGCCGGTGACCAGTATCACGTCGAGCCGGTCCCAACCGCGGGATTGCAGTTCGTCGGGTGTTGCCGGCAGGTGTGTGGGGAGAGGGGTCACGAAAGGATCGGTTGCGGATCAGGCGTCCGGGCCGAGCCGCTGTTCCTTCTCGGCGATGGTCTCTTCCATCCAGGCCGTGACCTCCTCGGGCGCCTGGCCGGCCGCCTCCAACTTCTCGAGCGCCTGCCTGAGGCCGGTCACGTCCCGCTCCTCGCGCTGGCGCAGGTTGTCGGCCATGCGCCTGAGCTCCTCGGCCACGGCCCGCAGCTCGTCGCCCCGGCGCAGTTCGCGCACCTGGGGATGCCTGCCGTCGGCGATCTGCGACATGATCCGGCGCATGGCGTAGGCGGGACCGGCGATCTTGTGGGTGGCCAGGATGCCGAGAAGGGTCAGCACCAGCACCAGGCCGCCCAGCGAGACGACCAGGGTGAACATCAGTTCGCTGTTCTGCCGCTGGATTTCACCGTCCGCCTTGGCCAGCTCCTCCTGCATGGCCTTGTTCATCTCGGGATCGTCCAGAACCAGCAACTGGGAGTTCTCCCGGATGGCCTCGAAGACATCCTGCTGGGTCCCGTACAGGAAGGCCCCCAGGATGATCGAGATGATGGCCGAGATGACCACCACCGCCAGGGTGTACTTGAGCTGGAAGCGTCTGTCGAGCAGCAAGTTCCTCAACAGGCGTTTGGGTTTTGACTCGTTCATGCCGTCGTCCTCCCTGTGTTCAAGGTCCGGTACGCCTGGCCAGGTAGCCCATCACTTCATCGGCGGCCGCTTCGGTCGAGGCGTCCAGCACCTGGGTTTCGATGTCGTCTATCGTGTCCGGGTCAAGCCCGGTCTCTCCCACTTCTGCGTCCGCGTCACCGGACCCGGCGAACTCCATCCGGTTGTTGGGCATGGCCACCACCATGACGCTGACCTTGCAGGAGAAGGCCGTGCCGCCGCCGCCCTCGTTGACGGAGAGCCTCAGGATCCTGGGTTGCAGGAGCATGCCCTTGAGCCTGCGCCTCTCGAGGTGGGCCGCCAGTCTCTTGCCCTGCAGGATCTTCTCCTCACCGGCGCTGAAGGTCACGCTGGAATTGCGTTTCAACTTCGCCTTGATCGCCCGCAGCAGGCGCCTGCCCCGGGAGGCGGGAACGCCCTTGGCCAGGACGGGTTCCTGGAGTGCCACCAGGTAGCGCGGCGCGCCGTTGGCGCGGTCGAGCAGGACCAGCGATTTCTCGGCCGCCTTCCAGACCAGGTTCTTGGGATGTGAGAGCAGCCCGACCAGCTCTGAACGGGACTCCTGATCTCCGAGCTTGCCGAGCGACAGGGCCGCGGCCGCCCGCACGGTGTCGTTCTCGTCGTCAAGCGCCTTGCGCAGGGCCGGCGCCGCCGAGGTGATCTTCATCTTGCCTATCTGGATGGCGGCCTTGAGGCGAATCTTGTAGCTGGGATCGGCCAGGTAGTCCACGAGCTTCTCGGCGCTCGACTGGGCGGCCGCTGGACGGAACGCGCACAGGCAAAGCACGGCCAGCACCAGGCCGGTGACAGGCCGGCGATGCGTGGTTCGCGGGCTTCCTGCTCTTCCTACTGAAAAAGATCCTCGCAGTGCAGGCCCTCCACGGGTTTGCAGTTGTAGCCGATGTGGCAGTAGCCGTCGATGCAGTACACCGGCCGTTCGCACTCGTTGCCTGCCGGGGTGCAGAACCTGCGGGTGATGCGGCACTGGAAGTAGGTGTCGTCGCAGTGATCCTGCGGACACTGGTTATCGGCCGTGCACAGGCAAAAGCCGAGCTCGTCGCCTTCCTTGATGTGGCAGCTGCCCGATTCGCACTCCTCGTCAGAGCGGCAGTTGTCACTGGTATAGACGATTCGCACCGAGAAACAATCATAACCGTTCGGACAGGGCTGGCCGTCGCTGCAGTCCACCCCGCAGTAGGGCGGCAGGGTCAGGTCGCCGCCCTTGACCAGGCAGAAGTTGGGACCCTGGCCGCACGAGTCGGGATCGTAGATGGTGGACGAGCTGCAATAGGCGCAGTAGGGACCGCGGGTGTCGTCGTAGCAGGTCTTGGACTCCGGGTCGCAGAGCTGGCCGATGTCGCAGTAGCCCCTGTCCTCGCAGCGGCCCTCCTCGCACTTGCCGTCCAGGCAGATCCGGCCCAGCGGGCAGTCCCCGGCGACCCTGCAGCCGGGCACGCAGGTGAAGTACTCGGTGCAGATCCGACCGGGCAGGCAGTGCTTGTCGTGGGTGCACTTGCCCTCCTCGATGCAATTGCCGGTGGTGGTGTCGCACAAGGTGCCCTCGGGGCAGTCCAGGTTGGTGTCGCAGGGCCACTGCCGGCGGCAGATCCCGTCGGGCGCGCAGTACTCCTCCGGGCCGCACACATCATCCGTGGCGCACAGGCACATGCCGCTCCCGCGGTCGCAGCGAAAGCCCGGCTTGCAGTCGTTGTCGCTGGTACAGAAGGTGCGCAGGCCCGTCTCGGTCTTGCACCCGGTCCACGGCCCCGCCGCCAGGGAGAGCAGCACCAGGAGCATCGACGTCCTCGCGTCCATCGCGGTTCACCTCGCTACGTCGGCGCAGCGCAGCCCCTCGATGGGGGTGCAGTTGCGCCCGATCAGGCACAGGCCTTCGATGCAGTATATCGGCCGGGCGCACTCGCTGCCGCCCGGGGTGCACGGCTTGCGGGTGACCGTGCAGCGGAAGTTGAAGTCGTCGCAGCTGTCGCGGGGACACTCGTCGTCCGCCGCGCACAGGCAGAACCCGACCGTGTCCCCCTCGTTTATATGGCAGCGGCCCGAATCGCACTCCTGGTCCGATCGGCAGGAGCCGCCCGCGGCCCGCAGGATCAGGCTGCAGGAGTATCCGTTGGGGCACTCCTGGCCCTGGCTGCAGTCCACCCCGCAGAAGGGTTTCAGGGACGGATCGTTGCCGGTCATGACACAGAAGTTGGGACCGTCGCCGCAGGAGTTGGGCTGGCCGATCCCGGAGGGCACGCACGAGCGGCAGTAAGGCGCGGTCTCCTCGTCGTAGGCGTCGTGGCAGGTCTCGGTCCCGGTGTCGCAAAGCTGGCCCAGGTCGCAGTAGCTCTTGTCCTCGCACAGGCCGGCCTCGCAGGTGTTGTCCCGGCAGACCCGGCCCAGCGGACAATCGCCGTTGACCCGGCAGCCGGGCACGCAGGTGAAGTACTCGGTGCAGATCCGGCCGGGCGGGCAGTGCTTGTCGTGAGTGCACTTGCCCTCCTCGATGCAGTTGCCGGTGGTGGTGTCGCACAAGGTGCCCTCGGGGCAGTCCTGGTTGGTTTCGCAGGGCCACTGCCGGCGGCAGATCCCGTCGGGCGCGCAGTACTCCTCCGGCCCGCACACATCGTCCGTGGCGCACAGGCACCAGCCGCTCATGCGGTCGCAGCGAAAGCCCGGCTTGCATTCGTCGTCGCTGGTGCAGAAGGTGTGCAGGTGCTCGGACGTGGCGCAGGATTGCAGCGGCCCCAGAAGCAGGAGGAGCCCCGCGGTCGCGAATATGCATTTCAATATGAAGCCCATTGGCCCATTTCGCTCGGTTTTCGTCTAAGGCGCCGTGAAGGTCGTGTAGTTGACGGTATAGCTGGTCCAGCGGCTGGAGGAGAGCTGGCCGTAGTTGAAGCGGTCGAAGTTGAAACGCGGGGAGTTGGCCGTGTACAGCAGCAACATCAGCGGCTCTCCCTGGGGCAGGACGCCGAGCAGCTCTTCGGGAAGCTGGACCTCGGTCACCTCGCCCGGGACGATCACCTGCCAAAGTATCCTGGGCATCAGCTCGGACGTCTGGATCCGCAGAAAGGTCAGCTCCGGGGAAGAGCCCTGGAAGGACCAGGCGAGTCGGCCGCCGGACAGCTCCCCTTCCTGGGGTGGATCCACCAGCTCGGTGAAGCCCAGGAAGGGCCCCATGGTCACCCCGTCGGCCAGGTCGCCGGCCTGACGGCGGAAGGCGAAGGAGTACGGGTAGCCGCTGCCCAGGCTGGCCAGGCCGACGAACAGGAAGGAGTCGCCGGTGGCCCGGGGCAGGCCGGTCAGCACCAGCTCGGAGCTCGTGCCCTTTACCTGGTTGAGGTAGATGATGCCGTCCGCGCCCAGGTCCAGGCTGACGCAGACGCGGTACTCGGCGGGACTTTCGGCCGTGCCGAGCGGCGGGTCCTCGAGCAGGACCACCACAGACCTGTCCAGGGGAGTGCTCAGCACCACGTCCTGGCCCTCGACCGGATTTTCGCTGGTTACCTGGATGCCGCGGCGCACTCCCAGAAGCGCCGGGAAGAACTCCTCGGTCTGGGTGTCGAAGGCGCCGTACATGGCGTACAGGGAGTATTGGCCCAGCCGGACGGTGTAGTTGAAGGCGTCGCCGTCGGCCGGGATGTCGGTGCCGCGGGGCACCGGGCCGTAGGGCGGCACATAGTAGATGCTTGGGTAGGTGAAGATGACCCGCGCCAGGTAGGTGATGGTCGGCCCGAAGGGGAGCCCGGGGATGTCCTTGAAGCCGAACACCCGGCCCGAGATGGTGCTGTAGATGGGATCAATGGGAATCGGGTCGGACGGCGGCTGCACGTAGGGGTACATGTAGACGGTCAGGTTGGCGGCGTTCAGGTTGGCCACGGTGATCGACTGGAAGTCATCCTTGGCGGCGGTCAGGGTCACCTCGCGCACCAGCGACGGCCCGGAGAAGGTCACCTGGCCGCGCTCGTCGGTCAGGCCGGTCAGGGCCGGGGAGTCGATCACCACGGTCGCTTCGAATACCGGGTCGCCCCAGTTGATCCAGGTGCCGTCCAGGCAGGTGACGTTGATCGATCCGCTGATCGGGCCGCCCGAGGCGCCGCCCCGGTCGTTGGTGGGATCGACGTACGAGAACCCGGCCGGCAGCTCGGCCCGCTCGTCGCCCAGTTCCACCGCCACATCCACCTCGCCGGGATCGCCGCGCGGGGCGCGTGCGGTGACCATCGAAGAAGAGAGTACCTGTACCAGGCTGGCCTCGGATCTCCCGAACCAGATCCGCATTCCGGACGCGAACGCCCGGCCGTAGACCGTCACGTAGGTGCCGCCGGCCTGGGCGCCGAAGTCCGGATCCACCCGCTGCAGGTCAAGCTGCGCGGTGTAGCGGAAGGCCTCCTCCAGGGTGACCTGCGAGTCACGGTCGCGCACGATCACGTCCACATGCCCGACCGGGCCGGGCGGGCTCGTGCCGGCGAGCTCGGTAGCCGAGACGACCTGGAGCGAGTCGGCCGGCAGGCCGCCGAACAGCACCTCGGTCCCGGCCGAGAACCCCCGGCCGGTCAACGAAAACGCCGTGCCTCCTTCGGCCGGGCCTTCTTGCGGTTGGATGCCGTCGACCTCGATGGGCTCGAAGTAGCGATAGGCGTCGTCGAGCCGGTCCAGCTCGGCTCCAGTCCGGACCTCCACGCCTACCGGGCCGACCTGGCCGGCAGGGACGGTCGCACGCAGGAGCCGGTCGTCGATCACCTGGACGTCCGTGGCCGGCTCCGTCCCGAAAAGGACCTCCTCCACCGTTCCGAGAAAACCCTCGCCGGCCAGCAAGACCGTCCGGCCTCCCTGGACCGGGCCGGCCGCGGGCGAGACGCCCGCCAGGTCCAGCGCGCCTACGGGATCCGGAAGGTAGACGAACCCGCCGGCGAGGGTGTGCTCGTCCACCACCCCCTGCGCGGTCACGTCCACCGGTCCGGCCGGTCCGGCCGGGGTCGAGGCCGTCAGCGTGGATCCGTCCGCGACGGACACCTCGAGGGCCGGGACGCCCGCAAACAGAAAATCCATGCCCTGCTCGAACCCCTGTCCGGCGGCGGTCACCGGAATGCCTCCGGCCTCGGGGCCGGCCGCCGGCTCGAGCGACCACAGGCGGGGGACCGGGTGGTAGGTCACGGCCCTGAACAGCAGCATATTTCCATTTCTGTTTATCACCTGCACGTCGGCCGTGCCCGGCTCGCCGGGCGGCGCGAAGGCGAAAAGCCTGGTGTTGGATTCGACCACCACTCCGGCGGCGGGCCTGTCGCCGACCAGCACGTCCGTGTCCGGGGTGAACCCGGTGCCCTCGACGGCGAGACGGGTGCCGCCCACTGAGCTGAAGTCGGTAGGATCGAGGGAATCGACCCGGACGGTCTCGAAGTAGTCGAAGGCGCCGGGCAGGCTGACCCGGCCGTTGGGGTTCTCGACCGTCACCTGGGCCGGGCCCGCCACCCCGGGCGGGGTGCGCACGCTTATCATGTCGTCGCGGATGATCTCGATGTCGATCGCGGCGTTGTCGCCGAAGGTGACGTCGGTTACGTCGCGTACGTCGAAGGGGCTCTCGCCGATGCCGTGGACGAAGCCCGAGCCGATGACGTTGGCCCAGGTGCCGCCCTCGACCGGTCCGCGCGACGGCAGCACGGCCGTCACGGTCAGTTCCACGGGTTCGTCGCCGCCGTCAACGGCGTCTCCGTCGGGCTGGCCGTCGCCGGGATCCGGGTCGCCGCCGTCGTCGGCGTCCGCAGCGTCCGCATCCGGCCCCGCATCGGTCCGTCCGCCGCCGTCCGAGCAGCCCGCCCAGGACATGACCAGCGCCAGGGCGATCGCGGTTCGAAGGATCTTCATCTCGTGAGCCTCCTCGATCTCCTTTGTCTCTTTTGCCTACCTCGGCAGGAGGTCGATCTGCATCTCGTAGCTGTTGCCCACCTGGGCGTCGGCGTAGACCCGGATGAAGAAGCGCGTGCCCGGGTCGTCGTCCACGTATACGAGCTCGGAGTCGCCGGCCGTGGCCGAGCGCATCACGAGCGTTTGAGCGTCCCCGGCCAGCAGGTCCATGTCGAGGTCGCCTTGCAGCGCCGGGAACTCGATCCGCACCTGGAGGATGCTTCCCAGCGGGCGATCCAGGACGTACCAGTCCTCGTCACGCGGGCAGACCGCCAGACCGCCGTACGTGCCCGCGACGATCGGCCGGGCGGCGAGGGCCGAGTCGTTGGGCTCGAAGTCGTCGTCGTCGCACGGGATGCCGCGCGAGAGCGTGACGATCAGGGAGTAGCCGGCCTGCTGATCGGAAGTCAGGGTCCGCAGCTTGTAGGATCCGTCCTGGGCCACGACGTGGTCGATCAGCAGCGTGTCCTCCTGGAGCACCTCGGCGGCTTCGGGATCGAACAGCACGATCTGGAAGTGGTCGGCCGCCAGGAAGTCGGTGTTGACGATGACCTGCAGCCGGTCGCCGCGGGCCAGGTCGATCGCGAACCAGTCCAGGTCCTGCGGGCACAGGTTCAGCTCAGCGGTGCGGCCGGGGCCCAGCTTGGCGGCCTGGGCCAACTCGTCGTTGGGCTCCAGGGGGTCGGGCCGGCATTCCTCGGGCACGCACAGGCCCGAGGGCGGGTCGCACAGCATGCCCTCCGCGCAGTCGGCGCTGGACAGGCAGTCGGGTGGCGTCACGGTGCACTGGCGGGTCTGCGGGTTGCAGACCGTTCCCGGGTAGCAGTCGCGGTCGGTGAAGCACGAGTTCTCGCCCTCGCAGCGGTTGGTCCCGATGTTGCAGGTCAGGCCCACCCCGCACTGGCTGTCGTCGAAGCACTCCACGCAGCGGCCGAACTCGTCGCAGACCAGGCCGAACCCGCAGACCACCTCGGCGGTCTCGGGCGTGCAGGCGCTCTCGCACCGGTTGGTGGCCTTGTTGCAGACCTCGTTGATGGCGCATTCGTTGTCGCGGTTGCAGCCGTAGTCAACTACGCACACCAGGTTGAGCCGGTCGCAGCGCTCGCCCGCCTGGCAGCCGCCGTCGTCCGTGCAGAAGACCACCTCTGACCCGTCCTTGCAGTAGCCCTGGACGCAGAACTCTCCCAGTGGGCATTTTTTTTCTTCGATAAAGATATCGCACACACCCACGTAAATGGGGTAGCAGAGCTGCTCGACCGGATGGCAGTACTCGGTCACTGCGCACTCCCGGTCGAGAGCGCAGTGGCCGCAGAACCCTTCGACGCAGCCGAGCAGGGCCGGGCAGTCGAGCCGGTCTTCGCACGGGATTCTCTCGTGGCCGCCGTCCTGGTCCTGGTCGCCCGATTCGATGCACGCGGCCAGGGAAAGGCAGGCGGCCACGGCGATCCATGCAGCCAAAAACGATGTACGCAGACGAATCATACTCACTCCATCCGGTCGATCAGCTCCACGCCGCCCTCGGGCCAGAGCACCTGAACCACTTCCCAGCGCTGGCCTTGCGACTCCAGCCGCCTGGCGATCTCCGCCTCGAGGAACCCGTCGATGAAGATGCGCAGGGTGGCCGTGGTCGGCTCCCTGCCCGAGGGCGTGTGGGCGGCGAAGAAGTCCACCACGAAGCGATAGGTGCCGTCGAGCGGCTCGGCGTAGCCGATGGTCTCGGGCCCGAACCCGGCCAGGTCGTCGCGCAGCAGTCGGGGATCGTCGGCGTCGACGCCCGACTGGCCCCAGTCCGGGGACGGGTTGGCCCAGTGGCAGTCGAGCAGGCCGCCGAAGGTCCCGCCCGGGGCCAGCATGTGCAGGTCCAGGTCGGCGATGGGTGAATCCCAGACCAGCTCGGCCAGCAGCTTTTCGGCCGGCAGGGCGGTCACCGTCACCCGGTCGGGCAGCAGGCTGCGCAGGCCGGTGCTGTCGGTGACGTATAGCTCGGCCTCGTAGACCCCCACCAGGTCGGGTGTCAGGCCGGTCTCGACCAGGTCGAGGCTGGTCAGCTCGCACGAACTGCCCTCGGGCCTGCGCACCAGGCGCCAGTCGAACGCAAGCGGCAGGTCGGCGTCCGGATCGCGGCTCGCGCTGCCGTCGAGCGTTACCAGGTCGAAGGGATCGACGTCCTGATCCGGTCCCGCGTCGGCCATCGGGGCCTGGTTGAGCCGGGCTACCAGGCGCACGGTGGTCTCGGGCTGGAACGGATCGGCGGCCGTGATGATCAGGCGGCCCTCCGAGGGCGGGAGGCTGGCCAGCCCGGGCCGGTAGGCCAGGAGCAGCATGACCTCGGCGCCGGCCTCGATGGAGGCCGGCGTCTGGGTGGAGTTCTGGATGTGGTAATCCGGATTGGTCTCCGGGCCCAGCTCGATGCCGGTCACGATAAGATCCCCGTTGCCCACGTTGCGTATGTAGACTTTGCCCAGGCCGACCTGACCGGCGCTGACGGTACCGAAGTCTATCAGCAGCGGTTCGACCTCGATCGCACCGCGGCGAAAGCCGTCCCCGGAAAGCACCACCTCGGCCCGGGGGTTGTCGGGATCGTCGCCGGTCAGCACCAGTCGGCCGGTGTATCGGGCGATGTCCGGCGGCCGGAAGGTGACCTGGACCGTGCCCTGGCTGCCGGCCGGGATCGGATTATCGTACGCTACGACCTCGAACGCGCTTGACGCGTCTTCCTCGATGGCTGCGTCGAGGTTCAGCTGCCCGATGCCCGTGTTTTGGATGAACACCGTCCGGGTGGCGCTCGCGCCGACCGGCACGGCGCCGTACTCGATGCGCTCGATGCCGACCTCCATGACCGGCAACGCCACGGAAACCCCGGGATTCTCGCAGCCGGACAGGACCGCCGGAAGCAGCGAAACTATCACGAGCTGGAGATGACGCCGGACAAGCATCATTGGCTCTCCTCCTGCGGGATGTAACCGACCTCGACGATCGCCCCGAAGGGCGGCACGGCCCGGCCGAAAAAGCGGATGCTTGCGCTGTCTTCCTCGTAGGCCCAACCATCGGGCAGCGCCTGGCGCACCTCGCAGGTGTACCCGTTGTGATCCCGGCAGTCGTCCCAGAAGTTCTCGCAGACGTCCTCGGGCAGCGGCAGGGCGTCGCACCTGGTCTTGACGTAGACCGTCACGGTGGCCGGAATGGCCGCCTCGCTCAGGGAGAAGCTGCGCTTCAGCCCCGCGGCGCTGAACCCCAGGGCGTCCAGGTTATCGGCGAAGTTCTGCTCGCAGATGCTCACCGCGATGCCGCCCGCGCTCTCGGCCAGCTGGCTGTAACGCACCCCCGGTTCCGCGTCCGGGCAGGTGCCGGCCTCGATCTCGACGATGGCGGCGATGTTGATCATGCCGTCGTTGCCGATGCCCTTGATCTGCTCGAAGTGGCGCAGGAAGTAAGGCACCTCGCCGAAGGACTTGTCGTCTTCGTCGGAGACGAAGATCAGGAACAGGAAGGCGTCCGAACGCAGGAAACCCACGTTGTAGGTGGAGATCAGCGGCTCGCCGAGCGCCAGGGTGGCCGCGTAGAAGCCCTGCTCGTCGCCCTTGCCGTCGATGCCCACCCGGACGTTTTCGGCGAACACGTCGTCGGCCCCGGGCGTGGCCTGACTGATAACCGGGCCATGCAGCCGGCCGCGGTGATCTTCGCTGTAGACGTCGGTGGAGATCACCCCGATGTGGAAGCCGTCTCTTTCGACGTCGTCGTCCGGATAGATGCTCAGCAGGTAGTCGTAGAAATACGAAAAATTCTCGGCCAGGGCCTGCTGCTCTTCGGCCATGGACTTGGAGTTGTCCACTACCCAGAGTATGTCCACGATCGGCACTGCGGTCTGCTGGAACACGTCCAGCCGTTCGCCCGGTGGTGTGCGGATAATGAAGCGGGGGTCTTCACAGGCAACGGATGGTAATCCCAGCCCAATCAACAGCGCCCCGGCGACGCCGAGCCGGGCGCGCCGGCATCGGAGCAAGCCGAACATGTGTGCACCTTCCAGCCCCCGCCTTCGCGGGCCATAGCCCGCTACGGCGGGCGACGGCCCGGGCGGCCGGGGACTACTTTCTATATTATGTGTGGATAGGGCTGGACCTGTCAACCGGGCGGCAGCTTGATGAAGCCCTCGCGCTGCATGCACTGGGCCTCGTCGCGGGCGCGCTTGATTATGGTCTCGGCCTGGCGGCGCAGGTCCTCGTGGGTAACGTCGGTTATCTGGGCCACGCCCTGCTCGATGGCCTTCATGCCCACCGCGGCCGCCTCGCGCGGGAAGACCTCCCAGTCGTCCATGGTGGGGATCAGGTAGTCGCTCGAAAGGCCGCGGTCCTCGGCGGTGCGGGCCAGCGCGAGGGCTGCCTCCAGGCACATCTCGTCGGTGATGGTCTTGGCGCGCACGTCCAGCGTGCCGCGGAAGATGCCCGGGAAGCCCAGCGAGTTGTTGATCTGGTTGGGGAAGTCGCTGCGTCCGGTGGCGACCACCTCGGCGCCGGCCTCCTTGGCGTCCCAGGGCCAGATCTCCGGCACGGGGTTGGCGCACGTGAACACCACCGAGCCCTTGGCCATGGACGTGATCCAGTCCGGCTGGATAACGCCGGGGCCCGACTTGGAGAGCGAGATCAGCACGTCGGCGCCCTTCATGGCGTCCGCGGTGTCGCCGACCAGCTGCTCCTCGTTGGTGATCTCGATAAGCTTCCACTTCTCCGGCTCGCGCTCCTCGAGCTCGGTGCGGCCCTTGTGGAGCGTGCCCCTGGAATCGCACAGTACGATGTTGCCGGGCTTTACGCCGGCCTGGATGATCAGGTGGGCGATGCGGATGTTGGACGCGCCGGCGCCGTTCATGGTCACCTTGACCTGGTCCATGGCCTTGCCGACGACCTTGAGCGCGTTGATCAGGCCGGCCACGGTCACGGCCGCCGTGCCTTGCTGGTCGTCGTGCCAGACCGGGATGTGACACTCGCGGCGCAGGGTTTCGAGGACGCGGAAGCACTTGGGCTTGGAGATGTCCTCCAGGTTGATGCCCCCGAAGGTCGGCTGCAGCCACTTGACCGCCTGGATGATCTCATCCGGGTCCTTGGTGTCCAGGCAGATCGGGAAGGCGTCCACACCGCCCAGGTACTTGAACAGGATGGCCTTGCCCTCCATGACCGGCATGGCCGCCTCGGGGCCGATGTCGCCCAGGCCCAGCACGCGCGTGCCGTCCGAGACCACGGCCACGAAGTTGCCCTTGTTGGTGTGCTCCCAGACCGTCTCCGGGTTGGCTTGGATGTCGCGGCAAGGTGCGGCCACGCCCGGCGTGTACCAGATGGCGAAGTCGTCGAACCCCCGGATGCAGGCCTTGGGCACTACCTCCACCTTACCCTTGTAGAAGGGGTGCATCTTCATGGCGTCCTTCGCGGGTTTTTCGGCTTTCTCGATCAACTCTTCCCTGGTCAGCTTCCGATCGGCCATGACTGCCTCCGGTTCGATTCATGAATATTGAAGCGCGACAGTTAGCGCTAGACTACTCCCGTCGATTCGCTTGTCAACCGGCATTTGGAGCTTGTCTAGAGGAATTCATCTGGTACAATCCGGCCGTGCTGGAGGAGCGGATGCCGCGGAATTCCGTATGTATCGTATGGCTGCTGGCCGCCGGGCCGACGCTGTGGGGCTGCGCTTGCCAGGATGCGCCGCAGGGCGTGGCTGTCCCCGAGCCCCGTCCGCGCCCGCCCGTCGAACCCGGGCCGGTAGTGGCCCGGGTGGGCGGGATGGATCTCCACCTGGCCGAGATAGAGCCGCTGGCGCGCCTGGCCCTTGATTTGCGGCGCGGGCACGAGCTGCCCGAGCCGCGGGCCGGGACCCTGGACGAGCAGCTCGACCTGGCCGTGGAGTTGTTGGCCCTGGCCGAGGGAGCGGACCCGCAAGGGACCGAAGAGACCGAAGAGACACGCAAGCGACTGCTGGCGCGGATCTATCTGGCCCGCGTGACGGAGGCGGAGGGCGATCGGCCCGTCTCCGCCGAAGAGATCGCCGAGGCCCACCTGGACCAGAAGCGCAAGTACCTGACCACCGGTGAATCGGAAATGTACGAGCCGAGCCGCGTAGATGCCGCGGTGATCGGCATAGGGCTCTTTCCCAACTTCGGCGTATCCAGGGACGAGGAGATGGTCCCGGTGCTGGATCGGGCAGCGGTCGAACGGCTGGCCGCCGAGGTGCGCCGGGCATGCGGCGATCGGGTGAAGGATCTGGACGAGTTCATCGCCATCGCGCGTCGTTTCTCCAGGGGCAACCCGACCCTGCGGCTTCAGCACCATCCCAGGACCCCGCTCGATCCCGACCTGGCAATGCTGGCGCCCGGCATCCACGAGAGCCTGGTTGGGCTGGACGGCAACGGCGCGGTAAGCCCGGTGATCTTCGAGGGTGCCGCCGCCTTCATCGTCCGGCGCGGCGTCGGCTATCCCGGCCGCGGCGAGGATCCGGAGGCGATCCGGGGCGAGCTCGTGCGTTCGGTGAGGCTCCAGCGCCAGCGCGTCCGCCTCGAGGTGCTGCTGTCCGAGCTGATGCTCCGCTTCCGGGTCCAGACCTGGTCCCCCGGCTCATGAGGCGCACCCTGAAGCTATTTCTATGTCTGACCTGCGCGGTTCTGGTCACCGCGGAGGCCGGCGCCGATCAGCATTCCTTCGACGAGGTAGGGCTGCTGTACTCGTCCCAGGTGCAGTTCGGACCGGACGGGATTCCCCAGGTGACCATCGGCCTGATGGAGGAGCAGCAATCGGTCGAGGTATCCTCGCCCGACGGGCTGGAGCTGTCCGGACGCATGGAGGTGGAAGGCCAGCTCGTCGACAAGGTCATCCACACCCGGCCGGGCGCCCGCTGGCGATTGGAGGTGGCAGGCACCGGCGACGCGGCCGAGGCCCGGGTCTCATACTGGTGCGGGGTCGAGAGCCTGCCCTTCGCCAGGAAAGACGCGCTGGGCGAGGCCGTCGGGCTCTGGCGCGGGCGGGAGGAGTCGGTCCAGGTGTTCGAGGTCGGATCCGTGTTCGGCATCCAGGGTCACGTGATCGACAACCGGACCTACATCCTCGGGATCCGCGCTTTCGAGACCGAGGAGCAGGCCGAGAGCTTCGCCCAGGAGGTGTTCACGCGCTACGGCAGCCGGACCTTCGTGCACGTCCACCTGGATCGGCGCCCGTCGGGGGGGATTACGCTTACCGACCCTTCCGGTGCCGTCGTGGAGACCGTGCTGGACCTGGTCAGGGTGCGCTCCCGCGGCCGGAGCCCGGTGACCGTGCACCGGGTCGAGTATGCCAGGGGCTACTCCCGGCACGGATTCGAGGACCGTCGCTACGCGGGCACCGTCCTGGTCACCCTGGACCGCACGGGCGGGCTGGTGGTGGTCCACCGGGTGGCGGTCGATCGTCTGCTCGAGGGGCTGATCTCGGCCGAGATCTTTCCCAGCGCGCCCATGGAGGCGCTAAAGGCCCAGGCAGTCGTCGCCCGCGGAGCGGTGTTCGCCAAGATCGGCACCCGGCACTTCGTCGACCCGTACCTGCTGTGCGCCGCTACCCACTGCCAGGTCTACTCCGGGATGCAGGCCGAAAGGAGGCGCACCAGCCGCGCGGTCCAGGCCACCCGGGGCGAGCTGCTGTTCCTGGGTCCCGACCTGGTCGACTCGGTCTACAGCGCCTGCTGCGGCGGTCACACCGAGGACAACGACGCGGTCTGGTCGCATCCGCCCAGCAGGGCCCTGCGCGGCAAGACGGACATGCCGGCCGCCGGCCGGCGCAGGTGGCATGACGTGCGCGACCGGCTGGACGAGTGGCTCGCCGCCGAGCCGGCGGCCTTCTGCAGAATCTCGTCGTTCGCGCGCAAGGACCTGTTCCGCTGGAAGCGCACCATCGACTCGGCCGAGATGGACCGTCTGGTGGCCGAGGTCAAGCCCATCGGCCACGTGGTCTCCATCCAGGTGCTCGGTCGCGGGGTGTCCGGACGGGTCAAGGTCGTCCGGGTCGTGGGGACGGAAGGCGACCTGGTGGTCCAGCGCGAGTGGCCCGTACGCCAGATGTTCGGCCTGATCAAGAGCGGCATGTTTACGGTCGAATCGATCACCGACGAGGAGCAGATGGTGACCGGCTTCGAGTTCTCGGGCGGCGGCTGGGGCCACGGCGTGGGTCTCTGCCAGATCGGAGCGACCGGCATGGCCGAGCAGGGCCGTGACTACCGCCAGATCCTGGCCCACTACTACGGGGGCGCCAGGGTGTACCGGCTGTACGGGCCGCAGGCGCAGCGAGCCGAGGAGAACCGGCTCCGCTTCATGTCAATTCCGGCCCGGGACGGCGCGCCTTGAAAGGGGGGTGGCTAACGAAAAGGGGGACCTTTATCCGTAAGCCCCGAAGGGGCGTGATATGCAAGCCAGGGGCGAAGCCCCTGGAAATGGGAGAAGGTTGTGTGGAAGCCCTGTAAGGGCGAAATAAGCGCAAGCGGCGACAGGTTATTTCGCCCTTACAGGGCTTTGTTTCTTTCCTGCTCATAAACCCAGGGCGTTGCCCTGGGCTTTCATATGACGCCCCTTCAGGGCTTTCGGAGACGAAGCTCGAGGTGGGACCCCCGAATCTGTTACGCACTCTTGAAAGAGGACGTCGTTGTAGCCCGAAGGCTTCGGGTGTACAATCGACACTGTTTTCAACACCAGCCGTGCGGGCGAGGAGGCGCGGATGAAGCCGGCGACAAAACTGGTGGTGCTGGTCCTGGTAGGGGGGTTGACCTGTGCCTCGGTGGCGGAGGCGGGGGACGATAGGCCCATCGTGGCGGTGTTTGATGTTGAGTTGAAGAACCTCAGGCTTCCAAGGTCCGAACTGGAAGCGCTCTCCGACTACCTGACCGGCAAGATAGCCGGAACCGGCTTCTACCAGGTGGTGTCTCGCGATCAGCTGAAGAGGCGGTTGCGTCGGCAAAAGGTGAAGATAAAAAAAGACGTGTGGTGCGACCAATCGTGCCAGTTCGAAATCGGAAAGGAACTTGCCGCCGAGAAGATGCTGTCGACGAAAGTTCTCAAGCTAGGCTCCAAGTGCACTGTTTCCGCTACCCTGTACGACCTGGGTAAAGGCACCGCTGACTCCGCTGCCACCGTCTCCGGCAAGTGCAAGGTGGACGACATTGTGGCGTCCATGGATAAAGCCATAGACGACCTGACCGGAGCGTCAAAGAGAGCCGTGGCCAAGAAGGCAGAAGAGGAGCGCAAAGCTCGCGATGCAGAAGATGCTCGAAAGGCTGAAGAGGAACTGGAAAGAAAGGCGGCCGAGGACAAGGCAAGGAGGGAGAGGCTTGCGAAAACCAAGGATGTGAATCAGCCAGGAACCAACCTGTACTGGCTGCGATGCCCGATCGGTCAGAGATGGACCGGCTCGTCTTGCGAGGGGAAGGCAAGATTTATGAAATGGGAAAAGGCCATGAATGCCTGCCCCGGCGGCTACCGGCTCCCAACGCGACAGGAGTTCGTGTCTCTGCTCGGAGGTTGTGATTCCAGTGTGCGAGGAGGAAAATACGGCCGTTGCAACAAGTGCGCGGAGAGCAACAAGTGCTCCTCGATGTTCGGTGAAGAGACAGGGGTCTATTGGTCGTCTTCTTCCTCCGCGGCCGACTCGTCTTCCGCATGGTACGTGAACTTCGACGGCGGCTACGTGTACTACTTCGTCGGCAAGGTCGGTGGCAGCAATGCTCGCTGCGTCAGGAGCGGGCCGTGATCGGGGCTTTGAATATTTGATCCTTTGATTCTTTTTTTTAGGCGGGTACACGGCAGGTGCCACCCACCTTGGTTGGGCGCCGCGGCCAAGTGACAGCGGAGCAGTCCTCGATGTTTGACGCGCCATAAGGACGTCCACCCCTAGAGCGCCATCCCCTTTCTCAGATTCGGTTTCACCACGTTCGTGCCACGGGATACTTGTCGAAGACCTGGTCTCTACTGAGTACGGGAATCTGTTCGGTCATCGCTTGAGCAATCAGGAGCCGGTCGAACGGATCGCGATGGTGAAATGGCAATGTGGCAACGGCGGCCGCGTGCTTCACGGTGATCGGCAGGACGGTCAAATCGTTCTCCGAAATCTGCTGTTCCATGAATTCTCCGAACTCTTCGCCTAAAATGTACTTTCCAAGACTGATCTTGATAGCGATTTCCCAGTAGCTCGCGGGACTGACGAGAAGTTCGTTGGCCGGATCCAGCATGAGTGACCGTGCGTTGTCACTGAGTTGAGTGTCATTCAGAATAAACCAGAGCAGCGCATGCGTGTCCAAGAGCAGCTTCACGGCATGTACTCTTTGAAGTCTTCCAGGTATGCGTCATCGTCTTCGACGGCGGTCAACTTGCCGATCGCACTGCCAGGTTGACGGGACTTGCCTGTCCCGGCTGGTTCCGCCACCAGCCGGGCTATGGTGCGATCATGCTGGGTGATCAGCAACTCTTCACCCGGCTTCATCTTGGCGATCAACGCAGGTAGACGGGCCTGGGCTTCTTTGATCGTTGTACTTGGCATGTTTGATTCTCTCCTCCGAACGGTTTCCTGCTTATCGACTTCATTATAACCCAGCGCGGCTCCGCCGCAACCAAAAAGGCATTGGGTCACATCGGGGGTCAACCTGTCATATGACAGCCTACGTTCTGCGCGCCTTGAGGGCGATGGACCGGAGGTTGAGCAGGTTGATGGTGGCGTGGCAGAGGATCGGGGCCAGGAGCCCGCCGGTCACGAGGGCCAGGACGCCGAGGGCGAATCCCATGGCCAGGGCCATGGCGGTCCAGGGCCAGAACGTGCGGATCGGGCCCACGTGCAGGAGCCCGAAGATCAGCGAGGTAGCCACGAGGCCCAGGGTGGGCTGCATGGCGCCGCGGAAGAAGGCCTCCTCTGCGATCGAGGATACGGCGGCCAGCGCGAACACCTCCATGTCCGATATCGGACCCAGCAGCTTCACGAACTCGTGCTCAAGCCTGCGAGCCCACTCGAACGCCTCGAGCGCCAGGCGGCCGAGCGCGACCACGACCAGGCCCGCGCCCGCGCCGATCAGCGCGGCCACCCAGGTCTGCATGCTTGCCTGTGATTCGAAGGTCAGGATCGCGGAGTCGCCGCGCAACCAGGACCACAGCACTGCCAGGCCGAACAGGCTGGCGTACAGCAAGACCATCAGGGTGAAGGGGGACATGTTTTTTGGAACTGCGCTGAGCCCGATCATTCCGCGTGACGGCCGCGCCGGATCCACCAGCGCTTGAGTCGACGGATCAACCCGACCTTCTTGTGGGGATTGCGGGTTTTGGCGGTATGTTCGAGGTCGGCCCGATCGGGATTGGCAATGCTTCGGATGTCGCGCATGCATCGGCCGCAGATGTTTGACCCGATCACGTTCTTCTCTCCGCAGTGGGGACAGGCTACTTCCGGTGCCATGGGGCTCTCCTGAACCTCGATCTGACCGACCTGTCCAGTCTAGGGCAGCCATCCAAGTTGGTCAAGTTTTTCATGAAGTTGGAGCAGGGGGAGGTGACTGTGTCAAATGTGCCACTAGTCCGAGAAGGCCTGTTTTCTGCTTATTTTTCCAGGACCGTGGACCGGAATTGATGCAGTGTGTCATTCAGGGCGATTTTTTCTTTGCAAAATCACCACAAAATCTCATTTTGTCGTCATCTCATTGTTATATAAAGACAATTCATTGTATTCCAGGGACGGCTTATGCTGCAAACGTAGTTGACAAAGTCATGACGATGGGCTATTGTTGGTCCCAGATCGAATGGACGGGCGTCTTTGACAAGCAGAGCCAGCGAGTGTTTCTTTGGCTATTTCGGGTGACGGTTTTGGCCTTCCTGTCCCCCCTGTCTTCGTGGCCAAAGGAGCTGCGAGGGATCCGACACGGATCCCTCGCTTTTTAATCTCTGGAAGAGGGGAAGGGTTTCTCAGGCGCTCTTGCTTGCGCGACCGGACTTGATGCACTGGGTGCACACGCGCATGGTCTTGCTGCGTCCGCCGACCTTGACGTGGACCGTCTGGAGGTTCGGCAACTGCCGCATGCGCGTCTTGTTGTGTGCGTGCGAGACCCTGTTGCCCGCAAGAGGCCCCTTGCCACAGATGTCACACTTCCTGGCCATGTTCGTTCTCCTTCTTCGCGCTCCCGGCCGCGTCGCGTCTCGGATTGAACGCAAATAGCATGCATGCGGATGGGGATCAAGTCTTTTTCACGTTGCGGACTGCGCGACTACAGGATCTTCTTCAGCTTCCGGTTGTTCTCGAGCCAGCGGACCGCCTGCAGGGCGGTCAGGGCCTCGCCTTCGGGACCGAGGCCGGGCACAACCTCGGGACCGCAGAGCAGCAGGTTGCGAAGCGCAGTGCGGGGCGGGTGCACCGCGATGCCGAGTGCGGCCGGCTCCAGGGTCTCGATGGTCCGGTGGAGGATCCAGGGCGAGGAGTGACCGGCGTCGCCGGCGCGGGAGTCCCAGAAAGGGCTCGAACGGCTCTCGAGGTGGTCTTGAATGAAAGGGATCAGCCAGGCGGCTGCGGCCATCATGTGCCGCTGCAGCGGCCCCAGGTATTCCCTGCCCAGGCTTCGCTTGCGGTACGGAACGATGCACGACACGCACACCTGCACGCGCTCGCTGCGTTCGGGAAAGGGCAGGCAGGCGATCCGGATCAGGTTGTCCTCTTCGAGCGGCTCGTCGGGTTTCCGGGCCAGGAACAGGTTGTGGCCCATTCCCGCGGGCAGCGCTTCTGCGGGCAGGATCAGGTTGACCGTGAACACGCTCTGCGACGGTCGCAATGCGTCGGCGGCCAGCCGGGCCCGCTGGCGGCGCATGGCCGGCGGGATCAGTTCGACCGCCTCGGCCAGGGGAAGGCCGGCCAGCATCACGCCGCAGCGGTAGGTTTTGGCGGAGCGCAGCTCCTGGAGCCCGGTGACCGTCTTGCCTTCGAGCAACAGGTGCTCCGCCACCATCTGGATCTCCACGTCCGCCCCGGCTTTGCCGACCGCGGTGACCAGCCGGTCGGCCAGGTCGGGAACCGCGCGCAGACCGGCCAGCAACGTCAGGATCATGTGGGCGGTGGCGGCCGGCGATCGGCTGGCGACGTCCAGGTGTGACAGGAAGGTCGTGGCCCGGCCGAGGATGTTCAACAACGGCGGCCAGCGGGAGTCGTCAAGCGGCTCTGAACCCTTGCCTCGGACGACGAGCCCGGGCGTGCTTCCCACCAACCGCTTGAGCCTCGAACGCTCCCGGAATCCGTCCGGCGGCAGGGGCGGCCGCCGCGAGAGGATCTCTCGGAACTCCTCGTCCACGCGACGCAGGCCGTCGACGGCGTCGAGGAAGGCCTGCTTCTGGTCGGGCACCGCCCGCGCAAGCTCTCCGGCCAGCGCATCTGGCTCCTGGAACAGGTCGATCCGCTGGTTTGGGGTGATCACTTGCAGGTGGGTGTCCTCGTGGACCCCCAGCTGGTGGACCTGGTCCTCGACCGCCAGGTCGTCGAGCACCTCGTCGAGCAGCGGAGCCTGCCCGCGCAGCGGCAGCGTCCACGGCAGGGCCGGAATGCTCAGCCCTTCGTGCTCGTAGCGATTGCCGAGGCCGCCCTGGCCGACCAGCATGACACTGTACCTGCGTCGTCGCAGCAGGCCCGCAGCCATCAGGCCGGCCAGGTCCGTGCCTACCACGATCACGTCGTGAATGCTGGTCGCAGGCATGATTCTCAGGCGGCCGGGTCGAGCAGGTGGAAGGCCTCTCCGTCCGCGGGACGGTCGATTACCCGGCCGATCTCGAAGCTGGCGATTCCACGCTCGGCCAGAATTTGCCGGGCGCGCTCCAGGTCCGCCCCGGGCAGCAACGCCACCATGCCAACGCCCAGGTTGAACGTCCGCAGCATCTCGGCTCGTTCCACCCTCCCCGTGGTCTGGACGCGGTCGAAGATCTCCGGCACGGGCCAGCTGCCCCACTCGACCTCGACCGCCAGCCCGTCGGGAAGCGCCCGGGGCAGGTTGCCCGGCAGGCCGCCGCCGGTGACGTGCGCCAGGGCGTGGATGCCGGTCTGCTCGATCAGCTCCAGGCAGGCCCGGACGTAGATGCGGGTCGGCGAAAGCAGTTGGCCGAGCAGTTCCTGGTCCGGGTCGGACACGGTATCTCGAAGCAACGCCTTGCGGACCAGCGAGAACCCGTTGGCGTGCAGGCCGCTCGAGGCCATCCCCAACAGGACGTCGCCCGGCCGCACCCGCTCGGGCCCCAGCATCCGTTCGCGGTCCACCACGCCGACCGCGAAACCGGCCAGGTCGTATTCGCCCTTCCGGTAGAAGCCCGGCATCTCGGCGGTCTCGCCGCCCAGCAATGCGCAGCCCGCCTGGCGGCATCCCTCGGCGATGCCCGCCACCACCGCTCTTCCCTGCTCGGGATCGAGGCGTCCGGTGGCGAAGTAGTCCAGGAAGAACAGCGTCTCGGCGCCACAGACCACCAGGTCGTTGGCGCACATGGCCACCAGGTCGATGCCCACGGTGTCGTGCTGGCCGGACAGGAAGGCGAGCTTGAGCTTGGTACCCACTCCGTCGGTGGCCGCCACCAGCAGGGGATCGCGCCAGCGCGACGCGTCGAGGCGGAACAACCCCGAAAAACCGCCCAGGGAGCCGATCACCTCCGGGCGAAGGGTGGAGCGGGCCAGCTTTGCTATGGCCTTCACGAAGGCGTCGCCGGCGTCGATGTCCACGCCTGCGTCCTTGTAGGTCAGCGACATGGGGCGACGCTAACCAATCAGGTGACCCAAGTCAAACCCCGAGGAAATGTCTTGTCCCCGTGGTACCGACCGATTTATCATGAGCCGCAGAAAGTAGAGGTGCGCGTGGCGGATCACGAGACCAAGGCGACCAGGGCCATCGCCGATCGCATGGCCCAGGTGGAAGAGGGAACGCCTCGCTACGAGGCACTCGAGGCGGCCCGGCGATTCAAGACTTCCTGGATCGAGCTGGGCGGCACCTTGCAAAGGGTCCTGCACAAGAAGCTCTTTACGCAATGGGGCTTCCCATCCTTCGAGAGCTATTGCCAGGACGAGATCCGCATCAAGCCCCGCACGGCCGCCAAGCTTACCGCCTCCTACGCGTTCCTCAAGGATGAGGAGCCGGCCGTGCTCAAGCGCGACGGCCTGAAGCGCCCGATCCCCGATCTGGCGGCGGTCGAGGTGATGCGCAAGGCCCACCTGGACGAGCACCTGAGTGAAGAAGACTATAGACGAATCAAGGAGATGGCGCTCGACGAGGTGCCGGCTTCCAGCCTGCGAAAGGAGTACAGGCAGGCGCTGCCGGAGCCTCCGCCCAAGCCGCCCCAGGTGGCCATCAAGAAGCTGGTCGAGCAGGCCAACCGCCTGGCGGACGGTCTGGCCGCGGTCCAGGGCATCCCACGGATGATCATCGAACGGGCCCTGGCACTGGTGGACGACCTGCGCGCACTGGTCGAACACTGAGATCATTTTTTGAAGAAAAGCCAAAAACACCGCGATGCAACTCTTGCCTTCGCCTCCAGATCGGTTAGAATGATCGGGTAGCTCGCTGGACGCATCGAGGTTGCGCATGGCTTCCAGGAACGATTTCAACGCGCCGATCGCCTGTTCATTCTGCGGCAAGCCGCAGGACCAGGTCCGCAAGCTGATCGCCGGGCCGACGGTCTACATCTGCGATGCTTGCGTCAAGCTGTGCAACGAGATCATCGCCGACGAGATCGAGAACCCCGAACCGGAGGGGGCCGACGACACTCCCACCCCCGAGGAGACCAAGCGCTTCCTCGACCAATACGTGATCGGACAGGAACGGGCCAAGCGGATCATCGCCGTGGCGGTATACAACCATTACAAACGCCTGAACAACAAGGACGAGCACCACGAGGTCGAGCTGTCCAAGTCCAACGTGATGTTGCTGGGGCCGACCGGTTGCGGGAAGACCCTCCTGGCACAGTCGCTGGCCCGGTTCTTGAGTGTGCCCTTCACCATCGTGGACGCCACCTCGCTGACCGAGGCCGGGTACGTGGGCGAGGACGTGGAGAACATCGTCCAGACCCTGCTGGCGACCGCCGACAACGACGTCGAACGGGCCGCGCGGGGCATAATCTACGTCGACGAGATCGACAAGATCGCCCGGCGTTCGGGCAACAGCCCGTCGTCCAGCCGGGACGTCTCCGGAGAGGGCGTCCAGCAGGCGCTGCTGAAAATCATCGAGGGCACCCTGGCCAACGTCTCGCCGCGCGGCACCCGCCGTCACTACCAGCAGGAGTTCATCCAACTGGACACCACCGACATCCTCTTCATCCTGGGCGGCACTTTCAACGGCCTGGAGAACATCATCCGCAAGCGGGTCGGGGAGAAGGGGCTGGGCTTCGGGGCGAAGGTGGAGCGCAAGCAGGAGCACTCCATCGGCGAGCTGCTGGAAAGGGTGGAATCCCACGACCTGCTGGAGTACGGCCTGATCCCCGAGTTCGTCGGCCGGGTGCCGGTCATCGCACCCATGCGCGAGCTTGACAACAATGAACTGATCCGCGCCCTGATCGAACCGCGCAACGCCTTGACCAAGCAGTACACCAAGCTGTTCTCGCTGGAGGGCGTCGAGCTGGATTTCACCGACGACGCCCTGAGCGCCGTGGCCGAACTGGCCCTGCGACGCCAGGGCGGCGCCCGCAGCCTGCGCACCATCCTCGAGGACTGCATGCTGGACATCATGTACGAGGTGCCCTACCTGCCCGGCATCCAGGAGTGCGTCATCACCCGCGACGTGATAGAGGGCCGCGGCAAGCCGGACCTGCGCTTCGCGGCGAAGAAGACGGCTTGACGTTCACGGGCTGTATGTGCCGTTGACCACCACCATCAGCGTCTCCTCGTCCGGGTCGTCGGTGGTGAAGGTCAGGGTGGCCTGGTCGACCACGGTGGGGGTGTCCTTGGTGAAGCGGACCGTGACGGTCTCGAACGGGCCGGCGGGCTCCACGCCCGGGGCCACGATGGCCGGGTAGGGGGGCTGGGCGTCGATCGAGAAGGAGCCGTACGGGTTGTCGAACTCCATGCCGAATACCCGCAGGTCTTCGTCTCCGAGGTTGTAGATCCGGATGTCGACCGTCTGGGTGTGGGAGGCGCCGGAGATGTTGATGGTGACGAAGTCGGGGACGATCTCCACGTCCGGGGCCGGGGTGCGTCCGTGCAACTGGATGAAGACCGGCCTCTCGAGCGGGTCGTCGTGGTCGATGCGGAGCGTGCCGTCGTCGTCGCCGCGGTCGTCGGCGATGTAGGTAACCCGCACCTCGACCGTATCCCATGGCGCGATGGGCTGGTCTATTGCCGGTGGATCCAGGTCGAACTTCTGGCTGCCGACCTGGCTGAGCTCCATCCCGGAGACGTTCAGGTCGGCGTTGCCCTCGTTGGAGATGGTGAAGCTCAGGGTCGGGTCCGCGCCCTGGGAGACGGTCCCGTAGCTCAGGGCGGTGGTGCTGACCACGATGTGAGGCGCGTAGCTCGATCCCAAAAGCGGCACGTCGATGCGCTCCTGGCTCTCGGCGTCCGACTCGATGGTCAGCAGGCCCTCGTCCCCGTCGTCGATGGCCTGCGGGATATAAGAAAGGTTCACGTTGACCTTGTCGTCGGGGTTGAGGGTGAAGGGCACGTCCGGGGAGTGCTGGATGGCGAAGTCGCCGTCGGCGTCGTCGGTGACCTCGATCAGCGAAACCGTGACCGGGTCGGGATCGGATCCGGTGTGCTCGATCGTCAGGGTGGCGGGCTTGGTTCCCATCACCCGGGTGGAGCCGAAGTCCACCGGCACGGGCTGGACCAGCAGGATCGGCTCGATCGCGGTGCCGTAGCACATGAGATCGTACTCCGGCGCGTCCTTGTCGGTGCTCTCGATCAGCACCGCGCCCTCGTCCTGCTCCGGGTAGTCCTGCGGGTGATAGCGCACGGTGAAGACCACCTGGTTGCCGGGCGCGATGGAGTGCGGGTACTCGATCTCCTCGGGCACGCTCCCCGAGAAGTCCTTCTCGTCATCCGGCACGCTCAGCCCATGCAGGACCACCGCGTAGGTGCCCCTGTTGGTCAGGGTCACCTTGACGGTTCGGGTGGTCGAGACCGGGACCTCGCCGAACTCGACCGGATCGGGCCAGGCATCCAGATCGGCCAGGGTGGGCCTGATGTCGAGATCTTCGCAATCGCAGGCCAGCAGGGCCGGCAGGACGAGCAGGCCGAGAAAGAACGAAATCTTCGAGGGCACTCGCTTCATGATTCGCCTCCCAGGCACGATCAGGATCCTATTGGTATTGCGCCGGTTCTGTCAACGCGGACGGCTCCGGCCCGGTTGTGAAACGCCCGGCGATGGCATAAACTCTTACCAGTCGCTTAGCTACTGGAGGACATCCATGAGAAGACTATTCCCTGTTCCTGTGCTCGCCCCGGGAAGCGCGTGCCTGGTCCTGATCCTCGGTCTGTCCTCGTGCGGTTCCAGCACCACGCGGGACTGCCCGCCCTGCGAGGACCTTGACAGCGCCTGCAGCCTGGGGGTCTGCGACACCCGGACCTACGAGTGCGTGGCCGAGCCGCGCAACGAGGGAGGGGAGTGCGACGACAGGGACGACTGCACTACCGATGACGTGTGCACCGAGGGCGAATGCGCGGGCACCCCCGTGGACTGCAGCGAGCGGGACGACGAGTGCAACCTCGGGGCCTGCCGGGACGGCGCGTGCGTGGCCGGGCCGCGCGAGGACGGGAGCGCCTGCCTGTCGAAGGACGACGAGTGCAACGACGGCGAGTGCTTCGACGGCGCCTGCGCGGCCGTCGCCAGATCCGACGGCACCGGGTGCAACGACGGTGACTGGTGCACCGACGTGGATGCCTGTCAGGCCGGGGAATGCGTGGGACAGACCCGGGACTGCTCGGACGGGCTGGATTGCACGACGGACCTGTGCAATCCCGATAATAACGCCTGCGACCACGTGGTAGCGGCGGGCTCCTGCGCGATCGCGGGCGACTGTCAGTCGGACGGTGAGGTCAACCCGGACAACGCCTGCCAGTCGTGCCTGAGCGACGTGGACCAGCAACGCTGGAGCGACGATGATTCGAACACCTGCGACGACGGCAACCCGTGCACCGATCCGGACGCCTGCGCCGGCGGCGTCTGCACGGGCACCCCTCTGCCCGGCTGCTGCTCCGCTGCCGCGGACTGCGACGACGGGCGTGCCTGCACGACCGACGCGTGCGACGTCGGCAGCGGGATCTGCTCCAACGCCGTCGACGCCGGCTTGTGTCTGATCGGCGGCGAGTGCTTCATAGAAGGCCAGTTAAACCCGGCGAACGAGTGCCAGGAGTGCCAGGCCGACGCCGGCCAGACCGCCTGGACCAGCAACTCCAACCCGTGCAACGACGGGCTGTTCTGCACCAACGGGGACGCGTGCAGGGACGGCGTCTGCCAGGGCGCGGCGGGCTCGGTGTGCGACGACGGGATCGAATGCACCACGGATGTGTGCGACGAGGCCTCGAGCACCTGCGTCCACGACGTTCCGGCCGACGCCTGCCGGATCGGCGGGTCGTGCTACGCCGCCGCCCAGCCCCGGCCGGATAACTCCTGCCTGGAGTGCGACCCGGCCGCCAGCCAGTCCGACTGGACGCCCAGGGCCGATGGCAGCCCGTGCGACGACGGGTCGTTCTGTAACTACGGCGAGGCCTGCAACGCGGGCGTGTGCGAGGGCGGCGGCCCGCGGGACTGCGACGACGGGCTCGGATGCACCGGCGACTCCTGCGACGAGGCCCAGGCACGGTGCGAAAACGCCGTAGATGCGGGCTGGTGCCTGATCGACGGCTCCTGCCGCGCCGACTCTGCTATCAACCCGGACAACGCATGCCAGGAGTGCCGGGCCGCTGTAGACCAGGCCGGCTGGACCGATGACGACTCGAACTCCTGCGACGACGGCGACTGGTGCACGGTCTCCGACGCCTGCCAGGCCGGCTCGTGCCTGGGCTCGGCCCGCAACTGCGACGACGGGCTCTCCTGCACCTCCGATTCGTGCAACACGGTCGACGAGCGTTGCGACAACGCCCTCCAGGCCGACGCCTGCCTGATCGGAGGCGGGTGCCTGGCCGCCGGCGCGGCCAATCCGGACAACCCATGCCAGGCGTGCATTCCCGCCTCCAGCCAGTCCGGCTGGAGCGACGAAAACGGCAGCGCCTGCGACGACGGCAACGCCTGCACCGATCCGGACATGTGCAGCGCCGGGTTGTGCACCGGCACCCCGCTGCCCGGTTGCTGCGCCGGCCCGGCGGACTGCGACGACGGCAGCCCGTGCACCGACGACGTCTGCGACCCGGGCGACGGCACCTGTTCCAACCCAATTCTGGCCGACATGTGCTACATCGGCGGCGCCTGCTACGTCCAGGGCCAGGAGAACCCCGACAACTCCTGCCAGGGGTGCGACAGCGCCGTGAGCGACACCGGCTGGACCGTGCGAGCCGACGGCAGCCCGTGCGACGACGGCCAGTTCTGTACCGTCGACGAGGCCTGTGTATCCGGAGTGTGCCAGGGCGGGCTGGCCAGCGATTGTTCCGACGGCCTCGGATGCACCGAGGACACCTGCGACGAGGGCGCTGACACCTGCGACCACAACCTCCTGCCCGACCGCTGTTTGATCGGCGGGGCCTGCTACGCCGACGGCCAGCCCGATCCGGGCGAAGAATGCCGGGCCTGCCAGGTGGCAGCAGACCAGGGCGCCTGGACGCCGCGGGCCGACGGGTCGGACTGCGGCGGCACCTGCCGGTGGTGCCAGGCCGGCTCTTGTGTGGACGTCCCGGACAGCGGCGTGGACCCGTTCGTCGAGTGCGCGGCCTGCCAGGTGTGCGATGGCTCGGGCGGCTGCCGCCCGGCGGCCGACGGGACCGACCCCAAGGACGAGTGCGACGACTCGGACTGCACCCTGGCCGACTGCCAGGCCGGCTCCTGCGATCGACCCGCCGGCGCCCAGTGCGCCGACCTGTCGCCGGGCAACTGCGCCGATGCCCGTTGCGACGGCGGGGGCTTGTGCGTCCAGGACTATGCCCCGGAACCGGGCGGCGACAGCGTCTTGTGCCGACAGGCCGACGACGTCTGCGACCTGGCGGAGTACTGCGACGGGGCCAACCTGACCTGCCCGGACGACCTGGTGCGGACGGGAGGATTCGAGTGCCGGGCCGCCGGAGGCGAATGCGACCCGGCCGAGAGCTGCGATGGCGTGTCCAGGTTCTGCCCGGACGACGCCTATACCCCGGCCGGCGTCCAGTGCGCGGACGGCTCGCCCGACGACTGCCTCGACGCCCGGTGCGACGGGCTCGGCGCCTGCGTCCAGGACTACGACTTCGAGGCCCAGGGCGCCGCCTGCACGGACGGCGACGTCTGCACCGGGCCGGACCTCTGCGACGCGATCGGCCAGTGCCTGGGCGCGTCGCTGGCTCCGGAACCCGATCCCGCCTCGCCCGTGGCGGCCACCGCCACCTGCCTGACGTCCGGAACCGGAGCGCGTTCGGTTGTCAGCCTGCAACTACGCGACCTGTCCGCCGCTCCCATAGAGGGCGCAACGGTCACCATCGCGGGCACCGGGCCCGAGACCTGGGCCGGGCCGGTGGTCGAGTCCCTGGCCCAGCCGGGCACCTACCACCGCGAAATGCTGGCCCCGGGATCGACCGGCTCGACCGAGGTGACCGTCACGGCCCAGGCCGGCTCGGGCGGATGCTCCTCCGCGCTGGTGAGCTTGAACACCTTCGTGACCGTCCTGTTCGTCGACCCGGCCGCCAGCGGGACCGGCGGCTGCAGCCCGGTGGACAACAACCTGCGGGTCAAGGTGATCGATGCCGAGAACGGCGCTCCCATCGCCGGCGCCTACGTCATGGTGGGAGCGGCCCCGGCCGCGCTGTTCGAGGACGACTACGAGAACGTGCTGGCCGGCGCCGCCCCCGGGCTGGACAACCACGGCCAGACCGGCGCCGACGGCGTGATCGAGTTCGTCGACCACGGCAGCAACCTGGAGGGACCCCAAATGGTCACCACCGGGTTCGACGGCCGCGGCTACTTCACCCTTGTGGACGTGGACGCCTCGGACATCGTCGTCCCGCTGACCGCCATCATCGGCCCACCGCCCAGCTCGCAGGTGGACGGGTGGCTGACCGGCATGGGTTCGACCGACCGCAACGGGTTCCTGGACGTGGGGTTGGTGACCGCCGAGTTCGAGATGGACAGCATGGCCAGGTTCAAGTTCGACGACATGATGGCCTCCGAATACGACTGCTGGCTTGCCACCGACCACTTTCTCGTAGGCGATACCTGGGTCGAGATGCCGGCCAACGTGTACGTGCCGGACCAGGAGGAGTTTTACATTCTTTTCTGGATTCCTATCTACGAGCACCGCTACCGGACCAGGCCGATCCCCGACGGAACGTTCGGCCACCGGATCACGGCCATCTCCGGCCGGGCGCCCTTCGGGGACGTGATCGGCGCCATCCTGGACGGCTCGGGGCTGACCGCGATCATCCCCTTGCTGGATACCCAACGGATCGGGGTCTATACCACGGACGTCAACGGGAACCAGAGCGACGTCCCCATCGACCTGGGCAACGCACTGAGCGAGAACGTGACCTGCTCCATGAGCAACATCCCGACCTACGCGGACTCGCTGTGCTTCACCGTAGGCGACTGGGACGGCGGCACCGGCGAGGGGCCCATGTTCGTCATGGGCTTCGGGATGCTGCCCGGCGGCACGGGGGACCTGACCACGGTGTCCGCGGCGGGCGACTTCGCCGGCATCGGGTACGTGGGACTGGCCGTGGCCACCTACCTGGATCCGGCGGCCTTGCCCGCGGGCGAGGAATGGCGGGCCGGGGCCTCCTCGGGCCGCCTGGACCGCTCGGGCACCTCGTTCGACGGGTCCGGCGGCAGCCTGGTGTTCGACGACTTCCTGGGCGTCACCCCGCTGGCGCGCGCCGCCCGGACTCACTCGTTCGACCCGGTGGACACCGCCACGCCCGTGGACTACACCGAGCACACAATCGACCTGGTCCAGTCGGTCGACAACGACCTGAGCCCGGACTGCGGCGTGGTGGAGGAGGAAGTCTGGCGCAGCACCTACTGGAAGATCCTGGCCCCGGCCGGCACCCTGTCCTTCACCCTGCCCGACCTCCCGGCCGGCTGGCCGCGCCAGGCCGACGGCGGGCTGGCAGCCCCGGGCGCGGGCGAGCGCATCAACTGGTCTTTCGCCGCCTTCCACCTCGGGCTCCTGGGCGCCTTCGACTTCAACGCCTTCGACTTCGTAAACGCCCTGCTGAGCACCACCCACACCTCGACCAACGACCAGGATTTCTGACCGGGGTTCGAAGGAGGTATCATCGTGGTCATTCGACGAATTCTGATTCTGACGACTTTTTGGGCCTGGCTCCCGGGATGCGAGGGTGAGTACTTCCCAACCTGCCGGTCCATCGAGTGCGATCCCTGCCTCGAGTGCGATCATCTGGCGGGCTACTACGAGGGCTGGATGACCGACTTCGAGAACTCCTGTCTCGACATGGACATCGGCATGCCGGACCAGCCGTGGAGCCTCTCGGTGCCCGAGGTGAAGTACGACGGCGAGCTGGATCAGAGCTACATCGAGTTCGAGCTGACCGAAGATCTGGGTGGCGGGGTCTACAAGGGGATCGTATGCGCCCCCGAGCAGGACGAGGAGGCCCTGTCGTACTCCTTCTGCCTCAACTTCAGCTATCCCGGCATGGTCGAGCAGGACCACCAGACCACCGAGGGCGCGTTCATCGAGCGCGGGACCCAGCCGATCGAGTTCGAGGGCGTCGTCTGGAACAAGAAGACCGACCCGACGGACCAGGAGTGCGTCATCTCCGCCAAGGCCCACGCTGTAATGGTCGACGTTGGGGACGGATCTCAATAAGTCAACAAGTGATTTACTTATCAAGATCCCTGTTTGAAAGCCTCCACGCAGCCAGGAACAGCAACAACACCAGCACTTCTGAGGGAATTCCGCCGGCTGAAGAACAACCGCCGGATCCTGGATGCCGGATCTCGATCGGCTCTGAAATCTGCCCAAGGTTGCCGCCCATGTCCACGGCTCGAATCGTGATGGTGAAATCCAACCTCTCTTGATCGTCGCTGGCTTCATCGATCCAGTTCATCCAGAGGATGCCCCCTTGTGACCGCACATCGTAGTCAGGAATCAAGCCGACGGGTGGCTCACCGTCCACAAGCTCGATTCGGTATCCCATCTTATCCGAAGGGGTACGGTCGTCCGAAGTGGGAGTGATTTCAATCTCGATGGATCCCACATCGTCGCAACCTGTCTGGGAGTAGCCCAACCCCTCGCAATCCGGTCCTTTGCCCCGATGATGAACCTCTGCCGAAACGATTGACACCCTCCCTGGCGGGATGAAGTCGTTTTTCTGTTCGTCGGGATCGAGCCCATGCCTCTCCAGCTCACGCATGCTGCAGGCCTCAGCAGGCTTCGCGTATAAGGTACCTACAGCCAGGAAAATCACGATCGGCGCGGCAAGTTCAACAGGCTTCATTCCCGACTTCCTTTACGAACAAGCTACGGACACAGAACAAGAATGCACTCCACGATGTTGTTCAATGGACCACGAACAAGAGCCATGCACGAATCCACGAGATCGATGCTCTTGATGATCGCCCATTGAGATGCAGCGTTGTAGTAGAAATCATCGCGCAAGGACTGCTCGCAGGACTCCGGATCCGGGTCTTGCTCGTTGCCTTTGTAGCAAGCGCAGTATGCCTCGATGGCTGGTTCCATGAAGGGGCCAGCGATCAGGCAGTACCCATCGGGTTCGTCACCCCACGGGTGGTCGTTCTCTACGCATATGGCCCGCGCTTCTTCCGTACATGCTGTCATCCCGGCGCAGTCCTGGCCATACTCCGGAAAGTATTCGTCCTCCAGGACCGACGCGGCGATGCAGTCGCAGCCGTTGTCGATCAACCGGCAGTCAGCATCATTGATGCAGGCCCGATCAGGCAGGTCTTCGACGCACCGGCCGTCCACGCAAGCCCTCGGAGCGCGCCTGCAGGCCTCGTCCGCGGTGCACTCCGGGACGACCGGGAACTCAGCCCTGTTCGCGAACGAGCAGCCCGACGGGTTGTATACCTGGACGAACGAGCAACAATCGATCAGGATTGGAGCACGATAGCCCATGCAGTCGTCGGTGTTGGTGCAGGAGTCGTCCACCAGCACATGGGTCAAGCAGAAGCCATGAGTATCTTCCACCAAGGTGCGTGGGCTCTGGTCGTCTTCGTCAGAAACGACGTCCGCTCCGTCTTGAGTTCCGTCAA
>SDBT01000465.1_pt1 | contig 64130 bp, 96 predicted proteins | sample 2277101 | NCBI WGS metagenome assembly SDBT01 (sample SAMN10404973, study PRJNA504765) | marine sediment metagenome | isolation source: marine sediment core GS10_PC15, 103 cmbsf | place: Arctic Ocean: Southern Knipovich Ridge | collected 2010 | reverse complement strand
TTATTATCCAAATTATAGTACGACTGAAATACAAAATTATATAAGGTCAGCTATTATAAATTTAAGTGTAAATAATTATTATACTTTTGAAATAATTGCAGATGGAACAATTTATCCTGATCCAGAAGATAAGGAAAATAATATGATTGCTTTTATTGCGGCACTTTTGATTGAACCTAATAATATGTCTTATCGTTTACCTGATATAACTGTAAATGTACCAAAAGGTTTACCTTTGACTGATTTAATAGGAAAGGTAATATCTGTTTTTAAACATAATACACATGGTGTATTTAATTTAACTGGACTTTAAACTAAGGAGTTGTATGGGTAAGTCTATAGGAGTAATAGGTTTTCCAAGTGTTTACGGCGGTGCTGGTGTTGAATTGGACCATCAAATTACATTATGGCATAGAATGGGTTTAGATATTCATATTGTGCCTAGTATGAATGTTGTTAATGAAACTTTATTAAATTCAACATTATTTAGAGCTAAAATCTATAATGTTGGTGAATATGATAAATTAAAAGGTATGCCTGTTATTTCTTTTTGTAATGATGTTTTTTTAAGAGATATAGAAAAGATTAAAAAATACGCTAGTCAAACAATATTTGTTAATTGTATGACTTGGTTATTCAGTGCTGAAAAAGAATCACATAAAAAAGGTCTGATAGATTTATTTCTTTATCAATCTAGATTAACACAAAAAAAAGTTAATAGTGAATTGTTGAAAATAAATAAAAACTATAAATGGAAAATTTTTAATTCATATTTTGATGATACTAAATTTCCATACCATAAAAATAGAACTAATGATAAATTTAGATTTGGTAGAATATCTAGAGAAGATGGAGATAAATATAGTGGAGATACTTTATGGGTATATGAAACGATGGTTGCACCTGTTACAAAAAGTGGTATTATTTTAGGTTATAATAAAGAAAAAACTGAAAAGAAAATAGGTATTCCTTCTGACTGGATTAGAACTTATCCGGGTAATGGTATTACACAACAAGAATTTTATGCACATTGTTCTTGTATTATACAGAAAGCAGACACTTTTGAGAATTGGCCAAGAGTAGCAATGGAAGCAATGTCTTCTGGTGCTATATTGATTGTTGATAACCGTGGTGGTTGGACTAAAATGGTTAAACATGGTAAAACAGGTTGGCTTTGTAATGATTCTAGAGATTTTGTTTATTATTCTTCTAGAATGGCTTATGAAGTTGAAGAACGTGAACAAATGGCTTTAAATGCAAAAGATTATTTAAAAGAGCTTTGTGGAGAAGAAAGTTCTATACAATCATGGAAGGAAATATTTAATGTTTAATCCTTATATTTTTAAAATAGATGGAGATTTAAGTAGAGCAGATGTGGTTGCATTGACTTTATTATGTAGAAATAAAAAAGTTATTGAGTTTGGTGTAGGTGCTTCTACAATGTTGTTATCACAAGTAGCCAAAGAAGTAATTACTTATGATACTGATATACAATGGATAGAAAAGGTTAAAGGTAAAATTGGAGGTGGAATCAGTAATGTAACTTTTAAATATATAGAAAAAGATGTCAATGCTGTAAAAGGCATTGCTGAAGATTGTGATGTTTTATTTGATGATGGACATTCTTTGTTAAGGTCACCATTTTTATTAGAATTCTGGCCAAATATAAAAGAGTGTGCAATATTACATGATTCTAGAATGACTTATGCAGGAAACTGTGTAAAGAAATTTATAGATTCATTTATTATCAAAAATGAACCAAATGATTATAATCCTGGTTTAGCTGATAATCCATATACAGGTTCTTTAAAAAGTATTGATTGGAATTATTTAGAAAGTAATATGGTAGTATTACATAAACGTAATTGTACTTTAAGGTATGAAAATTGGAAAGTAACTGAAAAATGAAAAAAATAAGATTATTAATGAAAGAACCACCAACTAACTGGGATGCTAGAATGGGACCAGCTATTGGTGATGCAAATGATACTTACTTTTTAAAGAATGAAGATTGGTTAGAAATAAAATCTACACCTTTAGCTGATTGTAAAAGAGATGGTGTTATACCTTGGGTTCGTTCAGGTGGAAGAAGTGCTTTATTAGAAGCTGAAAAATTAGATATACAAATAATTTTAGGACCTAATTGTGTTTTTGCAAATTCTAGTAATCCAGAATTAAATTTAAAAGAACTTACTAGTCCAAATGTTTTAAAGTTATTAATGCACGATGATACCAATATTGCTTTAGCTAAAAGTTTAATGACTAATCCTGAAAAGATTAGACAAGTTTCATATTTTATGAGACCCTATTTATATGAAGAACCTTTTAAATATGAACATAGATGGGATATATATTTTCATGTTAAAACTGGTATAAATAAATTTATTAGAGACCCTTATCTTAACCATACTGCTACACATCATGGTTGGTATACTTTTGATGAGCTTAAATATAAAGCTCAACATTCTAAAATATGTATACATGGTTGTCATTATGATAATTATGGTTTAGCTATTCATGAGATTAGTTTGTTAGGTTGCCCTATAGTTTATGATAATAGAGGTTTAAAGGGTGGTACTGTTTGTGAAGGAATGGGTGTAGAAGTAAGTAATATAGAAACTTGTGAATTAGATGAATTAAAACAAGCTGTAGAAAAAGCTATGAATATGGACAGAAAAAAAGTATGGGAAGCATCAAAAGCTTTTCAAAATCCAGAAAGACTTAAGAATATTTGGAGAAAGGCTATGTTAGAATGATTAAAACTTATAATGTTGGTAAAAATAACCCTAGATATATTGATGGTAGAAAAAGTAAAAAATATTACTGTAAAGATTGTGGTGTAAAAGTTTCTTTTAGTGGGGGTTGTTATAAAGGCTGCAAATGTAGGAGTTGTGCTTATACTGGTAGAAAATTAAGTGAAGAACATAAAAATAAATTAAGACAAACAAGATTAGGGAAAAAGTTATCTATAGATACTAAGAAAAAAATAAGTAAGTCTTGTTGCGGTAGTAAACATTATAATTGGCAAGGTGGTATTACTAGTTTAGAAAGACAAATTTTTAAAACTGAAGAATATAAAGAATGGAGAATAAAAGTCTTAAAAAGAGATTTTTATACTTGTCAAGAATGTTCTCAAATAGGTGGAGATTTAGAAGTTCATCATAAAAAAAGATTTACTTTAATTTTTAGAGAATTTTTACAAAAATATTCTCAATTTTCTCCAATTGAAGATAAAGAAACTTTAGTTAGATTGGCTATTACTTATGAGCCTTTTTGGGATATAATTAATGGTAAGACATTATGTAGAGAATGTCATGAATTAACTTTCAAAGGAAACTAGTATGCGTATTTTAGCCCTGACTTGGACAACAAGAGACAATGAAACTGAATTAATGATTAATGCTCGTAGAGATTTGCTTTGTCCTGCTATAGATGGTTTTACTAATGAATTACTTAATTTAGGTCATCAAGTAGTATATGTAAACGTATTTGCAGAACATGTAAAACTTTCAGAACAAGATTTGAGATGTCCTGGAATGATTTCTGGTTTACCTTTTTATTTATGGTCTGAAATAAAGAATAAGAAATTTGATGTTATATGGCATGCAATCAAAGACCCGACACCACAATTGGCTATACCTTATGTCGAAAAAATAATGCAAGAATTGGATCCAAATATTCCTGTATTGAATAATATTAAAGATTTACAAAATCATACTAAAAGAAAATATATCAACTTACTTAGAAAAAAGAATGTAGGTTGTATTATATTAGATGATTATAAAGGCTGGTGGAATGAAAATGGTACAGTTAATTTAAGTAATGCATTTCCTCCATCACAAGGTTGTTATGTTTCTAAAGATTATTATGCAATAAGAACTAGTATGCAAAATAGTGGTAGAATAAAACCTCTTTTTGATGAAGAGGGTGGTATTACTTTAAAATACCATGACACATCAAAAAGACCTGGTGCAGAACCTAATTTAAGAACATTTGTTAGAGTTCCTTTTTCTGCTGGTAAATGTTTAGAGGGTTGGAAGTATTTTTGTCCTACAAATATATTATGTCCAAAATCTGGAGCAGCAGTTAAAAAAATTCCTTATTCTTTTCCTGATATGACAGCTGGAACAATTTCTGCCGCAATGAAAGAATTAGGGGTTGATTTAGCACATATAGAAGCAGTAGAGGCAGGTTTTTCAATTGAAATATTTGATGTGAATCCATTTCCTAGTTCACATGGAGCAAGTTTACAGCCAATGGCAAAAAAGATGGCTAAGAGACTTGAACAAGTATATGATATATAATGAACGAATTACCTTTTGTATCATGTCAATGTATTACTTATGATAGACCTGAATTATTAGAAGAAACTATTCAAAGTTTTTTAAAACAGGATTATCAAGGCAAAAAAGAATTAGTTATTTTAAATGATAACGCAGAGCAAATACTTATTTATGAGCATCCTGAAGTTAAAGTTATAAATACACCTAAAAGATTTAGAACGATTGGTGAAAAAAGAAATGCCTGTATTGCTATGTGTAGTGGTGAAGTTATATTTCCATGGGACGATGATGATATCAGTTTGCCTTGGAGATTATCTTTAAGTATAAGATATAAAGACGGTAGAGCTTATTTTAAGAATAAGAGAGCTTGGTTGTGGCAAAACGGGGTAATAAAACCTGAACCTAAATATAATGCTTATCCATCTATGGGTTGTTGGGATAGATTATTGTTTGAAGAAGTAAATGGTTATTCATTTATGCAAAGTGGTCAAGATATGGATATTGATAAAAAGTTTAGTAGAACAGGTAAAAGATATGTTATAGAATTACCAAAAGAAGAAGTGTATTATATCTATAAATTTGGTGGTACAGGAAAACCTCATTTATCTAGTTATGGTTGGAATAAAGGGTGGGAAGAAATCGGTAAGAAAGAAGTTAAACAAAAAGGTATTATAAATTTAATACCTAACTGGAAACAATCTTATTTAGAATTGTTACCAAAACTGTAAGGAGTAATATGAAAAAAGTTAAAAAAGTAATTAAAAAAAGAAAGTCTGTTTTATGTACATATTGTAATGCTAAAAATAATATACCACATATGACTGTATCTCTCAATAAAAGCGGTGATATACATGTACATGCACCATTTGAAAATAAATATTTAATGGTTCAATTTATTGATGCAATCATAAGAGAACAACAGATTTTTAATTCAAAAAATAAAAACGATGAGAAGATTATAAAAAAATAATCTTTTGAAATAGGAGTAAATAATGGCAACAGCAACGATATTATTACCAGTACAAGGTGCAAAAATTGGAGGGAGTTATATTACAGCAGGAGCAAGATTAGACCAAGGTGATGGACCCTTCAAGCTTTTATTCGCTGCTGATTCTACAGAAAGTGCTTTATTTCAATTTAGAGTTCCTACAGATTATTCAAGTGCACCAGTTCTTAAACTTATTTATTCTATGGCTTCTGCGACAGCAGATAAAGTTGATATAGAAGTTGAAGTCATGTCAGTAGCTGATGGAGAAGATGTTGATACATCTAGTTTTGATACCTTAAATGAAATAGTTGGAGGTACTACTGTTCCAGGCACTGCGGGTTTTGCTGATAGTATCAGTATAACATTAACAAATAATGATAGTATGGTGGCAGGGGAGTTAATATTAATTAGAATTAATCGTGACCATGATGATGGAGACGATACTGCTACAGGCGACCTTGAATTATTAGCAGTATCTCTAGAATATACTACTACTTAGGGGGAATCATGGCTCAAAATAAAGAAAAAATAGTACAATCTTATATACAAGCTTTATTAGAAGTATCAAATAAATTAATAGAAGCTAATAATTTGGCATCGTCATACAAGGCTAAATTTTTAGCACTTAACCCAGATTTGACTGGAACAGGTTTATCATCTGGTCAATTAACAGCAGTGAATACTTTTTTAAGTAGTTTGAATACTTTAGCGAATGATATTGTAGTTACTACTGTACAATCAAAAGACGTTCCTTCACAAGGAACAAAGGCACTCGACTAATGGCAGTTGATTTTGCAGGTGATGGAGATAGAATTGTAATATCTGCCAACGCTGCTATTGCAGATGTTAATACTTTTAGTTGGAGTTGTTGGGCTTATGTTATAGGTGAGCATAATAATTTCCAAGGACCAGCTATGGATAATAGTGCTGGTTCTACGACTAGAAGATTTTTTAGATTTTTACAAACAGGTGCTGGTAGTAACCAAAGAAAGGTTTCGTGTCGTATAGAAACCGATACTACTAATGCATCTTCACAAGCAGCTTTTCAAACATATACCACAAATGTGTGGGAGCATTGGATATGGACATATGATAATGGTGGTGATAGAAAGATTAGAATTTATAAAAATGCGGTGGAAGTTTCTTATGCATTTCAAATAGCTGCAACAGGTACTATAAATTCAGATTCAGGGGCAGATTGGTGGATAGGTTCTCAAGCCACTGGAGGTTTTTATTCTTATAAAGGTTATTTAACAGAAGTTGCTTTTTATAATGTTATATTGTCCACTGCTGAAATGACTGCTCTTTATAAATCAAGATTAAAAAGAAAACCTTTATCTATTCAAAGTTCTAATTTGTTATTATATTTGCCTTTAGATGATGTAGCAAATGGTGTAGGTATAAATACTAAAACTTTTATAGATATGAGTGGAAATGGACATAATGGTACTGGTTCTGATTCAGATGCAGATTCTTTTGGAAGAGGTGAAAATGTTTTAAGTTATCCATTAGATGCAATATATGTGTCTCTAGGTGCTGAAGCAAGTTCAAGTAGTAGTTCTAGTTCATCTTCTAGTTCAAGTTCTTCTTCATCTAGTTCTAGTGGTTCTAGTTCATCGAGTTCTAGTAGTTCTTCTAGTAGTTCGTCTTCTAGTAGTTCTAGCTCGTCATCATCTAGCAGTTCGTCTTCTTCTAGTTCATCTAGTTCTTCATCTAGTTCATCTTCAAGTTCTAGTTCATCAAGTACAACAACTGGATTTGCAGGAATAACAATACCTTTACCTGCACAACTTGAATCATTTATGGATTCTCGTCATTACAATCCTGCTAATAAAGATACTTTTTCTTTACCAGCCAATACTAATGGTGAAGCTACTTATTATGTTGATGGAACAAATGGAAGTGATTCTTATGATGGGTTATCTGCGACTTTTACAAGTGGAATTAATGGTCCTTATAAAACAATAGGAAAAGCTACTGATAGATACGCTAGTCGTAGACATGGAGATAGAGTTTTAGTACGTGCAGGTAATTATAATAGAGATTCTTTAGTTTTTGGTGCTTCTGGTTCAGGTTGGGGTAATTTAGAGGGTACACCTGGTGCCGATAAATTTAATACTTTAGCACCTTATGGTGATGGAGAAGTTGTACTTGATTTAAGCCGTTCTGCTACAGACTTAGGTTCATTTTCTGTTTTTACAGGAGAGATTTGGAAAGCAACATGTACTTCTGATTGGCCAGATTATCCTGATTGTGAAATCGGTTGGGCAGTAATGGATTATGAACATGATTCATGTAGAAAAGCTGTTGGTTATGAAGGTACTGATAACAGTGAAAGTGGTAATAGTAATAAACCTACATCAATTGTAGATACAACTACTGATTTCGTTGATTATACTAAAGCAGAAGGTAGTGGTACTATTAATTTAATAGGTGCTACAATTTTCAATGTAACAGATGGTTCATATGGTACAGTAACATCTATAACTACAACGACTAATTCCAATGATACTTTAAATTTTTCGGGTGGTTTAACTGGAGGTACAGATAATGATTTTGATGATGGTGATAGTTATGCTGTTTATCAATTAGCAAATGATGGAGATTTTTGTACAGTAGGTGCAGATTTTTATATTGTTTCAACAACATCGGGCAGTACTCCTGAGGATAGAAATATAATTGCTAATCAAGATGATGTAAATAGTGCTGATGTACCATTTTCTACACAATCACATACAAGATTTAGAATGTATGGTATTACTATTATCGGTTCTCCTTCATATGGTGTTTACATTACTGAATCTTCATCTGGAGTAATTGTTGAAAATTGTAGATTCTTGTTTATGGGGAAAAGTGCTTGTTCTAGAGATACAGCATCAGGTGCTGATGTTACATATAGAGATAATTTTATGTATGCTCCTGTAATGTTAAATTGGCCAAGAGGAAAAACTTGGGGTGGAAATGGTGGTTGGCCAGATGGTCCAGGAATGGGAATTTTAGGTAACGATTCACTTTTTTCAGGAAATATTATTTGGCAAAGTGGTGGTGAAGGTACAAACTGGTTTACTGAAGTACGTGATAATATTGTTTACGATGCTTTTTCTATGAGTTTTTATTTAGATGGTGCAAGTAATGCAAATGTACATAGAAATGTAGCTATTGCAAATCCATATGATGTTACACAAAAATTAGCAGATTTTTATTTGCATGACTTTTATAATGCTCTTCAAAGAGTATATGTAAAAATGCATCCATTGGGAATTGCTCCCGCTACAGAAACAGGTACTGGTTTAGATTTTACAGATGTTAATATTTATAATAATATTATTATTGGTTGTTGGAAAGGTATTTCAGGTAATTTTGAAAAAGTAAGTACAGGTTATATAAATACTCTTTTGGCTAATAATACAATTATTATGCCTTCTGACCAAGATGATGAAGCTTTATTATATTCCGATTATGCTGGTATTGATATGCTTAATAGTTATTCTGGTAATCAATGTAAAAATAATATTGTTATCGGTGCAGTTAATACAGATGGTAGACATTATTTATTAGATATGGATGGTTTAGGACCTGATTCAAATTGGGTTATAGATAAAAATTTATATTCTTTTCCAGGACATAGTACAGCGTTCAATAAACTTAGTTTTGCTGATTGGAAGACATCTCCAGAAAGTAGTAACCCAGATTACGATACAAATTCTACTGATACTGATACACCATTATTAACTAGAACAGATTGGTCAGATACTACTCTTATTGTAAAAGACGATTTAGTTTTACAGGGTAGTTCTCCAGCTGTTAATTCTGGTATTAATCTTGATTCTTTTTTCACTGTTGACTATGAAAATCTAGTTAGACCCGATGAAAGTGGTGGAGTTTGGGATATGGGTGCATTTGAGTTTGGAGGTTCTAGTTCTAGTTCAAGCTCATCATCATCTAGTTCTTCAAGTAGTAGTTCGTCAAGTTCTAGCTCATCGTCATCTAGTAGCTCATCATCTAGTAGCTCATCATCATCTAGTTCTTCATCTTCTAGTAGTTCTTCTAGTTCTAGTTCTTCATCATCTAGCTCTAGTAGTTCTTCAAGTAGTTCAAGTTCTTCTTCATCTAGTTCTTTAAGTTCTAGTTCATCATCTAGTTCTTCAAGTTCATCATCTTCTAGTTCATCTAGTAGTTCTAGTTCTAGTAGTTCAAGTTCATCGAGTTCATCTTCAAGTTCATCTTCTAGTTCTTCAAGTTCTAGTTCTTCAAGTTCATCTAGTAGTTCTAGTTCTTCAAGTTCTAGTAGCAGTAGTAGTAGTTCATCTAGTTCATCTAGTTCTTCAAGTTCATCTAGTAGTTCCAGTTCAAGTTCTAGTAGCTCGTCTAGTAGCTCTTCAAGTAGTAGTAGCTCAAGTTCTAGTAGTTCCAGTTCATCTAGTAGTTCATCATCTAGTAGTAGTAGTTCATCATCTTCAAGTTCTTCATCATCTAGCTCTAGCAGTTCGTCAAGTAGTTCGTCAAGTAGTTCCAGTTCAAGTAGTAGTGTAGGTGCTATACCTTTTATTGAATTAATTAAATTTGAAGAATATATAAATCAAAAGATAGATTATTCAGAACATATAAAAATAAGAACACAAATAAGAGACAGTTAAAAATGGTAGACAGACAAGCAAGAAAAAAATTTATTTTAGGAACGGCAGTAAAAATAACTGCTATATTAAGCATAAACACTGCTGATACCGCAGTAATTACCATAAAGGATCCTATATTAACTACTAAAGTTAATTCTGCTAGTATGGCTAAGGATGGAAATAAAGTATATTCTTATCCTTACCAATCTATTTCTTCAGATGTTGAAGGAGTATATATAATAACTGTTTCTATAACATCAGGAAGTTATACTGCTGTAATACAGGATTATTTTGAATTGATTAAACAAGATGGAACATAAATAATAATAAGAATGGAGATATCATGAATAATGGTAAATCGAATGGAAATGGTGTTATAAAAAATATTTTACTTAGTTTTATGTTTGTTTTGGTCACAGGTTCTTTTGTTTGGACAACTATGGTTTTTTTCGATATGAATAAAAGATTTGATAATCATTTGACACATTTAGAAATGAAAATGGATAAAAATCTTTTATGTGTATTAAATAAAATTGATGAAGTTATAGAAAAAACATCCAATTTAGGTGAAAGAGTAAGTAGCCTAGAAGGAAGAATGCCGATTAGACATCGGTAGGAGGATATAATGAATATATTTAAAAAAATTGTAAATTTCTTTAATCCAAAATTTAAAGCCATATGGAGATTTTTAAAAGAAATTTTTGAAGATGTATTAGTAGTAACATTATTAAAAATGAAGGATTTCGCTTTACAAGTTATCGAAGAAATAGCTAAAGATCCTTCAATTGTTAGAAATGAAGATAAAAGGGACGAAGCATATAAAAGAATTAAATCTAAGTTTGGTGGAGTAAAGGATTCTATTATCAATTTAATTATTGAGTTATGTGTTATTGCTATTAAGAAAAAATTGAGAGGTTAAATATGAGAAAAGCTTCTGAAGCATTATCTGCTGTAAAAAAAGTACCATTTTTTGGAACATTTAAATGGATATTGATATTAGTTGCTGTTATTGGAACGGTAGTAGTTGTTTCTGCTGTAAGAGAAGGATTATATGGTGCTAAACAAACTCAACATATTACTTTAGATGGTGCAAATTTAAAAGATGCTAATTTATACTTTACTAAACCATCTGAAGAAAAAGTTTGGTATTGGGAAAGCTATATAGAAAATAATATTGGTGATTTTAAAAAATCAATATTAGGTCTAAAGATTGGTAGGAGATTTTAGTGATAAATTATAAACGTAATAGAGCATTAACTTTTATTAAAAAACTTATAAATCATTCTAGTTATAATACTAAAGTGAGAATATATTTTTCTACAAAATCGTTTGGTGATGATTATGATCCTTATGAAGCTAAAGCTACTTATACTAATTTAAATCCTTTAACAATTAAAGCGTATGTTAGAGAGATTAGTCCAGAAGCTTTAGTTTGGAAACAATATGGTTTACAAAACATGGGAGCTAAAGAGCTTTTATGTGAAGATAAGTATAAGAATTATTTTGAAAATTGTAATAAATTAGAAATTGCCGGTGTTGATTATTTTGTGTTTAAAGAAGGTACGGGCAATAAGACTTTAATTATAGAAAGACCAAATAAATTGCTTCGGGTTATAATTACAAAATCCGAGTAGGAGGATTAAAACATGACAGGTAGACAAATTGTTGCTGGTGCGGGATATAGCACTACAGACAAATTAAAACTTAATTATATATTGGTTATGGCCAATGCAGATAATATTAACGTATCTATAAAAGATTCTACTGGAATAACAGTTTGGGAAGTAAAAAGTGGAGTAACAGGTAAAAGATTTTTTCCAAGTGGAAGTTTAAATGGACATGAAGTAAATGGTTTGACAGTAACTAGTTTTGATAATTGTTCTTCAATATTAATTGGTGTAGATAGGGTAACAGAATAAAATGACTGTTTCTTATTTCCGTCAACCTAGAAATGTTGAGCTTTCAACATTAAAATATTTAGAAGATAATCTTACAATTGATTGGAGTGGAGTTACTTTGATTAAAACTTTTAAAGATGCGTATGTTAAGAATATAACTTTACCTATAGTTTGTGTAAGATTAATTGAAACAACTTCTGTTAGATTGGAAATAGGTTCAAAAACTTTAGATGATAGATATTTATTGGCTGTTGATGTTTTTTCAACATCAGATGCTATGAGAATAGATTTATCTTATTATGTAAAAGATAAGTTAAAAGATGGTTGGGACCATTATGACCATTCACATACAGCAGGTGATAAATCTTCATTAGATTTAACTCTTAATGGAAGAGACTTTATAACTGATTTTATCACAGATGGTAAAGTTGAATTAGATGATATAGATGATCCTAAAGATAGATATCGTCATCAAATGGTATTCGAAGTTAAGAAGAATACATAATGAGAATGAAAATTAGAGTTTCCGGGGTTACCCCTCAGATGCTAGAAAAAGATATTAAATTTAAGTTTGTTACTGTAAAAAAAGGTTTGAGTGTATTGGCTCGTTTAACTCAAAACCATATGAGAACTATTATTAAATCTAAAAAGAAGAGAGCTGGTAGTAAAGGTAATTTAGAAAAAAATATATTAGTTTATGAAGAAAATAGTAAAGGTAAACATAAAAGAGTTGGTGTTGGTTTAATATCTCATTTAAACAAATATGCTCCTTATTGGAGTTTAATAAATAGAGGTGGTTTATCTGGAGTAGCAAAACAAGGTAAATGGGTTCCCGGTTATTTTGGAGACCATGAATCACCACAATCAGCGTATAAAGGAACCGGTAAAGGAACACAACAGTTTTTTTATACACCATACGCTTCTAGTTCAGATACGGGTCCTACATTTTTTATGAAAGTAGAGAGTCCTATAAAACCTATGTTTTATATAGAAAAAACTGCCACCTGGTTAAATACTAAATGGAAAGTACATTTCTATAACTGGACTAAGAAGACAGTTTTAAAATAAAGATGATTTAAAAGATATAATTTTTGTTTTTGTCTACGGAGAGACAAAGACACCAAAATCATTGTAAATTCATAGGAGGAATATAACAATGATACATGCAAGTGATTTTAAGCCAAGAGTATATCCTTTTAAAGGTACTTCGGCTTTTACACAAATTGACAGGTTGCAAGACATGTCGGCCAGTGTTACTTTAAACAGAACAAAAATAGAAGAAATAGGAAGAGACGGGTTAGTAGATTGGAGAAAATCCATACCATCTTTAACTTTAACTTTAAGACAGTTAGAGTATGGAGAAATGGAATTCTGGAGACAATTATCTAATTCAGCTTTGAACGATACTAAAGTTGAATGGACAGATTTTGCTACTTCTCAAGTTGATATCGCAGGATATGAAACTACAGAAGATAGTACATTTAAGAGTACGGTTTGGTATCCTAATTTAAGAGTTTCTGGATTTAGTTTGGCTATTGGTGACCCTGAAGCGTTGATAGAGAGAACATTTAATCTAGTTGGTGAAGATGAAATTACCTTACAAGGTGATAATAAATATCTTATCGTTTTAAATGATACTACATCATCAGGTGCCGGTCATACTATTCAGTTTAATACTGGAACTTATGTTAATTATCCTATACCTATTGCCGACCCAGATGAATCTGGTTCTGCTGCTTATATATTAAAAATTGTTAAAGTAACAAGTGCAGGAATAGCAACAGAGTTAGTATTAACTACTGATTATACTTATGATGGTTCAGATACTATTACTATTCCTGGTAGTGCTAACGGAGATACTTTTAAAGTTTATTATTCTGCGGGTACATATATTGTTGGAGAAAATCCATTTACAAATAATGATATTGATGCCGCTGGATTCTTAGCTACACAGGCTACTATTATTCTTAAAACATCTGACCAAGTTTATAGGTTACAAAGTGTTGGTGTTGATATAACAATGGATAGATTTGATGTTAGAGAAATTGGTAATAATAAAGTTGTTTCTAGAGGTACAAGAGATATTACATGTAGAGTTACATTGGGTAGAATTTTAGACGAATGGACAGTTGAAGAAGTTCTTAGAGGTGTTGCACCTGATTATGGTAAAATTGATATTAGAAAGTTTGAAGACGAAATTGCTTTACTTATTAAAGTTTATACTGATGATAATAAAGGAACATTTAGTATTGGTTATAAGTTTACAGATTTGGCACCAGTTGGATTAGAAGCTGGTACACCTGTTAATGATTATGTAACAAGAGGTGTTACTTTAGAGGGTGAGGGTGGTTTTGTAACAAGCAACGAAGGTGAGATGTAAAATATAAATTGGGGGGTTACTGAAAAGTAATCCTCCTCCAATGGTAGGAGGCATCAATGAGTAAGGTATTAAAACTAAATAATGACTATTTGGATGTATTGATTGGTTTACAGTCAAAAAAATTAGTCGGTAAGTCAATGAAAAGGTTTGAAATTTTGCCTAGTCCTGAAGCAATAAAGTCTGCTGTAAAAGAATTAATCTATGAAAGTTATAGAGATTTTAAAGACTTAATAATTGCCCATGATGCAGGTAGAAACGTTACTATATTTAAATTTACTACACAAAAGGACAGCCCCGCTACCTAACGATAGCCGGACTGTCTTTTTTTATTTTGGGAGGTATGATATGGAAGAAAAAACAGTAAAGAAAGAAATAGAACAAATTAAAGAAAATGTAAAAGAAATAATGAATTATGATAAAGTTGAAGAAATGTTATCTAGCAATGAATTAAATTTTGATTTTAAAGATGTTAAATATAAAGTAAAGAAACCTAGTTTTGAACAAAAACTTTTAGCTAATCAAAAAAAAGTTAGTAAATATGTTGAATTATTAGAAACTAAAGATGATAAAGGCAATTTTATTTATAAATCAGAAAAAGAAATGAGAAAGATTTATAAAGATAGAGGTATTGATATTGATGATTTGGATAAACAATATAGTTCAGTAGAAACAGCTAGAAATAATTTATTATTGAAACTAGGTAAAGCTATAAAAGATGAGGCTCCCGATAAAGAAATGCAAGTATATCGTGATGAGATTAAATTGTTATTTAATCGTTTACAAGAAATCAGTATGGAAAAAGCTGTACTTTTAGATACAACTATAGAATCACAAGTAAATATTTTTATTTTTACTTATTTGGCTTTCCTATCTGCTGAAAAATTAGTTGAAGATAAATGGATAAAAGCTTGGGAGACTTATGAATCTTTTGTTAGTGAAGAAGAAGGTTTAGTTAATACTGTAGTTTGGCATATTTCTTTATTATCAAAAGATGAAAATAATTAATTAAATGACTAATAAAGAACTATTTCTTAGTATGCGTGATTTAGCTAAAGGAAATCATTGGCAAACTATTTATTGTCAGTCTAAAGAAATTAAAGGATTACATTTATTTAAAAATAATAATGATTTTTCTTATTTACAAATACTTTTTTTAAATAATTTAAGTTTTTATACTTCAATTTATATGGATATTTCTATGGGTGATGTTAGTGATATAGTATTGGAAGACCCAATATATGAAGATGCTTATAGTTATTTTAGGTCACAGGAAAATAAAAAGATTCGTAAAAAACGAGCATTACAAAATAAACAACAACAGAATCAACAAAAAGAGACAGTTGCAACTAGCAAATGGGTATTTAAATCTAAAGCAATAGGAAGTGCTGAATAATGGAATCAAAAACTCTAAAATATATCATCGAATTTGATGCTAAACATGCAGACAAGGTTACACGTCAAATCAAAAATATTGGTGGTTCAATGGAAAAGTTTGGTAAACAAACTGAAAAGACCGCTAAGTCTACAAAAGGGTTGGCTTCTAGTATGGGTGGCCTTATGACTAGAGCTTTATTGGTTATTCCTGTTTGGATGGCTCTTAGAAGTGTTTATATGGCATTTTTTAACACTATACGTCAAGGTTTGAAACATATAAGAGATTTAGATAAAGCTATGGCTAGAGCTGCCGCTGTTACTCATGGTGTTGATGATAAATCTGGTTTTATTGCAAAATTAAAAGGTGATGTAAGAGGTATTGCTATGGATACAGGCACTACTGTTGACAAAGTTGCTGAAGCATTTTATAGATTTGGTACTGCCGGTCTTTCTGCAACTGAATCTGTTGAAGGTATGAAACTTGCTATAAAAACTAGTATTGCTATGATGGGTGATTCCACACAAACGGCTAGAACTTTAGCCGATGTTTATAACTTAATGAAGCATAATATTAAAGGTGCTGTTACTGAACAACAAGCAATGCAAAAAATTGCTTCTACTATGGCAGTTTTATGGACACAAAATGCCTTTGAATTAAATGAATTCAACACTGCTTTAAAAACTGTAACCGGTGTTGCCAAAAATATGGATTTAACATTAGATGAATTAATGGGAACCCTTGCTGTTTCCCATACCCTGATGCAACGTGGTGGTACCGCTGGTACACAGTTAGCTAGAAGTTTTATGATGATGGTTAAAAATGGTGAGGCTGTTAATACTTTGTTAGGTGAACAAGTTAATTTATCTAAAGAAAATGCATTTGGTTTATTTGTAAAAGTATTGAAAGAAATTAATGGACAATATACTGATGGTTTAGCAAAATCACAGGCTTTATTTGATATATTTGGTATGAAAGGTACAAAAGTTACTGCTGCCTTAACTGCTAATTTTGGAAAATGGATTGGTCAATTAGAAGAATTACAAAATATGCCATTAGAAGAGAGAATGGAAAAATTAAATGAGTTGTATGAATTACAGTTGAATACTATTGATAAACAACTTGGTAGAATGAGAGAATTAACAAATGTTACTTTTGAGGCTTTTGTTACTGGAGTTACAGGTGCTGATAACTATGTTGGAGCATTAAAGAAAATAAATTCATTTATAGAAGACCATTTAATTTTAAATGCTGTAAGACTTGGAGTTATGTTAAATGAATATTTTGCTACTTTACCTACATTAGCAAAAGGTATTGCTGATATGGCTCAAGGAAAAGGTTTTACTAATAAACAAAGACGTAGTTCTGCTTTATTTGAGAAGGCCAGAGAGCAAGGTCTTTTAGGTGAATGGAATCCTGGTTTATCTGTAAATGAAAATGTAAATTTACAAAAATCATCATTTAAGAAAAATTATGGAGAGCCTTTTGAGGGTACTGATGCTGTTGGTAAAATGAAGATTATGGTTAAAGAATTACAAATGGCAGATAATGAATCATTTGATTGGTTAGAAACTACAGAAAAAATACAATATAGATTTGCTTTGATAAGAAATGATGCATCTGATTTAAATGATTTATTAGTTAAAATAGGTGATGCCGCAGGTGATACCAGTGTAGATTTAGAAAGAATATCAATAATAATGGCTGGTCTTAAATCCTCTGTAGCTAGTCAATTAATGGATACAATGTTATTAGCACAATATGGGTTTGATTCTATTCAAATTGCTGAACGAAGAGTTGCGATTGCATTGCAAGATTTAAAAATTACAGGTAATAAAAAATCATTGGAACAAGAATTATTAAATTTACAAAAAGCAAGAAACCAAGAAATTTTAAAATCTAGTGAAGCTGTAATGGGTGCCGCTAGAGGTTCTATTTCTGATTATTTAAAAGGCAAATCTACTTTAAGTGAAGCCTCTAAAGGATTTTTACAAAAAGGTAGAGATATACAAATAGATAAAGCATCGGATGCATTAAGTAAATTATTCTTTGGTCGTACAGGCATTGCTTCTGCTTTTGCCAAAGGTGCTATTACTACTTATAATGCTATATTGCGAGGTTTTACTGATGGTGCTTCTGTTCTTTCTCCTAGTGCAAAAGTAGCTACAATAGGTGGTAGAACAGTAACATTTGGTGATACTATCCAAAGTGTCGGTGGTTTTTGGAGTGAAAGTTCATTTGGTGGAGCTATCCAGGGTGCTGGAACATTTGGTGATAGAATGATGAATATGGGAACAAAAAGTGGTTTACCTGGTTTTGGTAAAGATGGTTCCATGGGTAAAACAATGGGTGGAGTTGGTGGCGGAACTAGAGGACAATTATTTTCTACAGTAGCTTCTTCAGTAATGTCAGGAGTTGGAGCCGGACAAGCTGGTGGTGCAGGGGTTGGTACAATGGCTGGCCTTGGTGCTTTAGGTATGGGTCTTGGTGGAGGTGGTTTAGGTTTTCTTGGAGCTTCTGCTGGAATGGCAGGTATGATTGGAGGGCTTTTGGGTCCTGTAGGTCTTGCTTTGATGGTTGGTTCTATGATTTGGCAGGCTAATAAAAAACCACCTGAATGGCAAAAAGAAGAAACGAGAACACAAACAATGCAAATTGGTTCAAGAATAGATATTACTAATTCACATTTAGAATGGGTTAATCGTAATTTAGTTGCTATGAGACAAGAATTAACATTTATATTACCTCGTTCAGCTTATTTTTCAGAAAATGATAATGTGTCACAAAATTTTAGTCAAAGTGTTCAAAGAGGAGGATTGTAATGCCTAGAGGAACATGGATAACACAAATTAAATCTGGTGGTTCTTGGATATCGGATGGTACAATTTATCGTCCAAATAGTGATTTAGCAATACGTAAAATATCTACACAATCGAAAACTAAATTGGCAGATGGCAGTAACGCTTATATATCTCCAGCTATAAAATATACTGATGAGCCTTTAGCTTTTGTTTGGTTAAATGATGATGGAACAACTAAGACTAAAGTAGAGGGTTATATTACAAGTCGAAATGATGTAAAAATAATAGACCACAATGCTAATGAATATATTGGTAGATTTATTTCTATAGACCCTAAATGGATATCCGGTCTTGCAGATGATACATATGACATTCGAGCAATATTTGAACAGATGCCCGGGTTAGCATAGGAAAATAATATGGCAAAAACTTTAACTAGTACAGCACAAACACAAATAGACAATAAAGATTTAAAACCTACTTTTATTTTTAAAATAGGTGGTACAGATTTTTCTTCTTATGTCTTATCTAAATCATTATCAGTTAATATAAAATTTGGTTCTAGTAATGCTGTATTTACTTTAAATAATAATGATGGTCGTTTTGGTGATGGAGGGTCTGATAAAGTAGAAGTTGGTGATGTTGTTGAATTAACAGAACAATATGGTGGTGATTCCATGACGTTTAAGAGTTTTTATGGTTTAGTTGAACAACGTTCTATTACCAAAAGTGCCAATGGTCTTACTATTACTTTGAATTGTTTAGATTATATCGTAAATCTAAAACATTGGAATATAGACTATGAAGTTGAAGGAACAAGGGTTGCAGTAGTTAATGAAATATTAGTTCCTGTGTATTTGGCTTCTCCTAATGAGGATATGGCTCAATTATTTAATTTTACTAATAATGGTATAGCAACGAAACCTATTCCAACAATTCAAATACGTGACCAAAATTATAATGATAATATTGATAGTCAATATGACGGTTTTGAAATTTATTATGATGTTGGTCAATTGAAATTAGGTTCTCCTTTAAATGTTAGAAATAATTATGATGTAATGTCTAGTTATTCTTATTATGTAAAAGGTAAAAATGCTGAAGATATTATAGAAGAAATTTTAAAACAACCAGATAATTATGGTAATTATTTATTTGGAGTAGATTCTTCAGAATCTCTTGTTAATAATCATTTAACATCTACTTTTGTTACTGAAGAGGATTCTTCTACTGATACTATGTCTCCTAATTTATCTACCTTAACAATAATTATAGAAACAACTTTAACTTCTGCGGTTACTGCGGGTGATTCTAGTATTGCAGTTGTAACTACCAGTGGATTACCTACTACAGGTTCTGGCTCTATTAATGGAGATACTTTTACATGGAATGGTAAAACAGATACTACTCTAACTGGTATTCCAACAACAGGTAGCAATGCTTTAAAGGCACATGCTTCTGGCGATTATTTTGAATATGAAAATGATTATCCTGCTGGATATGTATGGTATTTAACTTATAGTAATCTTCTTACCGATTTAGTATCTGGAGATTTTACAATACCTGGGGGAACATTTAATTATTTAGATAAACGTAATGGTAGAATAATTTTAACTAGTTCAATCACCACTGCTTCTGTAGTTACATGTAATAGTGATTATTCTTTTAAAACATTACAGGCATCTGGTATTGAAATTAACAGAATGATATTTCGTAAAAGAGAAGTATCTAATAGATTAGAAGCTGTTAAAAAAGTAAAAGAATATTTAGCACCTAATTATATTATTTTTACTCAAGGTGATAATAAGATTTGGTCTAAATATATGACACAAAGAACAGTTGCTAATTATACTTTAGCATTAGAACAAAATTTAAATTATTTAGAAGATACTGATTTATTTACTAGAGTGGTAATGTGGGCTAAAAATAAGAATCCTACTAATTTAATGTTTGGTGAAGACGTAGATTATACTTCAGATGAAGAAGAAAGTTATACAGGTATAGCTACTCAAACAGAATTAAATTATTACGGTGAAGAAAATTCTGGTGTTTTATCAGACACTGCTAATGAATCATTATCATCAGCAGAATTGATTAATGATTCAATTATTTCTGATTTAATTATTACTTTTAATGATAAATTTATAGCGAAAACATATTCTTCTCAAGATTCTTCTGGTTATCATATATTCAGTACTCCTTTATCTGGGATAGGTCGTATTATTTTGGATTCTGTAGTTCCTATAGTGTATATAAATTCTGTACCTATTGATAATAATATTTACCAAATGACTTCTTTACCTGTTAAATTAAAGTCAACTACTAAGACTATTACAGAGGGTGGGGGTAAAAGTAAAAGTGTTAGTGTTACTACTTATTATTATTATAGTTTTATGTTTGCACATAGTTCTATAGTTCCTAGTGAACCAATATATTTGTATGATGCACAGGGTATTTTACAATATACTATAAGTCCTAATGACCCAAATATGAGTTATTCTGAAGGTATATGGAATTTACCAGGTATAGAACAGAACGCAATTGCTGAAACAATCTCCACTGCTAGTTATTCTGTTTTATATGGTTCAGATAAACTTATTATTGATTATGAAGAAGTTGTATTTAAAATTCATAATTCGATATTGCCTAATCCTGAACAAGTTTCGGTAAAGGCGACTTTTGAATATTGGGCAATAGCAATATCTACTAGAGATATTAATCAAATTGTTGATGGACGTAGAGACACTCAAATGCAAATGGAATTCTTTGGAGAACCTGCCGCAGGTTTTCATTTAGCTACTATCGATTTAGGTGCAAGTTATAAAATACAAGCAATTGATTTAGTAGGAGGATTTTTTAAACCAGATGATTTGAGAAGATTTGATGTTGGTTTCAAATTATCTATGTCTTCTTCTACTGATGGTTCCTCATTTTCTGCTATAAGTGATAAGACAACAGGGTTTGATGTAAGTAGTGGTGAAGCAATATCTTTTGAAGAACAAGATTTGGGAACCGGTTTAACAGCTAGATATTTAAAATTGAATTTAGAATCTGTTGATAAAATTCCTTATGGTAAAGGAAGATATGTTGTAGCTATTACTGAACTTTCTGTTTATAATAATATAGTTATAGAATCTGATGCTTCATTAATCGCAACTAGTACTTTAACTGCTTCTGCAAGACCTGGAGAAACTGTAGTATATATGACTAGTACATCTGGTTTCACTGAACCAGAGTCTGGAAGCACATCCACCGCTTATATTAATGGTAATGCGTTCACTTATACTGATTTGGGTAGTGGTAACACTTTAACAGGTTGTTCTATTGATAGTGGGGTTACAGGTGATGCAGGAGATAGAATTGCACAATCTATTGCCGGTGATACTACTTTATATGATGATGATGGTTTATTACCTAAACTTGGAGATAGAGTAAAACAAATTCAAAAGATTAGTGACCGAAATTTATATACACAGTCTGAATTAGATACTCTAGCAAAGAGTTTTTTAAGAGAATATTATAAAAATCATTCTAAGATAAGTACTTCTGTTCTTTATTCACCATTTTTAAAAGTAGGTCATACTGTAAATGTTATTGATACTTATAATGATGTCAATACTAATTATTTTATTGATTCAATAAGTGAAAATAATAACATGTATAGTTTAGTTTTAGCGAGGTATCCATAATGAAACCTATGACACAACAGTTAAGGGATAAGATTAAGATGTTTATTAAAAACGGTAATGATATTTCACAACTTATTGAAGGTGTTGAAATAAAAAATGAAGACTTTAGATATGCTATTATAAAAAGATTTGATAGAATAAAAGACAATCTTTCTGGGCTTAATTTATCTAATGCTACTATAGGAACAAAAGGTAAAGTTGTAAATCTTTCTAATAGTATAATGCATAATGTTAGATTTTGTGATACTGAATTTATAGGTAAAGTATTTATGCGTAGATGTGATTGTGAAGATAGTGATTTTTCTGGAGCTAATTTGTCGAATCTTGAATATCAATATACAAACTTTGCTCGATGCAAATTCTGCGAGACAATCATTAGATTAGGTAGCGATTATGGTTTTAATGCCAAGTTTGATACTAATTTATTCAAGGATTTAACGAAAAACTGGAATTTAGACGTTAGGTTTAAAGATGAAAATGATAAAACGAACTAGTTATAAACATGGTAGATATGTAAAAAAGAATTGTTTGAATTGTAAAAAGAAAATAGATGTTGGTTCTAAATCTGGTTTATGTCGTTTATGTTTAAATAAACAAAAAAGAGAAAAAAGTCAAGTTTATTGTTTAGATTGTAATAAAAAAATAACAAGATATCATAAAAGATGTAATAGATGTAATAATAAGAAATATTTTTCTGGTAAAAATAATCCCATGTATGGTAGAACTCATAGTATAGAAGTTAAAAATAAATTAAGAAAATTAAGATTAAATACTAAATTATCTGAACAAACTAAAACAAAGATTGGGAATAGCCAAAAAGGTAAGAAGCATTGGAATTATATAGATGGGAGAAGTTTCGAAAAATATCCTCAAAATTTCAATGATAAATTAAGAAATAAGATTAGAAAAAGAGACAATTACCAATGTCAAAATAAAGATTGTAACATGACACAAGAAGAACATTTTATTGTTTATGGTAGAGATATAGAAATTCACCATATTGATTATAATAAACAAAATTGCAATGAAAACAATTTAATTACTTTATGTAAACAATGCAATGTGAGAGCAAATTATAATAGAGAGTATTGGAAAACAAAATTTATTAACGTAACACAAGTAAAGGAGAAGTAAGATGGCTATAACAAAAGAAGGATTAGAAACACAATTAAAGGGTATTATTGAATCAAAGCAACGTGCTGAATCTTTGTTCTTACAATTAGTAGGTCAAGAAACTGTAATAAAGAAATTGGTTGAAGAATTTGATAAACCAGCAGAAGTAAAAGTAGAAGAACCAAAAAAATGATTTATAAAGGAAAATATTTAAAAGAAGTTAATTTTTCATTTTTATTAGATAGTAAAATTGATAAAATGAAAGCCTCAATGTTTATATATGTTTTAGTAAATAAAATTGGGGTAGAGGCTACTTCTTTAGTTATCAACGATTTAGCTCCAGGTTTTGATATGTTATGTGGTTTAAAAGAATCGTGTATCTATTTAGGTTATTGGGAAGAAGTTGATTTAGTTAGAATGTATGTTTGTTCTTGTAAAAATTTTGATGAGAATATAGTCAAAGATGTTATTACAAAACGTTTAAGACCTTGTAGTGATATTAAAATGGAAGTTATTAGAGACTGTGACATAATGAAAGAAGTAGAAAGATGCAAGAATTAGAAGATTTAAAAATAATACATACTCAAAAGACTGATTATCAAACAATCAGACTTTATGAAGATTTAGATAAAAAAATAGTATTTACTTTAGATACTTATGTACAGTTTAAACAAGGTAAAGATGAAGAGATTTATCATGAGAATTTAACAAAACATGCTTTTGAATTAAATAAAGAAGCACATGATTATTTAATATTGGGTGGTGGAGATGGTTTAGTTGCTAGAAATATTTATAATTTAAATAATATGGCAGATGTATGTTTAGTAGATATAGATGACCAAGTTATGGAATTATTTAATACAGATGAACGTTTATTAAAAATAAATTGTGGTAGTTTAAAACATTGTAATATACAACGAGCTAATGCTTTAAAGTGGGTTCCTGAATGTCAAAAGAAATTTGATATAATTATATTAGATTTCCCAGACCCAACTAATGAAACATTGGAACAATTATATACTGCTAAGTTTTTGAAACAGATAATAGATTTATTGAATCAAAATGGTGTAATAAGTATTCAATGTAACTTAAAAATACAGAATGAAGTATTAAAAAATATTAGAACACATTTAAATAATGTTAAGGTTATTGGTTATGAGATGCCTTGGTTAGGTCAAGGGTGTGTTATTATAGGACAATTAAATTGCTAACAACATATAAAGATTTATATACTCAAGTAATAGAAGAAATAGAAAAAAGGTCACAATATCCTATTGCCGATGCGGAAAGTGAACAATTAAGTAAAAGTCAATTAAGTTCAATTGCTCCTTCTACTGGGTTTGGTGGTGTAGATTCTGGAGAGATACTTAATTCTGTTAGCCAATTATTAGATGACATAGTACCGCCCAGAATTAAAAGTGGTTTAACTATAGAAGCAACTTCTCCAGAGACTGGCCAAATTATAGTTAAAGCAGGTATAGGAATTATCGGTGGAAAAATATATACTTTAAAAAAAGATGTAACTATGTCTATTCCTTTTGATGTAGATACTTATGTTTATTTTATAACTTTATATGTAGATGGTGTTGAGATAGAAAGAAATTCATCACCTACTAAATTATCGTTAGGTAAGATTATAGTTCCTGAACCAGGAACAACAGATAGAATTTATGATAAAAGGAATGAAGAAACTTTAGATGCTTATATAATTAATTTTGGTAATGCAGTTTTACATGTTGATGCTTTTGGTAATTTTGAAGAAGATGCCATTGATATGCTTAAAGAAGCTATTGGAGATATTTTAGGAGATAACATTATTGGTAATATTACTATTAATGAAAATCTTAAAATTATTAATACAGCAGGAACAGTAGAAATAGACAGTAATAGTTTAAAGATTTATACTGAAGCTGAACAATTAATGGCTAAATTTAATAGAGATGGTGTATTCTTTTATAATACTAGTGGAGTAGTTCTTTCAAAGTTTGGTAGAGATGAAGCTTATATTGGTAATATCCAAATACTTCCTAATGCTTTTCAAGCCAAGAATTTTGTCTCTGGTAGTGCAGGATTTAGAATCTTAGATACTGGAAATGTAGAATTTAATGATGCTATTTTTAGAGGAACAATTTATGCAACAGCTGGTGAAATTGGTGGATTAACCATTACTAATAATTCCATTGAATCATCTGATTTTGTTTCTGGTACATTAGGTTCTGGTTTTAGAATTAAATCCGATGTTGCTGAATTTAATAATATAATTGCTAGAGGAAAAATTACAACTTCGGTATTTGTAAAAGAAACTATATCTGCTGTTGGTGGTAATCTTCTTGTAACAGATGCCGATGTTTTAGATGCTGATATGACAACTACACAAACAACATTAACTATTTCTGGTGATACAACTTTTGCTGTTGGTGATATTTTAAGAATTAAAGATGGTACTGATGATGAATGGATGGAAGTAATTGGTATCTCATCTGCTCCTACTTATGATGTAACTAGAGATAGGTCTGATTCTTATTCTAGTGGATTTACATCGCCAGCTTGGAAAAAAGGAACTGCCGTTGTTAATTTTAAACAAGCTAATGATGGGGGTGTATTTATTAGTTCTTCAGAACCTAATAGTCCATATTTAGATTTTTTTGTTCATAATGGTTACCCATGGACAGGAACAACTTCAAAAACTAGAATAGGAAAATTAGACGGAATTGCTGGTGCTTCTGGTTATGGTATTTGGGGTGGAGATGGTTATCTTGGTGCTTTGGAAGTAATTGATACTATAAGTATTTCTTCAACAGGTACTATTAGAAGTAATTTAACTGGGTCTTATCCATATCTTGAATTTTCACAAAGTGGTTTGCAGTTAAAAGATAGTGACCAAGGTGGTACTTACGGAACTGCTGTTTATACATCAGGTGGTGATAAATATGGTTTCGGTGCTTTAGCTTGGTTGCTAAATTCAGATATAAAAATACCTTTAGCTATATTAAAGGAACCAAACGCAGGTGCTTCTGATGTTGCAGATATTAGATTATTTAATAGAGGTGATGACCCAGGAGGTGCAGCTGAAGTTGGTGATTTGGCTTGTGTTGGGGGAAAATTAAAATTATGTACTGGTGCGGGAACTCCAGGAACTTGGACTATTTGCGGAACACAATCATAATGGACAAATATATTTGTATAAATATAAAATGTAATAAAACATTTTTTCGTTCTCCTTGGCATAAAAAAGTTAGAGGTGGGGGTAAATATTGTTCTAAAAAATGTCAATATTCCGATACAAAATATAAAAATAAGTTTAAAGGAAAAAATAATTGTAATTATAAGGAAAATGGTAGTAAAAGATATACTTTAAAAGGTTATGTTATTATAAAAATTAATGGTTTATTTATTCAGGAACATAGATATGTTATGGAGAAATTTTTAGGTAGAAAATTACAAAAGAATGAAGTAGTTCACCATATTAATGGTATAAAAGATGATAATAGAATTGATAATTTATTAGTTATGAGAAAAAAATATCATGATAGAGATGGAAAAAATTATATTGAAATACTACAAGAACGTATAAGATTTTTAGAAAGTAAGTTAAAATTACAAGACTTTAAATTTGAGGAGCAATTATGCAAAGTGTAACTATAAATATGGGCGATATGCCTTATTTGCTATTACAAAAATATGCAACAGCAAATGGAAAAACTGTCAATCAATATATAACCAATATTATTGTCGGTTGGGCTAATGAACATATTAGAGGTAGTTTTTTAAAGAAAATGAGAAATAAAACAAATGCTGAACTTAAACAAATATTTGGAGACCCTGAACCATGAGAAGAAATATAGGAGAATCTAGAACTTTTGATAGATATTCAGATAATTGGTTTGTGATTGCTATATTGAGAAATAAAAATATTCAATTTGAATTTGTATTGAAACCAATTAAATGTCCTGATTGTGGAAGTATAATTGGTGATAAAAAAACATTTACTTTTAATCATATAGAAGTATTGAAACAAGAAAAAGGAAACAGAAAATTACATCTGGGAATTTCTGACTGTGGTAGATATATAATATTACAAGAGTACTCATCAGAAGAAGAAATAGAGAAAAAAATAAATGGTTAAATATTTTTGTAAAGAAATTAATTGTAACAAAGAAGTAAAAAATTTAAATAGTAGATGTAAAAAACATGCTTATAAAATTCATCCAGAAACTTGCAAGTGTTGTTCTTGTAAATCTAAACGAGGTGAAACTAAAGGTAAAAATAATCATTTAAAAAATTGTGTTTGTAATTTTTGTAAAGTTAGTAGAGGAGAAATGACAGGAAAAAAACATCATAATTATAAAGATGGTTTAAGTAATAAAAATGGTATATGTATAGATTGTAAAAATAAAACTAGTAGTTTAAGATATAAAAGATGTATAAAATGTTCAAATATTTTAGAAAATAATTCAATGTTTAATGTTCATAGATTTGGAAAAAGTAATCCCAATTATATAGATGGAAGAAGTCTTGAAAATTATCCTTCTGAATATGATGAGCAATTAAGAAATAAAATTAAAAAAAGAGATAATTACGAATGTAAAGGAAAAAATTGTTCTATAACTCAAGAAGAACATTACATAATTTATGGTAGAGATATAGAAATTCACCATATTGATTATAATAAACAAAATTGCAATGAAAACAATTTAATCACTTTATGTAAACAATGTAATTTAAGAGCCAATCATAATAGAGAATTTTGGCTAAAATATTTTAAAAATGTAATAAAAGAGGTGTTTTATAATGTCAACTAATTTCCCTTCTTCACTCGACAGTTATAGTACCAAGTCATCGGGAGATACTATATCAGAAGCACATATCAATGACCCACAAGATGCCATTGAAGCATTAGAAGCAAAAGTTGGGGTTGATACTTCTGCTGTTACAAGTAGCCATGATTATAAATTAGCTACAGCAAATACTTGGACACAAGGCAGTAATGTAAATTGTTTAGATATAAATAAAACAGGAGCTGGCTCTGGTATAGCTGTAGATATTGATAATGACGGTACAGATGATGGTATATTAATAACACAGGGTGGTGTTTTAGCTAGTGGCAAATCTGCTTTAAGAATAGTTTCTAGCATTGACCAAACTAGTGGTAATTTACTTCGATTAGATGTCACAAATACAGCTTCAAGTCAAGCAGGTTTTTATTTAAATTATGATGGTGATAATAATGCAATAGAATTGGAATTAGATGCTATTGGGAATGGTAAAGGAATTAGACTTAATAATCCAGGAACAAACATTGCTATAGATATACAACAAACAGGAAACGGTGTTGCTTTAAATATAGCCGCAAGTAATACTTCCCAAGATGTTATATATTTAATTGCTGATTCATTAACAGCAGGAAAAGCATTATTTGTTTATTCCAATTCTGCTAATATAAGTGGAGATTTGGCAAATATCACTATTGAACATGCTTCAGCAACTGCTGTTGCTTTAAGAATAAAAAATGATGGTTCTGGTGTTCCTATATCTATTTCTGGTAGTGGACAACAAGCTTTTGTTAGTACTGAACATTTAAATACTTCAACTGCAACAGCATCACAGGCAGCCACAGGTTGGTTACAGCCAGCTTTGGGTGGTGGTGAGTATGCTTTTTTTCCAACTACTAAAAACACTAGTGCTACAACTAATACGACTTTTCAAATATTTGATGGTAATAGTGGTACTATGTGGACTACTTACGCTGCCAAAGTTACTATGTATGCAGGAGCTGGAACTATTTCTTTTATTAATCGTTATGTAACTAGTTCAGGTACAGATTTTTGGTCATTTATAAAAGTAGATAAAATTACAAAAGATATTATTGCTACATGGAGTGCACCTGACCATCCTGCTTATGGTAATGGTGGCGATTTTGATGCTTTACCACATCCATTTGGTAGTTATGATGAAACAAAAGAAGAAATAATTTTGTTAGATAAAGGAACTTGTAATTCAATAAGACAGGAAGTGGAAGATACAGGAAAAGATATTATAACTCTTCTTCATGAAGAATATAAAATAGGTGTTATTGATAAACCTTTTGTTCCTCTTCATAGTGGGAAAAAGATTAATAAAGGCGGTGAAGTTGAACTTGTTATGGTTAATACCATACCTAATTATATAAAAGTTAGAGATTTACAAAAGATGAATAATGGTGAAAAGACAGCTTTAAAAAATAGAATGGCAGAGAAAGTTGATGTTATTGAAATAGATAAGCAAAATAAAAGAAATAATTTTAAACAAAAATTCAATGTAACAGATGATTTTATAGACGAGTTAAAAGAATTATTATAATGAGAGGTAGTATAAATGTCAATATATAGAGTAAACACAAATTTATCAACTTTAAAAAAAGTAAGAAGTCTTAATGATATGATTTTAGAGTTGAATGGTAAAATATCAAAAGGTCAATTCGACATTAATGAAATTTTACAAATGATTGCTGATGCAGGTATGGATAGAAAGTTTTTAAGAAATCAGGCTATTGGAAATACTACCTCAACATATACAGAATGGTCACATTTAAAAGCTGAAGTTGGGTATAGTATTTGGAAATTAACTCCATCAAATTATACATATAATAGTGTAAATGAATTATATTCAAATAATGTAATATTATCAAATAAAGGTGAAGCCGATTCAGAATCTGCTACTGCATTTGATTTGGTGTACAGTTTTGATGGAGATAGTGGTTCTACTTATGTAGATAATACTACAGAAGCCGGAACAGAGAGTGGTGTTGCTTTTAATACAATGAATTCAACAACTGATTATTTATATCTTGGTCATTCAACTACCTTTGCAGGTGCAAAATTTGAATGGCAAACAAGAGGTTCAGGACATGCTATAGTTGTAGAATATTATAGTGATGAATCGGGTGTTAATGATTGGGTAACTTTAGCTGCAAATGGTGACAATTTAAGTGATAATACTGGCAATTTTACAAGTGATGGTAGAATTACTTGGGATATACCCGTTAATTGGGGTACAACTTCTGTAAATAGTCAATCTAAATATTGGATTCGTATTTCAACTTCATCTACACCTACAACAATTGCTACCGCTCTTATGATTGTTCCAGGTGATAGTGTTATTTCGTTATTAGCTTTATCTAGTTCCGAAATACAAAATGAAGATTGGGCATGGTGTACTTATAGCGGTTCTATTTATGCTACAATACGTAATGATGGTAATACTAGTTATGAGGGTAATTATTATATAACTTCTGCTAGTAGTTCTACTAACTTACAAAATTATTTTGTTTACAATAAACCATTTACTGCTAATCATGAAGACAGTACTTATGACCCAGTTAAAACAATTACTGTTAATACTGAGTTAACAGGTAATGAAGATTTAGTATTATTAGATGGTACGAATAATGCGGTAATTGCTATTTTACCTACTGCTTCAAGTGTTGAAGGATTAGAAATAACTATAAAAAATATTAATGTAACATATGCAACAAGTTATGAAACACAAAGTGGTGAAACTATAGATGGTGCTGGTTCTCAATCATTGTCTTCACAATATGATTTTGATACTGTTAAATCAGATGGAACGAATTGGCATATTATAGCTAGTTCATAGGAGTGTATTATGAATAAAATAAAAAAAGGTTATATATTTATTGTAAGTTTATTAGGAGCTTTTTTAGGAGCTTGGGCAGGTGCTGACGGCACAGCTAAAGCTTGGAGAAGAATAGGTATATCTTTATTACTTACAGCTTCGGCTTTATTCTTTTTATCATTTAACTGGACTTGTATTTTTATAATGAGTTTAGCTGGTATATTAAGTCTTGGTTATGGTGTACCTGATGATGGTGATGAGGGTTCTGATATAGGAAGATTTTGGTTTAGAATATTTAAAGAAGATACCTTTTTAACTAATATAGGAACTAGAGGAACAATTGGTTTATTAGAATGTATACCTTTAGTAACTATACCTTTAATTAGAGGCAATTGGTTTGTTTATGCATGCTGTTCTGTTGGTTTAGTTTTGAATAACATTTTATGGGGTGCATTAGTACCGGGTGAAGGAATGATAACTATTTTTGGTAAAAAATTATTAATTGAAGAGGCATTAATTTATTTATTTGTTACAGCTTTATATTTGATTACAATTCTGTTTTAAATTATTGAACGGAGAGAACCATCGAACTAGACATTGTAATACCTACATTAAATCGTAGAAAGAAATTAAATAATTGTTTAAATTCTATTTTTAGAAGTTCTAAAAATACTCCTCTTATAAATATTGCTATTTTTTTCGGTAATAAAGAGAATTATGATTATTTTAAATCTTATTTTGAGGGTATAGAACAAATAAGAATAAATTTTTTAGATAATTATAGAGTGCCTGATTTTTGGAATACATACCTACAGAACTGTAATGCTGATGCTATGTGCTATCTTAATGATGATATTATATTATATGAAGATACTATACCATATATTGTAAGTCAATATACATATAAGTTTCCTACTTTTGATGGAGTTATGGGGTTAAATCAAATTAATATAAAAGATTCTCGTAAAGTTGAAGCCGCATTTGGTGTAATAGGAATGAAATACGCTGATAGATTTCCTAATCGTCAAGTTTTCTGTCCAGATTATAATAGATTTCATGCCGATTGGGAGTTATGTGAATATGCTAAATCTATTGATAAATTTTTTTATGCGAGTTTAGCCCAAATACAACATTTACATCCTTGTATAGATAATAAATATAGAGATGCAACACATAGTGTAGTACGTAAGTGGTTACAAATAGACAAAACTATTTTTGCAAAGCGTCAAAGTAAGAGTCTTCTTTGGGGAAGAGATTTTACTTTAATAGAAAAGGAATGACAATGAAATACAGTTTAATTTGTCCTACAAGAAATAGGACTAAAAATGTAAGAAGATTATTAACTAGTATAAGAGATACTGTAGCTAATCCACAAGATATGGAAATTTTATTCGCAATGGATAATGATGATGCTCCAACGCATCAATTTTTTCATGTCTTAAAAACTCAAAATGAGTTTCCTACCTTAAACATTCAAACACATATAAGAGAACATTCTATGTTTTTAAACCGTGACTATTACAATTGGTTGGCGAGTAAATCCATTGGCCAATATATATTCGTAAGTGCAGATGACGTGGTCTATTTAGTTCCAGATTGGGATAAAATTATCGCTGAACGTATTGAAGCATATTTAAGTAATAAACCAGATAGAATAATTTGTGTAGGAATAAAAGATAATACTCCAAAACCTAAAGCTAGTTTACCACAATTTCCTTGTTTTCCTTTAATAACTAGAGAAGCTTATAACTTTTTTGGTTTTGTATTACAACCAGAAGTACCTACTTGGGGAGCAGATTATTTATCTTATCTACTTTATACTGGTGCTGATAGATATATGTGTATAGATGACCAAACTTATATGGAACATATTAGCTGGCATACTAAACAGACTACAGAAGATGCGACAGGAGCCAATATCAGAAAAACTTTTAGTGTTATGCAACGTACTCCTGCACATAATGTAGATTATGTAGCACAAAATGTAATACCTATTCATATAGACAAACTTAAAAAACATATTTATGGAGGCTAAATTGAAATATAGTATACTTATACCAACAAGGGAAAGATTAGAATCAGTAGGAAGAATGGTAGAAAGCGTTCTGAATACTATATCCGATGTAAAAGAAGTAGAATTATTATTTGCTATTGATGATGATTATTTACCAACCAAAGAAATATTAGAATCATTACAGAAGAGTTCTCCTGTTTCTATTAAAATATTTGAAAGACCACGTAGCGAGTTTTTAAATAGAGATTATTATAATTGGTTATGTCAATATGCTACAGGAAAATATATTTGGATTGGTGCAGATGATATAATTTATCAAATACAAAATTGGGATTTAATTATAGAACAAAAAGTAGAGTCTTTTTTAGCTGATAAACCAGACCGTATTTTTTGTGCTACTATTCTAGATAATACTCCTGCACCTGGTAACCCACCGGATGATAAAAGAGAGTATCCTTGTTTTCCTTTAACTAATAGAGAAACAATTGATAAAGTTGGTTATTTTATGCCACCACAGATGCCTACGTGGGGAGCTGATAGAGTTATATATGGTATATATAATCCTATAAATAGATTGTTATTTGTAGATGATACTATTTATATAGACCATGTTGGTTATCATCAAACAAAAACAACTTGGGATGGAATTACAGATAGAATAGGAAAGATATTTGCTAAATATGCTGATAGTAATCCATTACATCACCCAGATAAACAACGGCCATTTATGAAGGCCGAATCGGAAAGAATAAACATCTTAATAAAAGGAGGATAATATGTGGTTATTTAATTGGTTTTCAAAATTATTTAGTACTGTTGCAAAGATTTTTCAAAGTTTTATTGATGCAGTTTTCACACAAGCTTCTAAAATTATAGTAGCTGAATTGAAAGAAATTGCTATTGAGATAGTTGCAGAAATAGGTTCTACTGATTTATCAAATGAAGAAAAACGTAATGAAGCTTTTACAAGAATTAAAGAATCTGCTAAAGAAAAAGGTTTAGAAGCAAGAGATTCTTTGATTAATTTAATAATTGAATTAGCAGTTCAGTATTTAAAAAATAATACTTTATAAAGGATAAAAATGAAAGAATGGAATAGAAACAATGAATTTAATTCTTTTAATAGTTGGAAAGGTCTTCTTTATGGTAAATGGTATCAAGCCATTGTTGATTGGAAAGATAAAAAAATCAAAGTACCTTTAGCTCCTATTGAAGCAAGTTTAGACCCTATTCATGCGTGTAATTTGATGTGTGAACATTGTAATGCACATAGGTATTTAGAAGGAGATGAGAAAGTAGCTAATAATTTAACTCGTATGAGTGATAATCATATAATGGATTTAGTTAAGTATTTAGCTGATTGGGGAGTTTTGGCAGTTTGTTATGGTGGTGGGGGAGAACCTACTTTACATACTAAACTAGCTGATGCTTTAAGATATACAAAAGAATTGGGAATGGAATCAAGTATTGCTACAAATGGTACTTTATTTAATGATAATTTAATTAAAGCTATGGCAGAAACTTGTAGATGGGTAGGAGTATCAATTGATGCTTCAACTTCTAAAACTTATAAAATTGGTAGAAAAGTTGACCTTTTTGATAAAGCTCTAACTAATATTCAAGCTCTTACAGAAGAAGCAAAACAAACAAAATCTAAATGTGACGTAGCTTTTAAGTTTTTGATATTTGATTATAATCAACATGAAATATTAGATGCTTGTAAATTAGCAGAGAGTATTGGAGTTAAAGACTTTCATGCAAGACCGGCTGATTTTACACATCAAGGTATGGGTGAATTACAGAAAAGAAGCGATTATGATATACCTTTAATTTTAAAACAATTTGAAGAATGTCAAAAGTTATCTTCAGATGATTTTAGAGTTTTCACTGTAATGCATAAATTTGATGAGAATTTTTTACCTAAAAAAGATTTTACACAATGTTATGGTGCACCATTGACTATACAACTTTGTGCCGATGGTAATGTTTATCATTGCGTTGACCAGAGACATCAAAAGAAATACAATTTAGGAAACCATTACCCAAATGTTGCTAATATAGCAGAATTTTGGGGAGATGAGAAACATTATAATTTAACATTTAAAGATACACCTAGGACTTGTACAACAAGATGTACTTTTGGTAGATATTGTAAGCAATGTGAAGAATTATTTGCCAGTGATGACGATCCTATGTGTTGGAGGTTTACTTAATATGGAGAGAGATGCAGGAGACATAATTGACAGATGGAGTATTGCTAAATTAAAAGCTGAAAGAATAGGTAATGATGAAAATAAAAAGGAGTATGAATGTTTTAGTGGTTATATGGAAGATTTAGAAGCTCGACATAAAGATATACCTTGGTGTAATTTAAAGAAAATTATTTTTTCGCTTAATTCTTTTATATGGCAATTTGAAGCTGGATTAAAAAGTGGTAAAGAAAAACTACCTTGTCCTCATTATATATTCGATGATGAGAATGAGAAAGCTTTATCTAAGATGGGTATTATTGCTACATTGATAAAACATTATAATCATGTTAGAGTTGAAATGAAGAATCTTATTAATAAAATGGTTGGAGAAGGTTTTCAAGATATTAAAAAGAATCATTTATCAGAATAGTAAGGACTAAAAATGAAATGTTATATATGTAAAAATACAAATTTTATTGAAGTTCAAGGTAAAGTAAGGGATATACCTCAAATACCTATATTAAAATGTACTAAATGTGGTTTAGTATTTCTAAGTTGTTTTGAACATATTGATGATAAATATTATGAAAATTCTAAGATGCTTAAAGGAATGACTATTGATAAGTTTTCTGAAGAAACTCAAAGAGATGATAAAAGAAGACATGATTATTTTCTTAAAAGAGATGATTTAAAAGAAATGTCTTTCTTAGATTTTGGGTGTGGTGCAGGTGGTTTTATATCACAGATGACCAAGTCTGCTAAGAAATGTGCAGGAATTGAAAAAGACAAATTATTAAGAAAGTTTATTAAAAATAAATATAATTTAAAAACTTATTCTAATGTTAGTGAGATTAAAGAAAAATTTGAAATAATAACTTTGTTTCATGTATTAGAGCATTTAGAAAATCCTAAAAAAGTTTTACTTGATTTAAGTAAGAAATTAACAAGTGATGGTACGATAGTTATAGAAACTCCTAATATCAATGATGCTTTAATATCTATGTATGATTGTAAAGAGTTTTCTGAATTTACTTATTGGGGTTGTCATCTATATTACTTTTCAATTAAAACTTTAACAAGATTATTAAATGATGCAGGATTTATAATATTACATATGAATCAAATTCAGAGATATCCTTTAGCTAATCATCTATATTGGTTATCTAAAGGTAAACCTGATGGTCATAATATTTGGAAAAATTTTAAGAATAAAGATTTAGATATTGAATATCAAAAATCATTAATTAAAAGAAACGCTTGTGATACGTTATTAGCAACAGTGATAAGGAAATAATATGCTAAAATTTAGTCTTTGTATACCTACTAGAGAAAGAATGCCTCAAATTGAAAGGCTATTAACAAGTTTAAGAAGAACTGTTAGTGATGTTAATTGTGTTGAAATTTTATTTGCTATTGATAATGATGATATCATTACAGAAGCTTATTTTAAAAATATTAAAGAACGTTTCCCTGTTTTAAATATACATTACTTTAAAAGGGAAAGAAGTGATTTTATGAATAGAGATTATTTTAATTGGCTTTCAACAACACAAGCTAAAGGTGATTTCCATTGGTTAATGGGTGATGATGTTATTTTTGTACAAAAAGATTGGGATAAGATTATTATAGAACAAGTTGAAAAGTATTTATCAACTAGACTTGATAGAGTAGTATTTATTAATATAAAAGATGATACTGTTACACCACCAGATGTGCCTAAGTTCTCTTGTTTCCCTTTGATATCTAAAGAAGCTATAGAAGCAGTTGGTTGGTTTATGCCTCCTTGTATACCTACTTGGTCGGCCGATTATGCTACTTATCAGATATATGCAGTTCCAACTATAGATAGAATTTTTAATATAGATACTTTATTTTTACAACATAATAGTATCCATAATGCTGGGGCAGAAGAAGATAATTCTTCACAGAGACAAAGAGATATTTATAGTAAATATAATACTAGACAAATAGTTATTGATTATGAAGAACAAGAGTTACCGGTAGTTAGAGGTAGAGTTATTGAATATATTAATAAATATAGTAAAGGGAGAAAGTAATGGATTTAAAAAATTATTTTGGAGATTCTAAGATTTTGATTACAGGTGCTAGTGGTTTTGTAGGAAGAAATTTGTATGAATATTTACAAAAAGAAAGATTAAATGTAATAGGTACTTGTTTTTCTAATGAAAATGATTCTTTTTATAAATGTGATTTAACAGATAAATTACAAGTAGAAGAATTATTCGATTTACATAAAATAGATTATGTATTTTTAGTAGCTGCAAAAACTTATGGAGCCGCTACATTGAAATTGGATCCTGCTTCAATGGTTAGAGATACTATTGAAATGAATAATAGTGTTTTAGAACAATGTTTAAAACATAAAGTTAAAAATGTTTTATATATAAGTAGCTCGGTAACATATCAAGAATCTTTCAGACCTTTATCAGAAGAAGAATTAGATTGGAATCAAGACCCTTTAGATATTTATATGGGCGTTGGATGGGTTAAAAGATATATAGAAAAATTATGTCAATTTTATAATGAGCTTGGTTTACCTGTTACCATTGTTAGACCTACAAATATTTATGGTAAATATGATAAATATGCAGAGGGTAAATCACATGTTGTTCCTGCAATTACTAAACGTATAGTAGAGAAACAGAATCCTTTAATAATTTGGGGTAATGGTAATAGTGTTAAAGATTTTATTTTTATAGATGATTTTCTTAGAGATATATTGAAGATTTTTATATTTCATAATAAATTTGAAGTTTTCAATTTATGCTCTGGTAAATTAACTACTATAAGAGAATTAGTAGAAACATTATTATATATTCAACCTTATCAAACATTAGTTCAATACGATGAAACTAAACCAACATCTGCTCATTATAAAGCTATATTAAGAAATAAATTTGATTCTATATTGGGTAAAGAAAAACAAACTTGTTTAAAGAAGGGGTTAAAAACAGTAGTTGATTGGATGAAAAAAGAGATTGAGGTTGTGAATGAATGATGAAATTCTTAGAATTAATAGACAAATTATAGCAATGAATTTAGAAAAATCAGACAATAAAAAACAACCTAGATTTATTAAAAAACTTACAAAAATAAATGAAGACATTTTAATAATGCATGGAAAAAAACCAATAAGGATGTATGAGGCAAAAATGAATAAAAAAATAATTTTACTTACCATTAATTCCAAAAAAACTTTATATGGTTTAACTGCTAATAATTATTCAGCTATACAACCAAATATATCCATGGGTTTATTATCTGCATATATTAAAAAACAAGATATAGAAGTAGATATGTTAGATGAAACAAAGAGTTATTCGATACAAGATATGATTGATATTATAGTTAAAGAACGGCCTATATTAATAGGAGTTATTTGTTCTGGTGCAAATCCTTCTTCTTCTACTATGTCAATGGTAGGTGCTATAGAATTTTTTAAAGCTTTTAATCCTGTAAAAAATAATATAAAAACATTTATTTGTGGTGGTCATCCTACTGTTATGTATGACCGTACATTAAAAGAAACAGGTGTAGATTTTGTTGTGAGAGGTGAAGGATATCAAACTATAGTAAATTTATATAATGTTTTAAATGAAGGATATGATATAAAAGAAATGCCAAGAGGCGATTATAATGTATGGTTGGAAGGATTGGCATGTATACAATCTAATGATATAGTTAGAGTTACTGCTATACCTAAATTAATTGATGTTAATGAATTACCTATGAATGATTGGTCTTTAATGGATCCTAAAAATTATCGTGCCCATAATTGGCATTGTTTCGATAGTATTAATGAACGTACCCCCTATGCTGTAATTTGGACAAGTTTTGGTTGTCCTTATAAATGTAATTTCTGTTGTATCAATAATATATTTGGTAAATCATCATATAGATTACGTGATATCAAAACAGTGATTGAAGAAATTGATTTACTTGTAACAAAATATGGGGTAAAAAATATTAAAATTTTAGATGAATTATTTATTATACCTAATAAACGTATTGATGAATTTTGTGATGCTCTTGAAAAAAGACAATATGATTTAAATATTTGGGCTTATGGTAGAATGGATACTATTAATTCTTATTTACTTGGAAGATTAAAAAAAGTTGGATTAAATTGGATGAGTATGGGTATGGAATCTGTTAGTAAGAATGTTTTAATTGATACTGAAAAAGGATGTAATGTTGAATTTTATGATGAAGTTATTAATATGGTTAAAAAAGAAGATGTTAATATTTGTGCAGATTTTATTGCTGGTTTATGGTTAGATGATATGGATACCATGAAAGAAACTTATGATTTTGCAGTTAAACATAATTTTGAATGGTTGAATATTTATCCTGCATTTGCTTATCCTGGAACTAAAATGTATGGTACTTATACAAAAGAAGGACGTATGGAAGTACCAAAAAGTTGGGAAGAATATGCTCTTTATGGATATGGTTGTAAACCTGTTTGTACAAAATTTATTTCTTCAGAACAAGTTTTAAAATGGAGAGATGATAAATTTATTGAGTATCATAGAAGACCTGAATATTTATCAATGATAGAAACAAAATTTGGTAGTGATACACGTAAACATATTTTAGAAATGACTGAACATACTTTAAAAAGAAAGATATTGGAATGAATAATATAAATTTTTCTTTACTTATACCAGTACGATGTTGTCCAGAACAATTAAAATTAATGATTGATAGTATTTATCAAACTGTAGGTGATAGAAAAACTATAGAATTATTAATAGGAATAGATGATGATGATATGATTGTACGAAAAGCTATTAGTTTTATACAAACCAAATATCGTAATGAGAATATTTCAGTCCATAGTAGACCACGAGGTAATAGTTTAGTTGAACATTATTTTAATTGGTTAGCAAAAAATTATTCTAAAGGTAAATATATTATGGTGACTAATCATGATTGTTTATTTAAAAGTCAAGATTGGGATATTAATTGTTTTAAAAGACTGGAAGAATATTTAAAAGATAAAGCAGATAATTTAGTATATGGTTTAACACAAGATTGTGAAACAACTAGAACATTAGATAAAAAAATAACTAATTTTCCTATAATTTCAAAAAATGCTATAGATGTTTTAGGTTATGTTTTAGACCCAAGAATTTTAAGATGGGGTGCTGATATAGATATAGCAGAATTGTATCAGTCAGTAGATAGAGTATTAGATTTGAGAGATATTTGTATAATTGAACATAGACCTGATTCTTTAATGAATTTAATTGAAACAGGAGCTGAATTTGAATGGGAAAATTGGAAAAAATCTAATTATGAAGTATGGTTAGAACCTGGTAAAATAGATAAAGGGGATAAAAGACGAAGAATTGATAGATTGGAAAAATATATAGATAGATTAAATAATCCAGAACAATGTAATTTAAGTATAGCATATATAAAGGCAATTAAAAATGGTAACTAAAACTTTTTTACAAGAGGTTATTGCTCAACCTAATGTACCTGTTTTTATTCAAGAAGGAATGTTTGAGGAAGCAATAAAACATATAGGTATAGATAATGGTTTGTATCTTGAATTTGGTACGTTTACAGGTGAAACAACTAAAAAAATAGTTCCTTATATTAAAGATAAAATTTTATATGGATTTGATAGTTTCTTAGGGTTAGAAGAAGATTTAACCCCAATGAATCATAAGGGTCAATGTTCCTTAGATGGAGTACCTATTTATCCAGATAATGTTAAACTGATTGTTGGTCGTGTTCAGGATACCTTAGTAAATTTTTTGGAAGAACATAAAGAACCTTTGGCTTTTGCTAGTTTCGATATGACTTATACACCTATTAAATATTCTCTAGACCTCTTAGCTAAAAATAAAAGATTGAAAGAAGGTTCTGTAATATCTTTAATACATGCTATTAGACCAGAAAATGGAAAAATATATGGTCAAGTTCATGGAGCTTTTTTAGAAGTAGTAAAAGACTATAATTTAGAATTTAAATATGTTGCATTGGCAGATGTTCATTTATCAGTTTTAATAACTAAGGACAATAATGAATAAACAATCATTAGCAAGATTTCAAAGAAAAATAGCTAGAATATATGAAAAAGCCAAGATACATGCTCCTGTACATTTATCAGGAGATAATGAAGAACAATTAATTAAAATATTTAAAGATTATAAAAAAGGTGATTGGATATTCAGTACTTGGCGTAGTCATTATCATTGGTTACTTTCTGGTAGAAGTTTAAATAACTTGGAAAATCAAATACTTAATGGTGATAGTATGCATATCAATGATGAAAAGTTTTTTACATCTGCTATAGTTGGGGGTATTTCTCCTATTGCTTTGGGAGTTGCTATGGCTTTAAAGAAAAAGAAATCAAAGAATAAAGTTTGGTGTTTTATTGGTGATGCGGCTTTTGAATGTGGAATCTCTAAAGAGAGTATTCGTTATGCTAAAGGACATGATTTACCTATAACATATGTTATAGAAGATAATGGACTTTGTGTTAGTGGTTTAACTCAAGAAATTTGGGGTAAAGCTAAAGCAAAAGTAACTAAAAAATATAAATATAAAAGAAGATACCCTCATGCGGGTAGTGGCAAATATGTCATGTTCTAAAGAAAGGATTTTTAATGAGAGATGAATACGATTTAAGAAAATATCAACCAAATGATATAGATATTTTTATAGATGTTGGAGCAAATGATGGTAGTATAAGCAAAGATGCTAGAGAAATTTTCCCTAATGCTAGGATAATTTCTTTAGAACCAGCAAAAGAAGCTTTTGAAACTTTAAAAAAGAATAACTCTAATTATCAAACTAATGCTGAATGTTATAATATTGCTTTAGGTAATGGTAAACCTTTATTTTATAAAGAAGAAGCTAGTAGTCATTTTCATAGATTTTTAAATGATTCAGAAAAACATATGTTAAATAGAGATACATATACTATTGAAAGTAAAACACTTGTTCAAGTTTTTAAAGATTATAATATAGATAGAAATTCTAGTTATATTATAAAATCAGATAGTCAAGGTGGGGAAAAATATATGCTATTAGAAGAAGAAGCTTTAGATATTGTTAAAGGCTCTGTTCAGATTATGATTGAAGTTCATATAGCTCAAACTTTTTCCCATGAAATTTGGAATCCTTGGTTTGATAAGATACGTGATACACATGATTTATTTTTTAGAAGAGATACTCATGAGGGATTTATCTATTTACCTTTTGAGGGTTTATTACCAGGTGAATCAGGAAATAGACAAGTATCTTTTATTAATAAGAATTGGGTCAATAAACGAAAAAGAAAATGAAATATAAAATCCTTTTAGTATCTTTTTATAATGATGAAGCTTATGGCTTAAGAATACTTCATTCAATATTACATCATCAAGGTCATGATGCTGAAATGTTATTTCTAAAACTTGGTGCTAATAAAACTGAATTGACTTTAAAAGAAAAAAAATTATTTTTTGATTTTTTACGATTTATTGATGTTGATATGGTTGCTTTTAGTTTAGTATCACCAAATTTTATGTTATATAAATCTTTATATCCAGAAATAAGAAAATGTGGTGATTTTAAAATTCTATTAGGTGGATGGCAAGTAACTTTAAATCCAAATGATTGTATACCTTATTGTGATTATCTTTGTGTTGGTGAGGGAGAAGAAGCCGTACCAGAATTAGTTAATGCTTTAGCTAAGAAAGAATGTACTACAAATATTAAAAATGTTTGGTCTAATACTGATGGAGTAACATCAATTAATAATGTTAGACCATTGGTAGAAACTCTAAGTAAATATCCTTATTGTATTCTTCAAGGAGTACATGGTTGTTTCATAGAAAATAATGAATTTGTACCTGTTGACCCTTATCAATTAAATACACGTTATGGTACTATTATGGGTAGAGGATGTCCTTTAAGTTGTTCTTATTGTTCTAATAGTTTTATGTCTAATAAAGTATATCCTAAACAATGGTCTAGAATGAGATATAGAGATATAGACCATGTTATAGCTGAATTAAAACAAGCTAAAAATTGTATGCCAAATTTAGAACGTATTAATTTTTATGATGAAATTTTTATACCAGAAAAGAAATGGATTACAGAATTCTTTAAACGATATAAAGCAGAAATAGATTTACCCTTTTATTGTATGTTTTATCCTGGAACTTGTAATGACAATCTTGCTAGAGTAGCCAAGGAAGCAGGGTTGGCTGGAGTTTGGATGGGTATTCAATCTGGTTCTGAAAGAGTACGTAAAGAAATTTACAAACGTTGCTATGGTAATAAGCTTGTTATGATGCAGGCTGAAATATTTGCTGAATATAAGATTAGTGCTAAATATGATTTTATATTTGATAATCCTTTTGAAACAAAAGAAGAAGAGCAAGAAACTATAGAATTAATGAAAGCATTACCAGAGCCAAAATCATTTAATTTATTTTCTCTTAAATTTTTTCCAAATACAGATATAACACAAATGGCTTTAGATAAAGGTTTGATTACTCAAGAATCATTAGATGACCAATTAGATATAATTTGTCCAGAATATGAAGTATTTGACGAAAGAAAAAAACAAATATTAAAGGAAGTATACAGTGACTGATATATTACTATCGTTTTTAATTACATATAGAACACCTGAAAGAAAAAGTGGTCATAATTATAGTACTATTTTTGATTTATTTGAAAATTTATCAAAAACATTTGTTGATAAAGATAGAGAAAAAATAGAAATCATTATCAAAATTGATAATGATGATGTACAGGCTATTTCTGATTGCACACAATTACATAAATATCATTTTAAAACAAAAGTGTTGCAATATGGTAAATGGGAAGGAAGATGGTGTTTCAATTACCACCAGATGTATATGTTTTCTTATGTAGATAAAAAATCTAGATTTATTTGTATTATAACTGATGATTGTTTATTCTATTCTGAAAAAGGTAAAAATTTAATTAAAGAACTTGAAACCCATAAAGATAATAATTATGTTATATTTGGTGGGTCTCCTTTTAAAAATGAAAAGGAATTGGTGCAAATTAATCCTAAAGAACGTTATGATAAAAAAACAGATTATAAGACTGTTTCAAAATCATGGACAACACATTATTACATTGAAGGCAATTCTATAGTTTCTAAAAAAATAATAGAGTGTATGGGTAATATGGGATGGAGTGTAAATATTGATATTACTCTTGGTATATTACCTATGTTATTATATAAAAAATATAATATTTCTATTTTCAATGTTTTACAAAATTTAGTTATGGAAAGAAAAGATAATTATAGAGAAGATAAAAATGTGCCTAGTACTTTTAATGAAACTTTTCAAATAGTAGAAGAAAAGATAAAACCTGATTCTTATTATTATGATTTAACTGAACAACAAGCTAAGAATATATATTTGAATATGAAAGAGGATGGAGTAATATGAATCCTTTAATAAGTTTTTTAATTACTTACAGAACCCCAACTTTAAAATCTGGTGCCAATTATAGTGATATTAAAACTTTATTTGATAATATGGAAGAAATTTTTGGGCAAGAAGATATAGATAAAATTGAATTTTTAATTAGAATTGATAATGATGATGAAGCGGCTATTTCTGATTGTAAAAAAGTGAAAAAAAGAAAATTTAATGTTAGAGTATTTCAACATGATAAATGGGAAGGACGTTGGTGTTTTAATTATCATCAAATGTATCTATTTTCTCAAGTTAATAAAAATACAAAATTTATAGGTATATTGACAGATGATTGTACTTTGGACGTTGGTAAAGGTAAAAATTTAATTAAAGAATTGGAGCAATATAAAGATGAACCTTATGTTATATTTTGGGGTTCTCCTCATATACAGAAAGATTATATTTTTGAACATGATTTTATAGACCGTTATAATAAGGTGGTAAATTATCGTAATAATACCGCATTATGGACTACTAGTTTTATGGTTTATGGTTATCCTATAACATCTAGAAAGATATATGAATGTATGGGCAATGCAGGTTGGGTATTAAACGTTGATGTACATTTTGGTTTATTAATACTTACACTTTTTCATAATCATAAAATACATTTAACTAGAGTATTACAGAATTTTGTTATTTGTAGAAAAGACAATGACAGAATAGCAAAAAAAGAAAAAAACACTTTTAATAAAATAACAAGAATAGCTGATATAGTTCCACCAAAAGATGCGTACTTTTTTGATTTAACCGAGCAACAAGCTAAGAATATCTATTTAAACATTAAAGAAGATAATCTATTAGACCGATATCTTGTAAAGGAAATATAATATGAAACCTCCATTAATATCATTTATGATAATGTGTAGAATAACAACTGCTTTAAATGATGGTAGCGTACCAAGTTTAACTACATTACTTGATAGTGCAGTGCAATTTATACATGAAAAAGATAGAGATAGAGTTGAATTTTTAATTAGATTTGATTTAGATGACCCAGAAGCAATTAAACAAGTTCAAGAAGCAAAGTTGCTTGATAAATATCCTTTTAAGATAACAACCATGTATCATCATAGATGGGAAGGATTGATGTCTTCTCACTTTACATATACTTCTTTATTTTTAAGAAAACATCCAGAATCAAGATATGTTGCTTGGGTAACTGATGATGCCAAATTTTATGATTTCAGTGATGGAATAATTCCACAGCTAGATGAATGTAAAAAGGAATTTATTTCTTTTAGTTTGAATTCACGCAATCATAGAAAAGATAAATTAGATAAGGTAATTGATTATAAGAATACTCAAGATTTTTGGGGTGGCGGTGAAATGACTGAACCTTATCCTATAGTCTCATCTAAAGTATATGAGATATGTAGTTTAATAGGGTTTCATAGAAATGTAGATAATTGGTTTACGTTATTAAATGTTATATTATATAGTAAATATGGTATTACTATTAATGAAGCTTTGAAATCTACCTTTTTAGTTAGAACAAACACCACTGCTGAAGATATGATTTATGGTAGTTATTTAAAAACTAGATTTAATTTCGATATAACAGGTATGGGTATTATACCTCATGACAGTTATTATTTTAAGTTAGTAGAACAACAAGCTACAAATATTTATTTAAATATTAAAGCGAAAAATGCTTTAGAGCAATACAAATTTGAGGAGAAGAAATGAACACAAAGAAAATAACAGAACGTATTGATAATCATACTCATATTCCAAAAGAAAAATTAAATCTTTATCCAACATTTCCGGATGCTGTAAAGATAGAAGTTACTGCTAGATGTAATTCTAAATGTAATTTTTGTGCAGTTAGTCAAGGTTTAAGAGAAGTTGGTGATATGGATAGTAAATTTTTACACAGAATTTTAGGAGAATTGAAAGAGTTAGGAGTTAAAGAAATAGGTTTATTTTTATTAGGAGAAAGTTTAATGCTTCCTGATATTCATGAGCATATTAAATATGCTAAAGATTTAGGTTTTGAATATGTATTTATTACAACAAACGGAGTAGCCGCAACACCAGATAAATTAAAGTTAATGATAGATGCAGGTTTAGATAGTTTAAAATTTTCTGTTAATGCAGGTACTAGAGAAAGATACAAAGAAATGCATGGTATAGATGCTTTTGAAAGAGTTATAGAACATATTAAATGGTTACATGAATATAAATTAGCTAATAATCTTAATTTAAAAACAGCTTTAAGTTCTATTTTAGTTACAGAACATGAAGATGAATTTGTTTCTTTTCATAATATGATAAAAGAATATGTTGATGAAACTTATTTCTTACCTATGTATAATTTAGCTGGACACATGGTAGCGAAGCAAGGACAAAAGTTTAAGAGAGTTAGTGGTAATATTGGTAGAATTGACAACCCTTCTGCTCCTGTTCCTTGTTGGGTATTATTTAATGCTTCTAAGATTACATGGGATGGTTACTTAACTGCTTGTTATTCTGACCATGATGAAAAGTTTAAGTTAGGTGATTTGAATAAGAAGACAGTATTAGAATGTTGGTACAGTAAAAAAGCTGTAGATTTAAGAAGACAACATTTAAATGATGATTTTAGATATGATAGTATTTGTGCAAAATGTTTAGGTAAAGCAGACATTTAAGGAGAAGCCATGTTAGACATCAATGCGTTAAGACAAAGGATGGAAGGACGAACTGTAGCTATAGTTGCCCAAGGTAAATCTGTAGAAGAATTAGAACGTAGAATAGGTGAGTTTAAAGATAAGAATATATGTTGGGTAAGTTTTAGTAATTTTGATATAATAGATGATTATATATTAAGTAAGATTGGTAAAAGATGTGAAATGGTTTTCAATGCGGCTCCTCAAGAACCGGATGTTGAGAGACTAGTTAGAGTACCTAATCTTATTAAAGTTATTGATAGAGGCGATTTAGTTATAACTGTTATTAATTATATTACACGTTTAAAAGATGAATTGAAAATAGATTTATTAGAACAAAGACGAGATAAATTTATTCTAGTTAGAGAAATAAAAATAGGTAATAAAATGCCTTATAATTTAAATTTTGGTACTAATAATACCATGTCTTTGGTAGTTGCATGTGTTTTAATGGCTAACCCACAAAATATAGTTTTATTTGGTTGTGATGGTGTTCCTAGAGAAATTGCAGGTGGTGAACCTACTGTACAAACTTATTATAAACATGAATTAATAAGACCTAGAAAACAACGTTGGTCTTTACATCATGATACTGATATGACTAATCAAAAATTTATGGAAGGTTACAATGGTGCAGTAAATATGTTTGGTTTATCTCGATTACCTCAATTATATAATTGTTCACCTGGTTCGGTTCTCACATGTTTTCAAACTGTATCTTATGATGCGGCTTTAAACATAATAAAATAAAGGAAATTATGGCAAAAACTAAATATCACAAAGCAATATGTGAAGAAATGAAAAAGTTTGCTAAAGACCCTAAAGTAATGTTTTTAGGACAACAAGTTGCTACTGAAAATTTCTATGATACTCTTACAAATATTCCTATGAATAGAAGAACTGAAATGCCTGTAGCTGAAGAAATGCAAATGGGTTTAAGTATAGGTCTGGCTTTAGAAGGCTATTTACCTATATCTATTTATCAAAGAATGGATTTTTTACCTAGAGCGGCAGACCAATTAGTTAATCATTTAAATTTAATTGAAAGTATGTCTAGAGGTATATTTAAACCTAAAGTTATTATTAGAACAACAATTGGCAGTAATCATCCTTTTAATGTAGGTCCTCAACATAATCAAGATTTAACACAAATATTTATGGTAGCTTTAAAGTTTCCTGTATATAAACTTACTACACCTAGTGGTGTTCATTCTGCTTATGAAGCAGCTAGAGTCTCTGATAAATCAGTTTTGATTATTGAGTGTCAAGATTTGTATTATGAATAAACCTAAATTATCTATTATAGCACCAGCTCATAGAACTGAATATTGGTTAGAAACATATAAATCTATATGTGAAAATGATATATCTTTTGAGATAATTTTTGTTACTGATAAGAAGCCAGATTTTAAGATGCCACCTAATTTTAGATATATTTATTCAACAGTAAAACCAGCTCAATGTATTGAAATAGCCTATAGAGAATCAGTTGGAGAGCTTATACATTGGACTGCTGATGATACCACTTATGCTCCTCATTCTTTAGATTATGCTTGTGAGCTTTACGATTCTTTAGACCATTATAAAAATATGATTGCGTTTAGAGTATTAGAAAGTGGGTTTGATAAAACAGATAAACATTATTTATTTATGGCAACACCTATCACTACTCCTTCAAATACAGTTAGAACAATGCCTTATGGTATAATAAGTAGATATTTATTTGAACAAGCCGGTGGGTTTGATATAAATTTTATTGCGGGTCAATGGGAAAATGATTTAGTTTTACGTGCTTATGCTAAAGGTGGAGAAATGCATTTATGTGAAAAAGCTATTACATTTAATGATGATAGAAAACATAAAGTTGGAAAGATTAAAGAAAATAATTTAAAAGAAACACATCCTTTCGAATCAGAGTTGTTAAGAAAAATGTGGATAAAAAATAACAAAATAACTTTTAACCGTACCATACCTGTTGAGCCATATGTAAGCAAAGACTTACTAACTAAGAGTCAAGGGAATAAGGGAAAATGGGAATAAAATGGTTATTACGAAGAGCAAAGGGGAGTCCAATGCCAGTAGAATTTAAAGCTCCAAAAATTGAATTAAAAGTAACAGGTGCTGTTCATAAGATTTCAGAGATTATTGGTAATAGAGAAGTAGGACTAATGCTTCATGGTAAATCAATTGAAGAATTAGAAAATCGTATTGAAGAGTTTAAAGATTATGATGTGTGTTGGGTAAGTTTAAATAAATTTGATATTATGCAGAAGTATATCTTGAATAAGATAGACAAAAATCTAAGAATGGTTTTAGATATAGGTGAAGTTCATTATAGAGATGATTTTGAAAAGCAAATACGTATACCTAGATGGTTAGAATATCTTCAAAGAGAAGATGACAACTTGTTAGTTACTTCACAAGATATAATTGATGGTATACATGAAGTTGCCGGAGAAAATATCTTAGACCCATATCAGCATAAAATTGTAAGTATGCATGGTTGTAGACAACTAGAAGTTCCTAATAGTTTAGGTGTTTACTTACTTCTACTTACTCAATATAGTGCAAAGAAAATATTCTTATTTGGTTGCGATGGTTTTGGTAGAAAATCTGCTTTTAAAAATACTCCTTTATGGAGTGGCAAAGAGATGGAGTTTAGAGATGAAAATCAAAGTTTAGCTACTTATTTTAAACCTGAATATACTAAACAAGAAAGAATTGTTGGTTTTAAAGATGAAACGGCTTCTGGTTTACATTCTGATAGTCCAACATTTAATGACCAATATAACAAGATACTCTCTAGATATTGTCAAGAAAATAATTTACGACCAGTTGAAACAGTTAATGTTTCATTTAATTCATTATTCACTATATTTAGAAAAATTAGCTATGATACGCTAAAGGGAGAATTATACTCATGTCACCAATAGACAAATTGAAAAAAGTAATAAAAGGAAGAACTTGTTTTGTTGTTGCAAAAGGAAAATCAATTGAAGAATTAGAACGTAGAGTTGAAGAATATAAAGATGATGATATATGTTGGGTTACGTTAAATGATTTTAATTATATTGAAGATGGAATATTAAGTAAAATAGGAAAGAATTTTGATATTGTTTCTGATTGTGCAACTGTAGAAAAAATTGATGAATATGAACCAACAATAAGAATCCCTAGATTTGAAAAGTACTTAGCTAGAAATGAAAAAAACATATTAGCTATTTCTGAATTAGTAGTAACTGAATGTTTTGATAGATTTCAAAGAGAAGATTTAATGATTAGTTATGAACCAAAAATATTAACAATAGATTCTTTATTTAAGATGCCACAATGTCCTAAAGAAGTTTGGGATGCTCCACCAAATTCAATTACATTACTATTTGCTTTCTTAGTTGCAGGTGGAGCCAAGAAGATTGTAGTATTTGGTTTAGATGGTTGTCCTAAAGGAATGGATCCTTTTGAAAGTTATTATAAGAAAGAAATTGTAATTGCTGAAAGAGATGTTGGTTTCACTATTAATAAAAGAACGGGTTCATTAGCTAGTGATGCTTCTGATTTCAATAAGAAATTTGAAAATATATTTGCTTTATATAAAAGAGCTTTTGATAATCCAAATGTTGATATTGTTAGTTGTACACCAAAAACGGAAATTACATCAATAAGAAGAATTGACTATAACCAAGTTAGGGGAGAACTATAATGGAAAAAGTATTTGTAATTGCTGAAGTAGGTATCAACCATAATGGTGATATTGAAGTAGCGAAAAAACTTATTCGTGCCGCAAAATGCACAGGTGCTGATGCAGTAAAGTTCCAAAAAAGAAGTATTGATAAAGTATATACAAAAGCTGAATTAGATAAATATAGAGAAAGTCCATGGGGTACTACGAATAGACAACAAAAGGAAGGACTTGAATTTGGTAAAGAAGAGTATGATATCATTGATGCTTATTGTAAAGAATTAAAGATTACTTGGTTTGCCAGTGCTTGGGATTTAGAAAGTGTTAAGTTCTTAAAACAATATGATTTACCATATAACAAGATTGCTTCAGCCATGCTTACTCATTTTGAATTACTTGAAGCTGTAGCTAAAGAAAAGAAATATACATTTATTTCAACTGGTATGTCTACTATGCAAGAAGTTGCCGAGGCAATAAATATCTTTATAAAGAATGGTTGTCCTTACGAATTAATGCATTGTAATAGTCAATATCCAATGGTTGATAAAGATGCTAATTTATTATGTATGAAAACATTACAAGAAAAGTTTAATTGTAAAGTAGGATATAGTGGACACGAGGTAGGATTAATTACTTCTGTAGCTGCTGTAGCTATAGGAGCCACATCAATTGAAAGACATATAACTCTTAATAGAGCTTTATATGGTAGTGACCAAGCCGCTTCTGTTGAAGTAGTTGGTTTTGATAGATTAGTTGATTATATTAGAGTAGTTGAAAGTGCATTTGGAGATGGGGTTAAAACGATTACTGAAGCTGAAGAAAATTGCAAAGCTAAACTTAGAAAGACAGAAGACATAAAAGAATAGGAGACATGATGTATAAAACAGTCTGCGTGATACCGGCAAGGGGTGGTAGTAAAGGTGTACCTAATAAAAATATTGCTGATGTTCGTGAACAACCTTTAATAGCTTATAGTATTTTAGATGCATTACAAACGAAATCTATATGTCAAACATACGTTTCTACTGATAGTGAAGAAATAAGAGCTATTAGTTATAAGTATGGAGCTGAAGTACCGTTTTTGCGACCTAAACAATTTGCTACTGATAAATCACCTGATATGGAGTGGGCAACACATTTTCTTAATTGGTTCTTTGATAATTTTGGGTATAACACTGAATATATAGTGCATTTAAGAGCTACAACGCCCTTTAGGGAGGTTAAATTGATAGAAGAAGCTCTTGCCTTGATTAAGTCAGTACCAAGCTGTACATCGCTTATATCAGTGCAGAAAGAAGAAGAGGTTTATAAGACATTTAGTAATGAAGATGGGTTCTTAAAGTCTATATTTGATGATAAATATCACTTAATGCCAAGACAGAATTGTCCTAAAGCCTATTTACCAAATGGGTATATAGACATCTTAAAGACAAAGACTATCTTGGACGGTAGCTTTCATGGTGATAAGATATTGGCTTTTGAAACGGCTAGAGTGGTGGAGATTGATACCAAGGAAGATTTAGACTACGCAGAGTATGTAGGAAGTAAAATATTATAAATAATCTTTAAAAGATTCGGTGTAAATGGTGAGGCAGTTTGGACATCGTTTACACCGTTTTTTTGATTTATAAGTACCTACTTCATCAGAAGTTATTCCATCATGTTTGATGTAGTATGTTTCTAATTCAGTATTACATTTTTTACATTTGTTAGTCATTGTTATATATACCTTTCGTTTCTTTTATATATTTAAAACATTCAATGCACAAACTTTTACCTTTAAATATTACTTCTGCATGTTCTTTTTCATTTTTAGTAATTAAACAACTTACACACCAATTACTTCTCTTGGAATCATAGGTTTTAAAAAACCATTCCATTAATAAAAGTTTGGGTTTAATTGTCTTATTTGATGATTTATATTTTTTACTTTCAAATACAGTTTCATCACAATCTAAACATACAATTAAATCTGTACCATCCATCAATGTTCCTGCACTATGTCTTTTAGAAATTCCATCTTTACATTTACATTTTTTGAATTTGTTATTCATTATTTTCCTCCTAACATTTCTACTTTCCTAATTTTTTGACATATAGAACATTCCCAAAGAATAGTAGTTAATCCAAATTTTAATTTTTCTACTGTTTCCGACCAATTTCCTTCAACTGAAAACATATTTGATACTGGTGGTGCATAAGTTGTTTCTATTTTAATCCAATTATGTTTGTGAAACATTATAGTCCTCCTAAGTTTCCATTGATAAAATAAATATCATTGTTATAAAAAAAATAAAATAAAATAATCCCCAATCAATTATTATCATTATTTATTCCTCACAGTTATATGACTAGGTGTACCTATATTATTTGCTAATATAATCATTGCACATTTTTTACTTGAGTAATCCCACCAACCACATTCTTTTTCCCAACATTCCCCTATAATTTCATATGAACCAGATTGTGGTGATATTTTAGACAAAGGGCATTTCATATTTAAATTTTGTTCATCCATTATTTTTTCCTCCATCCATCTCTTCTCATGTCATAAAGTTTATTTATATCTACTTTTTCTTTAGTGAGTTCAACTTTGTTATATTTACTATTATTAATCTTTCGTTTCGTTGTATTACTAAGAATATTACTATGCATTTTTTTATTCATTTTTCTCCTTATATTCAAAACAGATATCATTATAAATAATATCCTCAGGTTTAATTTCTGAATTAAAAAGCCAATCAATATTTGCCTCTGGGTCTATATGAGAAACTGAAGGAAAAGGAGGCGGAAATCTTTTACAATTGCTTTTTATTCTAAATTTACAAGTTTTACAAGTCATTATTTTTTCTCCTTATAATATTCTTTATAAATTTCAGTATAGGTATCAAAACAAGCGGTACATTTCTTATATTTTTCTGTTATAACAAAAACTCTTTATTCTACCTCTTCAAATTTACTATTGATATCTTCATTAGTAATATTTTTCCATTCTATAAAATTATATTTTGTTCCTTTGTAAATAAAAGGTTTACTGTTATTAGGATGCCAATATGTATTGTCATTCCAAGTAATTCCTCCACTTGTTCTCCAATCAATTAGAATTGTATTTTTATGACCACCTATAACAATATTATTATTTACAGTAGTATTATTATCGTTAGCACCATATTTCATACCATAGAATTTAGTTCCTTCAAGAAGTGGGTCAGTCAAAGGTAAATAAATTCTATTGTTTGAAATTGTTGTATTCTTTAAACCTGAACTCGGCGACTGTGCATAATGAGATAGACCTGACCTACAATACTTAATAATGTTGCTTGATATTTTGTTATCGGTAGAAACAGGTTGTAAAGTAGAACCTTCATCTCCTGTGGCTATACCTTCGGCTCGAAGCCTTTTTCTCATATTATCGAATTGATAAGTTAGTACATAAGGGTAGACATCTTTTTCATTTGTACCACTACAATAAACAAAGTTTCTTCTAATGATAGTATTAACAGTTCTATCAGCATATATATTAACACTGAAATTATCATAGCTTAAATTATCTTCTATAATTGAGCCAGTACTATTTAATATTGAAATACCTTCTCCTCCATTTTCATGTACAATATTACCTCTAACAATAGAATTACCAGGTATCTGAATACCTACTGCCCATAATCCTCCAGCAACAGCATATCCATTATTACCTCTAGGATAATTTCTCATTATATTACCATAAATCTTGTTTCTAATCACCTCTAAACCCGAAGCACTTCCGTTGGCTAATCCTGCTCTTGCATGAAAAGCAATCTTACATTTTTCTATTCTTAGAAAACTACCACCATTATAAATACCAATAGCTGGTGAGCCACGTAATGTTAAACCATATAAAGTAACATAATCTAAATCTTCTATATAAATACCATAACGAGCAGAAGAATCTCCATCATTTTGTGTAACAATTAAATCTCTAGTTGAAGGATCAAATTCTATATATAAATATAAAGTATTTCCTTCTTGTAACCAATCTCCCTTATTTCTAAGTTCTACTAAAGATTTTACAGGATGAAAAGTTTTAAAATCATCATCTATAATTATAGAACCAACTTTCAATCCATCAGAAACTATGCATTTATAAATACTGATACTATATTTTTCCCAATTACTTATTTTATTAGTTATAGAACCATCAATAATTACTTCTCCATTACCATATGGACCCAATATAAATCTATTATTTTCATTGAATTTATTTTTCCAAGTACTTGGTAACCAAAATTTAGTATAATATTTTCCTGCTTTTATCAATACTCTATTAGGTGGATTACTTGTATAACGATACAATGCTCTTCCTATTGTTTTAAATGCACCTTTACCATTGCCTAAATAATTAGGTGATTTCCCGTCATTAACATCATCACCATTTGTTCCATCAACATAATAAGTATATCCTATAGTTGCAGGTTCTACAGCAAAAGTTTCATTATAAGGATAATGTATAGTACTATTATAAGGTATCTCTTCATCTATTGATGGTGGTGGAGTAATTGGATTATCTATAATAGGTGGCTCTATTATTGGTGGTTCTACCACAGGTGGTTCTACGACTGGTGGTGTATGTGTTTCTACAATCACAGGAGGTTCGATAATTATTGGTCCTTCCATCTTACATCCTGCAAATAAAAAACTACATAATAATATTATAAATATTTTTTTCATTTTTTCTCCTGTTTTTTTAGTAAATGATTTATAAAAATACTTGTACATTTAAGTGAACAAAAATCTCTTTTTGCATGATATATAGAAACATCGTAGACATAAATTGTTTGCCAGGTTTCTATACTTTCTATATTTTGAATTACATTTACATCTTTTTGTTTACCACAATGGTCGCATTGTATTTTATTTATTTCCATTTTTTAATCTCCTTAATATGTCACCAGCCAATCTCCAATTTGCGTTTATGTATGTCTTTAATAATCCACTTAATATTACCCAGAGAATAAATAAAAAACCAAAAATAGCCATAATAATAGTAAGACCTGCAAGCCAATCTATTATCAAAAGAGTTTCTATATCATATAAAAATTTAGTAACTAGAGAACCTACCCAATATGGTATAAATATAATAGCTGATATTTCACTGATTTTTAATACCATAAATATTATATATCTCATTATTTCTCCTTTAATTTATCATTTATAAATTTTAAGAATTTATCAATATTCAACGATTCACAAATTTCTATAAATAATTTTTTAACTATATAATTTAATTCAATTGATAATTCGGTTATTGATTTATCATCCATCATTTAAATATCCCTTACCCATTCCAAATCATCTTTTCTTATTTTCAATTTGGCAAGTTTGTTTGCTATAAATTTAAGTTTAATTTGTATAAATAATAATTTAAGAGTTAAGAATAATTTTTTCATTTTAAATAAATGGACTATCAACCATAGGCAATATAGGTTGTAGTGGTTTTTTAAAATTTAAAATATTTATCCATAATTTACCAGTGAATAATATTTTAATTCTTTCCCATGGACTAAGTTCCCAACAATGATACACTCTACCACCTTGTACATCATCTTCATATACAGGCAGTGGTAAATATTTTGGTTGGTTTTCTGCATAAATTTTAGTATGTTCTTTAAATTTTATTGGTTTCATCAAAACTCCTTTTTATTTTAATTGATTTAATAAACTCATGAAATTTGATAGGATATTCAATTTTACTTAAATCTATACCTTCTCTGTTTATCCATGCACAATCATTCCATGCACATTTCTCAAGCATTGAATTATATTCAAAACCAAATCTCTGACATTTAGGACAACGATACATATTTACTCCAAATTTATTTTAATGGAAAATATTCCTTGAACCCCTTAGGACATCCAAGTTTATGTTTTTCTTGACCACAAGTACAAGGTAATTTTGATAAAATACGTCTAAATTTAGTATAGTTATTCAGGCGTTCATATTCTGAAGCAGTCATTAAAATTTCAGTACCTGTACTACATCTAATATTTCCTTCATCATCCATCCAAGGCATAATTACTCCTTTATTTAAATTTCACATTCTTTTATTTTACGAATTTTTGGTCTTGTTGGCATTTGAGGAATAGATGAAACATTTTCATTCAAATACTCTGCTACTTGATTTAAATCTTTTAAAAATGTAGCACCATTTTCAATAACCATATTACTAACAGCATATAAAGATTTTATTTGACCCGCTGTAAAGTCTTCTGTATAATCACTTAATAGAAAACAGAATATTGTTTTTTCTGGTTGTTTATTACTATCATCAATTAATTCAGCAATTGAATATACACCTGTCATTAATGGTGTAATTACATATAATACATAATCACATTCTTTACGTTGTATAAGTTCTTCTTTCATACATGCTTCTGTCCAGTCTTTTACTACTGGATTGAAGTAATAAATTTTCAATTTAGGAATTAATATATCTCTCCATGTACTCTCATTACACGTTCCACCGAGGAACACACGTTTTTTATTTAAATTCATTTTATTCTCCTTTATAATATTATAAATAACATAATCAGAATTATAGCTATTGACCAAATAAGACCCATAAAATTCCAAAATGTAAAAGCATAAATATTTAAATCTCTTGATAAATAATCACATAATTCTTTCTTAGTTATTATTCCATCAAAATAATCTTTTATATCTCTTATAGCACAGTCTCTTTTAAGTTTATCAAGTGTTGATAGTTTCATTTTAACTCCTCTATTACTTTTAACACCAATTCGATTGTTTGTGGATGTAATCTCTTTTTAATATTGGGAAAACTTTTATTGTACCAAGTCCAATCATTGATATCAGGATATTTACCTTCATAAGCCCTACCAGCACCTAACCAATCAGCAACCATTTCTCTAACTACTCTTTCTGGCATAGGTATTGGTACATTGTCTGGATATGGTGGAATACAACGATTATGTCCTGTTCTTGGTATCCAATATTCCCAATGATGAGGATGTCTATTTTGATGTTTTGACCAACAAGTAATGAAACCTAAAGCATCATCTTTTTTACCAAAAAATTGTTTTTGATAATTAGGTAATTCAGATGGAAGAAACTTTGTCCAATCATGAATAATTAAATCCCATAGATTAGCTTTAGTTCTTAAACCAGATTGAAATACAAACCATTTATGTCTAACAGCTAACCAAAAATAATTCATTAGATTAATCTCCTCTATTACCCCAACCTAGGTACCCATTCTTTTCACCATCTTTATAACAATGAATGAAAAATGCAACTATACCTATTATTACAATAACAAAAATAATAATTCTTATTAATATTTCTAAATGATTCATTTCTTAACCTTTACAATCTTCATTAAATTATATAAATTTAAACCGATATCTTTAAAAATGATATTTCTAGTAATAATCAAAACTTTTTCAACTTGAGCTATACTTAAACTCTTTTTGCCACCTTCTTCTAAGATTACTCTTTTTGCAAATTGTCTCATATCCATGATATTATTCTCCTTTAATTGTTGGTGATTGATTTTTCAATATGTCCTATATTTTCAGAACAAACTCTCATCATAATTCTTCTTAATATCGCATCTCTATTTTTTAAATTTGTATGTAATCTAGTAGCTGTCCTGCTGATAAAAACATCTTTAAAATTAAATTGTTTTCTTTCTGTACCAAAAGTTATTATACCATATTTTTCATTTGTAGCTATAACCCATTTTTCAGCTTCATCATATAAATAATCGGGAATACATATATAGAATTTAGTAGGTATACGATACATGTATTTTAAATTTAAATAATTATAATGTTTAAATTTCTTAGCTTCACCTTTCCATAAATCAGTTTTACTTACTTTAACTTCAACATCAATTATATCCTTTGGAGTAAAACACATTATATCATTAAACAAACATTCAGTTGCACAAATCCATTGTCGTTTAAATCTGAAATATCTCATCACTGCTAGTTTTAAATCTTTAGATTTAGGTTTGTATTTTTCTTCTTTAACTTTTTTACCGAATTGTCTATCACCTATGATTGCCATATTATTATTTACCTTTAAATATATCTTTTATTATTTTTAAAATAAGTGTATCTGCAATTTCTTCATCCATTTCTTCAATATAACCATCTTCATCTAATTTACCCGGACATGCTTTATGTTCTATTAAACATTTATATATATCACATTTCCAACCACTATTACCGAATGGTCGTTTACCACTAAATCCTTCTTCTTCTGTCCATAAAGTAATTAAAAGCTGTTTTAAATATTCTCCTATAGTTATTCTTTTATCATCTAAATCTTCACATACAAAAATATAATCTTTTATTTTTTCCATAATGTTCCTTTATTTAATTTTAATTGCAAAAATATGTTTTTTAACACCTTTTTTATATTCTTTTTCAAACCAATTATTACCACGTCTTCTAACTTCTATACCTTGAGTTTCACCAAGATAGTTCCAATTATCTGCTTTATAGATAGCACCAGTTCGTGGTGGCTCAACAAAAGTGACTAGGCCTAATAATTTATCGTTGTATCTATTTTTATAATCATATTTTGATACTGTACGAAGTAATTTTAAAATCTTTGTTCCAATATTTTTGTCGTTTGGTTTATTTACAATTCTGAAAACATTGTTGTTTAAGAAGGGTTTATCATTATCTATATTAAAATATGTTCTAAATAACTTATAATTGAGAGGTGGCGAAGAAACACCTATAATACCTATAGGTTCTCCTTTATAATATATAAGATAATTTAGTTGTCTACCAACTATACCTTTACTTTTTGGATAATGTTCTATGTACCATTTTACGAATAAAGGATGTGATTTTTTAACTAATGATAAACATATACCCCAATCATTCATATCAAATCTTCCTTCTTTAATATCTAGATAATCTTCAGGTTTAACATTTTTATTATATATCATTCCTGAATGACCAGGTCTACCTGTACTATTTTTATCAATACATGGTCGACATTTTTTCTTACCGAAAGTACTGAAAACTTTAACATCTTTTTTATCACATAACTCACATGTACCTAACATTTTTTATCCTTTGTTATAATAAATCTTAACGATTTTTATTTTGTTTATATCTTAACCCTTTATTCCAAGGTATTTTTCCGATATGTGATTTTTTTAATTTTTCAATAACTTCAGGACGATTTTCTTTTTTGTCTTTGTTCCAAGGAATTTTTTTGCCTATACCAGAAATATTATGCCATTTTTGTAAACCTTTTTTACCCTTATTCCAAGCTATTTTACCAAACTTTTTAGAATCCCACCTTCTATGACATTTAGCACATAATTGCCACCAGTCTTTTTTAAGTAAAGAATATTTATGATTTTTATTTGACCATTCATATCGCTTAGATTCATTTTTTCCATTACATAATTCACATTTACTAGGTTTTCCCCAAACAACTGCAACTGCGACATGTATTGCTCTATATTGATACTTTTCCATTATTTTTCTTTTTGTTTGATTATATTATGTTCTAAAAGATATACCAAGCATTTTGCTCTTGCATCTGCCTCTGTACTTGCAAGAAAAACCTCAACCTCATCTCCTTTATCATTACCTGCATAATAAATATAATTACATTCCCATATACTTTCTCCACCTTCATCTAAATCTTTTTTTATAGTATAACAACAATCAATAGGTAATATTTCTCCCAATTCTGCAACTGTAAAGGTTGAATAAACTTTTTCTTCATTATCAAGCCAGCCACTACAACAACCACAACCTTGATAAAAACTTTCATTTGCATCATTAGCATATTCAGTAATTGCTTGGGAAATCATTAATTCTTTTCCAATCCACCACCACAAACTTTTTTGTTTAACACCTAATTTCTTAAGTTTTTTAGATAGTCTTAAACTACATACTTGTTTTTTAAATTCCATTTTAACTCCAATCTTTTATATCAATGTTTTTAATTTTTTATCTATAGCTTCTATACGTTTAAAACTATTTCTAATTTGTTTTAAACCTGTTTTTAATTCTTCATTTTCAGTTTGTAAAGTTCTAATTAAAGTTACAGCTTCTCTAACAGCTTGTCTAGTATATATAATAACTTTTTTCCATTCACCCTTTTCTAACCAATTTTGTTCAATATCAAAGCTACCTTCCAGATATCCTTCTAGTCCTTCAATAATATGTTTTGGTTCTAATCTTTTGATAGTTTTTCTAGGTTCTTCTCTATTACTCATTTTACCCACTCCTTACCATTCCAAATCTTTTGATATTTCTCTTTCATTACAAATGCTAACCAGAGTTGTTCCATAGTTTTGAATTGTTTATATGATTCACTAATATCACCCCAAATAGTATATGTTCCTTCGTTATATACAAAAACATCTCTAGCAAAATCCCACAAAAGATACATAAATCCATCAGAGATATTGTCTTCTCTCATCACCATCTTCTGCAATTGGTCTTGGCGAGGTAGCCAGATATTTGATTCAATTCTTGAATATTTATCTGAAGCTTTTTCAAATAAAACAACAATTCTATTTTCAGTTTTACAATAGACAATATCACCAGCTATATTAAATCTATTAAAATGTAACCGTTGGAGTTTTGTTGCTTTCTCACACATCAATATAAATTCTTTAGTTGTATCCATTACATTTCCTCTATCTTTTTTAATACTTCTTCTATCTGTTTAAAATTATGTACTCTTTCATTATCAGGTCTAGGAGCAGTAGATAGTGGTGGATAAGGACTTTTAAATTCTATCTTTAAATCTTCAACTATTGCCTTCATTATTTCTTTTACATCTTTAACTAATCTTTTTTTAGCATTTATAATATATTGTTTATGCTCTGCTAATGTTAAAGTTTTTTTATGAAATTCATATTCGTTACTATGAATAGCTAGTGTAAAATTATCAACTAAATCTTTTAATGAATTTTTTAACATAATATCTCCTTTACATAATTTTCCATTAATCATTTTCTAATAATTTAGGATTCTCATGTATGTTACCTATAATTTCTATTTCTTCTTCAGTTTTCATTAATTCACTACAATCTACTCCACCACCATCAGTGGAACCATGTACACAACTAGTGTAAAATGGAGTACAACTACGATTCCAAGCTATCCAACTCCAACAACCAGTATATTCATTAAAATATACTTCATTATAACCCATTGTATTTTGTATTGGTTCTGCAAATTTAAAGATGTCTCCTTCATAAATCTCTTGTTTTCTTCTATCAAGAAATCCCGAATATTGCATAAGTATAATATCTTCAGGTACTCTAAAAGTCATTCTATCATCTACGACACCATACATAGTTCCAGTTGCACCTAAATCTATACTGCTAACTAGAAACATTCTTTTTTCTTTTATATCCCAAGCTCTAAATTTTAAATCTCTCATTTTTTATCTCCAAGTAATTCTGGGTTTTCATGAATGTTACCTATAACTTCCATTGTTTCTCTATATAAATCAGTTGTATTCCATTTTTGTTTTTTATTTACTATTGCAAAACAAGCCTGTTCATTGTTCCATTCTACAACACCTTTACAATTATATTTTAATTTAACAATATCACTTTCATATATCTCTTTTTTATTTTTATCTTTTAGTCCTATAAATTGCATGATAGGTTGTTCTTTTCTTGCATCTGTTGTTGTGTAAGTTTTTTTATTTTTACCAAAACCTCTTGTCCAAAAACTTAAACTATGTACAATAATCATTAACTGTTTATCTTTATCCCAGGCTCTAAATTTAATTATCCTCATTTCTTCTCCATTAATTTTGGATTCTCGTGAATATTGCCTATGATTACACAATATTCTGGTTCTATTAATAATTCTCCTTCATAACCAAATTTTTCCCCTTTCAACCATAATCTTGGGGGTTGCATTTTAACTTCAAATATATTCGATTTATATTCTGACCATCTAAATCGATTATTTAATTCAACAATATCTCCTTCACAGATTTCAATACCATTTTTATCCTTCAATCCTGTGTAATGCATAAGTTCGTTTGGATAACGAATTACATCATCTAATTCACAAGCTAAGCCTGTCGAGTCTTTCCAATGATTAGGATAATAAGCTTCACAATGAATTTTATAAAAATCAAAAAACTTCATTATTTTATCTGTTTCGTCCCAAGCTCTATATTTGATTTCCCTCATTTCTTCTCCATTTATTTCTTAGAAACAAAAAACCAAGTTGCACCTTCATCATTTGTATGTAAAACTTTCATTTCTGTGTGCAATACATAATGAACATGGTCATCTAAATAACAATCATCTTTTTTTGCTTCAGTATCAGCAGCACAAACTATAGTTTTTCTATTTTTTCTTATTCTTAATGCCATTATTTAACCTTTTTTTTATTATAATATCTTTTTTTAGAATATCAAACTTCATACCACTATTAGGACAATGAATAGTAATCCAAAAATTAGTTCTTTTTTCTATATGACCATTTAAATAAATTCCTTTTTGTAAAACAAGTTTATCAAGCTTCTTTAAAGTATTTTTTAATTTTTTTTCTTGTTGTAATAATAATTTTTCCATTATGTTCACTTCTGCATGAACAAATTTTTCAGACATTTGCATATAAGAGGTAGCATAGTCTTGAATTATTTTATATCTTTTATCCATTATTCCTCCTTTAACCATTTAACTTCATCTTTTAATTTTGTTGGAGCATCTGTATTATTTATAAGAAAATTTCTAAAACATAATCTATGTACCCACCATTCTTCTATAGGTTTTTTAGATAGTTTTTCATATGAGTCATTATGAACTTTTAAGACAATCCAAGTTTTTTTATCAACAACACACTCTTTTAATTCTTCAAATTCTGTTGTTATAAAGTTATCTTGATGTCCACATAATAAACAATGTATACTCATAATTACTCCTTAAAGTTTAAATATAGTTTTATAACTATAATAAATTAAATAAAGTAATGCTAAAAATATTACTGTATTAACTGCCATTAAAAACCATTTTAATAAGAAATGTTTTAGTTTCATATTTTTTCCACCATATCTAATATCTTATTAGTTAATTTTATTGCATCTTCTGGCAAAATAGTAAGCATACCCGCAACTTTTGTTTTTGATACTATATTTAAAAGTTTACTTTTCCTCAAAAGAATATCAAATTTACGTAGTCTTTTAATTATACAATCTGTATGACATAACATCACTGGACATTTTGAAGGAAAACCATGTAATAATATTGTCTTTTCTTTTTCTAATTCTTTAATCTTATTTCTTAATACATCATTTCTAAAAAGCATGGACTCATATTCTTTTAATGTACTTTTAATAC
>SDBT01000464.1_pt1 | contig 64137 bp, 57 predicted proteins | sample 2277101 | NCBI WGS metagenome assembly SDBT01 (sample SAMN10404973, study PRJNA504765) | marine sediment metagenome | isolation source: marine sediment core GS10_PC15, 103 cmbsf | place: Arctic Ocean: Southern Knipovich Ridge | collected 2010 | reverse complement strand
AGAGAACCTCACCTATCGACGATAGTCGGGACATTCCTGTCCCGAACCGATACTGTTGGTGAATTCGGAATTGCTACTCGGTCGGGGTTGGAAAACCCCGACTATCGGTCAGTGGGGACTTTATTGTTACCGATAGACGGGACATTCCTGCCCCGTACCCAGGAGAGAAAAACTTGAAAACTTTTTATTAAACTTGCTAAGTCAGATCATAATATTTAAAGAAGTAGAGAACCAGTTTGCAGTATTCATTGACAACGTTGATCAAATCACCCTCGCGTGTCCACCACCTATGAGTCTGGAAATCGCTATACCCGGCTGGGCTAAATTGCAGAGATATATCCTCCCTGTCCTCAAATACCTTCCTGAATATCATTCTGGCGCGTCTCGTGTGGTATGGTGAGCTTACAATTATGGCAGACTTAAAGCCTCTATTCAGTATATCCTCCTTTACATATAGTGCGTCTTCGTAAGTGCTTGTGGGTCTTTCTTCAAGGATGAACACGCTCTCCGGTACTCCCAGCGATACAGCGTGTTTCATGGCTAGTTGTGGCCATGTGATGATAAGCCCGGGAAGCTTGTGTTCCATACCTGTTGCAATGATCCAGTTTCCATAGTCCGATTGATAAAGCTTGACGGCATGTTCCACGCGCTTCGGTCCTCCGCCACCCAATATCACGATAACGTCTGCACGGGATATATCATCCTCCACAACGAGGAATTTTGCTATCGCCTCAAGCCATATAGTGTGGGTAACGACAGCCACAATCAGCAGTATAAAGATGAGCAGAAGCGCTATGCTTAATTTCCTATGTTTTACTGGCTTCCCTCCATCTGTATCCGGGCTTGTATCCAGGGAGTTTTCTTGCCTTTGAGATGTCATACAGTGAACCATGCCTTTCTGTCAGGTGATCATTCGAGATCCGACTAACTTTCGGGTAGTTTTTTCTTATAGGCTCCAGAGATGTTTCATTTGAGAACGTATCTCCTATTCTATCATATATGGAACTGGTATTACCACACTAATTGTTTGATCCAAGCATAAATTTTTCGTCCAGAATCTGGCGTAATGGCATGATGGAATACTTCATTCTGCCAAACGGGATTGGAAAGATACTGTTGGCGAATTCGGAATTGCTATTCGGTCGGGGTTGGAAAACCCCGACTATCGGTTAGTAGGGATTCTATTATTACCTTAGTGTGTGCTCCTGATTTTCAGTTCAGGGACAGTGCCCCCGTCTGATTACCTCAACGATGGCGTTTGCATCGTATACGCACCCACCCCAGACGCCGCCGCTGACGCTCTGGAGAGCCGCCCATAGTAATGTATCCTCAGGAAGATTCTCATCAGCGGCGAGGTCGGGACGCATTGGGCGTTCCGACAGGATACGAGTTCCCTTCTGAACGCCGAAGATGGTATCACCATGACCAACGAGATCGATGCTTCCTTCCAGATGCTTCCGGTCAATGATTATCTGGATAATATCGCCATCCAGCACTTTGCCAATAGGCCCTCCCAGCAACGCTTCAGGGCCGATATGCCCGATACACGCGCCGGTTGACACACCAGAAAACCTCGCATCTGTAAGAATCGCCACGTGCTTGCCAAATGAGAGGTGTTTGAGCGCTGCGGTGATCTGGTAAATTTCCTCCATGCCTGCTCCCATAGGGCCGCGACAGCAGAGAATCATCACATCTCCGGGTTTGATTCCATCGTCTCCCTGACCCTTGATCGCCCGGATCGCGTCGCTCTCACGGACAAACACGCGAGCGGGGCCAGTCATGCGAAAGATGCCGTCGTCATCCACAACAGAAGGATCAATTGCCGTACTTTTAATAACGGAGCCTTCAGGAGCGAGGTTACCGCGCGGGAGCGTGATCGTGCTGGTCAGGCCATTCGCTTTAGCGCGCTCAGGACTCATTATCACGCTGTCCGGGTCAACGCCATCTTTTTCCATGAGGATTTCGCGCAGACGCTTTCGTCGCTCCGACTGCTTCCACCAATCCAGATTTTCACCAAGAGTTTTACCTGATACCGTCATCACATTTTCGTTTAATAGACCTAATTCCCGCAAATGCAGCATCACTTCAGGAACTCCGCCAGCCAAAAACACGCGAATAGTCGGATGTCCAACAGGCCCGTTGGGGAGGACATCCACCAGCCGCGATACCTGTCGGTTGATATTAATCCAATCATCCACGTCCGGGCGATTTAGTCCCGCAGCGTAAGCGATAGCAGGGATATGCAGAAGCAGGTTAGTCGAGCCACCGAAAGCCGCATGAATAACCATAGCGTTGTGGATTGAGTCGTCAGTTAGTATGTTTTTCATTGTTATATTCTGTGTATCAAGATTGACCAGCGCCCTGGCTGATCTTCTGGCAATATCCGACCAGATGGGCTGTCCTGACGGCGACAGAGCGGAATGAGGGAGCGTTATTCCCAGTGCCTCTGCGACGACTTGAGAGGTACCCGCCGTACCCAGAAATTGACACCCGCCGCCGGAGCTTGCGCACGCTCTGCATCCGAGTTCCGCCGCATCCTGGAGAGACAATTCGCCGCGTGAGAAGCGAGCGCCGATAGACTGAATCTTCCCCAGATCCTCGCCTTCCGTCGGCGGCAGCGTAACTCCGCCGGGAACCAGGATGCCGGGTAGATCACGCATTGCAGCAATAGCCATCATGATGCCGGGCAATCCCTTATCACAGGATGACACAGCCATAACACCTCTGCGAACAGGCAAAGAGCGAATAAGGCGGCGAAACACCTGTGCCACATCGTTGCGATAGGCAAGACTATCCATCATGCCAGCAGTTCCCTGTGTGCGGCCATCGCATGGATCGGTACAATATGCCGCATAGGGGATTACACCGAGTTTCTTAAACTCGTCAGCCGCTTCCTGCATCAGCAAGCCAAGCTCCCAGTGTCCTGTGTGGTAGCCAAGCGCGATGGGGGTTCCATCGGGAGAGCGGATTCCTCCCTGATTGCTCAAGATCAGGAATCGTTTTCTGTCCAACTCGGATGGTGTCCAGCCCATTCCCGCGTCCTCAGTCATTCCGAAGAGATGACCACTGGGCCAATGAAGCAGCATATCCTCTGTAATCGGCAGTTTTTTCTCAGATCCAGGCGCATTAGTTACCACGTCGTAAATACTCGCATCATCTGAAGAGACAATCGCGTCAAAGTTCATTTTCTTTTCTCCTACAATGGGACAAGTCACTATACTCCATTGGGGTTCTCCCTGAATTATAACCATTTTGATGGATACATTATACCATAAAACTTTCTCCTTACCTCTACATTTTTTACTCAAGATTCGGCAAAAGATACGAGTTCTTCAGTTGCGGGTGGAACTTGCCGAGTAGAACGAGGCGGCTGCCAGCCCGTTTCCGTAGAAAACGCTGCCAACCTGTTTCGCAGAAAGAGCCAGCGATATGTTTTGCAACGGGCTGGCAGCCTCGTTCTACTAATAACTGAAAGACTCGTATAAAGGATCTGCTCTTGATATTCTCGCTTATGTTGTTTATAATACCTGCGTGCCAAAAATTGCGGGTTTAACTTGCATTTATGTGAAAAGGAGTGATTATATTGAAAAAATATCCACCGATCAACCCCAAATGCCCTCACTGCCTGAAGGTGTGACTGCACAGCTTCGCACCGATGGGAAACGTGAATTTATTTTTCTGATGAATTTCAAATCCAACGCCCAATCTATCGATCTGGGTGAAAAATCTTTTACGGATTATTTGACAGGTGAAGCGGTTGTGGGCGAGCTGCAATTGCATGGTTATGGCCTGCAAATACTGGAGAGGAGTTAAAGTAATGGACTTAGCCATCTGTTATAGCGGACTGGATAAGCCTCAGATTACCATTCAACATTTATTGGAAAACGAAGCTTACATAATAGAAACGTCACCAACCTTCTTTCTTAACGGTGAAGATGACGTAATCGCCAGCACAGCCGAAATGTTCAGAAAGAACGGCATTTCTATACGTTCCATCCACGCTCCTTTTGGCGGCGGATGCAATCTGTCAGATCCGGATGATGAGAAACGGAGTGCGGCTATACAGACTACTCGAAAACTGCTCTACAAGGCAGCACATGCGGAAATTGAGCTAATAGTCATCCATCCGGGCGTTGGCGGCTATTCCTCACAGGAGGATATGGATGCAGCAAATCTGGTTGCGTTCGAGAGCGTTTCTCAGTTGATAGATGCGGCCGAGGATACCGGTGTGAAACTCGCGCTGGAGAACATGCTGCCTGCCCATCCCGGCTGTGAGATCAGGCATATACTGGATATTGTGGAAAAAATTGATTCTCCTGCATTAGGGATATGCTTTGACTCAGGGCATGCGCACGCTTGCGGTAATATGCGGGAGTTCATGGAAGCTGTGGGTGAGCGCATGATATGTATACACATGCAGGATAACGACGGGACAAAAGACATGCATCTCCAGCCGCCTTATGGAACAACGGACTGGAAGGCGTTTGTTGATGTGATGCAGAAAGTCAGCTACCGTTCTCCCATAACAATTGAGAATCGCCCCTGGACTGGATCGAGTTACAAGCAAATGCTGAGGGAGGTATCAGCCGTGCTGGAATCACCGGAGGATACGCTGTTCCGATGTGGAAAATGCAGTCATGCTGTGTTAAGAGATAAAGGACAATGGTTCTGTAACTGTGCCGAATAGAAATAGGAGACGTAAATGCAACATGGCATCTGGACAAGTTTTTATGTAGATTTATCTCCCGAAGACGCGTTCCAGCGATTTGCGAATATGGGATGGTGGGATCTGGAAGTTTCCGCCGAACACGGAAAAGTGGCAACTCAGGGCGAAAACTGGAGAGAGCGGCTGGGCGATCTGAGAAAGCTTTGCAGGGAGAGCGGGATAACTTTGTGGCAGATGCATGCGCCGCTTGAGTTAAATGTAAGCGATCCTGATCCAGAGAAGCGTGAGAGGGATATAGACACAGCGGCGAAATGGGTAGAGTATGCGCATGAATTGGGGCTGCCACATCTGGTAATCCACCCCGGCGGCAGGCAAGGAGCACAATCTGATGATGAGAAGGCGGAGATATTCGCGCTGAATGTTGACGCCTTTGAGCGACTTGCGGCGGTAGCCAGCAGATTCGGCGTGAAATTCTGCCTGGAAAATATGCAGGAGCGAATTGGGCAGGAAAAATGGCGACTCGGGGCGCGTATATCCGATTTAAATGAACTCATTGACACCGTAGGCTCTGACGCGCTGGGCATCTGCTTCGATTCAAGCCACGCAAACGTTACCAAACTGAATATGTCCCAGGCAATACACGAATGCGGCGACAGGTTGTTGGCGACACACATCTCCGACAACGACGGTTCAGGAGATCAGCATAAGCTGCCCTTTTATGGAAATATCAACTGGAAGGACGTCGTTTCGGCGCTGAAAGACACGGAATATGCGTGTCTTTTCAATCTGGAGATCCCCGGTGAAATCAGAGTTCCTCTGCCAGTGCGCGATGCGAGGCTGAATTATGCCAGAGAGATTCTGGAATATATGATGGAGAGTTTCTAGAGCACTGGCAACTTAGTTTTCAATAGTACCACAAGCTGGCAGCTTGTGGTACTCGATCCAATCTACACGCTATGAGTTAGCCAATCGTCACTGCAAGTCAAGTAATGCTGAAAGAGGAAGGATAGAATGCGCATACTAAGCCCGCCGGCGGTTTACATAAGCGGAACCGTTCTGAAAAATCCCCGGGCGAAGGAACGTCTGGATAGAGTCATAAGCAGAATCGAAACTTCCATAACAGAGGTGGTTAACGACCAGCAACTGGACGAATTGATCAAGAAAAATCAATGGAGAAGTTCCCGCCGGATGACGGGTAATCGGCGGCAGGGAGACCCCACCGTTGTTTTCGATACCTATAGATGGCCGCCGGATGACTGGATTGAGGGTGAACCGCTTTCACGGGAATTCCAAAACGTCACGCTTCGCCCGTGGAATCATCGTCGTCGGGAACACATAGCAGAGAAGGACGGTGTAGTCTGCCAATCGGGATATGGTATCCATTCAGCCAAGGGCTGCCTTTTCAAGTGTGATTACTGTGCGTTTGCGGATGTGCTTACACTCATAACCAACATCGAGGATTTCTTAGAGAGAGTCGATCCCATTATCCGTAGCGTTGATGGACCGATTTTGTGGAAATGGGATAATGGCTCCGACACCCTCTGCTTTGAGCCAGAGATGATGGCGACGAAGCTGCTGGTGGAGTATTTCGCTCAGTTTGAGGATAAGTTCCTGATGACGTACTCAAAGTGCGACAACGTGGATCACCTCCTTGATCTGGATCATAGAGGACAGACGATATGCTGCTGGACGCTGAACGCATATACCCAGAGCCGACTCATCGAACGCGATTCGGCGACTATGGAGGAGCGGATCGAAGCGGCTTATAAATGCGAAAAGGCGGGATACAATGTTCGGTTCAGATTCTCAGCCGTGTGTCCTGTTCGCAATTGGCGGCAGGAATATCGTGAGATGCTTGATCTGCTCTTCTCAAAGGTTCATCCTGACGTGATCTCGCTGGAGACTTTGAGCCGTATGCCGGATCCGGGGATGTTTGGCAGAGTCATGGACGCGTCTATATGGGAGCCTCGATTCGTTCAGGCAGTCCGGGATGGCGCTGAGCAGATGCGGGGCAAGATATGGGGACCCATACCCGATGAGCAGCGCGAGGAGATGTACCGATTCCTGATAGCGGAGATAAGGGAACGAAGCCCGGATACCCCTGTTTCGCTGTGTCAGGAGCCGCTCACTATGTGGCAGACCTTATCGGACGTTCTGGAAATGCCGCCGGATTACTATGCCTGCTGCTGTGCCAAAGACAGCGTCCCCGGTGGGCATCCGCGCGTTTTGCGACATAATTAACTTGCGCTTTTAGGCCATTTATGCGAAAATCTATGGTAGTTCTTGTAGCAATTCTGTTTCTGATAGCTGTGCCCATCGGAGGGAGCATTTCTATGTTTAATATTCGTGATTTTGGCGCTAAAGGAGATAAACAGAGCAACGACCAGGCGGCTATCCAGGCAGCGGTTGATGCCTGTAATCAGGCTGGTGGCGGCACAGTCTATTTCCCTGCTGGCGATTATCTTTCCGGAACTATACGGTTGCTCAGTCACGTTACGCTCCAACTGGATAACGGGGCAACTCTGTGGGCAAGCACGAGACCCGAAGATTACGCTGGATATGGATCTTCGCGTCTGCTGGTGGCGGAGGATGCAGAATACATCGGGATCGTGGGCGATGGCACGATTCATGGTCAGGGAACGGCGGATTATGGCAGTCGCTGGGGCGTACCTGAAAAACCACCGTTTCGCACTGGAATCCTGCGCTTTCAGAGATGCCGGAACGTGGCGATCCGGGACGTGACGATTCTCTATAGTGATTCGTGGGCGGTTCACCTTAAACGCTGCGAGACAGTATTCATCGACGGTGTGACTATCTTCAACAACATCCACCGGCTGAACTCGGATGGCATAGATCCCGACTCCTGCCGCGACGTTCACATCTCCAACTGCCACATCGTCGCGGGCGATGACTGCATAGTTATGAAGGCCACTGAGCCTTACCCGTGTGAAAACATAGTTATCACTAACTGCACCATGGAGACCACCTGCGCGGCGGTGAAGCTGGGCACCGAATCGCGCGGAGATTTCCGCGATATTCATATATCCAACTGCACCATCCGCGACACGCCAGTGGGGTTGGGCTTTTACATGAAAGATGGCACGACTATGGAGCGGATTACCTTCTCAAACATCTCCATCGAAACCAGCTCCGCCAGGAATCATCAGGTTTTTCCCATCTTCATGGACATTGAGAAGCGCCATGCCGACTCTGGCGTTGGCAGGATCAGAGACGTGATTTTCAGGGACATACAGATCAAAAGCGGCAGCGGGATTCTCATTCAGGGAATGCCAGAAAGCCCTATAGAGAACCTGACTATCGAGAATCTAACACTACGAGTAGAACAGGCTGATGATTATACAAAGCGACGTAAGGCTGTTGGTGGGCGGCGAACTACGAAGGATGATCGCGACACTCTGTATGCGAGAATGCCTTCCTACGTGACTCTGGCTCACGTAGACGGTCTGACACTGAGCGATATACGGGTTCTCATAGCGGAAGACGCTTTCCAGCAGTATGATCGCTCCGCCATCTGCGGACACGAATTGGAGAACGGCACAATCCGCAATATCTATCGACGACCGGCAGGCTCCGGCTCTGAATTACCTGTTATCGCTTTGCATAACTGTCGAGATATGCTTGTGACGGGCTGTTCAGCGGCATCGGGCACACCGGTATTTCTCGGGTTGAGCGGGGAAAGGACCTCCGGCATTTCGCTGGCGGGGAACGATCTGCGAAAAGCCGACCAAGCCGTAGCCCAAACTGATGAAGTGCCTTCCGGCGCAGTTAGTTTGCCGGAGGGTGAGTAAAAAACTGTTAACCCTTTCATTTTCAGGAGGATAACGAAAGATGAAAAGACTAGCTATGATTACAGCGCTGGCGGTGTCCGTTGTGCTGTGTCTGGGCGTTTTGTCCGCGTACGGGCAGGAAGGACCGCCAGGCGAAAGGCCGCCAGGCCCGCCGCAGGGCAGGCGAAGGCCCGACATGCAATCCCAGCAATTCATGCCCAGACTGATAATGCGCATGTTTGATCTGAACAACGACGGACAGATTTCGCTAAGGGAGTATATGAAATTCTTTACTGATGTAGACAAGAATGAAGACGGAGCTGCCTCTCAGCAGGAGTTGATGGCTGAGATGAGTAAGAGACGGCAGGAAATGGGTGGAAGACCACCGGATGGGAGCGGAAGACCATCGGATGGGAGTGGAAGACCACGGCGAGAACGGGGGTCACAGCAAGGGCAAAGACCACAGCAAGGACCAGGTCCTAATGTGGGCGATGATGCTCCCGATTTTGCCTTAATAAGTCTGGATGGCAAGAGAACAGTCAAACTCTCCGATTTCAAAGGAAGAGAGACTGTGGTTCTGGTCTTCGGGAGCTACACCTGACCGCCCTTCAGGTCTCAGGCTGAGACCCTGGAGCGGATATACAATCAGTATAAGACAAAATCAACCTGGCTTCTCGTCTATATTCAGGAGGCCCATCCAGCGGACGGCTGGCAGGTCAATGCCAATGTAAAGGACGGGATCGAGATAAATAAACCAAAGACCATGGAAGAGCGTGTAGCGATTGCCAAGACCTGCTACAGTAAGCTGGGACTTTCTTTTCCAGCTATAATAGATGGCATGGACGATAAAGTCGGGAATACCTATGCTGGCTGGCCTGATCGGCTTTATATAGTAAACAAGAAGGGCAAAATCGCTTACAAAGGCGAAAAAGGCCCTGGGGGATTCAAGCCGCTGGAGATGGAGAAAAGTCTCAAGAAAATCTGCAAGTCCTGACCGTAGTATATGGCTCGCGGTCGCGAGCTAATCCAGATTGATATATATTACCTCCTGAACGGGCGAATCCTGGATTCGCCCGTTCAGGAGGCGCTCACAAGGCTTCCCTTACAAACAGAAGACTTATTTTGCTAGTGTGGTAGCGGCATCTCTGAAATCCCCCATCCATTGACTCCATCTTTGAGGCAGAGGTGGATATTCCTGTCACAGCTATATTGATTCCATTGTCACACTTCTATCGCTTGCCGTGTCTATTGATTGAGAACCTCATCAAAGGAGCGGGAAAATGCGAACTGAAGATGGGTACATCGTTCATAAGTGTCTCAACGGAGATTCAGCGGCATTCGGTCTGCTTGTGGACAAGTATAAAGGTGGCATCTATGCCCTGGCCTACTCCAAACTCCGCGATTTCCGGGATGCTGAGGATGTGACGCAGGAGGTACTCATAAGGGCATATCAGAAACTGCGAACTCTGAGGCAGTGGGACAGGATATTTGCATGGCTCTACTCCATAACCTCCAACCTGTGCAAGAACGTCATCCGAAAGCGAGCAGCGCGCCCCGACCGTGAATTCATAGCAGATCAGGACCCGGCGACTCCGGCGGCGATGATTACTACTACGCAACTGGAAGAGCCATGTCAAAGAATAAGGACTACGCCATAAAAGAGGCAAACCGGAACGCAATGGCCATGCTGGCTGGTAAGGTTCCAGTGGGGATTAAGCGTAGCGATCTGGAAAAGATCGTCGAGAAAACGGATGAAACCGTCACCCAGGATAGGGACTTCTGGAAGGTGGTGGTCAAGGTGCGCGTATCCAAAAGCGATGTCGCCGCTCTTTTGCCTGGAAGTCCGAGGCGGAAGCCATCAACTGAGGTTGCAGCGGGCATCCTGACGGATAGCGATTTCTTCTACGTCTATGGGAGCGCTGCTTCTAAGAGTATGCAGTTCGCGGTAGACAAGGCCAAACGTGATTCTGAAGTTCGGCTGGCGCAATATCTCAGCGGATCGACTGACCCCGAGGTAGCAATAGTTGGTGGTCAAACGATGAAACAGAGCGTCGCGAAGAGGAACCAAATCTGGCTGGCTGAAGTGGTACTGAAAGCGCCTGTGGCTCTGAATACGAAGAAACCCGCTGTCGCGTCTGCTGGAAAATAATCTTCCCACAACTTAGCCAATTAGCCGAAGGAGAACCCAAATGAAAGCGATCATCACAGTTGCATTGGCAATCGTGCTGTTGTTATGTCTATTCTCTTTCACCTGTGCAGAGGCCGCGTGGCTGGGAAAGGGAGCGATCAGCTCGTCTGACAGGTCTATAGCCTTCTCTCCAGACGGTGCAACACTGGCAGTGGTAACCTCCACAGGCGTATATCTGTATGAGGCCTCCAGTCTTACGGAGATCGCCTCGCTTGCGGTATCCGAAGCGCAAACCGTCAGTTTCAGTCCGGATGGTCGTTTGCTGGCATGTGGCAGCAAAAGGGCGATGGAGATGTGGGATACGCAAAGCCGCAAAAGGATCGCTCAAGTGAAAAAACCTGCTCAGTGCGTTGCCTTCAGTTCCGACGGCCGCCTACTGGCCCTGGGCGGTGGTAAGGAAGTATACCTGTTGGACATGGAAACTCATCAGGAAATAGCGATGTTCGATGCGCATCGCTACTCAAAGTCAGTCGTTTTCAGTCCTGACGACGCCATCCTGGCGACGTCGAGCCAGGCGGAAGTGAAGCTGTGGAACGTGGAGAGCCGTCAGGAAATGGCCTCCATTGCAGGACACTCCAGCGACGTAACTTCCATGGACTTCAGTCCGGATGGCAGCTTGCTGGCAAGCAGCAGCAAAGATAATACAGTGAAGCTTTGGGACGTGCAGACACAGCAGGAACTGGCCACGCTCATGGGACATTCAAGCGGTGTCAATTGCGTCACTTTCAGTCCGGATGGTCGCTTTCTCGCAAGCGGCGGACAGGGCGGAACGGTAGTATTGTGGGATATGGAAACACATGCCGAGATAGCCGCGCTGAGAGGGCATTTGAGTGCTATATATTCTGTTGTGTTTAGTCCTGATGGCCGTCGGCTGGCGAGTGTGACTAAGAATGAGATCAGGATATGGGACGTGCAGAATCACCAGAAGGTAGCCGCTCTGACGCTTAAAGGACATTCTTCCCGTGTGGAATGTGTCGCCTTCAGCCCCGACGGTCGCCTGCTGGCAAGCGGAAGCGGTAAGGAGTTGAAGCTGTGGGATGTGGAAAACCATCGCGAGATCGACACCATCAGAGCAAACATTGTCGCCATGCACCTCCTCACCTTCAGCCCCGATGGTCGCTTATTAGTCGCGGTTGGTCTGAGTAAGGCGAAGGTGTGGGATGTGGAAAGCCGCCGCGAGGTGGCGACGCTTAAGGTTAGCTATTCCAGGATGCGCGGCAAACCTGCTCCCGTTGTCTTCAGTCCGGATGGTCGTCTACTGGCGTGCCTGAATAGCAACAAAGTGCTGCTGTGGGATGTGGAAAAGCGTCAAGAACTCGGCGCCGTTGGAGAGGAGACACGCATGGCAGCTATAGAGAACGTTGACTTCAGTCCAGATGGCCGCCTGCTGGTAACCAGCGGCAGGCGAGGCGCAAAACTCTGGGATACTGAGAGTCTTCAGAAGGTTGGCATTATCGACGTCAATCCCGGGGAAGCGCTCTTCGCCACCTTCAGCCCGGATGGCCGCCTGCTGGCGTGCATCAGCCTGGGTGGAATAGTAAAGCTCCTGGATGTGGAAAGCCGCAGGGAGATTGGCACTCTTGGCGGAAGAAAAGGGTCCAGACGCGACGTTACCGAGAGGATTGAAACAAAAGTGGAGGAGGGGCGTTCAACTAGCAGTTCCCGCTCCACATTTTCGGGAATAAACGTATTCCCTGTGAAGTTCTTAGTGTTCTGTTCGGACAGTCGGTTGGTGGGATCTGGTATGAATAGAACGATGGTGTGGGATATAGAGCAGCGTCAGGAAATCGCCAGCTTCAGCGGAGTATATACTGCCATAAGCCCCGACGGTCGCCTGATTGTTACAGGCACTACGGCGCGTGGTGAGGCCAGCGGCACTTTATTGAATCTGTGGGATCTGGAGGATCTGGAAAGCCGCATACCGACAGCCGTATTTCTGCTTCCCGGGCAGCCATCGCTTTCCCGCCCAGTACCCGCCGCTTTCAGCCCGGATGGTCATTTGCTGGCTGCCGGGAGCAGCAGCGGCGCTGTGATGTTGTGGGACGTGGCGAAGCCCCCCATTCCCAAACTGGGAAGTCCTGCCCAACCCACTGCATCGTTTAACAGCCATATTGAGGGGTGCAAGAAGAATTTGGGGAAGATCAATCAAGCCATTGCCAAATATAGAGAAGAACATGGCGACATTCCAAACTGGCTTTCTGACCTTTACCCGCAATATCTGAATGATCCAAATGTATTTATCTGCCCTGCTGATACCTCAGAACCGAAGGGAAGCAGGATCGCACGCTCCGATTTTCGACCCTTTCTCCAGGACCCTGAAATGTCTTGCAGCTACATGTACCAGTTTGTCCCTGCTAAAGGGTATAGAGAGTGGAAACGTCGCCAGCTAAACACGTTTGGTGATAAAGTTCCAATGGTACGTTGCTGGTGGCATACCTTCAAGAGCGGTCCCAAAGGAGGCTATCCAGTGATCGGTTTGAGCTACGGTGGCGAGATCAATCTAAGCTGGACAAACTGGGAGAAAGAGTTTAATAAGAAGGAAAGGGCACCAGGAGTCCAGCGGCCTGGTATGTCCCGTCCAGATGAGACTGCATTATTAGGCAAACCAGCCCCCGACTTTGCTCTGAACGACCTGGCTGGCAAAGAAGTCAAGCTCGCCGACTTCGATGGCAAAGTGGTCATTCTTGACTTCTGGGCCACGTGGTGTTCGCCCTGTGCAAAAGAGATTCCGCACTTCGTTGAGCTTTACGCGGAATACAAAGAGCAAGGCCTTGAGATATTGGGCATTTCCCTGGACAAAGGCGGTACTCAGATGGTCAAGTCTTTTGTCCAGAAGCATAAAGTTTCTTATCCCATATTGATGACAGATGCTAAGGTTCGTAAGGAATATGGCAAAATCCGACGCATACCCACCACCTTTGTCATTAGCAGGGAAGGGCAGATCGTGAGGCAGTATGTTGGCTATCGAGACAAGGCTGTGTTTGAAGCGGACATCAAAGCACTATTGGCTGGGAAATCACCAGGAGGTGAAACTAAATGAAAAAGGTATCATTTTGTCTTCTCATCACAACTCTTTCCTGCATACTCATGGGGCTTGGATTCGCGGGTTGTGGAGAGGAAAATAAGACACCACTTGAGGATGAAATACTACCTGAGGATGAAACACTACATATCAAAAGCATTAGTTTGGTTATGGGGCAGGTAATTAAAGGAACTGATGCGATTATCATTGTTTTCAATCGGGCTCTTGATCCAACATCGGTGAACCAGCAGAATATCACTATCAATGGTGAAGGGATAGAGGAGCTGGAACTCCGCGTTGATGGAAGCAAAATCACATGCGTGCCACCTGAGAAAGGATTCCCACAGGGAGAATACACATTAGTCATCTCAGGTATTCGGGATCAAAATGGCAGCGTCATGGAAGAAACATGGTCACGGAGCTTCAGTGTTGACAACGAACTACCACGGACAATCGGATTCTCCTCCAGCTCCAGTTATAGTGCGATAAATGGTAAGATAATTGAGGCAGAGTTCAGTCTGGAAGTAAGATTCAGTGAGAAGATAGATGCACTTTCAGTCTCCAGTTCCACCCTCTCCATCTCCTGGAGAGTAAAAGGAGAATGGAAGCTAAATTATACCGGTCTAGCAGCTAATTGGAAACCGCTGTCAGGACAGACCATACCAAAGGGTGAATACACGTTGTCCGTCACGGGTGTAAAGGACAAAGCGGGGAATGTAATGTCAGAAGTGAAAGAATACAGCTTCTCCGTTCCAGAAGACCTCCCAACTTTTCCTGGTCAATAGCAGTTCCATTCATAAGAAATAGTGCTGCTTCTGTGCTTCAGACTTGCCAGACTATGGGAACTGCACGACCCCGATAGGTTACACACTCTGATTTGATCACACCAACCATCACCTATCCAGCCAATTTTCGTGTTGACGAAGAATCACAACCAGTGTATGATACAAACGTATGATATAACCTCCATGATAGAGTCTTGGTGCTATTTTCAATGGAGGTCATATCATAATTTCCTCAGGTGTGGAAAGGGCTTTCTACACTTTTGTCAGTAAATTAAGGGGTACTGAATGCTAAGACAGATGAACGGCAGATTTTTTTGCATTATTTGCATCATTGGTTTCGTTCTACTTATCCTGACACAGGTGATAAATGGGGAGGATTGTGTAATGGCAAACGAAGAACGTAAGGCTGGTAAGCCACTCAACATCAATGGCGTTATCCCCAGTCTTTCGGTCAGAGCGGATATTGGTCCGCCGCGAACGGAGAGCGGGATCGGAGCGCTTATGCCCTGGGCTGACAGATTATGGCTCATCTCATACGTCTCTCACAAAGCTGGCAGCGGCTCAGGTACAGGGCTTTATGAGATCGACGAAAATCTGTCCATGCGAAAGCGTCCTGAGAGCGTCGTTGGAACTTACGCCAACCGCATGATCCATCCCCAATCCAACCAGCTTATCATTGGCCCACACATCATCGACGCAGAGGGCAACGTGCGAACCATCGAGGCTATCCAAAATTACCGGCTGACAGCTACTATGGAGCATCTGGATGACCCCAAGAATAAGGTCTATTTCTTGTCAATGGCGGGCTTGCTGTTCGAGGTGGATGTGAACACTCTGGAAGCAAACCAGCTTTTTGATCTAGTCAAGGAACTGGAAATCTCCAAAGGAGTCCATTTCAAGGGCGGTCATACCAGCAATTCCAGAGTCGTTGTAGCCAATAATACCTATATGGAAAGCGATTTTGAGGGTACGACTGCCGATGGGCGTTTGGCTGAGTGGGACGGTGAAAAATGGACTATTCTGGAAAAGACGGCGTTCAATGAGGTAACCGGCCGCAAAAACATGGGGAAGGTTATCTTCGCCACCGGCTGGGATAAGGCATCAGCCATCTTAAAAGTCTTCGCGGCCGGGCAGTGGTCTACCTATCGCCTGCCGAAGGCAAGCCATTGCTTCGACCACTACTGGCAGACCGAATGGCCGCGAATCCGTGAGGTAGAAAGCGAACGCTATCTGATGGATTGTCACGGCATGTTTTACGAGCTATCCCCCGTCGCTTACAGCGGCAAAGTATGGGGCGTCCGGCCTATATCAACACATCTGCGGATCATCCCGGACTTCTGCTCATTCCGTGGCTTGCTTGTGCTGGCGGGAAATCAGGTGACGCCTATAGGAGACAGCAACCTCCTGGCCGGGGAATCCCAGGCTGGCCTGTGGTTCGGAAAGACAGATGACCTGTGGCAGTTCGGCAAGCCCAAAGGATGGGGAGGCCCCTGGTGGGAAAAATCGGTATCAGCCAATGAACCATCAGATCCCTACCTCATGACGGGCTTCGATCAGAAGGTACTCCATCTGTATCACGATTCCGACGATAATGTGCATTTCACTATCGAGGTTGACTTCCTGGGTAATGGGACGTGGAAGACGTACTCCGTAATCACGGTACAGGGTTATGGATACACTCATTACGAATTCCCGGCCGGATTCAGCGCCCATTGGGTGCGCATCACCGTCGATAAACCTTGCACAGCAACGGCTTATTTTGTCTATACGTAATACTGATCTTCTCCCATTTTGGATAACAGAAATAGCACACTGATGAATACAGATGCGACGGATTTTCACAGATTTGATCAGTGTTTATCCGTTCTAATCCGTGAATACCCGTGTGCCATTCTTCCCTGAGTAAACAAAATACCATGAGAGATTTTAGCAGGTCGTCAACTCCACCGTATGAGAAAAAACCGGCAGTGGAGCGTATTCGGTGGTATGTAATCGCCATAGGACTCTTTCTCCTCTTCGTCAATACCTACTGGATACTTATGGCCAGCGAGGTCTGGCATTCCACGCAGCTTACTATCGCCTCGCTTTTTTTCAACGCCGTTTTTACGCTGCTGGTGCTGGTAGTTATTAATTTCGCCGTTCGGCGATTCTTCCCAAAATATGCGCTTTCGCAGGCTGACTTACTGATGATTTACGTCATGATCGTGATGCTATCCACCATCAGTGGTCATCCCATGATGGGTTATCTGCTTCCAGCCATCGAGCACCCGTTCTGGTTCGCCACCGAAGAAAATGAATGGGAGCAACTCTTTAGTCAGCACCTCCCCACGTGGCTGGTAGTGCATGATCGCGATGCGCTGCAAGGATATTTTCAGGGAGAGTCGTCGATTTACACACCTCGGAACTTGAGGGCGTGGATTCGGCCTGTGCTGGCGTGGTCGGGGTTCATAATAGTGTTGTGGACGGTGCTGATGCTTGTCAGTGTGCTTCTGCGCAAGCAGTGGATGGAGAACGAAAAACTCAGCTATCCAATTGTCCAACTGCCGCTTGCTATGACCTCCGAGCGGACCAGGTTCTTTAAGAACAAATGGATGTGGATGGGCTTTGGCGTGGCAGCCGCCATCGACATCTGGAACGGTTTTGCCTTTATCTACCCATCCTTCCCCATGCTTATGGTCAAGAATCACACTGTTGGTCAGTTCTCCATGCGCCCGTGGAATGCTATGGGGCCAATTAGAATCTCTTTTTATCCATTCATCATCGGACTGATGTTTTTCACGCCGCTGGATCTGTCATTTTCGTGCTGGTTTTTCTACGTCATGGGAAGATTGCTGCGGGTGCTTTTCAGCGCGGTGGGGCATAGAAATGTTTACACTTATGAGCAATCCATCGGCGCGTGGATCGCTTTGGGACTCATTCCGCTCTGGATGGGTCGCAGGCACTTCTGGCAGATGCTCCGGAAGATTATCGGTCTGAAAAGCAGCATAGATGATTCATCAGAGCCGGTGAAATATCGGACTGCTGCTCTGGGCATATTGGGTGGGCTGTTGATCCTCGCCTTTTTCTGCAACCAGATCGGGATGTCGCTCTGGATAATATTGGTGTATCCGCTGATCTACTTCCCTATGGTGCTGGGAATAGCCCGCTCCCGCGCCGAGATTGGCCCGCCTGTGCATACTCTCATATACGTCGATCCCGGCAGGACACTGGCTACCATACTGGGTACGCGGCGTCTGGGAACTTCCAGCATGGCGGCTATCACGCTGCTCTATCCCTTCAATCGCTGCTATCGTGTCAACCCGCTTCCCAGTCAACTGGAGGGACTGCGGATGGCGGAGCGCGCTCGGATCGACAGCCGGAAGCTGATGCTGGGAATGATGATAGCGATTGTGGTAGGTGTGTTTGTGACGTTCTGGGTTTACCTTCACGTCCTGTATCGAATGGGAGCGTCTAACAAAGCGCGCGGATGGATCGTTACTATGGGGTGGGAAACGTACAATCGTCTGAATTCATGGTTGACAAACCCCAGAACTCCAAATTATACTGAGACGTCGGGAATCGTCGGTGGATTCATGTTTACCATATTCCTGATGATCATGAAAATCCGCTTTATCTGGTGGCCGTTCCATCCGGCGGGATACGTGCTTACTACCGGAGGCGGGTTAGGGCGCTCGTGGTTCGCCGTGTTCATTAGTTGGGCTATAAAGCTGGTTATCCTGAGATTCGGCGGAGCAAAACGCTTCCGTCAATTCGCGCCATTCTTCCTGGGACTGATTCTGGGAGACTACACCCTGGGCTGCATCTGGGGCATCATCGGCATCGCTCTCAAAATGCCCACCTACGGCGTGTGGCACTGATGGTAAACTGATACCATTTTCATTTTATCACTGTGCATTATGGTTGGAATGGAGTAAATATTATTGGCAAATTCAGCCCCGTCAGATCACCCCCATCCTAGCCTTCCCCCATCAAGGGGGAAGGGATTTCGGGCTTGATAAAGAATACTCGTTTTCTCAGTCAAAAAGCGATAGTATAGAGAACTATCAGTTCCTTCCCCCTTGATGGGGGAAGGCTAGGATGGGGGTGATCAAGAAGGCTGTTGACAAGCTCAAGAACTAATGCAAAATTATATTATGAAATTGGTATGAGCGCGGTGGGAACCCGCAGGGCGAACACACGGGAGGATGATATGCGAATGTCAGTGATGGTCATTTTTATTATGTTCTTCTTCACAATATCAAAATCAGGTTTGTCTAATGAAAGGTTGCAGAATATGAAAGTACCCGATTTCTGGAAAGGTAGAGTCGCAGATGTTCAGGAAGCTGTTGAAAAAGTCAGTAGAGGAAACGTGGAGGTGATCGCCAGTTCCCCAGGTGGGCGGAATGTCTATCTGGTAAGCTATGGAGAGCGCGACGATTTCGCGTCACAGGCCAATTATAACTCAGCCTGCGGCGCCCGAGATCCCAGCTATTATGCCCATAAGACGGATGCGACAAAGCCAGTGATATTCTTCGTTGGGCCAGTTCATGGACAGGAGACGGAAGGAATCGCCGGGCTTGTCAATCTCATTAGCGTAGCAGAAACAGGGAAGGATTTGCGCGGCAAATCATGGGAAAGCCTGGCTGATAACCTGTCAAAATGCCGCGTGCTGATCATTCCCTGCGGTAATCCTGATGGCAGGGCGCGATGTCCGCTTGATAGCTTTGTTGGCATAAGCAAGACTACGATGGCACACTATGGTCAGGGATCCAGTAAGGATGGCACAGACTACGGTTGGCCTGGCACAAAGCGGCGTCATCCTATGGTGGATGACGTGGGCTTCCTGGGAGCTTACTTCAACGACGATGGCATCAACATGATGCACGATGAATTCTTCAATCCAATGGCGGAGGAAACGAAGGCCATCATGAAGGTGGCACAGGATGAAGCGCCTGATTATATACCGGTGCTGCACTCTCATGGCAGTTCCCCGGCAGTTTTGCAGGCGTCTTATGTACCGCGCTACATCAAGGACAAAATACGAGCGTTCTCACATCAACTGGCAGATCGCTATGAAAGTGAAGAACTGCCGAACCAGAGACTTCGGGAGCCATCGGAAGATGGGAAGAAATATCCGCCCCCGACGTTCAATCTGATAAGCGCGCTCCACCACGTATGCGGCGGGATGAGCTTCACATTTGAATGCTCGCATGGCCTGAAAGAATCGGTTTATGCTCAAGTCAGCCACGATCAGATTCTGGACATACAGTTGATCCTCTATGATGAATTGCTGAAATTCGCGCTGGCTAATCCCGTCCGATGGGAGCGAATGAAAAAGTAGAGAACGATATAGCTCAATTTACAAAGTCGAGGGTACAAAGGAGAAAAGCTGATGCAAGACACAAATGCTCAAAAAATTGGTTGGAAGGCTGTTAGCAAAACAGGAGTCGTTGCTGCTGGTGGCTCCAAGGCTGTCGCAGCGGGGATTGAGATTCTCTCCCAGGGAGGAAACGCGGCAGACGCGGCAGCAGGCACTATTCTTGCGCTCAATGTCACGGATCACGGCGCTTGCTCCATTGGTGGCGAGGTGCCACTCCTTATTTTTGATGCTAAGAAGCAGGAGGTGAAGGCGCTCTGTGGTCAGGGACGCGCGCCACTTTCACAAAAAGCTATTGATTGGTATATGGAAAACGGTATCCCGGCGGGTGACATTAAAATGGCTCCGGTTCCATCAGTTGTAGACTTGTGCATCACCACGCTCAAGCAGTATGGCACCAAGACGTTCGAGGAAATCGTGGCACCCACACTGGCACTTCTGGACGCGGGGAATGAGGATTGGCATCCCCGGCTTGCGGTCACCTTGCGCAGGATGGTCGAGGAGGAAGATATAACACCCGGAAGCCGCGAGGAGAAGCTTCAGGCCGCAACTGATCGCTTTTACGGACGGAACAAGTTTCGCAATGACATCGCCGAAGATTTGGAAGCTTTTTACATCGAAAAGGGTGGATTCCTTCGTAGGGCAGACCTGGCCGCCCACGTTACGACGATCGAAGACCCGGTGACGGTGAATTATCGGGGCTATACAGTGTGCAAATGCGGTACGTGGACACAGGGTCCCTATCTCTGCCAGACACTGCGCCTCCTGGAAGGCTTTGATCTCAAATCTATGGGGCACTTATCGGCAGATTACGTTCACGTGGCTACTGAGGCCATGAAGCTGGCGATGGCAGATCGGGACGAGTATTACGCTGATCCGGCCTTTGTGGACGTCCCGTTGTCTACGCTGCTTTCCGATGCCTACACCGATATCCGCCGACCGCTGATCGATATGCAGGCCGCTTCGCTGGAAGCCCGTCCAGGCGATCCGTATAGCATGAAGCCATTAAAGGAAGGTGGCATGTTTCGACCGGGGATAGGTGGTACGACGACCTGTGTGATTGCCGATCGTTGGGGCAACGTGATTGCTGCCACGCCTTCTGCTAACGTCCACCGCGATGGTTCTAACGGCGGGCGGGCGGGCGTCACCTACGGCAACCGCCTGCGGAGCCTCAATACGACCCCGGGTCATCCGAATTGCATCCAGCCCGGAAAGCGCCCGCGCATTACGCTTACCCCCACGCTGGTTCTCAAGGATGGCAAGCCAATTCTGGCGATCAGCGTTGCTGGTGGAGATTTGCAGGACCAAACTACCCTGAATTTGCTTCTCGATTTCGTCGAGTTTGGCATACAGCCTGAGGCAGCCGTTACTGCGCCGCGCTTCGCCACTGCACATCACCAGGACTCATTTAATCCCAATCCCGACCGTATAAAGACTTTCAAGCAGGCGGGATCGCTGACCATCAACGATAGCGTAGGTCAGAATGTTATGGAGGAGCTTAAACAGCGTGGGCATCAGCTCAAAGCTTCAGCATCTGCAATTGCTAGCCCTGTCATGCTCTATGTCGATCAAGATAGCGGAATGCTCCATGCTGCCGGTGATCCTGCTGCCCGTCGTCATGCAGCAGGTTTGGGAGAAAGCTGATACTGGATGCTGGATGCTGGATAGATGTCGGGTCGGCGACTGCGAGGAAAAAAAGCCGGATATTCTAGCCACGGATGAAACACGGATTTTCACGGATAAAAACGGTAGATTGAGGGGGGATTTCGTAGTAATCCGTAAATATAGCCTCTAATGAGCCGGATGCGTAGGTCATGTCGAAATCAGGAATCGGCTCGGTCAGCAATGGGAGTATTTCCTCATACGTGAGGAAGCTCACCGGCACCCGCCTGGCGCTTATGAATCTATCTGTCCATATCGGCCCAAGCTGCTCAGAGGGGCGCAGAAGATCTCCCATCGAATATGAAATCAATTCTGTCCAGGCTTAGTGGTTTAATCGGTAAATCCCTCCCTGTATTCGTAGGGACACGATGCCGCGTGACAAGGGCGAATACAAGATTCGCCCCTACGTCAGTAAGCGATATTTACTTACCGATTGAACCACTTAGAATAAATTTCACGCCCGTAACATCACCATTATGAGTCCTCCGGCAGATACTTCATCCTTTCTCTCCTTGCCCGATCAAGATACTTATCCAGTGTCTCTATCTTAAATTCCCTGATCATATCCTGGACGGATTTCTCCGGATGAAGGGAGGAAATAAAATAAACCGCCTCCGGGCTGGCTACCTCAATCTTAACATGCTCCTGATATTTCTCCTTCATATCAGCAACTCTCTGCCGATTATAGTCGATATGAGCGATCTGGGAATCCAGATTTATCCTGGCGAAGATGATTCTTCCATGAGCGCTGGATTCTGCAAGAGTGCGCCCCAGCGGGTCTACGATAAGGCTGTTCTCCCCAGGTGTACTGGTTGCTATAAAATACTGGTATCTGAAGGCGGTAGCCGGAACCATAAATCCGCCTCTGAAGGCAGAAAGCATACATAATAGCTCTACACCTTTGCTTTTATAGTCCGCAAGAAGCTCATGAAAGTTCAGGTCAAAGCAAATAATAGCGCCGATGCGAGCAAAATCCGTCTGGAAGATTATCGCCTCTTTGCCCGGAAGAACACCGCCTTCCATTTCCCCTATAGTGGGAAATACTTTGTCGTATGCCCCAACCACTTCTCCACCCCGGTCAAATAGAACTGCGCTGTTGTATCTTCCTCGCCCTTTTTCATCCCGCCGCCAATAGGAGGCGAATATGTAGGAGTTGTGCTCATTCGCCTTCCGGGAAAGAAATCCTGTGATCTCACCACCTTCAGGAAGAAGATCGGATTTGGCGGCTTTCTCTTCACTGCTAGACGAACTCGCAGCGTTCTGCAAAAAGATCTCTGGCAAAAGAATTATATCAGGCTTATCCAGAGCGGCAGTATTGATATAGTTCTCCCACAACCCCATAGCTTTCTGCATCTTCTGTGGATCTTCTCCTGTGCCAGCGCTGAATGATATGCTGGAAACACCTACAAATCTTGCCATAATTTCCCTCCTGGTGGATTTGCATGATAGATACTGCTTGACCAAGTAAGTTATTTTGCTGGTTATACGAGTTTTTTAGTTACGTGTGGAATTCGCCGAGTAGAACGAGGCTGCCAGCCCGTTGGTAAAACATTCCGCTGGATTTTTTCGGCGAAACAGGTTGGCAGTGTTCTCTACGGAAACGGGCTGGCAGCCTCGTTCTACTCATAACTGAAAAACTCGTAACCTCATGTGAAAAGAGAATACCAAACTTAGCTCCACTGGTCAAGATATTTATGCGAGCATATATACTAGACATTATTGGAAATAACTTTTATGGAGTGCGCAAGCTTGCTTGCGCAGTGCTGAAGCAAGCTTCAGCACTCCAAAATTGCACTTTGTGCTAATTTCCAATAATGTCTACTGAAGGAAGAGCATGAAATATCAATTGTCCGAATTCATGTTTGGGGCAAATTTTCTTGGGTTGACTTGCCTTTGAGGATTGTATATAATGCTGAGGATTTTCCGAACGGTAATTCGCTGCTCAAAAGCAGCATAGGAAGAAGGATAGAGAATAGCAGGAGAGGAGATGAAGGAAATGCTCGAAATTATCTGTTTGATAATGGGAACAGCGGCAATCTTCTGCCTCGCCTACATTAAAGTGCAAAGGGTGCAACAAAGATTGTCATAGATGCCTGGGAGATTTTCTCCGTAGACGCAATTGATGGAGCATCCCAACCGCAGAAAATACCTTTGATCTAACCCGGGATTGAGTAGCCGTGCTTATGTAACTTAACGAAGATATAGGATGCAAAATAAGGATGAAGAATAAGGAATTAATAGGTCACACAGTTTTCACCGGTGCTATTGGCATACTGCTCCTGCTGAGATGGCTCAAGGTGATTGAGAGCGTCTTTGGGGTGGATATTGCCATAATCTTAACTATAGTAGGCGGCTACAAGATTTTCCTTGAAGCCATAACCGGGATATTCAAATCCATTAGGAATATAGAGTGGGATATTTCAGCCGATCTGGCGGTTGCTATCGCCGCCGTCGCTGCTCTGGCTATCCGGCAGTATACCGCCGCGGCGGAGGTTGTATTCATCATGATAGTGGGAGAGGGATTAGAGCTTTTCGGTGTGGTCAAAACGCGCGGCGCTATCGGGAAGCTGATGGCTCTATCTCCGCAGACAGCATGTGTCAAACGGGATGGCGTGGAAGAGCGAATCCCCGTCGAGGAAGTTGAGCCTGGCGACATTGTGGTGGTAAGACAGGGCGAGAGAATCCCGGTGGATGGGGAAGTAATTCGCGGGAGTTCATCGGTAGATCAGAGCACCATAACCGGCGAATCCATGCCTGTAGAGAAAGCTGTTGGCGATGAGGCTTTCACAGGCACCATGAACCAGTTCGGTGTATTGGAAATAGAAACGCGCTCCGTAGGCGAAGACACTGTCCTGGGCAGGATCGTGCATCTCGTCGAGGAGGCGCAGGAATCCAAAGCTCCGGTGGAACGGACGGTGGACAGATACGCCCGATATTTTGTCCCTATTGTGCTGACCATTGCGGCCATTGTTTTCCTGATCACGCGGGATGTCACCAGGTCGGTGGCGGTTTTGATAGTGGCGTGTCCATGTTCTCTGATTCTGGCGACTCCTACGGCTGTAGTTGCAGGGATCGGCAGATTAGCCCGAAGCGGCATACTTGTGAAGGGCGGCACTTATCTGGAGGGCATTGGCAAGGCGGACTGTCTGGTGTTTGATAAGACCGGCACGCTCACACTGGGAAAACCCCGGATCGCTGAGATAGTGACTTTTGGTGACTATGGGGAGAACGACCTTTTGGCTGTCGCCGCCGCGGCGGAGCAGGGATCGGAGCATCTTCTCGCTGAGTTAGTCGTGGCTGAGGCTCAGGAACGCAATATCCACATTCCCGGAGCGGATGACTTTCTCATGAAACCCGGAATGGGAGTGGAGGCTCGAAGCGGCAATCGGGGCATCCTGGTGGGCAATAGAAAGCTGCTGCTGGCGAATAACGTAGAAATCAGTCCCGAAGTAGAGACGGATCTGGATCGGCTGGATAGCGAGGGACATACCATCGCTCTGGTAGCCGTGCGTGCGGCTGAGGATGATTACGTTGTAGCTGGTGTGATTGCTATTGATGATGAGCTTCGTCCTGAATCCGCATCCACTATCTCGTCACTGAAGTCTCTTGGCGTGGACAGATTTGTCCTGCTCACCGGCGACAACGAAAGATCGGCAGCACGCATTGCGCGTCGTGCCGGGATCGACGACGTTGCCGCCAATCTGCTTCCAGATGAGAAAGTGAGCAAGATAAGGGAGCTTCAGAAAGCCGGTCTCAGAACGGCTATGGTGGGAGACGGCGTGAATGACGCTCCATCCCTTGCAGTCGCCGATGTTGGAATAGTCATGGGCGGGATCGGCGCGGATGTCACTATGGAAGCCGCAGATATTGTCCTCATGGCCGATGATCTCTCCAAATTGTCCGAATTGGTGAAGCTAAGTCGCCAGGCGGTGAGGACGATAAAGCAGAATATCCTCTATTTCGCCATCATTTTCAACGGGCTGGCGTTGGTAGCCGCGTCGGTTGGTTTGATAGGGCCGGTAGGTGCTGCTGTAGTTCATCAGATCGGCTCAGTTATGGTGGTGCTCAATTCTCTCAGACTGCTGATTACCGGCGGAGCGAAAAGAGGCGCATCCTGAGTAAGAGGAGCGGTTAACGGCTTGGCACAGGCGGTGCACAGTGTTCCGTGGCGGAGAATGCGGAGGAAGCTGATTATCAGCGCCGCTGCTGTTCTTGTGATACTGTATATCGCGTCAGGTTTGTATGTGAATCGCGTTAGCGACCCGGTGTCTTTCCTGTTTGGCTTTGCGGACGTTAAGGGCTTGATAGCCAGATGCGCCGAACATTGTCGGGAAAGACCGCGGCGCATGGAAGATAGTGGAAATGAGCGATTCTGCCAGAATAAAGACACTAATCCCGTATGGCACAAACTTATATCCCATCCGCAGTGATGAGGAATAAATAAATGTGGTCAGACAGGCCTTTTAGATTTTGGCCTAAATTCGTCGTTTAATGTTGAAGCCGAGGCGCACATCCGCCCTATCCATCGCCCCAGCCATCAAATGCCTTGCACCTATATTTGAGTTGTTCCCCAGGACAAAGTCAAAATCGTGATCATAGGTCTGAAGCCTCAACCCAAAGGCAAAGGATTGATCATTATAGTCCTTGTTTGTGGTCGGGAAATATTCGCCAACGGCACTGACTTTCTGGAGAGTACCGGTACGCTCAAGGATGGTAATGGCAAATCCAAACCCAGCCCCAAATTCCTCTTCCTTACCGTCGTAACCCAGATTTACAGCCAAAGTGAGCTTATTGTGGAGTGGTTCAGTTTGCAGAGAGAGCAGACCAAAAACTCCGCTTTCCCTATCTACGCCGCCCATGCCGAGGCCGAAGTCATCATAGCGGAAAAAGTGAACATCCGTCTGACCGCGGAGTGGAACGCCGGGGAAAGCGTGACCATAGCCAATTGTCAGAATATATTCTCGCATGTTCCGCAAGCGTGTGGCACTCAACTCAAACCCTGATACTGCATACCTGAGGCCAAGACCCACATTCGCGCCCAGATCCGCGCCGAAGAGGTTATCCAACGGATCATCGGTCACATCTCCGGAAAACCTGTGCTGGATCCTAATCTCTCCCTGCCTACTCTCCAAATCTGCTGGGCCTTTGAGGTTAAGCATGCCCAGTTCGTATGCTAGAAGCATCTGTGGCATAAGTATGAGCAAAATGATCGGAAGTATTCTTCTCATGGTAGTATTCCTTTCAGATGTTAGAGCCTATCCGAAGACCTGGCTTCGATACCGATTTCGGTACGGCTACGCCTACTCAATCCACTCAACCGACGGTTTTCGGATAGGCTCTTAATCAAGAGCGCCTGACTTGATCTTACCCCAGGGAGTGTGTCGCTTGCCTTTTGGACTTACAGCTTTCGGCTCTTCCGGCTTAGAATCTTTATTGCCAGGATGCGTTTTCGCGTCAAACTCCTGGTCGTTTGTGAAGCCATCGCCGTCCGAGTCCTTACCAGCTAGCTCAGGCACATATTTATCACCATTCGGAATGGCGATGGTCTCCCAGTCTTGGCCAAATGAGTTTCGAGCGCCGCCACCGGCTGGATTGATGTGGCATGTGCCGCAACCGAAATTTGCGCCATTATCCGGAAGTAACGCCGGTCTGAATGATCTGCTAATGGCCAGAAGGGGAATCATGAGAAGTAGAGCTATAACAGCGGAAAGAAGGTATTTTGGAATTCTGGATTTCATTTCGTCATCTCCTCGTTTGCAAATTCATATCCCAAGAGAACTAAAGTTTTATACTTCGTACCTTATAAACGCTGGGAGAACCGTCTATATTCCACAAAAATCAATATCTGTGCTGGGACATCAAATACTTGACAATTGTGTTGCTGCGCTGTTATAATATGAAACCGCATAAATACACAATTATTCTGGTGTTTGGTGTGCGATGTCTGGTGCCTGCGGATGCGATTTACCGACGAGGAATGGTCTATGATTGAAGTCGAGAATCTGACAAAACGATATGGTGACTTTACGGCTATCGAAGGAGTGACTTTCAGCGTCGCTGAGGGGGAGGTTGTGGGATTTCTAGGCCCTAACGCGGCGGGCAAGACAACGACCATGCGCATCCTGACCTGTTTCATGCCAGCTACGGATGGTACGGCCAGAGTAGCCGGATACAACGTCTTCGACGATCCTATGGAAGTGAGAAAGCGGATTGGCTATATGCCGGAGAACGTGCCACTTTATATGGAGATGACTGTCAAATCATACCTGAATTTCATGGCAAAGATTAAGGGAGTAAATCGGAAAAAAAGGCAGCAGCAAGTCGACGCGTCCATAGCGGCATGTGGTCTGGAGGATTTCCGAAACAGGGTTATAGGCAAGCTGTCGAAGGGATACAGACAGCGGGTTGGTCTGGCGCAGGCGCTGGTTCACGACCCGCAGTTGCTCATACTGGATGAGCCGACCATAGGACTCGATCCCAGACAGATAATAGAAATACGGAACCTGATAAAAGGTCTGGGCGGCGGACACACCGTTGTCCTGAGTACGCATATCCTCCCTGAAGCCAGTATGACGTGCGACAGAATCATCGTGATAAACGAGGGAAAGATTGCCGGAGAAATCATCTTGAAGGATGGACGAGTGGCTACCATAGAATCCCGTACCAGCGTGACAGTCAATCTGGAGGAATCGGGGAATGTATACATGCAGGTGCGTGGAGATACTGAAAAAGTGCTTTCCAGACTGAAGCTCACCACCAATGTTAGTGACGCTCAACTGGAACGCGAGGATAACGGCATAGGAGCATACATTGTGACTCATGAAGCGGGTATGGATATTAGGCCGGAGCTGGCTTCCATGATAATTTATGGCGGCTGGGAACTCCTGGAAATGCGTCCGGTTGAAATGACGCTGGAGGAAGCGTTTCTGGAATTGACTCGCGAGGAGGCTGCATCCGAATGAAAAACACGCCATCTATCTTCGCCAGGGAAATAAAGGCATATTTTGTCTCCCCAATAGCATACGTAGCACTGATCGTATTCATATTCTTCGCCGGGTATTTTTTTGCTGTCTATATGAACTCGGCAAGTCGGAATCAGGGTGAGGCCAGTATGCGCATGATATTTCACAACATGAGCGTGACCATGCTGTTTCTGGCTCCCCTCATGACCATGCGGTTATTTGCAGAGGAAAAGCGGTCTGGCACTATTGAGATACTTATGACATCCCCGGTGACTGATACGGAAGTGGTGTTGGGAAAATTTGCCGCCAGTCTTGCGCTGTTCGCTATAATGCTGGCTTTAACCTTTACCTGCCCTCTTTTTCTCGTTATATATGGCAATCCGGACGTGGCTGCGATGGCAGTTGGGTACCTGGGGCTGTTTCTTCTGGGCGCTGCTTTCATCTCTCTGGGTGTGGCAGCATCCTCTATCACCAAGAATCAGATTATAGCTGCTCTAATAAGTTTCGTCATGCTGTTAGGACTCTGGATTATAGGCTGGATGTCCAGCACAGTGGGCAGCCAACTGGGAAATGTTCTGTCATTTGCATCACTGGTGGAACACTTCGATGATTTCTCAAAAGGCGTGCTCGATACGAAGCACGTCGTTTACTACGTTAGCTTTGCTGCCTTCTGCCTGTTCCTCGCTGTTAAATCGGTACAATCGGCAAAGTGGAAATGAAAAATGGTGGTGTCATGAAGAACGTGGCTATAGCGAAAAAATGGATAACCCTTATCGGGTGTGTCGGTTTTGGGTTGATCCTCCTGACGTTTGGGGTATATGCTGCAACGTCCATATTCTCCTGGTACGTGAAGATCCCTCTGGGGATTGGCGTAGTTCTTGTGCTGGTTTTCTGGATACTAAGCACGCTAACCAGCAGAGCAGCGCGCTATGGCTCCAACGTAGCTGTGATGATATTGCTGGCCTTCTCCATACTTGTATTAGTGAACTTTGTCTCTGCGCGAAATTCAGGTCGGATTGATACAACCACAGGGAAGCAGTTCTCGCTGTCGGAACAGACGAAGAAAATACTGGCGGGGCTGAATCAGGACATAAACATAACTGCTTTCTATTCAGAGCGCCACTATAGACGCGGATTTGCTGAGGATACGCTAAACGAATATCCGCAGCAGTCCAGTAGAATCCATCTGACCTTTCTCGATCCCTACTCGAAGCCGGATCAGGCTAATGTCTACAAGATCAGACGAGATGGCGCTGTGGTGTTTGAGTCAGGAGAAAAGCGGGAATATGTGGAAAGTTACGAGAATGAGGAGCAGGATTTCACCGGCGCTATATTGAAACTGCTCGCGACGGAACAGAAGAAACTGTATTTTCTGGAAGGACACGGCGAACACGATATTGATGGATACGGCGATAACAGCTACAGTGGTCTCAAGAGCAAAATAGAGGCGGACAACTATCTCGTTGAAGAGCTTCTCCTGGGGGAGCGCGTACCTGTTGATTGCAGCGTCCTCGTCATAGCCGGGCCTCAAAATGCGCTGCTGCCGCAGGAAGAGGAAGTCATCATAAAATATCTGGACGAGGGCGGCAAGGCGATCATCATGGTGGAGCCGCCGCCAGCGCCATCTCTGGCGAATATCGTGGAAAGATGGGGCGTAGAGGTGCGCGATGATATTATTCTGGACCCTGTCCAGCAGATAAGCGGTATTCTCAGCATCCCTGCAACGCTTAGATACGATGAGAGTCATACCATAACGATTCCACTGGCTATGGGACGGATAATGACATTCTTTCCAATAGCCAGATCTCTCGCGCCCGGGGAAGACTCAGGCGCGAATTTCCATGTAACGCAATTGGTGAAAACCAGCGACGGCAGTTGGGGCGAATCAAACACGGAAGCGCTTCGGTCAGAGCAGCGTGTCAAATATGACGAGGGACAGGACACCAGAGGCCCTGTGTGCGTTGCAATTGCTGTGTCTCTGAAGGAGAAATCAGAAGATGAGGCCCCGATCACACCTGACCAGCCACCGGCGGAGACGAAGGAAAGACGCGTGCTTGTGGTCATAGGAGATTCGGATTTTGTGACCAATCAATGGCTGGAAGCTGGCAACCCGGATCTCTTCATGAACTCAGTAAACTGGCTTACTGAGGAAGAGGAATTGATCTCCATCAGACCCAAAGATCAGGGGCAAACACGGGTGAAAATGCTCACAGGCCAGCAGTTGCGCCTCGTGATGTATACCAGCGTGTTTGCCATACCCATCATCCTGCTCATCGCTGGTGGAATAGTATGGTGGAAACGGAGGTGAACTGGATACTGGATACTGGATGCTGGATGCTGGATACTTGATGCTTGATGCTTGATGTTGGGTTGTATAGCAATGGATAAACCCCTCACTTATGAGAATTGAGAGAAATGAAATTTAGAAATACGTTGATCCTCTTCGGCATTGTCGTGGTATTATTCTTACTTGTATATATATTTGAGATCCGTAATCCGGGAGAATCTACCGACAAAAGCAAGAATCTGGGCAAACTTCTGCTGGTGGAAATCGAAGATGTGAGCAAGCTGGAACTGAGCTACACCGATCCAGCCTATGAGAGGATAGTATGCGCCAAAGATAGCAGCGGAGAATGGCAGATCGAACAGCCTTTGAAAGCGAAAGCTGATCAGAAGATCATGAGCAGGCTTGTTTCCGGTGTCATGAAAAAGAATGTTCATAGAACCTTTGAGAAGCCTGGTGCGCTATCCGAATACGGTCTTGATAATCCACGCGTCATTGCTATATTTCACCTCAAAGGTGGTGAACTTAAAACGCTCCTGCTGGGAAACACCGTCCCGGTGGGCAACTACGTCTATGTGAAGCAGAAATCCATTCCAGATATATCTCTGGTGCCAGCCAATATAGTGGACGAATTAACCAAATTTGTCTCAGATATTCGCGATGGGACAGTAATGGCTCTGGTGAAGACAGATGTCCAGAAACTCCAATTGAAATATACCAATGTAGGGGCGAATCTTGTACTCGCCTGTGAGAAAAAGGGGTTTGAGTGGAATCTGGTGGAACCGATCACCGCGAAAGCGGACACCCGCGCGGTAGAGAAAGTCATATCGGATTTGAATAGTCTCAAAGTGGACAGATTTACAGATCATGATATTGATGACCTGTCCGTCTATGGGCTATCACAACCGCAGATAGAGGTTATAGTTTCACTCAGCGGCGGAGAAAATAAAAGTCTCCTGATCGGCAGGGAAGAGGGCGATTCGGTATACATAAAGACGAATTCGGGAGCGGAGGTTTTTCTTGTGGACGCCGAGATCATCAGCAAACTGCCAGACGTACCCTCCGACCTGCGGGATAGGACGATTATGGCATTTGATACGAACGCAGTGGACAGGCTGGAACTGAAATATGCCGGTAGAACTATTATATGCGAAAAGAAATCTGACGACGAAGGGGAAATATGGCAGATAACCACACCCATCAAGACAAAAGCTAATTCAGCACAGATCGATGAAATTCTGGGGCAACTGCACGATCTGAAAGCGGATGAATTCATATCGGATAAGCCACAAGACCTGACTGCATACGGCCTGGAGCAGCCGCAGATACAGGCCGTTATTTCTATCGAGGGATCAGATACAGAGACACTGCTGGTGGGGAAAAAAGCGGGAGAATCGGTGTACGTTAAAACGGCGTCATCGGAGTCGGTGTATCTCGTGGAATTCGGGATCGTGGACGGCCTGAGTAAGGGAACCCTGGATCTCCGCGACCGACAGGTGATGAAATTCGAGAAAAATGACGTCAAGCGCATAGAACTGAAAACGAGCGATAGGACTATAACCTGCATAAAACAAGAGCGCGATTGGCGATTCATTGAACCTATCAGAGAAAAAGCAAAGAACTACGTGGTGAATGACATATTGTCCAAACTGGAGGCACTGAAAGCGGAGAAGTTTGTGGCAGAGAAAGCTGCGCGGCTTTCGGAATACGGACTGGATAAACCCGATGTGAAAGCTACAATGACATTCAAAGACGACAGCACAAAAACGCTTCTGGTGGGGAAGAAGCTCCCGGACAGTGATTCGTCCTATGCGAAAATTGCCGCTGAGGAAGTTGTCTTTGTTATAGAAAAGGACGTTGTGGACGAATTGAAGAAAGATGTTGATGAAATAAAGGAGTAATACCTGTTTCAGTTAGAAACGATACCCATTAGCGTTGTAGTGGCGCACCTGTGTGTGCGCCCGGTATCAGGATTTTGGCGCATACGGACAGACACATAGGTCTGTCACTACAGTCTTATTTCTAACCGAAACAGGTATAACGTATACAGGAAGAGGTGATACAGTGAGTAAGCAACTGGCGAAGGAGGGTGTCCTCACCATCCAACCCTACGAACCGGGAAAGCCCATTGAGGAAGTGGCGCGCGAGCTGGGCATACCTGAACCGGATATAATCAAGATGGCATCTAACGAAAATCCCGCTGGACCTTCGCCATTGGGAGTTCAGGCCATCAAGGACAGCGCGGAGAAGGTGAATCTATACCCGGATGGAGGCTGCTATCATCTCAAGAATGATCTGGCTGAACATCTGAGCGTCAATCCGGAGAACCTCATCGTTGGGAATGGCTCAAATGAGGTGCTGCAAATCATCGCGGATACCTTCGTTAATCCTGATGACGAGGTACTCTATGCTGAACAATCCTTCGTGGTCTACACTCTAGCCACGAAAATCGCCGGCGCTACGGCTGTGACTGTACCGCTGAAGAACCACGCGTATGATATGGACGCTATGGCTGACAAAATCACAGATAAAACTAAGGTGATATTCATAGCCAATCCCAACAATCCCACAGGAACTATGATCACGGCGGACGAGATCGAAAAGTTCATGGAAAAGGTGTCAGATGATACGCTGGTAGTATTTGATGAGGCATACTACGAATACGTTGAGCGGGATGACTATCCGCAAACCCTCAAATATGTCCACGACGGACGGACGGTTATCACGCTGCGAACTTTCTCGAAGATTTACGGGCTGGCAGGGCTTCGGATCGGTTACGGGATATCCAGACCTGACATTATCGCCGTCATGAATAAAGTGCGTCAGCCTTTCAACGTCAGTTCTGTAGCTCAAGCGGCGGCGAGGGCGAGTTTGCGGGACAGGGATCACGTGGCAAAAAGCGTAAAAATCAACCGCGAAGGGAAGGAATTTCTTTACGGTGAACTGAGAAGAATTGGGCTGGAGGTCGTCCCGTCTGAGACGAATTTCCTCCTGGTGCATCTGAACAGACCCGGAGCAGATGTGACGTCCGATTTGCTGAAAGTGGGCGTTATCGTCCGTCCCATGACGGGGTATAAATTCCCCAATTCTATAAGAATCACCGTGGGAACGTTTGAGCAGAATAAGCGGTTGATCGCATCACTGGAGGAAGTTGTGGGATAATAATCTAATTTTTTAGCAAAGGAGAGTAATGTCATGAGGAAATCTATCCTAAGTTCTATTGTGATGACTTTGATAATACTATTTGCTGCCGGAAACGCACTGACTGATGAAACTTTAGTGCTATATTACGCCTTTGATGATGGGGCGGGAGATGAAGCAAGCGATTCTTCTGAATACAGCAACCACGGCGTCATGGTGCCCGGTGCAGATTGGATAGATGGGAAATATGGTCAAGCTATACAGATTACCGCCGCAGCCGGTCACGTTGAGACACTACCGTCTGATACCCTGAGCGCGGACATCTTTGTGGAATCGTTCACTCTCACAGCATACATAAATCCGTCGCTTTCTGACACGTGGGGACATATCTGGAGAAGCAGGCCTAATCCTGGATCAGGTCACAACACCTTATTCGTGAATGTGGCTGGTTTCCTGTCATGGCGCGGTATTGCAGGAGGTGCCTGGACAACCCTGTGTGAAGGCCCGGCGGGCGGCATAGTACCCGATGAATGGCAGCACATCGCCGTCGTAAGCGATGAATCGAATTTCAGGATATATATAAATGGCGAAATGGTGGTGGAGACAGCATATGCTGAAACAGATGGCGCCATAGAAACATTCTACGTCGGTGGGGATGGGCAGTCAGAGAACTACACCGGCGGAATCGACGAGGTGGCTCTCTGGAACAGAGCCTTGAGTGATGGTGAGATATTGGCTGCCGTGGACGGTGTGAAAAGCATGCAGGCAGTTGATTTCGCTGATAAACTGGCGACTACGTGGGGCGGCATCAAAGCCTATTGAGGAATATAGTGGTTCAATCGGCAAATCTGTGTTGTTATTTGTAGGGGCACAATGCTTGTGCCCTGGGCACGCGCAGCGTGCCCCTACGATGGCGAAAAACGGTAGAACGAGAGGAAGTGCATGACTTCATTTGAGGACTTCGACCGGGTTGTTATCGCCGGCGTCGGGTTGATAGGCGGGTCAGTGGGTCTGGCGCTAAAGCGCGCCGGATTTCAGGGCAAGATCATAGGTCTGGGTCGGAGATGGAGTTCGCTGAAGAATGCCATCGACGTTCACGCGGTGGACTCTGCAACGCTGGATTACGAGGAAGCCATGACCGGCGCGGATCTCCTGATACTCGGCACCCCGGTGGATGTAATGCCCGTAATCGCACAAAAGGCTCTCAAACACGCACAGAGCGGCTGTATTGTCACGGATGTGGGAAGCACAAAAGGACAGTTAGTTGCTGAAATCGAGAGGCTGATACCTGAAGGCGTGCATTTCGTAGGCGCGCACCCCATGGCAGGCTCCCACAAAACCAGCGTATTGGCAGCGGACGCGTCGCTCTTTGAAGGCTCTATATGTATAATTACGCCCACAGAATCCACAAATCCTGACGCCGTGGATGTGGTCTCAGGCCTGTGGAAAATGACAGGCGCGCGAGTGGAGATCATGTCGCCGCAGGAGCATGATTTCCTCATCGCGGCCGCAAGCCATCTGCCGCACGTGGCTGCGTGCGCATTGACTCAAGTTGTGGCTGGTGTTGAGGACAACCGCCGTCGGGCAATCGACTTTGCCGCTACAGGATTTGCGGACACAACACGGATAGCCGCCGGCGATCCAGAAATGTGGGCGGGTATACTCCTGCAAAACGCTGATATGGTGTCATCCATGCTGAACGGGCTGGAAAAGGAACTGGCAGATCTGAGAGCAATATTGGACAGCAAAGATGAAGAAAAACTTATGGAGAAACTGAAACAGGCAAAGAAGATCAGAGATTCTATCGGAAGATAGCCATGTGTATTGAAGAAAGCTGGAGGAATGATAGATAAAAATAGAAAAGGTGAGCAGGAAAACACCAGGATCAGAGTGATACTGGTACCTATCGCAGCGGTAATTGTCATGATAAACAATTACTGGATATCAACCACGTGGAATGGATTTTCCCTCAATTCTCTCTTCATAAACGCAGTATTTGTAACGTTCATTATAAGCCTTCTAAATCCTCTTCTGAAGAAGATAAAGAAAAGCCTCGCATTACGCCCCTCCGAAATGCTCTTGATCTACATGATGGTAGCTGTTGCCACCGCGGCAGCGGGGCACGATACGGTGGAGATGCTGACTCAGGTTGTGGGACATCCGTATTGGTTTGCTACCCCGGAGAACGAATGGGAAGACCTCTTCCATAAAGAGCTGCCACAATGGCTTCTCATCAACGATAAGCGTGTCATGGAGGGATTCTACACTTATAATGAGACCCTCTATGAGGACAGGACTTTCAAGACATGGCTGCGTCCGCTGGCGTTTTGGGCTGCTTTTCTTGTGGTGATGTATTTCTGCATGATGTGCATCAACATAATCCTGCGGAAGCAGTGGATGGAGCGGGAGAGACTATCATTTCCTGTGGCACAGGTGCCGCTTGGACTGATAGATCCCAGGGTTTCCGTTCACAGGAAGACGCTATTCTGGTATGGACTAGGCGCTGCCGCGTTTTTGAGCCTCTTGAACGGCTTGCATCGCCTCTATCCGGCGGTTCCCGGGCCTACCTATGGAAAATACGACCTCACCGCGCTGTTCACGGAAAAGCCGTGGACCGCCATAGACGCTGTCTACATTGAATTCCTGCCCTTTATACTGGGATTGGCGTTTTTCATACCCATAACGCTGTCCTTCTCTATATGGTTTTTCTACTGGTTCTGGAAGATGGAGATGGTCATCGGGAGTCTTGTGGGAGCACATTATCTTCCGGGCTTCCCCGGATACTGGACACAGGGCATGGGCGGGGCTATATTCATGTTCATCATGTTTCTTTTCTGGGCGAGACAGCATCTATGGCAGGTGATAAAATCGGTTGTCCGTCCTCGATCCAGCAATTACGCCGACGATACCAGTCTATACACTTTCGCCGTGGTGGGCGTGATCCTGGGCATGGTATTTCTCGTCTCATTCTGTTATTATGCAGGTATGGCTCCGTGGGTGGCTATACTCTTTCTGGGCATGGCCTACGTCATATCCACCGTTGTGACACGCGTGCGCGCGGAACTGGGGCCGCCGACGCATGATTTTCCCTTTACCCCCATGTCTTTCATAATAAATATCTTCGGGACAAAGAGGATTGATAATTCCAGCCTGACTCAGTTCGCTGTGTTCAAATTCGTTGACTACGGAAACAGAAGCAGCGCCATGCCGCATATACTGGAGAGCTTCTATATTAAGAACAGGCTGCGCATAGGACAGACGGGGCTTTTCATTATTGCAATGGTGATCGCCATAGTTCTGGGCACATCAATGGGACTCATCGGGAATGTCCAGCGCGGTTATAGATACACAGGCCAGACGTGGGTGGGCAATTGGGCCTTTCCGGATGTAGCCAGCCAGATAAAATACCCCTCCGGGACAAACTATCTGTATATCGTCTATTTGCTGGCAGGCGGCGGAATTACACTGACGCTGGCAATCCTGAGCCGGTATTTTATATGGTGGCCCTTTCATCCGCTGGGATATATTATGGGCGGGGAGTGGATGCTGCGGTATCTATGGTTCTCAATATTCATAGCATGGCTGATAAAGTGGATCGTCCTCAAGTTCGGCGGTCTGGATGCCCATCGAAAAGCGGTGCCATTTTTCATAGGCGTGACGGTAGGCGATGCTGTGTCGCTCGCGCTCTGGAGACTATACGGCGTCATTTTCAACAAATGGACTCTGGATACCTTCTACTGGTAGACAGGATGTTTCGGATACTGTTGGCGAATTCGGGAATTGCTGTTCGGTCGGGGTTGGAAAACCCCGACTATCGGTTAGTGGGGATTTTATTATTAACGATAGACGGGACATTTCAGTGGGATTTTTCGACAAGTAAGAGGCTTGCGGGCCTGATTGTGAAGTCCCCGAATCTGCTGTTAATCTCTCCGATGACCTGGTGGAGTTTTCTCTCTTCTTCCAGGCTCTCTAAAAGATACAACTGCTTCAGCTCTTCTGTGAGGCTGGTTACACTCACTCCCAGCATCCGCACAGGTTTCGGTAGGTCACCAATGCTTTGCAGTATTATCAGGCAGACGTGGTATATTCTGGGCGCTGTGTCAATGAAATAATCAACAGTCTTCCGGCGGGAGAACGTCTCAAAATCGCTGTATTTTACGGTCAAAACTACGGTTCGCGAAGTTTTTTGCTCAGATCTGAGCCTTGCGGCTACCTTCTGACACAGCATCAGGATGTACGACCTTATTAGCTCAGGATCCCAGGTATCAGAAGGGAACGTATAGGAATGTCCCATGGACTTTATCTCACCCCGTTTCCAGTAGCAGGGAACCGGAGAATTATCAATCCCTTTGCCCATAGATTTTAGCGTATGTCCGCAGATGCCAAAATGCGAGGTGAGCAGATTGAGCGGAGCGTCGCCCAGTTCGCTTGCTTTGCTGATCCCCAGGCGATTCAGATGCACCTTCATTTTCCTGCCTATTCCATGTAATCTTTCTATGGGTAGATCGCGTAAAAGATCAGCGACTTCTTCAGCATAGATTATAGTCAAGCCGTCCGGTTTGTCCATCTTGGAAGCCAATTTAGCCAGGAGCTTATTGGGAGCGAGACCGCAGGAACAGGGAAGCTCTGTCGCGTTCCGGACTTCGTCTTTGATCTTTTTCACTATCTCTTCGGGAGGGCCAAAGATAGATTGGCTGTGAGTGATGTCCAGGAAGAATTCGTCAATGGAGTAGAGTTCGACTTGATCGGTGAAATGTATAAGAGCCTCGCGAATTTTGAGAGTGGTATAAATATACTTCTCTGGATTGCCTACGATCCTTATCACATGCGGGCAGAGACGTTTCACCTCGGTAAGTGTCATGCCCGTTTTAATTCCATGCTTTCTTCCTTCATAGCTGGCTGTGGCGACTACCGTTCTTTTGCCTTGCCCGGTGACGATGACGGGCTTGCCTCTGATCAATGGATTGGACTGCTGTTCTACAGAGGCGAAGTATGCATCCATATCCAGATGCACTATCGCTCTCGTATCACCCCATGTAGACTTTTTCAATAAGCCATTTGGAGGTATTTGAGTTGTAGGAGATCTCGTAAACGGAGTCATAGCTGGTAACTGCGAAATGAAATATCGGGAAGGAGCCAATTTTAGAACGCCAGAAATACGTCACTTCCTCTATCTGATATTTCCGCCTGTTCCATATAAAAAACCGCGGGATTATCCTACCAGAGGAGAAAATCACTCCAACAAGGATTGGTTCGTTGATTTCGGTATACATCTAAATATGCTGTTTCAGGAAGTGAAAAACTCGCTCAAAAGCCATTATGAAGTTCGACAAAATAAACGGGTAACGCCCATAATTTTGAGCGAAGCAATTTATTGGCGATGAGACGTTGTTGTAGGTTGGGTTAATGCCTTTTTTGATGTGATCAAAAAAGGCATTAACCCAACCTACGCGAGTCGCTTTCTATTACCCGATTAATTATTCCAACTTCATTATTGCTGGGACAGCCAATACACACCACAAATCAAGTCCCGTAGGGACGACTGAACCTTTTAGCTTGCTGTTTCAGTCGTCCCTACGGGACTTACAGGTGATGTGTGTTTATCCCATACCCAGCGATGAATCACTGGGCTAACATCAGATGTCCCTTCAGGACAGATGTTATCGCCGCTTTCCCCTTAAGTCAGTGCCATTCGGCTGGCAGCCTCGTTCTACGCTGTCCGGCTTTCTGGCTGTCCGGTTATCCGGCTTTCTCTTTGTTTTCGTAGCAGTCAGTATGTTAACTGACTTTTTTTCTGTTCCGAGCCGACTCTTTCATGAGCCTTATCATTTGCCAATCGACTCCCACCGGCGATGATTTTGCTTTGCTAATCACTTTGTCACTAGTTTTCTGCTTGTTCACGATCTTCATTTGCCTCTCCTCCTCGCCACTATATCTTATTGAAATTTGCGTCCATCTATCGCCACTTTGTCCGTGGCAGTCCTCGTCTTCTAAGTTCGGCGTTCAGCTCACCCACATGCTGACGATTATGCTGTAGTAGATACAGCGCGCGGCTCAGAAAAGTGCTGCCTGTCCATGAAAATTCGTTGCCAGTTGATAACATCTCAGAATCATCCATTCCATTCAGCCAGGTATCCACCCGCGCTTGCACTTCATCGAGATATTCACGCGCCTGATCCCGGGTCGGTAATTGTTCTGGCGTGCTACCTTCCCAATCCGCTCCGAAGCGGTGTCCCCACTTAAATCCCTTCGGCGTTTTCCCTGAGTAATATTCAGCCGTCTCAAATACGTGATACGCCAGTCGTGCTGGAATTAGAAGATCAATATCTCCAGTTCTCCACTGCTCCTCAGGAATATCATTGATAGCATTTCGATACATCTCCCATGTCCGCGCGAAGGCATCAGCTACTACCTTTCCAATAGTCATTCAGTCTATCTCCTTATCTTATTCTCAACATCATCCGCCATAGCTGTCAGGACTACAGCCAACAATCCCGTAAATGACAGCGCCACTGAGAGCAGCCTCCAGTTCCATATAAACCCGCATACCAGAATACCTACGATGAACAGCCCAACCCATGAGAGATACCTGTTTACCATTCTTTCCAGCATTTTTGAGCCTCCCAATACAAATCCAGAATACTTAACACTTGTATATTACTTAACATTTGTTAAGTATATTCTAACAGACATTTATTCCTTTGTCAAGTTAAAAACCGGCGGCGGCTGTAATGGAAGGCTACAATAATCAAGCACAGAGGGCGCTCTACAGTCTAATGGCGATGTCTATACTCACCCAATCGTGCATGCATTTTAATATAATAACGTGAGTTCGATATAAGAGTGCTAATCCTCTAGAGGCAGTTCTGAAAAAGCTGTTTTAGAAGCATACACACTATTTAATGTAGGTAACTATTCACCTTTGCCGGTTATCAGTAAGTGGATAAGTCATTTGTCATTCCAGCGAAGGCTGGAATCCAGTCATTTTACCAGTTCACCACAGATATATATATACGCAATACATATCTGTAACCACTGGATTCCAGCCTTCGCTGGAATGACAAATCTGAGCGTGTCCCACCTATGAATGGGAGACGCTCGCACGAGAGGAGGTGAATAGTTACTAATATAGATACTTTGCGTCGAACTCACGATATATATTGACCAGTGAAGCCAGGTCTGGTATTCTCTTTTCATATATTGTTCACAAGGCGATAGATAAATCGGAAATTTACAGTGACGATTTTGAGGAGGTTATTTATGAGCGATACCGGGAGCTGTAACGATCTATACGATCTACACCTTCATACCTACTGGAGTTACGATGCCACAACGCATCCAGAAAACTACTTTAAACGCGCTCGCGAACTGAATTTGCGCTGTTTTGCCATTGCTGATCATCATGTTCTGGATTCATTGGAGGAGATACTTGAGATCGCCCAGGAATACCCGGATGTGCGGGTGATCCCATCAGCGGAACTTACTGTCACCACATCCATCGGGTCTATTGATCTGCTGTGTTATGGGTTCCCGCGCGAGTTTCCAGCGGAACTGCAAAAAGTTCTGGACGCATATCACGAGTGGCAGCGGGCAGCCGGCGATGCCCGATCTGAAGGCTTACAAGCATTGGGACATGACTTTACTGATGCACATCGTCTGGAATTGCTCAAATCCTATCGACCGTCCAAAGCTGTAGAATTGCAGGGGAATACACACGTTAAAAACGCGGTGCTGCGACAATACTTTGTGGAGAGGGGATTCATCGACAAGGAAGAGGATTACTCCGCATTAATGAGTCGAGCCAGAAAGGTAGCTCAGTTTCCGCCTTACCCGAACGTAGAGAGTGTGATTCCGGTGGTTAAGCAGTTGGGCGTATTGGTGGCGATTGCGCATCCATACGGGTACTTTAAAGGTGATGACGTTTCCAGAATGGATACCCTTCGTGAAGAATGTTATCTTGACGGTATCGAATGTATAAACAAGAATAATATCCCGCCTGAATATACCCGGCTCTATCGTGAATATTGTGTTCAGCATAAGCTCTTCTCAGTGGCAGGATCGGATTGCCACTCCGATGAGGACATCCCGCGTGTTTTCGCCCACCATAGCGGATTCCCTAGCTACGAGGGTAGCGACAAATGGCTTGATGAGTTTCTGGCTCGTTTAGACGCGGGGTTATAATACACATCCCAGAATCATTCCAAAGCGGACTTCAGTGAATCTTACCCTGAACTATGAAGATTTTTGTTGACTTGACGGTGAATAACGCGTATAATGGATTCGCGGTCGATTCACCAGAGAACAACGGAAACTGTAAATCCTGATACTACGATAATCTGTATTTTTAGCAGAATGTGGCAAAGTTTTTGCTGAAGGCGGTCGAAAAAGCAGCCGGGGAGCATAAAATCAGGCGGAATGGCTGGCGCAGTGTCGGCGGTTAGATCAAGCTTTTAGATGAACATTGAAAATTTAATCGGGTAACAAAGGTTCGGGCTAAAGAAGGCACCCCAATCGCTGTCATTCTGAGCGAAGCGAAGAATCTCTCATACAAAGTAACGCCGGCGGGAGAGATTCTTCGCTTCGCTCAGAATGACAAAAATGTTACCCGATTATTTTATCAGACTTCATGAAAAAGCTTGATGAAAAGGGGGGCAAAAAAATGGGCAGATCAAATACAACTCATGACCTACTTCGGCCAATGAGCATTGGCGATATACTTGATGGAGCGATCAAGCTATATCGTAGCAATTTCCTTCTGCTGATAGGAATTGGCGCCTGGGTATATGTCCCTCTTTACCTTCTGGGTTTCGTCATCTCGCAAGGGATATTTAGTCTTCTGACTCAGTTTGTTTCGATCTTTCTGGCAGCAGTTGTAACTGTAGCTATATCCGAGCGGATCCTGGATCGAGAGATCTCAATAACCGATTCTTATCGTCGTACAAGCAAGAGGTTGGCTTCCTTCATAGGCGCTATGCTGCTTGTGGGGCTTATAGCCGTAGGCCTACTAATTGCCGTGGGATTATTCATAGTTCTTTTGTCTTCCATTGGGGCGATAAGTTTTCCATTTACTTATCCGGCATTCTCAGTAATGATCGGCCTTCTCACGGTTGCTGTAATGGTCTGGTTATTGTTTATCCCTCAGGCAGTGTTGCTGGAGGGAAAGAAGGCCACTAAATCCATCGGACGGAATATGAATCTGGTAAAGGGCAGCTTTTGGAAGGCTTATGCAATCATGATTTTAGTGTTCATCGCCATGTTTATGGTCAATAGCCTGGTCTGGTTAGTCGGTGGAGTCGTTTTAACTATTTTTGGCGGTGAAACGGGCACAGCCCAGAGTTTTGCTCAGAATCTTGCGATGGCTGTAAATAAAATTCGACAATTCCCCTTTGTAATAGGCATAGTAAATCTCTTATTGCAGCCCTTCAGAATGGTAGTAATAACTCTACTTTATTATGACATAAGAGTTCGTAAGGAAGGCTATGATCTGGAAGTGATGGCGAAAGAGCTTGCTATGGAAGTGCCAGAGGGCTACGAAAGGGCACAACTTGAGCAAGAATCTATGGAAGGCGAGCCGAAAGAAATACAGGGAAAGCGCATTGATCAGTATCAAAAAGAGATGCTGCGGCAGAAGATACTTGAGCAACAAGGAGGCTCTTTGAGCGACGGGCAGCAAAGCTCAAAGATGGTACAATCTAACGAAGCGCGTTTAAGCCTGATCCTGGGCTTTTGCAGTCTGGGTTGTGAATTGATCGCACCCTTTTTTCTTTTTCTGGGACTCTGGCTGCCAGCCGTTGCCATCGTTTTCGGAGTAAAGGGATTACGTACCATTAACAGGAAAGGCGGGGTTCTGGAATTTACAGGAAAAGGTTTAGCCATCTGGGGGATATTGCTGGGCGTCTTTTCATACATGCTTTTATTGCCAAACCTCGCGGGGTTGTTACGGTAGTGCGCGGACAAATTAGTTCAATAGTACCACATGCTGCCAGCTTGTTCCGATGTAGTGCTGAAAACGCTTTTCTTACAAGCTGGCAGCTTGTGGTACTCAGGATTTAGATCACATATACATAGGCAGTTGGATGTCTGAGGCGAGTGCCTGAGACTACAGTTTGCGAGGAGGTGAGAAGAGAGCTTATTGAAAATATCGAAAATATCAGTGACGCTGTTTGGCAACGGACACGCAAGGTGTCTGTGAAATTACAGGATTCATCCAACGCTTCATGAAAGGAAGAGCAACATGAACTACACTAAATCAAATCGGCTTTCCATCGTTGCATTCGGATTGCTAATTCTCTTCATTATGAGCACAGTATATGTCTCTACTTCAAGCGCCCAGCAGTTGATAGAGCGCAGCAGAAGTGATATCAGCAGAAGTGATATCAGTAGAGCGGATATCAGCAGAAGGGTTGAGCCGGAGCGAAGACAATTTCGAGCGCTTCTCCTGGCAAATCCCAATTATTTTGGCAATCTGGAGGCATCTGGACTCACACCAGTCAAAGTAATAAAGAACAATACATCCTATGAGGAGATGCCGTGCATAGGATACAACCCACCGCTCAAACGCCTGGAAGCGGTAGTTTATATCAAGAAAAGCTATGGCTACGGCGGCCCCGTATGCTCAAACGGTTCGCGAGAATACGTCCGTTTTTACGTTGACTGGAATAACAATGGGAACTGGACGGACGTTGGTATGACGAGCTTTGTGGCATACAATATCCCCAGCAACAAAGCGCTTGAATACGCCGTCACAATAAATCTTGATCCTAAGGAGAAGTTCTGCACGGTTGAGAATCTGCCGAAGGTACGGGGTATTCTGTCATGGAATAACCCGCCGCCACCAAACGATCCGGGTTTTGTGCCAATCTGGGGCAACGTCCTGGAAGTCAGAATCCAGATTGACAAGGCCAAGCTTCTTCTCGTCAAGGACTTCCTGACTTTGGCCAAAATAAAGGTACCCGATAGTATAATAGACAAGATAGATCTAACGCAGGAAATACCTACTGTAGGGCCTCAGCCGTTGAGTTTGGGCGAATTGAAGCTGCTTTACCAGGATACGAACGTTCCACCGCACCGGTTCGCTTTTAAACATATACAGAAACTATTGGTCCAACCAAAGTTAATTGAAGAGCCGTTGATGCTCAAAAAGTCGATGCTGAACGAGGGTGTGGCTCCGACCACTGCAATGGCAGCTTTCTCTATCGCCGCCATGCCACCGACGGGAATTACAGTGCCGCTGCCGCTGGCAGAACTGGGGATCAATGTCTCGGATGTGATCACCAACCTGATCAATACAGATGGTAATACGAACTTTGAGGAACTCAACTGCGTTGGGCTGAACCCGAATCAGGATACTCTGACAGGGGTATTCACGGCAAAACTTCCTAATGGGTACTCCGGCGGCCTATGCACAACGGGCAGTCGGGAATATGTGGCTTTCTGGGAATGGGATGAGGGCGCGAGTATGTGGCTTTATCTTGGCACTGCTACCGTTAGGACCCATGACATCCAGAGCATGCCGACCGATGGTCTGAAGTATTCAGCCTTTCTGCCCTACGACATCAACCGCCATCGCCGTCCGTGTACTTATGGGCCTGTTCTGGTGAGGATCCGTGCGATCCTGTCGTGGCAGACTCCGCCGCCGCCAACCAATCCTAACTGGGTACCGACGTGGGGCAACCGTGTGGAGACTACTGTTCACATTAAGCCCGGCCCCTATGTAGTGGAGCGGATACCTTACATTGATACTGTCGGCAATATGGCAGTGTGTGACATCGACCAGAACACAGGTCTGGCAACGGGTACGGGCATCATAGCCGCTTTCACGGCTGATGACAGCCCCTTCGGCGGGACAATCACTATCACCGGATTTGTCACCAATGCGCCAAATGTGATGGAAAATCCGGCATCGGCCATCAAGTATAAGCTGTTCGTTCGTCCACGCGAACCATTCATGACTGACGCACAAAACCCCTGGCAGGCCTTGAGCAACAAGTTTAAGGTTACAGTCACCGAGCAGATCGGTGCAGGTTTGCCATTGCAGAAAAAGATAACACAGGTGGTCGATGCGCAGGGCTATTACACTTATCTGGAAGATATGAGCCCGCCTGATTGGCGATATGTTGCCGGGCGTGTTCTTGGTAAGTGGGTAACCGGCGCGCCAATGAGCGGGAAGTGGGAGATTCGTATAGAAGCCAAGCTGGGAGGCGGAACAATAGTTCAGGGCGGAACCATTTCATGTCCCGACGGCAGCACAAGGAGCATCGTCAGGCTGTATCTGGACAATAAGGGACCGTCGGCCAGTGTCGCCATTACCGGCTACCAGGAAACTTCCAGTTCACCTATACTCCCAGCTGTGGACTGCGGAAAATTCGATGTCGGCTTTATCGTTCATGGAACTTACTCGGCGACGGATGATCACTTTGGGGCGCTTACATTGACCGTTCGCCCATCCGGGCCTGCTAACGGTGCGACAGTCAACCCATCATACAGAGCGTATAGCATTGTGCCAACGACTGGCGAATCGGGTAGCTGGACATTAGATACCAGCGCGCCGCCTCCGCCACCCATGGATCCCTGTGGCTACATTGTGCATCTGTGGGTGAGAGATCGCACCATAGTGAACAGCGGTCACATTGGCTGGAGAAATGGCGGTGATGTGGGCTTCTGCATCGAACCTTAACAAATACCGGGAAGGATCGCGGAAGCGAGGGAGTCGAGGCATGGAGATATAACACACTGTGCCTCTGACCTCTCGTCTTCCGGCCTTCTTTGTATCTTTGAGGCGGGGGATAAGATGAACACAAAATATCTCGTTTTGATTCTCATCAGCGCAATGCTAATAGTGATCTGGCAAAGCACAGGAATATGCGCTCCACAAAATCTGGTTGCGGCATGGGCTTTTGATGAAGGCTCCGGTGACACTGCCAGCGATGTTTCAGGCAACGGGCACGACGGGGTTATCTCAGGTGCAGTTTGGGTTGATGGGATGTTCGGGAAAGCTCTGAGATTCAACGGAAATGGCGATCAGGTCCTTGTCTCGCACGATGATGCCTTAAATATACAGGGCGAAGTGACGGTGGAGGCATGGGTATTCCCTGAAGGCTGGAATCCAGACTTGAATTCCATCGCCCAGAAATGGGAAGATGCAAGCAACCGGCGGCAATATGAAATAACGATTTACGTGCAGAAAAACTGGTGGTACCTCTCCGACGTAGGCAGCAACTGGCCCCGAGCCGAGGGAGTGATCGAGATACCACTCAATGAGTGGACGCACGTTGCCGGCACCTACGATGGCCAGAAGCTTCGCAGCTACACTAACGGGGAATTTGACGTTGAGCTTGACCAGGCGAACGGCATCTTCACCTCTGACATCCCCGTCGTGATCGGAGGATATGGCCCAACAACGCCGGAATGCACCTATTCACAAAATCGGCACTTCATGGGTATCATTGATGAGGTGAGGTTCTGGGACAAAGCCCTGAGCCAGGAAGAGATCCAATCAGGGATGAACAGCTCGGTCGCTCCTGTCGAACCACTGGGCAAGATGGCCGTTACGTGGGCGCAGATCAAGAAATATCTGTAATAGATCTAACACGGAAAAAATGCTGGATAAGACAGTCGAAGATAGAATCCTTATGTCGCTGAACTTCCAGGAGGGCGATAGAGTACCCATCTGGGATTACATCGACAACTACGGTATATATAAGCACTTTGCTGGCGATGAAAAAGACCACGCCAGCGGCATGGTGAAAGTATATCACGGACTTGGGATAGATCTGTGCCGCGGCTTTGGCGGGTCATTCGCGCCGTCGGATGAAGGGAAAGCCAACGCTAACAGTATAGTCCTGGGGCGGACGCGCTGGAAGACCAAGTATCCCATCGAATCTCTGGAAGACCTGAAGACATACGAGCCGCATGAGATAACTCAGGAGCAGATCGACGGATGGGTCGCGCACGAAAAGCAGATGCAGGAGCTTTTTGCCCCTTACACCATGTATGTGGCCGGCGGCGGATGCGGATTCCACGCCACATACGATTTGATGGGTCTGGAGCTGTTCTCAATAGCCATATACTATGCCCGCGACGACATCGAAAGAATCATGTGGCGTCTTAACGATAACGGCGTCCAGTTAGCCAGAGCCGCCGCGGAGCATAGTCTCTGTCCGATTTACTTCATAGGCGACGACGTTGCCTACAAGCGCGCCATCATGTTCCCGCCGGATTTCATGCGCGAGACTTTTATTGAATGTCTGCGGCGAACCATCGAACCACTCAAAAACGCGGGCATCAAAACCATATTCCACAGCGACGGATACCTGATGCCCATTATGGATGATATGATAGGCGCAGGAATAGATGGTCTCAATCCCATCGAGCCGCTGGCAGGGATGGACATAGGTTATCTCAAACGACGATATGGGAAGAATCTGGTGCTAGTCGGAAATGTGGATTGCTCACAGGTTCTTCCGCTGGGCACCAAAGAGGAGGTAATAGAGGCTACCAAAGACTGCATCAGAGAAGCCTCCCCCGGCGGCGGGCATTTCATCGGCTCCAGCAGCGAAATAGTGCCCGCCACACCCGTAGAGAATATCCTCGCTTTTTACGAGGCCGTACACGAGTATGGCAGGTATCCTATCTCCGTCTAAATTTCCTGCTCAGGGATGGGAGGCTATACTAGACTTACTTGCTGCTGTAGCGTGAAGTGCCAAAGTCGAGTAAGACATGCCTGACATTTATCTTCCCTTACGCTTCCCTTATGCAATTCTGGATAAGTTCCGCCATTTCAGGGCCTTTCGTTCCCGACTTTCGCAGTTCCTCAGCGCCTTTCTGATTCATCAACTCAACAACTTCGTAGGCAAACCTGAGATTATCGCGGGAAATCTCCATGAATTTCATGGGATCGTCGCGGTATGGAAAGAGATCCAACCCCAGCCAGCCGTCGTAGTTCATCTGATCGAGAACATAAATTATGCTCACAAATCTTATAAAATTGACTGTCCCCGGCGGGAGATCCGCGTCACACTGCTGATCGTTGTCATTAAAGTGCGTATGATAGAGTTTCCCGTAACGCAAAATGAGAGAAAGCTGATCCTCTATGTTCTCTTTGGCGATCAGACTGTGACCAATATCAAGGTTCATCCCGAAGTTGGGATCGTCTACCTCGTTGACTATGCACAAAGCCTGCGCGGTGGTTCCCATCATTATGTAGGAACGCGGCTCAAATGGCTTGGGTTCAATGCAGACTTTGGTGGTGTAGTTATTCTGGTGCAAGTATTCGAGTATCTGGCGCACAGAGTCCACGTAACGGTCATATAGAGCCACGTAGTCCGTCTGAAGCGGGAAGTCATTTCCATCCGTCGCCGGCCACAAGACGCTTATGGGCACGTTGAAGCGCGCTCCCATGTCCAACGCGGCCTTTACCCGATCGATTGCGTTAGTCCGAACGGCATCATCCACCTCGCCAAGAGCGCCAAATTTGTATTGCTTCTCAGTCCACGTATGACCGCAAAGCTGAACGATCTGAAGGTTATAATCATTCAGCACTTTTTCAATCTCCGCGGCGTTTGAGTTATCTATTTCGGTGGGCAGATGCAACTCAATTCCGTCAATACCCTCGATTTCTCCCACCTGCTTGATTCGATCAATGACAGACACATCTTCGCCAAATCCATTGACGTTGAACCTGTCGCGCAGATTCGTATTACCCCATATTCCCATACTGATTTTGTTTTTCATACCAAACCCCCTGTGAACTTCAGGTCGCTTTTACAGTGCTTTCAGAGTTTTGAGGGTAACCTGCACGTTCGGCGGATCACCAAGCTCTGAGACCACGAGATCCGCTTCGCTGAAATCCTCTTTCTCGGTGTAACCGTTAGTTGTTATGACACAGTGCATACCCGCAGCTTTTGCCGACAACAGTCCATTTCGGGTGTCCTCGATAACGACACATTCATCAGGTTTTACAGCGAGGCGCTCTACCGCCAGATTGTATATCTCAGGGTCAGGCTTCTTCTTTGATACCACATCTCCAGCCAGGATCGCGCTGAATTTCGCCTTCCGCTCCGGCCCTAGCAGTTTCTCAGCGATGAGATTGACAGAACGCTCATTCGACGTGGAACATATCGCGAGGAGAATATTATCATCCGCGATGGCTTCGTCAACAAGCCTTGCGACGCCGGGACGCAGCGAAAGCTCACCTGACTCTATTATCTGCATGAAAGTGTCTGTCTTCGTTTTGTGAAGTGCCGCGATGAGTTCATCTTTGTCAGATGCGTCATCAGGCCAGCCTACGTCGTTGAAGTAGTGCTTCATTCGCTCCTTGCCGCCGGAAATCCTCAGCAATTCCCCGTATAGATCCGCACTCCAGTCAATATCATATCCCCTTGCCGCGAATGTCCTGTTAAAGGCCACGAGGTGACCATCCCGCTCCGTATCCACCAGAACGCCGTCGCAGTCAAAGATCAATGCCTTCATATCTTTTCACCTCCGCTATAATATCCTGTAATTTTCCATAAGTTCCTTGACTCTATTCATAAACTGCGCTGCATAAACTCCATCTACAGCCCGATGGTCGCAGGCGATACACAGGTTCATCATATCGCGAATGTGTATTCCGTCGTCAATGACAACCACTTTTTTCTCAATGCTCCCGACTCCCAGGATCGCACACTCTGGCGGATTGATAATAGGCAGAAATCTGCTGATGGCATACATTCCGATATTCGTGATAGTGAACGTTCCAGTCGCTGGCGTTCTTAAAGAGCCTCTTCTGGCAGCTTCCGCGTTTTCCCGGCAGACGCGGCTGATCTCCTGAATATCCTTTTGATGGGCGTCGGGAATCACAGGTACCAGAAGCCCGTCGCTGACCGATACAGCTATGCCTATATTTACGCTCTTCTTCAGAATGATTTTCTCGCTGTCCGCATGTGCGTTCATCCGCTCGAATTCCGACAGCGCAGATGCTACTGCCTTGACTATCATATCGGTTATTGTTATCCGGGTGTGATTTTTCTCGTTGTATGCCTTGCGCCAGGCGAGGGCTTCTGTCATATCTACCTCGTTGGATAGATAGAAATGCGGAATGGTCTGTTTGCTTCTCGTCAGGCGATCCGCTATCACCTTCCTCATTCTGGAGAAAGGAATCTCCGTGTCCTCCGTAAGAACGCGCTCAACTCCCGGAGCCGTAGATTCGATGGCAGAAAGCACGTCCCGTTTGATGATCCGACCGCGAGGCCCGCTTCCTGATATGGTATTCAGGTCTATCCCACGTTCCCGGGCAATCCTGCGCGCAGATGGTGACGCGAATCTGCTGGTTTTCGATGGCTGGGGTTGTGATACAGACCTTTCCCGACTGAAGTCGGGCCGCCGCTGCTCTGCCTGCTCCGTTGTTGGTGACTCTCCTATCTCCTCGCCGGATTCCGCAAGATACGCGATAGGTTTCAGCACCGCTGCTTCATCGCCGTCAGAATACAGAATCTCCTGAATTACGCCGGGTTCATAAGCCTCCACCTCAAAAGTGGCCTTTTCAGATTCCACAACAACGATGATGTCCCCCTCTTTGACAGAGTCTCCCACTTTAACCAGCCACTCGATTATCTTGCCGGTTTCTATATTCTCCCCTATCTGCGGCATCAAAATGGGCTTCGCCATTAAATGGTCTCCTTGAGTTAGCTTAACCTTGTCATATTAGATCGCGATCCCGTCTTAGCCTAAGGTTTCGATACGCTTTGCTACTCAACCTGACGCTTTCTAAGTTGGTATTCCGGAAATCCGATGTGGGAAACCAAGATAGAATCCTGGGCTACGGAATTGCAGGTTTTCCAGTTTTGTTCGAATGGAAATGGTATTGTCTGGTGGAACTTTATAACAGCCCCAGTTCTTCCAGCATTTTATCTGTTATCTCCACCATCCTGTCGATGATGTCCTGAGTCACTTTTCGACCGAACTCTTCCAGATCGTCGGCGCGTGGGTCTTCGCCGTAGACACCAATTGGCGGGATGCTTTTATCTTCAGGCAGGACGCTTACATCCACCAATTCAGGACGCAGAGCTTTCATTATAGAGGTCTCCCATTTGCCAGCGTGGTCGCCGCCTTTGGGATAGATGTCGCGCACCGGGTCTGCTTCGATTCCTGCATAGATTTTGATGTCCGGGTTTTTCTCCATAAATTGCTGCGAGGTGCGCTGCGCAAACGATTTGAGAGGATAATGTCCACATAGCACGAAGATGATGCGAAACCCCAAACTTTTTAGCTGATAATAGATGTGAATCAGCAGTTGATCATAAAAAGCATGTTCTTCCTCGACTGTCACGCCGCCCATATATCCCGGCGCGAAATTCTCTTTAGGAAGATCCATTTTTTCAGTGACTTTACCATCCTGATTATGGTTGAATTCCAGCAAGTTGCTCTCTCTGCTCTCGCCCCAGAAAAGAGCTGGCATTGCCAGGCCTCCGCCCTTCTGCGCTGCGCGAATACAAAGCTCATGACCTTTTATCGTGTCCAACCCAACTGGATTCTGTTCACCATGCCACTCTACTCCACCGATGGCCAGGTATGCCACAGGCTTTTCATTCCTCGCGGCGACTATTTCGTGTGGCATCATCTCTTCATACTGCACTTTTTTCATGACTCAATCTCCTCTTTATTCAAAGGTATCCAGTATCGGAAGCATCTCCATGCTCCTATCGTAACATTCTGGACTCTCCTTTGTCAAGTGCTAGATAGCGACAAGATGCTGTCTCAAAGTAGTCGGTCGGTTGGTCCGGCCTTCTTCAGATCACCCCCATCCCAGCCTTCCCCCGTCAAGGGGGAAGGAGCAGAAACGCTTGCCATAGTTGACTTTAAGCCCCTTCCACTTGACGGGGGAAGGAGCAGAAACGCTTGCTATTGTTGACTTTAAACCCCTTCCACTTGACGGGGGAAGGAGCAGAAACGCTTGCCATAGTTGACTTTAAGCCCCTTCCACTTGACGAGGGAAGGAGCAGAAACGCTTGCCATAGTTGACTTTAAGCCCCTTCCACTTGACGAGGGAAGGAGCAGAAACGCTTGCCATAGTTGACTTTAAGCCCCTTCCCCCTTGACGGGGGAAGGCTGGGATGGGGGTGAAGAAGTAAACGTTGATCTTCATTGATTTTATGTCACCGACTACTTTGAAACAGTCTCTAGCGACAAAAAGTACAGCTTGACATAATGCGGAACAGATGATATAGTTCCCAGCAGTTGGCAGTGGTCTGTGAGTATTGTTTTTTGCTTTCGATACAGGCTGAACCTGTTTAGTCATCGGTTTCCGAATAATACCCATTTCGGTTGGAAATGAGACTGTAGTGACAGACCTATGTGTCTGTCCGTATGCGCCAAAACCCTGATACCGGGCGCACACACAGGTGCGCCACTACAACGCTAATGGGTATCGTTTCTAATTGAAACAGGTATAAGCTCTGAGGGAGTAATAAGAAATGCCAAAAAAATACAACTTTGAGTATAAGCGCAGAATCAAAGCAGGATTCATCGGATGCGGGGGGCATTCATTCAGAAACATCTATCCCACATTCCAGTATGCGCCCATCGATCTGGTGGCGGTGTGTGACTTCAAAAAAGAGCGCGCTGAAACCTACAAATCGCTGTTCGGAGCAGAACGCGCTTACGACAACCACCTTGAAATGCTTGAGCGTGAAGACCTGGAGGCGGTTTTCGTGGTGACTAATTACGACAACAGCAAACCTCGCTATCCGGCGCTTTCCATTGATATTATGAACGCCGGATGCCACGCGTGGATCGAAAAGCCCCCAGCTTCCAGCGTTCAGGAAATTCAGGAGATGATGGAGGTTAGCCAGAAAACCGGTAAGTTCGTGCTGGTGGGGTTTAAGAAGTGCTTCTTCACTGCAATAGCCAAAGCAAAAGACATTATCGAATCCGAAGAATTCGGCAAACCTGCATCCATCTACGTGCGCTATCCACAGCGTCTCCCTGACATAGGCGAGCGAGGTGATCTGCGCAGGATGGTGGGATTTCTGGACCATATCGGCCATCCGGGATCGATCCTGCATTATCTCATGGGAAAAATGAAACACATATATTTCGAGCGTGAATCTTTCAACGGCGGCACTATCGCCACCATCAAGTTCCTCAGCGGCGCGATTGGCTCTCTGCATCTAACCGCCGGGCAAGCTGGCACAAGTCCGCTCGAACGCGTTGAAGTAATAGGAAGCGGCTGTAATGTGGTGGTTGATAACGGTGTCAAACTGACTTATTATCGCAAAGGTGGACGTGGTCCCGGCGGATACGGACGCTCACCTAGCTACATGGGCAATAATGAAACTGCGCCTATCTACTGGGAGCCTGAGTTCTCGCTGGGGCAGCTTTACAACAAAGCTATTTTCATGCTTGGATACGCGCCCGAAGTGATCTACTTCTCGGAATGTGTGCTGAATAATACGCCGCCTGAGAAGGGCAATCTGGAAATGGCTCTGGAGATAACCAAACTCTACGAAGCCTATAAAAATCCCGCCGGACAGAGGATTGAGATCAACTAACAGGGACAGCATCCGTTAATAGTGTGAAAGGCTTGGTCTATAGTTCCTTTCTCCTGGCTGCTGCTGAGTTGCTGAGTTACATTTGCATTGCTCTTGGAAATATGCTAAACTCTAGGAGTGGACTTCTTGTATCTCAATTATAGTCTGAAATAAGGTTGGACAACCCGTCTTGTGGCATGTTTCTGATGACTCTAGACGGCCGGAGGTTGCCATGAGTAAACACGAGAGTAGTGTGAATTACCAAAACTTGGTACGCGACTTAGCCGAGATGTATCCATTCGAGGTAGCGGAGGTAGTGGTTGTCGAACTTGTGGCTAATTCGCTGGATGCCAAAGCGACTAATATTTCAGTCGATTACGACGCGTCAAATGGGATTCTTATTGTAGCCGACAATGGCGCAGGTATGAGGCGCCTCTCAATTTGATGAGTACCACAACTTTGCGGCTGGACTCAAGACTCGGGGAACTGGTATAGGCTTTGCCGGAGTCGGGGCTAAAATCAGCTTCAATATTGCGGATCGCGTTATAACAGAAACGCAGAGCAAATCATTCTCTGGAGGCTCCGCTTGGTATCTGCAATCAAAAAAGAGATTAATCTGGGAAGATATTCAGCCCTCACACTTACGGGATAATGGGACAAGAGTGGAGGTACACTTCAGACCAGACTCAATGCCTTCCTACTCTACCACAAAAGATCTCATTCAGCTTCTACGACGACACTATCTCCCTCTTTTTGACAAAACATTTCTTGACCTGTATAAACAAATAGGCTACTACTCGAGCGATCTTAGGTTCATAGTTAACGGTCAGACTATAACACCCGGTGAGATTGCAGAAGACTTGGCTCTAGGGGAGGTAAAGAAATTCAAACCCAGAAAGGCACGCAAAATGATAGGATATGGCCTTTTTGGGCTAGCCAAACTTGAGTATCCACTTGGATCTGATATTTGCGGCGTCCTACTATGTACGCACGGCAAGGTTATAAAAGCGGATCTCCTTAATCAATTTCCGGGTAGTCTCGGGCCAAGATTATTTGGATTGGCAGAGGTCCCGAAGTTTATAGATTTCTTAACCACCGCAAAAACGGACTTCATTAGTACGCGCGGGAAAAAGTATAAGCAGTTCCAAGATCTATATAATCCCATCAAGCAAGAGTTTAAGGCTTGGCTGGTTGATATAGGCATACAGCCTCTAGAGCTTATGCACACTGACGAGGCGAGGAAACTGGAAATGGAATTGAAGAAATTGGTTGAGGATATTCCAGAGCTTGGAGAGTTTTTCGGATTCTGGAGCAGGAAGACCGTTCTGCAGAAGAGTAATGGTGGAGCGGTTGCAGTTGGAATCTATGAAGGAGTGGAAACAACGTTTCCTACTTCCCAAGGTGTTAGTGGCAGAGATCCCGGTCCCTTGGATATAGGGGACAAACCCGGAAGTGCACTGCTGGAAGATCAAAAGGGTAGTGAAAGGGCGGAACCGATAAGCCGCACTGCGCGCCGAGGTCCCAAGATCAGTTTTGTCTCAGCTCCAGACCGGTTGGATCTAGCATGGGTCGATGGTAACCATGTGGTTATCAATAGCGGACATCCATCGTATACCAGAGTTCGTTCGAATGCTACAGCAAGAAGACTCCACTGTTTTTTTGCATTAGGAACTGCAGTTCAGAGATTCATTGCAGCTGCAGATAACAGTAGAGATCTGACGTTTATAGACAGGTTGATGGCAGCTTGGGGGAGAAAGTGAAATCAAAGAATCTGACCTTTATTACAATAGAACCGCGAAATAATACATTTACAGCTCTTCTATCTGTGGAGGACCTCTTAGCGATGGAAAGTGATCCTGAACCCATACTGCAAAAAGCAGTTGAGTTATATAAACACACTGTAACAGCAATGCGTTCTTTGATAACAGAGATACAAGCCTGTAAGGAACATCGCAAGCCTATACCTGCCAGCATAATGTGGAAATTGGGGGATTCTGTATTCCAGTTACGGGATCGGTTGGGAACACTTTCTCTCCAACTTGATAGTACATATGCACATCTTGTGCGCGACTTGGGTGTAAAGAGGGAGTGGCTAGAAAAGGTGATAATCTTTCGACGTTACTTAGCGGAGGAGTCTCTGATTCCCGAATCCTTAACCTGGAGCCGCTGCAGAAAAGGCATACGTACAGCAGCTGAGCGGTTGCGAGAAGGTATGCCGTTGGATTAGATAGCCATGAATGTCAATGAGATCATTAAAGCCTTGAACGACTTCGGTTTATTGCATCGTTCTTTTACCCCGCGAGAGTTGCTTCGGCTTTCAGATTTAGTGGGTGGCTGTGAAGCAATGCAGTTGGTGCTTCTCGATGATAAACGATTTGTCGCTCTTGGCTGGGACCCATCCTATGAATCTTATTTTGTGCTGAAGAGCACGCTTTTCCGATGGTTCGCTTACCTAACTTCAAGGTTAGCCCGGGCGCGGTTGACGCGATTAAATGCACATCAGCTTGCCCTTAGCATGAGTTCTCTCCGTCTTCATGGACGATGGGATGTTCCGCCAGCAGAAGCCATTGATTTTGGACTTCAGGTCGGGTTTATTGATCTTTCGCCGACATCTGGACATTATATTTTCCCCTTAGCAAAGCTTCTCGCACACCTCTCCCCGGTTAAGATAGGGATTGCCAGATCCGTATTAGGAAGCCTAGCTGAAGAAGAAGCGCGAGATTCTGCTTTCCGAAAATCAACAGAATATTGGGTAAACAAGATACTGGATCATTTTGACGAACGTATTACCAATGTCATAAAGCGGCGGCAAAGTCTCGTAAACGGCACGAAATCGACACTTGACGAAATAGGCTCTGAAATGGGGGTAACAAAAGAGCGTGTCCGCCAAATAGAATCGGAATTTTGGGAAAGCAGGAAGCTTTTGGTATATCCCAAGGTTCAGATACCCCTTATGAAAGGCCTTTTATGTGAAATAATGCGTAAAAAAGGCAGTCTAGTTATTGAGGCGGATTCATTCTCGATAAGATTCATTGTTAAATGTCTGGACATCCCATGTGTGGAGGTTCCGCAAACTGGATTAGTTATTCTCGGCACTTTGTCGAAGGATATGGTACCATTGACGAAGCTTTTGGATCGCCGATCCGGTCCGATCGATTCTGACACTATAGCAGATCACTTGAAATATGAAAGTAATATTTGCCTTCTTAGGTCGGATCTAGAGACTATTTGTGAAAGAATAATAAGTTATCGTCAAGAGCACTTCACTAAGGCACAAAGAGTATACCTTGCCTTGCGTTCTATTGGAAGACCAGCGCATTATTCAGAAGTGGCAGCTGAATACAACTTCCTATTTCCTAACAATTTATCTAATGAGCATAACGTTCATTGTGTATTAACTCGCGAGGTGCATGGTGTAGTTTGGGTTGGAATAAGAGGCAAATTTGCGCTCGAAGAGTGGGGATACCAGCGTCCGTTAGTAAAATTATTTGATGCTGTGGAAGAGATCGTTGAGAGGGTTTACACACGTACTGGTAAGCCGGTCCCCTTCGGAGTCATAGTAGCGGAGATTGGCAAGTATCGCCAACTCGTGAACCCCGCTAGTTTGACTATCGCTGCACACTGCAACCCCAACTTGCAGCGTGTCCTAAAGAATTTCTTTATTCCAAAAGAACCCAATGAACAGGTCGAGGACGAGATCTCTGCCGATGAATTGGACAAAATCCTGCAGGAGTTCCAGGAAAGAAATTAGTGTATAACCTTTGATGTGGAATTAAAAAAGGCCAGTAAAAACGGGCTTCTACGAGATGCTTATTTTGCATCAGAAAAATCGAATGCCCATTTTATGCGGGCTTACAGGATCATTTCACATCAAAGGTGTATATGATTTACTGACCCATTTTGGAGCAACTTATGGACATAGCAATTCTTTCCCTGACATAGACTTATAATATCAGAGCGTCCATCAAATCGAGATCAGTTCAGCATTGTATAGGAGGCAGAGACTTATGCTGTTAGAGATACCTGTTCAGCCAGACTATGAGGCTCTCTTAGCAAATATAAGACGAGAGGGCACGCCCAAACGTGTGCACTATATGGAATTATTCCTGGATCAGGAGATCAGGCATGCTGTGATAAGCCGATACGGCATAGGCAGCGAGATCTCCGATGACGATCCACATCGCCATTTGAAGATGGAAATCGAGTTGCAGCGCTTCCTCGGCTACGACTATGTTCGCGGCGGCGTCGAGGGACTTGGATTCCCCAGAGAGACCCACCCGACCGACGATACCACCACGATGGAAAATCAGAAACGGAGACAGCGCAATTGGACTGATGAGCAGAAGGGCCCCATCGCCAGTTGGGAGGACTTTGAGAAATATCCCTGGCCAGATCCCGCCAATTTCACAACTCACAGTCTCGAATGGCTGACAGCCAACACCCCGGATGATATGTGTATCGTCGCTGGATGTCACAGCATCTTCGAGCAGGTTACGTGGCTGATGGGGTATGAGCCTCTGTGCTATGCCATCTATGATACACCGGATCTGGTCAAAGCTATGTTCAAAAAGATCGGTGGGATATTCTATGAAGCGGCGAAGCTCATCGTACAGTTCGACCGTGTGGAGTTAGTGTTCGGCGGGGATGACATGGGATTCAAGACAGGGCCAATGGTACCGCCGGAGGTGCTTATCAATGAGTCGTTCCCCTGGCACAGAAAAAACGCTCAGATCACTCATGAAGCAGGGAAGCTATACTTGCTTCATGCTTGCGGCGATTTATCCGAACTGATGGATAGCTTGATAAACTATGTGCATATCGACGGCAGGCACTCCTTTGAGGATGTGATCGAGCCGGTAGTTGATGCGAAAAAGAGGTATGGTTCACAGATCGCCCTTCTAGGCGGCATAGACGTACACTTCCTCTGCGAAGCCAATGAGGAACAGATACGGAAACGCGTCCGCGAAACTCTGGACATCTGCCAGCCGGGCGGCGGATACTGCCTCGGCTCCGGCAACAGCGTCGTCAATTATATGCCTGTAGACAATTATCTGACCATGATGGACGAAGGCAGACGGTATAGCACTTCATGCTGCAGCAGCAAGTAAGTCTAGTATAGCCTCCCACTCCTGATCAGGAAGTGGCGGAACACTCGAAACCTGGGCAATCAACCTTGACAAGTTCCTGCATGGTTGCTATAATTTAGTCGCTGTAATTTTGTGGTATGTGATGACACGATAATATGTGAGAATATGCGAGTCTTCGGGGATGGGTGAGATTCCCTACCGGCGGTATAGCCCGCGAGCATAATAGCTGATCCGGTGAGACTCCGGAGCCGACAGTATAGTCTGGATGGTAGAAGGCGTATGGATTGCCCGATGACTTTCGGGCTTTTTTGTTATATGGGTAGCGTTGATGAGAGATTCATGAGGCTTGCCCTGAATCTGGCTGAAGAGGCCAGAGGGCGTACAAGCCCTAACCCTATGGTTGGGTCAGTCATCGTCCGGGACGGACAGGTCGTGGGAAGTGGATACCACCGCAAAGCTGGAACCCCACACGCGGAAGTCCACGCGATCGCCGATGCAGGCGCGAAGGCGAAAGGCGCTACTATATACGTCAGTCTGGAGCCATGCTCCCATTACGGTCGCACCGGGCCATGTACGCAGGTTATCATTGAGGCAGGATTGGCGCGCGTCGTTATGGCAATGATGGATCCTAATCCAAGGGTAAGCGGCCGCGGCAAGAAAATCCTGGAAGATCACGGCATACAGGTGCAAACAGGAATTCTGGAAGACGAAGCTCAAAAACTGAATGAGGCTTATATAAAGTATATCACTACAGGCAGGCCCTTCGTGATATTGAAAACTGCTATGAGCCTGGATGGCAAAATAGCTACCGCCTCCGGCCAATCACAGTGGATCACGTCCGAAGATTCCCGCAAAATAGTGCATCAGATCAGGGATGAGGTGGACGCCATTCTCGTTGGCATCGGGACGGTGCTTAGTGACGATCCATCCCTCACAACTCGTCTGCCGGATGGCGGCGGACAGGATGCTACAAGGATCATACTGGACAGCCGGGCGCGCATCCCTCTGGAGTCCAGAGTCCTCAATCTGGACAGTCCTGCGCGGACGATAGTCGCGGTGACACCACAGGCGCTACAAGAGAAGGTTGATCGACTTAAACATCGCGCTGAAGTGCTGATCATCCCGGAGCAGGATGGTAGAGTCGATCTGCATGCTCTCATGGCAGAGCTGGGACAGATGGAGGTCATGAGCGTGCTTCTGGAGGGTGGCGCGGAGGTCAACGCTTCCGCTCTGAAGTCGCGAATTGTGGATAAAGTAATGGTCTTCATCGCGCCTAAGATGATAGGCGGCAGAGAAGCCCCTTGTCCCATAGGCGGTACGGGGATCGAGAATCTTTCGGACGCTGTTCGCCTAACAGATATGTCAGTGGAGCAAGTTGGGCCGGATATACTTGTCACGGGTACCATTATTCAGACACAGTGAATTTTGGCAAACGGGCTGGCAGCCTCGTTCTACGAAAAGATAGAGATCTATGTTTACAGGAATTATAGAGGAGATAGGAACACTGTCGCGCATAGAGCGTGGAGCAAGCTTCTGCCACCTCACTATCCATGCCACCAAAGTGCTGGATGACTGCAAAGTGGGGGATAGTATAGCTGTAAACGGCATCTGCCTGACGGTCACGCGCTTGAATTCAGACAGCTTCGTCGCGGACGTGATGGCGGAGACAATGCGCAGGACGAATCTGGAAAATCTGAAGGTTGGTGATAAAGTCAATCTGGAGCGTTCACTGCGTGCCAGCGACCGGCTGGGCGGCCATATCGTCGCCGGGCACGTGGATGGAGTCGGTACAATCACTCACCTCAGGTCTGAAGATATAGCTGCTCTTATGACTGTGAATGTACCGCCCTCGCTGATGAAATATATCGCGGTCAAAGGTTCCGTGTGTATCGACGGCGTCAGTCTGACAGTGACGGATGTATCGAGTTCCAGCTTTCAGGTGTCGCTGATACCTTTTTCAAAGGAAAATACTAATCTGGGATTGAAACGCGCGGGAGATTCGGTTAATATAGAGGTGGATATGCTGGCCAGATATTTGGAGAGACTCATCAGCTACGGTGAGGAGAATCCAACGGGCAGCAATATCGATCAGGAATTCTTGAGAAGACATGGCTTTGTGTAATGGATACGACCTTTTCACTTATGCAGTGGGTAGAGTTGTAGGGCGGGTCCGCCCCTACCAAGACTTTGCTTCTCTAACTGAAAAACTCGTATAATGGACTCATAGACTTATAGACTTATAGACTTATAGACCCATAGACCTACTCAGGTGATGCAAATGGATTTCAACAGCATAGAAGAAGCAATCGAAGCCATTCGGAACGGCGAGATGGTGATCATTGTGGATGACGAGGATCGGGAGAACGAAGGCGACCTGGTCATGGCTGCGGAGAAAGTGACCCCCGAAGACATAAATTTCATGGCCAAACATGGCAGAGGACTGATACAATTACCAGCAACAGGAGAGCGGCTGGATGAACTGAAGATCCACTCTATGGTGGCGGACAGCACAGCCCATTTGCAGACAGCCTATGCAGTCTCCATTGATGCTAAAGAGAGAACGTCTACGGGAGTTTCAGCGTATGATCGGGCGCATACAATACTTACTTTCATAAGCCCGGAAACCAGGCCGGAGGATCTCATGCGTCCGGGGCATGTGTTTCCATTAAGAGCTAAGGAAGGCGGCGTACTCGTTCGCTCTGGACATACTGAGGCGGCTGTGGATCTGGCGCGATTGTCCGGGTTGTATCCAGCCGGCGTTATCTGCGAGATTATGAACGATGATGGCACGATGGCGCGGATTCCCGACCTCATGAAGTTCGCCCGGAAGCATAACCTGAAAATAGCGACCGTCGCGGACTTGATTCAGTATCGGAGGATGACGGAGAAATTGGTTAAGTGCGTAGCATCGGCTGAATTGCCAACAATATACGGCGAGTTTAGACTTCACGCATACGAAAGCACTATTGATGATGAAACTCACATCGCCCTTACTAAAGGCGATCTGGGAGGAGATGATCCTGTGCTGGTGCGAGTCCATTCCCGATGCCTGACAGGAGATACCTTCGGCTCACTGCGCTGCGATTGTGGAGATCAACTGGAGCAGGCTATGAAAATGATCCAGGAAGAGGGCAGAGGCGTGCTTATGTATATGCACCAGGAGGGCAGAGGCATAGGTCTGAAAAATAAGATGCGAGCATATATGCTTCAGGATGGTGGGTTGGACACGGTGGAGGCTAACGAGGAGTTGGGATTTAAGGCCGATCTCAGGGACTACGGCATCGGCGCGCAGATACTTACCGATCTTGGTCTGCACAAAATCCGTATAATGACAAATAACCCACGTAAGATTACTGCCCTCGCGGGCTATGGTCTGGAAGTAGTGGAGCGAGTGCCGATCGAGATTCCGCCCAACAAGAACAATATTAGATACCTCAGAACGAAACAAAAGAAGATGGGACACGTATTCAAATGGCAACATGAAGAGGAGACGGTAAAGGATGACTAAAGTATATCAGGGAAGCTTGATAGGAACAGGGCTGAAAATCGGTATCGTCGTCAGCCGTTTTAATGAGTTTATAACCTCCAAGCTGCTAGGTGGCGCGCTGGACACGCTGGAGCGTCATGGAGTGAGCGATGAGGACATAGAGGTCGCATGGGTTCCGGGAGCGTTTGAAATACCCATGACGGCTAGTAAGATGGCCGCAAGTGGAAAATATGACGCCATTGTGTGTCTCGGCGCCGTTATCCGGGGAGCTACGGCGCATTTCGATTACGTAGCTGCCGAAGCATCCAAAGGCATAGCCAATGTGGGACTGAAAACCGGTCTGCCCGTTATCTTCGGTGTGATAACTACTGATACTATTGAACAGGCAATCGAACGCGCTGGAACCAGAATAGGCAATAGAGGATCGGAAGCCGCTGAAGCGGCGATAGAAACAGCGAATCTGTATAAGTCAATGAGCTTATAGACTTACTTAAAGAGGTGTGTGGATTGAGGAAACGGACGCAAGCGCGAGGCTATGCCCTTCAGCTTCTCTATCAAATAGATATGACAGAAGATCCCATCGATTCCATTATGGTTCGATTCTGGCAGGATGTGGAGCATGATTCCGAAGTTCGCGATTTCGCTACGCAACTGGTGAGAGGAACAGCCGATAATATAGAAAAGATTGATGATCTTATCGCTGAATACTCCGAGCACTGGAAAATTGGCAGGATGCCGGCAATTGATCGCAATATCCTGCGCTCTGCCGTCTACGAATTGCTGTATAGAGCCGATATTCCGCCTAAGGTTGCCATAAATGAGGCGGTGGAACTAGCAAAGAGATTCAGTACCCCGGACTCCGGGAAGTTTATCAACGGTATTCTGGATAAATTGATGTCTCAGAGAAGCGCGTCTCTAGCGACTCTACAGAGTGGGACAGACAAGAAGATACCCTCGTGAAATTATATCTGATTGTGATTATATCATTTCCATTTTACTGCGCATTACGTTGGACTGGAGAAATGCGAGCAGATTCACCCTATTCAGATCACCCCCATCCTAACCTTCCCCCATCAAGGGCTGTGAAGGGTAGGTTTTTGATAGCTAGCTGGCTAAAGTCGCATAAACACTGGTTTTTTGCATGAGAGGAAACAACCCCCTTGATCCCCCTTTTTTAAGGGGGAATTGCAGTGATAGCAACC